>ERZ808266.31-NODE-31-length-60926-cov-122.654302_pt1 | contig 60926 bp, 69 predicted proteins | sample MGYA00521278_ERZ808266 | MGnify/ENA primary metagenome ERZ808266 (study PRJEB31516, sample SAMN03275591) | gut metagenome | biome: mammalia-associated habitat; material: feces | host: Papio cynocephalus | place: Kenya | collected 2012-08-02 ... | reverse complement strand
CTGGACGGGCAGGACGGCGGCGGGGCGCCCCTCCCTCCGCCCGGCGGGCAGGGCGAGAGGCAGGTCCCGCATAATCCCGGACGTCAGAGGCAGAGGAGGGAGACGCCTCCGGCAGATATCCCTCCCAGGGGCGAGGATGAGGCTTCCCATGATGATGCCGAGAGGGAGGCAGAGCAGCCCGAGGGCGAGGGTGCAGGACTGGGCGGAGGCGACAGACAGGACGATACGAACGTTCCGCCGGAAGGGGAGACCGTACCTCCGGAGAAGGAGAAGGCCAAGAAGCTCACCAGAGCAGAACAGCAGTACCAGACTCGGATGAAGAATGTGCAGTCTGCCATCCTTGGAGAAGATGATTTTCAGAATGAAGAAGACAGAGCCGCGATCGAGACCATGTTCAGGAACGGATGGTTCAAATTCAATGGGGACAATTCTTTGAAAACCCCTGATATCCTGTCTAAAGCCACTTTGAATACTTTGATAAAAAAGATAGATGATTATCTGAAGAACGATAGCTCTACAGGACGGATGAGAGAGCTTTCAGAAGAATATCTTGCAGGTCTGGAAAAACAATACAAGAGTAAATTCGGCGAGAAGTCGAAAGGCGATGGCAAGAGAGAGGATGCTGGAAATTCAATCGAACCCAACGAATTCTTCCACAGGTCGGATGGCAGGACCGCCGAGAACATCGTCGATGAGCTGAAGGATCTGGGCGTCCTGGTGGACGATGGCAAGGGCGGCCTTGAGATCACGATGCAGAACGATGTTCTCAGAAGCGTCCGCAAAAGGATGGGGAACATCAAGGACAGCGTTCTCAAGAAGGCGATCGGCAATGTGCTCAAGGAGTACAGGAAGACGAAGAGAACGGATGATATCGTGCCTCCTGAAACGGATGCGGATGTGCCTCCCGAGACGCCTGCATTCGACCCCTCGCCTCTGAACGACCTGAACGGCTGGAATCTGGACAATGCCGACAGCATCGCAGAGGGATTGAAGAACATGGGCCTCGGCAATACCGATGTAATCAGAGTCGCCGTTGCAGATGCGGCCGATGCCGCGGATGCCGAAACGGCCAAGGGCCTTGCCAAGGCGGCTCTCCAGAATCACCTGAGAAGCCTGAACATCGACCCAGATAGGCTGGAGGATGCGCAGAAGGCGAATCTGGACAGGCTGGGGGAATCCCTCGGAGAGCATGTGTGGAATGAAACGCAGACCCGCAGGGAGCAGAACAGGAAGGATGAGGAGGAGGCCGATTCCGATTTCGACGAGGATGCATTCAATAAAAGAATCAATGAGCTGAACTATGGAGATTGGAATGCGGTCAAGAAGCTGTATGAGGAGGCAGGACAGGTCAAGGGCCTCGATGATGCTTCGAACAGGCTTCAGAACAAGATCAGAGATAATTACGATAGCAGATTCCAGCCCGGCGCCTTCTATGCGACTCTGAAATGGGATACGAACGCGGGTCGCAACGAGAGGGACAGGAAGGATAAAGGCAAGGATGGCGACAAGAACAAGGAAAGGCCCATCTCTGCGGAGGAACAGACCACGGGACGCGCCATCGCAGGCCTGATGGATGCGTGGGACAAGGGCAGAGCGGACCGCGACAGCGGCAAGACCGAGTTCTACAGCTCTCTCGCCGAGCTCTCCAACAGCATCGCGGCACAGCTGCAGACTCTGCCGAAAGGCAAGAAGAACAGATTCGGCAAGCTCATCGACCCCAAGGCGCATGGTGAGACCATCGCCGTTCTGAACCGCGTCAAGGATCTGTTCGGCAAAGAGCAGCTCGGAGGCATATTCAACTCCGTGCTCGATCAACTCAATACAGATTCCGCCTCCGCCAAGCAGTATGGGGAAGGCACGGATGAACGCAAGACCGCCGACAGGCTCGTCCAGGAGGACAAGGCCAAGAAAGATGCCCTCCTGGGCGCATACAGCACCGTCGAGAACGCCTTGAAGGACACCGCATACTCGGGTCTTCTGGAGCCTTGGGCCGTGCCGAAGAAGAAGGATGAGAACGAGGCGGAGACAAGGCGCGAGAACGCGGAGGTGAATGCGAACCGCGGGAATGCCCGCAGACTCGAAGAGAAGGCGAAGAACAAGTCGTACGACGAGTTCATCGCCGATATCAAGGCCGCCAAGAGTGTGAGCCCCAAACGGCTGATGAACTCCTGGGGCAATCTCATCGACAGGTTGCAGACGGATGTCCCGACAGAGGATTCCACGACGAGAGGCGGGGTAGTCAATGGATCCATCAGTGCGGCCAAGACACTGAGAGACGCGATGTATACCACGGAGGGGGCCGTGTATTCCAAGCTCATGAACGGGCTTTCCGATGAGCAGAAGAAGGCTGTCGATGACCTCATGGCCAAGTACGGCCTCGAACCCGTCTTCGGCACGAAGCCTGCGAAGGAGGAATCGGAACCAGAGCCTGCTCCCGAAACAGGAAAGGATCAGTGGAATCAGGACAGAATGATCGGCGTGATGGGCGAGGTAGCTGGGGCAAATGATCCCGGCAAGAGATGGGATGCCTTGGAGAAGATACTCGTGCATCTCGACCCTGAAGATGACGATGCGGACCTGAGCTGGCTGAAAGACGTGGATCGCAATCTGTTGAACGACAGGATCATGCCTATCCTGAGAGGGTACTTCTACACGACGGATGATGACGGGCAACTCGTGCCGAACGACGAGCTGCGCGACAAGGTGGATGAGGACAAGAGGTATATGGTGGACAGAGTCATGGAGGCATACGGCCAGAAGCCTGTATTCGAGTCGGAAGAGCAGGATGAAACAGGGCCGAATGACGAATCGAATAATCTGGAAGCTCCTGAAACACTGTTGAATGGAAATCTCGATCCATTCGATTCGAAGGCATTCGATGAATTCCGTGAAGACCGCCGGAATGGGGCTGCAAGGCCATATTATGATTTTAGAAAGCGTTTGAATGCGGTCCTGGATTACGAAGGCGATAACTTCAGAACAGATATGCGCGATCTGTTCAATTATTTGGCTTCAGATGACGCCTCGAAGAATGATCGGAATCTGATTGATGCGGCATTCATGCTCAGGCAGATGTTCTATGCAAGAAGCAAGGATGGCTATCCTCTGATGCTGCCCTCTACATCTCAGATCTTTTCCGATGATGAGAAGAGGGTTATAGACGGAGTCATGGACAAATACGGCCTCGCATCAGTGTTCGGAACCGAATACCGCGAGGACGAGCCTTCTCAGGAGACTGGTGCGGGCATCCCGGAGGGGCAGAGCAGGTTCTTCGACCCGAAGAACTACTCTCTCGCAGACCCATCTGGAGGCAAGATCGGCTTCGCGGCCACGGAATACGGCGAGAAGGTTCTGGACAAGATGTCCGACTACGTTGCGACGCATCCTAATGCCGACAGGACGACGCTGAGCATCTATCAGAACGGCTTGAAGATGTTCAACGACTCGAAGCTCGAAGGCGTGGACAGGACAACTCGTATAGGAGACTATGATGAGCACGACCGCTATGAAGGCGAGAGCTATGGCGACGAGATAACTCCGCATATGAATTCCAGGTCAGGGGATGTATTCATTCCCAAGGATCTGGACCTTCCAGGCAGCATGAGTACTGTATTCCATGAGCTTGGGCACAGGATGGATTGGATCGGGGTGAATGCTCCTCGGAACTCGGAGGTTGCAAAGGCCAGAAGAGTGTTCATCGAGAGCATCCCGAAGATCGAGGATACGCCTGTTTCGGAAGCGCTCAAGAACTTCGTCCGGACGGCGAAAGATATGAGGGCAAAGATCATATCGGATGCGACGGCCGTTTACAAAGAAGACAGTACGGAAATCACATCCCAAGTGAAGGATCTGTTATACTTCCTAGGTTATAGCACAGAAGATCAGACGTTCGTGCGGCAGGCGGTCGGCAAAGATGTTCAGAAACTGATCTACAGGCTGCGCAACAACCGGTCCATCAGGAACAGGGCTGCTAAACCCTATATAGCGCTTGAATATAAAAGAGCCGCCGATTCTGATTTTGATGATGAATTGAATAGAAGATTGGATGCGCTGTATGAGCTGGACGTTCAGAGAACCGAGAAGATGAATGAAATCTATAAGAGAAGCGGCTATAAGGAGTTCATAGCCAAATATGAAGATTGGGGCGAATATGCCGACATATATGATGCGATATCCGGTGGGCGTCTGCTTGATGAAAGGAAAATTCCAAGCGGGCATGGATGGGGATACTATTCCGGGAATTCCGAAGAAGTGAATGCATCTCGTAAAGCCGCAGAGATAATCGCTCAATACTTCTCCCTCTCAGTCACTTCACCCGACATATTCAGGCAGCTCCACAGAGACCTGCCGGAGATGGCGAGAGCGCTGGACGACTATGCGGATAAGTTGAATAGGTATGTCTCGATGTCGGATGAGGATAGAAGGATTACAAGCAGACCGAATCCTGCCGATTGGATGTGATATGATGGGCGACGAAGAGATGAAGAACGGAGGCGACGGCCTCCCCCCCAGGGTCATGGAGACTCTGAACCGCATATTCCGCACGGAGCTGGCGATGACATTCCTGAAGAATATCGACAAGTTCGGGATGTATGCGAAGTACTACGACATGGATTCGATGGAGCTGCTGGATGAGAAGTACGAGGTGCTCCAGCAGCTGGCCGCAGGCAAGAGCCGCGACGAGATACCCGGATTCTACGACATACTCGAAGGATTACAGAAGGTACCGATGGGAGCGAAGAGATGACGAAGCTGAAGATAGTCTATATGGACCCGAGGAAGCTCACGCCCTATGAGAACAACCCGCGTGAGAACAACAACACCGTGCCGTATCTGATGAACTCCATCTCGGAGTTCGGCTTCCTCATCCCCGTGGTGGTGGATTCCGACGGAATCATCATCGCGGGGCATACCCGCATCAAGGCGGCGCTGGAGCTCGGGCTGAAGGAGGTTCCGACCATCTGCGCATCGGACCTGACGAAGAAGCAGGCGGATGCGTTCAGATTGATAGATAATAAAATAAATGAACAGAGCTGGTGGGATCAGGACAAGCTCAGAGAAGAGATGGACAAGCTCGATGTGGAATGGGAGAACTTCGGCTTCGAGCCCCTGCCCGACATGGAGGACATCCCCGTATGGGACGGAGACGGAGGAGAAGAGCTTTCCGAGGCTCCTTCCGAAGCCTCCTGCGACGAGTGCAGGCTCCTGGTGATAGTCCCCGAAGGCATCGATGCGTCCGAGGTGGAGAACACCGTCACGAGCCTGGGCTGCAAGGTCAAGGTGCTGGACCGAGGTCCAGCTCCCAAACTCCTTTCCTCAGCGTCTCCGGCTCTCCGAACTTCATATCGAAGTATCTCTCGGCGAGGTCGGGGCGGTCGCTTTCGAAGTGCATCATTGCCTTCATCGTGGCGCACGGCTTGTCGGATTTCGCATACTCCTGGTTGGCTATGCAGAACTCTCTGAACGACTTCTTCTTGAAGATGGAGGGCTGGTTGCACCATCTGGCCAGCTGCACGTACAGGTCCCTGTACTCGCTGTCCTTGTACGCCTCGAACCTCATGACATACGGAAGGCATTCCAAGCTCATGCACACGCGGATGCGCTCGAACAGGAACTCCAGATCCAGCTGGTCCTTCGACCTGCGGTCGGGCAGGCTCCTCATCGCCATCACGTGGGCGCCCATGGGCCTCTCCGGCTTCGCAGGCGTCTCGTCCACAGGGTCGAATGCGCATATCAGGTAGAGCTTCGTGCTCCTGTCCGTATGCGATCTCCAGAGCTTCAGCTTCCTGTATATCAGCTCGAAGTCGTCCACGCGGTCGAATGCGAACGTATAGTCTCCGTAGTACTTGCACGATGCCAGACGGGATGCCTTCTTATCGGACATCAGGCGGATGTCCATGCCCTGCTTGAAATGGAACGGCTTCCCGGTGGCTTCCAGCTCGTTCATGACCGCCTCCCAGTCCTTGCATCCGAGGATGTTGTCATCCTGGCAGGTGATGTACTTCCTGCTCGGGTCGAGGAACTCCGACACGGGCGAATGCCTGACTGCGCGACGGTCGTGGAACCTGTTCACGCAGAAGTCGCATCCTCTGAAGCATCCTCTGGAGGTGAACCCTATGGAGAAATCGGTGTAGCACAGCGTGAGCGCCCTGCTCTTCCCCTGCGCCTGCATATCCGTCACATACGCATCGTACAGATGATAGTCGGGCATGATGTGCTCTATCTCGTCGCACAGGCGCCTTCCGCCGTCCTCGAAGAATCCCGTCCCTCCGATGGCGTACACCGTCTTCTCCGACGGCAGCGCATCGACGACCTCGCGGATATCCAGATTCAGCGCCCTTAGGTCCGTCCCCATCGCCTTCGCAAGCTTCTCGGGGACCTCGGAGAATGTGAAGACCTTCGACACCAGCACGGCATCGAACGTATCCAGATCGTCGAGATCGGCGGCTTTGTAGAGCGATACGACGTCGCAGCCTCTGCTTCTGCAGTATGCGCTCATCTTCATCTGGGCCAGATTGGGGAATCTGGTCCCGCTGGACATCAGATCGACATCCACCATTCCTATTCTGAGGCGTTTCGCATCCATGGTGCATCATCCGAGAGTACCTATATATATCTATCTTGCATCCTATCTCGGAGAGGACATGGCGGAGAAGCTCGAACTGATGAAGCATCAGCGCTATGCGCTGGGGTGCATGGGCGCGATGGACCATCTGGCCATCTACTACGAGGCCGGAACGGGGAAGACCGCCATCGCGCTGACATGGCTGATATCGGCGATGCGCGACGGAAGGGTGGGGAACGCCCTCATCGTCTGTCCTGCATCGCTCACGAACAACTGGGCGTCCTCCATCGACGGAATGATGCGCTTCGAGGGCGTCACGGAGGCCGATGTGGAGGCTCTGAAGGCCCGCACGACCATAGTCTCGTACCGCAGGACCCTCGGAGACCGCGAAGTGCGCGTATTCAAGCGCGGCGGACGCGAATGCAAGAGCACGATATACCATCCGAAGGCCGAATTCGACCGCGAATGGGACGCGATAATCCTCGACGAGGCCCATTTCCTGGGCGGACATTCGAGCGGACAGACGCAGGTATGCCTCGAATTGGCCAGAAAAGCGCGTTACAGGTACATTCTGACTGGAACTCCCGTCTCCGGCTCGGCCAAAGGCGGGGGGAAGGACTGGCAGAAGCTCTACGGACAGATGAGATTCCTCGAACCGGACATCTGGCCGAGCTGGACGGCCTTCTGCGGGCGGTACGTGGCCTCTCTGGACAAGTGGTTCAAGCCCGATTCGTACAACGAGAGGGCCTGCGAGGAGCTCATACAGGCCCACGGCATCTTCGCAAGGCTCGAAGACTGCGTGGACATGCCCGGATTCACCGATACGGACATCGCCTGCCCTCTTGCGGAGAAGAAGGTGTACAAGGATGTGCGCGAGATGTGCCTCGATGCCTACAATATAGACCCTCAGACGGGAGGTTCGACCTTCGGGAAGCTCCTTCAGGTCTGTTCGGGCCATCTGAGGGACGATGACGGCCGCATCCTGCAGCTCAAGACGTCCAAGGACGAGGCTCTGGAGGATATCCTGCTCGGAACCGACGATAAAGTGGTCATCTTCTGCAGATATACGCCTTCTGTGGACAGATGCGCCGAGATCGCACGCAAGATCGGTCGCAAAACGGTCATTTTCGACGGAAGACGCACCGAAGACACGTCCGTGAAGTTCCAGAAAGGCGATGCGACGGTCATCGTGGCCCAGTATCTGGCAGGAGGAGCAGGTCTGGACCTGTTCGCAAGCCATACGATGGTCATGTACGAGCCGACTCTGAGCTCATTGGAGCTGGCGCAGTCCCGTGCGCGCATATACAGAAAGGGACAGACCGAGAAATGCAGATATCTGTGCCTGACGACGCCGGGAACGGTCGAGGACAAGGTCTGGAAGAGCGTTCTGAACGGCGTGGACGTCACTGCGGAGATGCTCAGAGAGTATTCTCTGGGTTCGTGATGAATACATTGTAGAAATGTATATATACACAGTGTGCATACAAGGATTTGCAAGAAGCGAGGTGAGAAAGATGCCTGAAGAAGCGATTGCGAAGAAGAAAGCGAAGAAAATCGAAGAAGAAGCACAGACTGAAGAGAATATGGAGAATATCGAAGAGGCCATCGAGGAATGCGTCGAGGAGACGCCCGCCGAGAGCGGCCCGTATCCCGTCGGAGTGCTCAGGAAGCTCAACCAGATAAGGGGGATGACCCTTACCATGGACTGGACCCCCGACAAGGTCATGAAGATCGGCTCCGACAGGAGCAAATGGTACCCGTACCTGTCCGTGGACAGGATGAAGTCCCTCCTGAACCCTGCCTTCGCCAAGGCCGGACTGGAGGTCGTTCCCTGCTACGAGGATATCGCGTTCCGCGGAGCCATCGGGAACATGAGCCAGCATGTCACCCTGATGCTGGTCATCGATGTCGTGGACATCGACACGGGAGCATACATCAGGTACCGCGTCCCCGGAGAGGCAGGGGATTCGGGCGACAAGGCCCTGTCCAAGGCGGGAACCTATGCTCTGAAGGGCTGGCTGTCCGGAACGTTCATGCTCGGAGAGGGGTTCGACCCCAATATGACCGAGAGCGACGAGTCCTCGGACGGCTTCCCTGCAAGGCCTACGCTCACAGAGGCCGTCGAGATGAAGTCCAAGGTGCTGGACGGGGGCGTCAAGCCCGCTGTGAAGGCTCCGAAGGCTCCAGAGGCCCCCAAGGCGGCCGCTCCTGCGCCGAAAGCGAAGGCGGATGGGAAGAAGCCGACGCTCATCCAGGAAGCGACCATGAAGAAGATCTGCGACAGCTGGGCGGAGGCGGCCCGCGAGGGCAAGGTCGGCGCCGAGAGGTACAACGCCATGTCCGAGGCGAGGGCGTCCGTATCCACGCAGTCCGATGCAGTGGACTTCATCGCCGACTTCGAGAAGGTGGCGTGATGGCCCGCAGGTACAGTGCGCCCAAGTGCGCATACACCGTCGAGAACGGAGTCATCCGCACCGACGGATCCGTGCACAACAAGGTCACTGGAACCGCCATGGCCGCGGTTCTGGGACTGTCTCCGTGGTCCACGCCGTTCCAGGCGGCCTGCTCCATGCTGGGGCTGGGAAGAGAGGACCTGGATGGGAAGCCCGCCATCGAGACGGGAAAGGCCCTCGAACCTGTGATAATCGACTACCTGGGCAGAACGTATCCCGAGCAGGGCCTGTTCCTGCCTGCGGAGAAGGTCTTCGAGAAGCGCGAGGGCGACCACGACTCGTGGGAGTCCGACTTCGAGGACGATGTCTTCGCAGGACACGTGGACGGCATCGTGATGCGCAAGGCGGAGGACGGCTCCTCCGACGAGTACATCCTCGAGATCAAGACGTCCGGGAACGTCGGAGCATGGACGGGCAAGGAGCATGCGGGAGTGCCGGAGTACTACTACTGGCAGGTCGCACTGTACAACGAGTTCCTGACGCAGAAGGACAAGGCCTTCGTCGGACTCGGACTGGTCGATAGGAATGCATACGCCAACCCGCAGTGCTGGGTACCCAGCACGCAGACGTCGGCGCTGTTCGAGATGCCCATCGACAGGGAGCAGGTGGCGGAAGGGATGGAGCGCGTGAGGGCATGGTACGCCGAATACGTGCTCGGCAACGTCACTCCTCCCTACGACCCGTCCAACGACGGCGACAGGGAGCTCTACGAGCATCTGGCGGGACTGGTCGAATCCATCGATGAGACCCGCGCCCGTCTGGAGGAGCTGGCAGACATCGACAGGAAGCTGGCCGTGGCCGAGCTGGAGCACGCGGACCTGACGGCCGCGAAGGAATCCCTGCAGGCCCAGCTCAAGGACTGGATGGGATACCACAAGGTGTCCTCTCTCGCAGGAGAGGGATGCACCGCTTCGCTCTCCGTATCCGAGAGGAAGACTCTGGACAAGGGTCTTCTCAAGGAAGCGGGAATCGATGTGGACAAATACATGAAGGTCACATCCGTGAGCACATTCAGGCTCAAGAGGAGAGACTGAAAACCCTTTACCGATGAAAAAGAACACAAGGAGTGAATGAAATGGCATTCGAGAACAAGACATGGGCGCTCAGCGGAATCAACGTATCCGTCGCGGGGGACTACATCCCGCCCGAGGAGGGATACCAGTACCTCAAGATCACCTCCGCATCCTACGACGAGAACAACGCGAGATACAAGATCGGATTCACGTCCCTCTCCAACAACGCGGACTTCTCCCAGATGTACTTCTTCAGCGCGAAGGACGACGATTCCTTCCCGCCGAAGCTCACCAACGTGAAGCAGATGGGGGTCGTGGCATCCCTCGGAAAGGCCCTCAGCGGAACCAATATCGGCATCCCCAATCCCGAGAGCATAGTCGGAGGAGTCGTCCTCGCGGACGTCAAGCTGGAGACCTACAACGACAAGACCAGAGCCAAGATCTGGAAGTACGAGCCCGTCCCCAGAGACATCGTGGAGAGCTTCGCCGACATCGAGCAGTTCTACGAGCCTACCGAAGAGGACGTCTCGGGCGCCGAGGAGCCTTCGGAGGAGGCCTCCGAGTGAAACCGAGGGGCTTCGGCCCCTCCAACGGTGTGATAGGATGACCAATGAGTATCTTCTGACCAACTGTCTGCACCTCGCCACGAACGGAACTCCGTATCTGTCCATCCCCAAGCTGTGGGACATGGATGAGGGAGACCTGGTCGATGTGATCCTGATAGTCCGCGACAGCGACGAGGTGCTGCAGATCGGCAGGAAGACGGTCGCCAACCGCGGCGGCTCCCAGTGCATATACGTCCCGAAGAGCCTGTATGACACGTACGATCTGAAAGGGAAGATGCTGAACATCTCGGTACGCAAGGTGCAGCATGAGGCAGCCTGAGAGCATCATCAAGTCCGATATCAAGAAGGCTCTCGCCGAGAGAGGCGCATACTTCGCACCCGTGGCGCAGGGAAGCTTCGGAAAGCCGGGCGACCCCGACATGGTCGTCTGCTACAGGGGTCTGTTCATCGGCATGGAGGTCAAGACCGCCGCCGGGAGCATGAGGCCCATCCAGAAGCGCCGCATGAAGGAGATAAGGGCCGCAGGGGGCGTCTACGCCCTGCCCCGCTCCGTCGAGGATGCGATGGCCCTGCTGGACGAGCTGGACCCGATACTGGACGAGATGGAGCGCATGGCGGAAGAGCATGGATTGAGCATAGGAGGAATGGGACATGTGGAAGAAGAGTCGTGAGAACCCGAAGGACATCACCATCGGCGTCCATCTGGACAGAGCGGACCCTGCTGTCAAGACCTATTCGCTGGGTTTCGAGATAGGGCGCAAGCAGGTGGAGGTCATGTTCACGGAGCATGCTTTCAAAGAGCTCGTCGAGAAGATGGGCGAAGCTCTGAACGAGGCCTCGCGCATATATCGAGGGGCTTTCCAAACCATTTATCCTTTATAAATCAGATATACATTCTGCAAAGCATGATCGATTCAAGCGGTACGGATGTCTATTGCACGCCGGATGACGTGGCGATGGCGATGGACCTTCCCAGTCCGGACGACCCCTTCAAAACGATGGCATTCGACGATATGAGCCATCCGTCCTTCGAGCAGGTGGAGCGCATGATACGCTCCAACAGCGAGATGATAGACAGGCGTCTGAGGCGTTCCTGGCGCGAGAACCGCGTCAAGGACAGGGTGGTATCCATCGACGTCTACGAGCATGACGAGAACACGTGGCGCACGGAATACTGGCTCCGCGGAGGCAACTTTGTCCAGCTCGAACGCGACCTGCGCCCCCTGGACCCTGCGAAGGGGGACAAGGTGGAGGTGCGCTCCTTCTCCGGCCAGTGGCGCGACGTCAGCGCATTCGAGGGCAGCGATGCGGACCCTTCGGAGAACCAATGCAGGTTCTGGGTGGATCCTGAGCGCGGGAGACTCTTCTACCGCGCCAATATCTTCCAGCCCCGCTACAACACGCTCAGGCTGACCTACAGATGGGGAAGCGAGGAGCCTGCGCCCGAGGCCATCAGAAGGCTGTGCGTCCTTCTCACGATGATACAGATACTCCAGACCCAGCCGTTCTTCATCAAGGTCGGACAGGGTGGGGACCTCGGCATGGTGAGGCAGGACATGATAAAGACGTGGACGGAGGAATCCAACTACATCTGGGGCGCATACCAGAGGCCCTCCGCCGTGTTCTCCATGTACGGGTGAGCGCATGATGGACCACGTCATGGACACGGAGGCGCGGCCGGCGATATACGTCGGCGACGACGCGAAGCTCCTGTGCGACATCCTCGCGGAGGACTGGCCCGACACGCCCGGGGAGCCGAGGCCGCAGTTCGTCTACGAGCGCGAGAAGCTCATGATGGATTCCAGGTACGGCAGCGTGTTCGTGTACCTCATCTCGTCCCAGAGGATGGTGTCCGATACCGATTTCCGCACGGCCGACAGGATGCCCAGGCTGGCGATCAAGCTCTCGTGCAGGTCGAGGGAGCTGATGTTCAGATGGGCCAGGATCATCGAGTCCATCCTCCAGTCCCGTCGCAGGGCGATGAGGGCGGTCAGCCCCTACACGTACCTGGAGGTGACGAACGAGCGCCCCGACAACTCGGCGGACGGCTGGTACACGTACACCTACGACATCAAGCTCACAGGATACCACGTTCCCATCCTCGGTAGCGGTGTTTTTAAACCCTCCAGAGGATATGACGGGTATGACGAGATACACGGAGGCCCTTGAATGACGGGGGTCCGCCAATCATTCATGGTTGCGAAGGAGACTTCCTTCGCATCCGGGGAGCCCGACGACGACGGCTGGTTCCACCTTCCGCCCAACTTCTTCGCGCAGGCGACGCCGACCGTATCGACCACGGAGCTGTACGGCGCAGGGTCGAAATTCTACGAGACCGTGGATTACGGCCAGTTCTCCGGCTCCTTCGAGATGTCGTTCGCAATGGACTATGAGAATCTGGCACTGTATCAGATGATATTCGATACCGTGACCACGGCATCCGCAGGAGCGGGGAAGTGGAAGCACACGTTCTCCCTCAGGAACAATGCGCTGGTGCCGTCCTTCGTCATCAAGGGGGTGACGCTCAACGGCATCACCGTCAACGGAGGACAGGACGAGAGGTTCACCCTCGTGGGATGCGTGGCCAAATCCATCAGATTCTCCCGCTCCTCGGGTGCGGCGAGGACGACCGTCACCATATCGGGATTCTATTCCGACGAGAAGACGGAGCTGGGCGACTACGGCACGTTCTACGAGGACTACGACGGCCACCTCGTGGAGTTCTCCTGTTTGTTCAAGGGAGAGGCGGAGAGCGCCAACTACATGGCGAACGTCGAATCCATCACCATCGGTCTGGATATCGGAACCAACCCCAACTACACCACATGCAGAGGCACCTCCGTCGGATACTACGGAGGGAAGGCGGACATCCAGCTGGGGATGACCGCATACGCCAACGACTTCCTGCGCTACAGGGCGCTGGTCATGGGCGGAGGGTCGAAGACCACCGAGATATCCTCGAACGTCTACAGATTCATGTGCAAGGGCAAGAGGCCCATGCCGCTGATGACCGTGGCATCGTTCACCGAATGCCGCGACGAGGGCGAGACGTTCGAGAGCGCGATCGGCAAGTCCGACCGCAGCGTCGCCTTTATAGTCGAGGATGTCATCATGAACTCGTTCACAAGGCAGAAGGGAGACGGGTCCAGGCTCATCGACCAGATGAGCTCGTCGAAATGCAGGAAGCTGACCATCGAGATAGTCAACGGACAGGAGGATCTGGGTACCGGACGCACCGTGTGATGAGAGGTAACGGCATGAGCGTGGATGGATCGATAAGGATCGATATGGCCGAGTACGGAATGAACGGGATCGTCACGGTCCGCGAACCGAGGCTGACGAGGCGCAGGATGGCTGAGAACGCCATCGGACGCATCTCGGGCATCGGAGTCAACAAGGAGATAGACCTCTCCAAGACCAGCGCGGGCGACGTGCAGACCATCGTGACCCTCATGTTCGTGGACTCCGCCCCGTTCCCCCTCGATCTGGAGGACCTGTCGGGATTCTATGCGTACTGCGACAGGATGGATGATGCGTGCAGAGGCTCCGCAGAGAGGTTCTGGAAGGACCTGTCCGCGGCCGCGGAACACATCATGGAGGGCGAGAACGACCCTTTGGAAGTCTTTGCACCGGCTTCTCAGACAGGGAGCTCGGCCTGACCCTGTACGAGGATGCGATCAAGAAGGGCGAGCTGGAGGGCGAGATGGCCCTCCTCTTCGCCTATGGTCTCCACCTCCGTCAGGGCGGGAGCATCGACAGCTTCATGGAGCTGAACTACTCCGACATCCAGATCCTGATATCCACCGAGATGGGCCTGCGCAGGTACAGCGCGGGACTCGAAGCCGACGCCGTCCTATCGAGGCTGTTCGCCAGGGATGATTGAAATGGCTGAAGAAGGAATCAAGATCAGACTGGGATTCGAGCTGTCCCCCGAAGACCTGGAGAAGCTGAGGAAGGCGCTGGAGCAGGTCATCAGCGAGCCTTTCGATATCATTTCGGGCGGGAAGCCCTATACGCCAGGAAAGTATGCCGACAACAAGCAGACCGAGAGAGAGGCCAACGAGGCCCGCGAGAGCCTGAGTGACCAGTTCAAGGACTACATCAAGGATGAGAACAACCAGAAGAAGCTCATAACCAAGGGCGTGAACCAGGCCGAGAAGGCCGTTTCCGCCTCTCTTACCAAGGGATTCGGCATCGTCGAGGACATCTACGGCAGGCTGAAGTCGGCATCGCCTCTCCTTCAGACCATCGAGCAGCTGTTCAACCTCGCCATGACCCTGTTCTTCATGCCTCTGGGCAACAAGCTGGCCGAAGTCCTCATCCCTGCCACGGTGGACCTTCTGGACAAGGTCGTGGACATGTGGGATGCGTTCGAGGGGAAGACGCTGGGCGAGATGTTCGCATACGCTATCGACTACGGCGTCAAACTCTTCGGAGAATACTTCACGAACATCGGCGAGCTCCTCGAAGACCAGGGCGGCCTCGTGGGGGGCATCGGCACGATGCTCCAGACTATAGGCGCATTCATCGAGGGGCCCGCGATAGGCGTGCTGAACACCATCCTCACCGCCACCACGGTCATCCTGAGCCATCTGAAGGAGTTCATATCGCTATGGATAGCGATGAAGGCCGCGGAGATGGCGATAAACGCGATGGGCATATTCAAGGACCTGGGGGCGGGCACGATGGTCGCCGTCGCGGCCATTGCCGCATTGGCCGCGGGCGCCACATCGTACGGCACTCTGACAGGGCTGGGAATGGCCGACGGGGGATATGTGCCTGCCAAGGCCGGAGGCTCGCTCAGAGTGCTCGGAGAGGGCGGGAAAGGTGAATACGTCATCCCCGAGGACAGGATGGGAAGCGTCGGAGGGAGCACGACGATCAATGTGTACGGATACACCGATTCGGAGCTGAAGACCATCATCAGGGATACGGTCAACGAGCAGGTGTCCCAGTCGCGCATCAGGGGGTCGTTCCGATGGAGGGTGTCGGAGACCTGATGCTGTCGTTCAACTATCCTGCGCATGCAGGACTGGCTGCGGTGAAGGAGACGCTGAGGATGCCTCTCGTGGTCGATATCGAGAGGAATGTGAATGTCAATCTCACCGAGATGGGGACCATCATCTATGGATGCAGGAACAACTTCTGCATGGACCTGGGCGCGACGGAGAAGGTGACATTCAAGTGCGAGAGGGTGAATCCTTTCCCCTACAGCGACATGTCGTCGGATCCTGATGATTGGTCCAACGGCAAGTGGTACAGGCATCTGGAGGACCTCTTCGACAGATGGCAGAACTTCGGATTGGACAGCAAAGGGGAGCAGACGGGAGGATGCACGATGGTGTTCACTCCTGCCGATGCGTCGCTAATGGCGCCCATATCGGGCAACGTGTTCCTCGTGGGCGCGCTGGGTGTGAGCTATTCGGTGCAGAAGATGACCTTCAGCCTTCCGCTCCAATTCGGCAACATGAAGATGACGAGCTCCGAGGCGGAGAGGGTGACGCTCACGCTGGTGACGGAGACCTTCGATAAGAAGACCGAAACGACGACCGTGTCGGTGCTGAAGGGATACCCGCAGTCGGTGCCTCTGCCCGATGAATGGGCGGATATCATGGGCGGCGCAGTATTCATAGGATGGGAGGTCTCGAACGGCGCATACGTCCCTGTAGGCTCGACATACACATATCAGACCGAGATGACCCTCACGGCGAGATGGAGGAAGGCATCGAGCGTGCAGTACATCACATCCGATGAGACGGTGACGGTTCCGTCAGGAGTCGATCACGTATCCGTCTACGCAGTCGGAGGCGGAGGAGGGGCAGGCGGAAGCGCACGCTTCATCGAACTCGGAAATCAGGAATACGTGATGGCTCCGGGCGGGGCAGGCGGAGCCGGACAGACCTCCACTGCATCGTGGGGGGTATCGGCAGGCGACATCATATCCGTGACCATCGGTGCAGGAGGCGAATGCGGAGCGAGCCGCGGAGCACTCAGCGCAGGAGACGGAGGGGATGGGAAGAACGGCGGGAAGACCGTCGTGAAATGCAGATACAACATCTGCACCGCCGAGGGCGGTTCCGGAGGCGGAGGCACGAAGAATATGGGCGGCGCAGGAAAAGGCGGAGAGGAGTATGTCGCAGGAGGCTCGTACGAGCAGGACGGAGGATACGAAGCGCCCAATGTGAAGGAGAACAGAGGCAAGAAGGGAACCAGAGGCACGGCTTCATCCCCTTCGGGTCTTGCGAATGTATTGAGATACGGGGGCGGAGGGGGCGGAGCCGCCGCATTCCGCTATGCGTTCATCGCAGAGGACGGCACGCGCTACCCTGCATCGGGATATTACGAATCGATCGGCGGAGACGGTGCCGATGAAGCAGACCCGCAGGTTCGCGCATACAGCGGAAAGGTCGGTGGAGGAGGCGGTTCGGGCCGTGCAGAGTCGTATCTGGTCGATAAGGAAAGAGCAGGCTATGGCGGCGACGGGGCGGTCATCCTCGCATTCTTCAAGGTGAGCGGATGACCGACGAGGCAGGCAGGCTGCGCCTTGAGGACCCGTCCACAGGCTATACGTTCGACTTCGGCACGGTGACGAACATCTCCGAGCAGTTCCAGAAGAGCTGCTCGGTAACGCCGATAGTGACGAAGCCGAAGCAGGCCGCGTTCCCGCTGGAATCGAGGACGTACAAGACGATAACCGTATCCTTCACCCGCAAGCAGCCCTCGTCCCCCAGCTCGTCCTCGCATGATACCGCGCGCTGGTCCAACGCCGATTGGACGGAGGCGCTGATGGAGTCGCTGGACCGCTGGCAGGCGAGGACGGACGGATACCGCCTCAGCTACGTCCCTGCGTCCGACAACCCCTACATCGCCCCGCTGAGGGGCAGGGACGGGAGCTCGTCCGAAACGGGATACATCAAGAATCTGAGCATCAGGGCGGTCAAGGGCCGTCCCGAGTCCCTTCAGGGGAGCTTCGAGTTCCATGTCGGCTCCATGTATATCCGGTCCGGAACGCCCGATACGGAGGGCTACAGCAGGAAGGACTTCTCCATCACCATCAGCGACGAGAACGGCTCCAACAGCGTCCTCCTGATGCGCATGGGCGACGGCGAAGGCAGCGATATCAATCTGGTCGATTCATGCACCATCACGGCGGGCCCGGAGGCTCCGTTCGAGTATGCGCAGATAACCATCCCCAGGAAGGCGTTCTCCCGCGCATACCCGTCCCTGCTGAGCGAGAAGGAATGCAGGCTCAAGGCGGGCAGGAACAAGCTCATAATCTCGCTCGCAGGCACCTCAACGATGACGCTGACGAAGGTCAAGCTCTCCAAGAACACCCTGACGCTCACCGCCTACTGCGACGCGGAGCGCATCAGAGGGGCCGTGCTGCAGAGCAGCGCAGGCGATACGGCGAATGGATGGATCTCGAGGATTCTGACTTCTGGAGAGTTCTGCCAAGCATTCAAAGGCGATTCGCTCGTAAGCGATTTCAGCATCCCCTCGGGAAGGAAGGGCGAAACGGAATATGTGGATGAGGAGATGGATCTGGCATTCCCTGCCGGAACCAACATCTGGTTCATCCTCCAGGTCGCGGCGATGATATGCGGGGCGAGGGTGTTCTTCGCCAACGACATGGCGTACGTCGTCGATTACCGCAGGTCGTCGAGCCTGCTCCATCCGGAGGACATCGACCTCTACCCGTCCTCGTCGTCGAAATACGGGGCCGCAGTGGTCGGGGATGTGGACCTCGGAGACGAGGGGACGGATACGGTTGCAAACGTTGTGAAGATAAGATGTTCCGTTCCTAGCGTCAAAGACGGCCGTTATGAGAAGAACAACAGTGGTTCGATAGTCTATACCTCCAATGAACAAACGTTCGTTGACGAGGCTAGCAAGGGCCTTTACGGGGAAAAGGATGGAGGGTCGTTCACATTGACCTCCCTGAAGCAGAGCTCCGACTCGGACGACATCCAATGGAAAGGCGAGAAGACCGGAGAAGGAACAGGGGAAGGAGAAGGAACAGGGGAAGGAGAAGGAACAGGGGAAGGAGAAGGAACAGGGGAAGGAGAAGGGACGGGCGAGACGCCGGAGATTCCCGACGGAGAGATAGTGTGGTTCGATCAGGCGGGCAGATTCGCCAGGAACTACCTCGACTACGTGTCCGAGCCTCAGCAGACCGTGATATTCAAGATGCGCGAGCTGCACGATTCAGGGTCGATGGGGATGTGGGCGCCGTACTTCGAGCCCGCATCGGTCGCCTTGAGCTTCAGCGACGGCGTGAACGAGCTGTATGTGGACAGCGATTCCGAGATAACGGGCAGTCCGAAGAATCAGAAGCTCGCTCTGAAGACGTACGAGCGCTCGTACCCGGAATGCACCACCGAATACACCTGGGGTGTGCTGGCGTCGATGGACCTGTCATCGAACACCAGCAGGATAATGTCCAATCTGGGCAATCAGTGAACGCGCCTGGCGAGCAGGTACACGGCCGCGCATCCGATGAGGACGGCGCCGAACGCGATGAGGACAGGGGCCAGGATGCCTTCGAGCGAAAGCTCGATCCCCTCTCCGTCCCCGCCTGCGGGAGGCGCGGTCTCGAACACGGCGTCGAATCTGAGCGTGTTCTTCATTTCCATCGGAGCCAGATATATCTCGAAATCCTGTCCGATGATGGAAATGCCTTCATACAGTTCGCCTCCTTCTAGCTGCCAGCCTACGAAATTCGACTTGGCATTCATTTCATAGAACAGAGGTTGAGGAGATATGTCGCTGTACCCTGGGGAAAGCCCCTCTGTAAAACGAAGATCGTCATTAACGTAGAATTTCGCAGATGCATAGTATGATTCATCCACGGCGCCATCCCCGTCCTCCGCCATAACCGGTACCGTCGCCAGCACGAGGGCGAGAAGGGATGCGAGCAATGCGATATGTCTGAGCTGCATGAGAAGGGGATGCGCTTGGAGGTATATATTGGTGGGGCGGGAGGGCGAATAGGACAAAGACCCTCCCGCCGGATGCGGCGGAGATATGACCGCAGAACCTCCATCGCAGGTCGAAGATATATAGGTTGCGCTCCGGGGTGCTGCAGAGGCTCCCGGACGCTTAGGGACCTCATGGGTGCGGAGCCGGGAGCATGCGCGGGTCGGATGAGGATGGATGCAGAGGTATATAAAGGCAGAGGACAGGGGGCGCCGGCGTTGATGGGAATGCTCGAATGGCCCGGCGCCCGTGTACCGGAAAGGATGCGGGACTTAAACGGTTTCCTGCAACAGGCGGGACACGGAGTGAAACACCCTAAAGCCCCGTGTCCGGAACAGGGATGGCGGAGGGGATATGAATGGTTTTCGGAGAAGGCGGGCGGCGCCGGACAAGGAATACTGGCAGGGTCGATACCATGAGTAATACGAACTCATCCCTGCCGGATAGGACATGGCATCGAGCCTATATAATGCTTTCATCAGGAGGGATCCTCGAAGCAGGAACGGTAGCGGACCGGAAAGACAGGCGGGGGCATCGATGAGCACTATGAACGACTTATGAAAATCGTCCGACGCCCCTCGCGGATCCAAGTATGCATCGAGCCTATACGATGCTTTCCCGAGAAGGGCGTTCAGGACCGTTGGACGCCGGAAAATGATGAAATATGCCTGAGCTCCGGCGCCCTTGAGTTGAGAATGCATCCCGAGGATATATAAGTTGGGTGGAGAGAGGCGAATGGGGTGATGAAACAATGAGGGAGGGGTGCAAAACGACGGCATGATAGTGGATTTTTCGGATAGGCTGCGGAGGCATCCTAGAAATTGGAGTAAAAATAAGTTCGAATCTATTTTATTGTATATTTTTTCTTTAAATACTCTTATCAAATCTACACTATACATATGTATTTTTTTAATAGTTAGAATCACCTATGTGTATAAAGTTAGGAATTAGGAAAATAGTGTTTTCTTTAAATAGGGTTTATATACTGAAGGCAATTTTGCTTTCCTAAGAGCAGTAATAAGGAGGAATAAGTTATGAAAAAATCCTATTCTTTTCAAAAGCCATAAAAAATGATTATATACCCCTCTGCACATGCAAGATCAGATACCATGAGTAAGGACATGATTGATTCTACCTTGGACGAGATGCGCAGGAACGGCGTAGTGGAACCGACTTTCAGAAATATCTCCAGAAGTTTCGATCCCGTTCCTATGGATCGTCCTGATCCAAAGGCCAGAAATCTGATGACGCTCAATGTCAAAACAGGCGTGTATAAGCCGAACATGGTCGCATTGGCGGAATATCTCAGAGATTGCGGATACAGATGGACCGGAGACCGCATTCTGGAGTTCGACGGAAGATTCTATTCGCCTGTTCAGAAATCGGTCCTGCAGGATGCATTGGTGGAGGCCACATATTCGGGAAGCGATTCGCCCCCGCTCACCCGCAGCTTCATGGATGATACCATCAATTATTGGAAGAGTCTCGCCAAGCCCGGGCAGTCCTGCGGACTCAATCAGCTCAGCACATTGGAGCTGGAAACGACGTATGGCGGTTGGCTCATCCCCTTCGAGAACGGTTTGTACAGTGTGCGTGACGATATCCTCCTCCCATTCACATCTGATCTGATATTCGATACATGCATCCATGCTGATTATGTTCCCGATGAGGATCGCCCGGATATCGAAAAAGTGTATGATGGCATCTTCGATGATCCGCAGGTCAAAGAGTTCTTCTATCTGGCAATCGGGTACACCTTGTACTCTCCGACCCTTGTGCCTCCTGCGATATTCCTTCTCCTAGGGCCGGGAGGGACAGGCAAATCCGCGATCCTCCATACCTTGGAAGCGCTTCTGGGGAATGATAATGTAGCCAATATGAGCCTGGTCAAGCTGAGTTCTCAATTCGGTCTATCCAGGCTCAAAGGGCTTGCGGCCAATCTATGCGATGAGGCAGGTCGCAGGAATGGGACGTATACCCAAGTGGATAGCGACCTGTTGAAGGCCATTTCAGCGGGAAGGCCTTGGGAGATCGAACAGAAATTCAAGGACGTCGAGCAATATCACAATGTAGCGAAATTATGGTTCGCAGCCAACTCCATGCCGGATTTCGGAGATTCATCCAGCGGAATGATGCGCAGGATATTCGCCTTCCCATGCGTGCTTCAACAGGATGAGTGTGCAAGGATCTATGATGTCATGGACAGTCCTCGCGGCAGATCGTGGCTTGCATTCAAGGCTCTGAAAGCCTTTTTGAAATTCAGATGGGATGGAACCATGGAATTCGCTCCGCCTGCGCGTATGGTCAATGCAGTTACAGATTATGCGGTATTGGATTCTGTTTCCGAATATATCCTGGAAGCTACTGGTGCGCAGACGCTCAAGGACAAGGAAGCTGTCAGGAGCTATTTCAACAGAGCAGTGATATCCGATGAATACGCATCATATTGTCTGTGGTCTGCGGAGAATGGCTACAAGAATGAAGTGAAGAAGGCGACATTCAGATCTCGGGTCTGTATGGATTTCGATATGGTTCGTGATACCGATAACGTATTCATCGACTCTATGAAGACATCCCGTTCCATATTTCTCAAGAGCGAGGAATACAGAGCCAAGATGGAGAAGCGGGCAGGCAGGGGCAGAGCGGAGCGTTCTTCGGAATGACCCGCCACCCCATAGACCTCGCCGGCCAGCGCTACGGGCGCCTCCTCGTCCTGGGGAAGGCGCCCCATCAGGGGCGCAAGGTATGCTGGAGCTGCATCTGCGACTGCGGGAACGAGACCACGGTGCAGACATTCAACCTCATCTTCGGATACACCCGCTCATGCGGATGCTATCGCAGGGAGAGGGCGAAGGAGATGCACTCGAAGAAATAAGCGATTGCGTCCTTTTTATAAACTCCTCGGACGATGGAAGCTCATGGAACTGTATCGTACATTCGACAGGATGACCCGCTCGATAACGAGCGACCGCAAAGGATACGCGGGACAGACCTACGATTCCGGGAGCACCCGCATCCATTTCAAGATCCAGGACGGAGGGGAGGATTGGGACTTCAAGGCGGACGGGTATGTGCCGTACATCGTGTTCGCGGTATACGACGAGGTCGGGAACCCCTACGTCTACGGCCCCGATTCCTCGCCCGTGTTCTCCGGATACGACTTCCCCATCCCCTACGAGATAACCTCCAGGGCCTCGTCCCTGCGCGTGGAGTACAACCTCTGGTTCGTCAAGGCGGAGGTCGCGGACAACTTCAACGGAACCCCCGACGGCCTTCTCGTGACCGAGTACCTCCTCAGCGCGACGGACGGCGTGGCGTTCCGCGCGTCCTGCATAAAGCCTCCCAAGCCCGGATGCGGATGCAAGGCGCCGCCGTACACTCCTGCAACGGCTCCTACCGTGATAGGGGCTCTGGAGGCCCTGAAGTCGCTGGCGGTCATCCGTCCCGTCGCCAAGGAGGCCCACATCAACCCATACGGAGAGGAGCAGGGGCTGGACCTGTACTTCAAGTCCATCTCCGGCGAATTCCAGCAGATGTGGCTGAACGTCCCGACCCTGTCCGACGACGGGAAGCTCAAGGCATCCCAGCTCCCGACGGGCAACGGCGTCGATAGCATCCCTCTGCTCAAGAGCATGGTCGGGAACGGCGATGCCATCGTCTACGACGGCGCCAAGCAGGGCTTCGTCGCCAAGAAGGTCTCCGCCACCGCAGGCGCGGCCCTCGCCGCTCCCGCATCGCTCGTGCAGGCCTCCGCGATGGGTCAGAGGATGGAGTACGTCAAGAGGCTGGACGGAGAGGCCGGCGCCCACTATCTGCGCCTTCTCGACGGCAACGGCCAGGAGATATGCCATGTGGACCTTCCGCTGGAGAGCATGATATCCAAGGCGTACTACGACGCGTCCAAGAAGTCCCTCATCTTCGAAGTGGACGGAGCCGAGGAGCCCATCGTCGTCCCCGTCCACGATCTCGTGGACACGTTCAGGCCCGGCGATGAGAACATCACCATCGAGCTGGTGGCGTCCGGCGATGCCGAGAATCCGACCATCCACACCATCTCCCTGTCCTCGTCCTTCCTCGCCCGCATAAAGGACGACGAGCTGGACCTCGCGGCCCACAAGGACGACGTGCAGAACCCGCACCGCGTCACCAAGGCGCAGGTCGGCCTGGGCAACGTGGAGAACCTGTCTCCCGCCAACATGCCCGTGTCCGATGCGACCGCGGCGGCCATCGCCAGCGCCAAGCAGGACGTGTCCGCGGACGTCGAGGCCGTGGAGGCCAGGGTGGGAGTCATCGAGACGCAGCTCAACGGCGACAGCGGGGAGGGCGGCATCATCGAGAAGCACGACAGGGACATCGCCCGCATCGATTCCGAGACCACCGCCATCAGGGCGGAGCTGGCGCTGAAGGCATCCTCGCAGGACCTTGCGACCGCGGTCGGAGCGAAGCAGGACAGGCTCATCCCCGGCAGCAACATCGCCATCAGCGACACCAATGTCATCTCCTACGTCGGCCCGAACATCGATGTGGATTCCAAGATGTCCGCCACCTCGACCAATCCCGTCCAGAACAGGGTGCTGGTCGCAGAGCTGGACAAGCTCCAGCCGAAGCTCACGGCAGGGACGAATATCAAGATCGAGAACGGCAGGATAGACGCCACCGTCCCTCCGACCACCGTGGACGACGCGATGTCCTATTCGTCCAAGAATCCCGTCCAGAACAGGGTCATCGCACGCGAGCTGGACAAGAAGGCCAACATCGGCGAGGGAGTCAGCGTCTGGAAGGGAATCACCCAGGACGGCCTGTATCTGTACAATACAGGCGATGTCGTCGTCTACGACAACGCGCTCTACATCTCCCGCGTCGATAACAACGACCATCACCCGGACGACGAGACCTGCTGGTCCGTCGTGCGCGGAGCCACGACCACACAGGTCGTCGGAATCACGCCTGCCACATACATCGGCGTGTTCGGGAACACCTCCGACACCGTCTACACGATAGAACACAGGATGAACACGCGCAACATCGTCTTCAGCTTCATGAGGAACGACGGCAGCTACCAGTTCGTCTACCCCACGATGGTGTCCGCGCCGACGCTGAGCACCATGCGCGTCCAGCTCCCGTCGCCTCCGGGCAACAACGCCATCATCGTCAACATGGTGAAGGCGAGGACGGTCACGCCGTCGGGCGTCAAGAGCTATCCCGCAGTCATCGAGTTCGCAACCCCTGACAGGGAGTGGCAGGTCTACAACGACACGGGCAAGCCTCTGTATGTGAAGGCGTACAACACTGAAGGCAAGGAGGTCGAGGGCGATGCCATCCAAGATAGCGCCACCGGATACTCTCCGCTGACCATCGACTTCGCCGAGGCGGTTTCCGGAAAGCTCTTCCTCGCCGAGGCGGATGTCGTGAAGGAGTACAATGGAACCTCCCTGGACATCCCGATCGCATCGGGCGACAGATACCTCGTGCAGTGCTTCAGCGACGGCTCAGGCCAATTCAGACCCGATATCATCCAGACCGACGGCAACATCCATATCGCATCGGACATCCATTGGACAGGCACCGTCGCCCTGTACAAAGCGACCGCATCCAAGAGCTGGAAGGCCGCGGACCTCAAGCAGGAGAACGGCAGATACAAGATATCCTATCAGCACAACAAGGGCAGGATGGTCGGAGCGCAGATATACACCTCCGAAGGAATGGTCCTCGGAGAGATGCACTGCACCGACAACGTGATAACGATCTATGCGGACCTGGCCTTCGACGGCGAGCTCTACATAATCTGAAACCATATCCCGCCCTTCGGGGCGGACCTCTTCTCCATCGTGTTTAAAAAGTCCATCGAGCATGGATGATTCGAGGATATACCATGGGAGGCCAAGAATATATCTCGAATCTGGATCTGAAAGGCCTTCAGATCGTGAACGCCCGCGCAGAGAATGTGGCCAGTCTTCCGACTCCTTCTGTCGGAAGGTTCGTCTATCTCACCGCCGATGCAGGAGGGACCGTCAAAAAAGGCTACTACTACAGCGACGGCACCGATTGGATCGCAGTCGGAACCGTCGCTGCAGAGGCGGCCTTGGATACCAGACTTGCAGTTGTTGAAAAAGCGACCGGTACAGGCGGAGGCTCCACCGGAGGCGATTCTCTCGCAACCAAGATCACCAAGCTGGAAGAGAACGTCTCTGAGAATACGGCATCCATCTCCACCGCCAACTCGAACATCACCAAGAATGCCGAGGATATCGCAAAAGTCAAGAGTACTGCAGACAAGGCTGCTAGCAATGTCACTGCTATCAACACCGCAATCGGCGACGATGATGCTGCCGACACCGTCAAAGGACGCCTCAAGGCCGTCGAGAGTCAGGCATCGACCAATAAGGACGGTATCGCCTCTCTGAAGACCACTCTCGGCGCATCCGCATCCGAGGGCATTCAGGGCAGAGTCGCCACACTGGAGACCAAGGTCGGAAATGTCGCTGTGGGAGAGGAACCTGCCACCGGTCTGTTCAAGGATGTCGCAGACAATAAGAAGGACATCGAGAAGAAAGCGAATTCCGCGGATGTGTATACCAAGACCGAGGTCAATAACGCCATCAAGACTGTCGGAGACAAGGCGACTGCTAATGCGACGGCCATCGAGACCATCAACAAGGCCGGCTACATCACCAATGCCACCGAGGGTCTGACCAACTACTACAAGAAGACCGAGACCTATACGAAGACCGAAGTCAACGAAAAGATCTCCGCCTCCATCTCCGGAGCATACGTGCCGAAGGGATCCCTCACTGGCGATGAGCTCAAGGCTCTCGGTGCCGAGGGCAAGGTCGAAGGATACGTCTATAATGTCTCCACCCCATTTAGTGTCGAAAATGATGGGCCGACCTATCCGGCAGGTACCAATGTCGTGTGGGTGAAGGATGCGACCGCCGAAGCAGGAGGATATTGGGACCCTCTCGCAGGAATCACCGATCTGTCCGATTATGCCACGACAGCCAAGGTCACCGAAGACATCAAGACCGCCAAAGAGGGTGCCATCAGCGATGCCAAAGCGTACACCGACACGACCGTTGGAGGGTACGTTCCGACATCCAGAACCATCAACGGGAAGGCTCTTTCCGCCGATATCACTCTTGGAAAGGCCGATGTCGGACTGGACAAGGTCGAGAACAAGGCTCCTTCGGAGTTCCCTGTCAGCGATGCTACGCAGACTGCATTGGACAAGAAGCTCGACAAGCTCACCGCAGGCCCCGAGCAGGGAACATACTGCAAGGTCACCATCAATTCCGACGGACAGGTCACGGCAGGTCACGCCATCGCTGCAGACGACATCCCCGACCTCACCGCGGCCAAGATCACTGATTTCAGTGCCAAGGCCAGGGCCGCAGGGAAGAAGATCTACTCCGGCGTCGAGATGGCCGTTGCAGACAGCTGGACCCTCATCGGAGCCAAGAACGACATTCCCGAGTTCCCGTCCGCCATCACCGTGTACAACGCAGACGGACAGGTGGTCGTCGCCGCCATGAAATACGACTCCACCAACAAGCAGGTCGGATATCAGGTCGGCATCGCCGGAACCTACACCGTCGTCGTGTCTCTCTGATGCACCCAGGGGCTTCGGCCCCTCAAACCCTTTCCGTACCTCTTTTAAACTCCGCACCCTATGATTCACCCGACCTAGGTGAATATATGGCTGCAACCATACCGATATACGGGGATGCTCAGATCAAGGGCGTCGCCGATGCGAATGCAGGCAGGCTGATGGGTGTGGTGACGACCATGCCCTCCGCCGGCTCCTGCAAAGGATGCGCCGTGCTCTACGAGGGCGCGGAAGGAACATACTCGAAACACACGATATACGCCTCCGACGGCACCGCATGGACCGCCGTCGGAAAGGTCGTCACCGTCGATTCCAGCGTGACGGCGGGCTCCTCCAATCCTGTGACGGGCGGAGCCGTGGCGTCGCGTCTGGAGAACTATCAGACGAAGATAAGCGGTGCGGCGAGCACCATCGACACCGAAGACCTGGTCGCGTCCTGTGCGCTTGTTTCGAATGCCAACGGCAAGGTCGCCGTCTCCCCGGTGACGAGCACAGAGCTGGGGTATCTGGGCGGCGTGAAGTCCAATGTGCAGACCCAGCTGGACGGCAAGCAGGCCAAAGGGGACTATGCGACCGCGGCGGCCCTCTCCGACGGTCTGGAAGGCAAGCTGGACAAGACCGCCAAGGCGGAATCCGCGAAGACTGCCGATTCGGCGACGAAAGCATCCCAGGACGGCTCCGGCAATGTCATCTCGACCACGTATCTGAAGGCGGCGGATGCAGAGAGCGCGTATGCGAAGAAGGCCGACGTGTCCAAGGTCTATAGACCCTGCGGCTCCGTCGCCAGCGTCTCCGCTCTTCCCGAATCCCCTTCCGAAGGCGACGTGTACAGCGTCGAGGCGGAGTTCACATACCAGTCGAAGAAGTATCCTGCGGGGACGAATGTGGCATGGGTCGCCGCCAACGGCGATGTCGCAGGCCATTGGGACCCTCTGGGAGGGACCGTGGACCTGTCCGCATACCAGAAGAAGAGCGTCGGCACCGCATCCCGCGCTCTGGTCACCAACGGCTCCGGAGTCATCGCGGCATCCGATATAACGGCAACGGAGCTGGGGTATCTGGACGGCGTCACATCGGGCATCCAGGCGCAGCTGAACGGCAAGCTCTCGACTGCGGGCAAGGCGAAGTCCGCTGAAACGGCGGATTCGGCGACGCAGGCGACCAAGGCGACACAGGACGGCTCCGGCAATGTCATCTCCGATACCTACCTTGCGAAGACGGACGCCGCATCCACATATCTGAAGAAAGCCGATGCGGATTTCACCAAGGCGATCTCCGCCGAGGGCGTCGCAGTGTCCTGGACTGCGGATGCGTCCGTCAGCGGGTACTCGTACAAAGGCACCATCGCCCTTCAGGGCGTGACGTCCGAGTACATGCCGTTCGTGACGTTCTCCGCGACGCAGGCGTCGTCGGGCAACTTCTGCCCGGTGGCGGAGTCGGGGACGAACGCGATATACATCTGGTCGAAGACGAACGACGCCGTCACGGTGCCGTCCGTAGCGGCTGCGAAGATGTGAGAAGAGGGGGCCGGGAGGCCCCCTTGAACAGGTTCAGAAAGAGATGGTTTCCGGGTACGCGGGGACGTTGGCAGGATATCCCGCCGCGGTCTTGGTGGCTTCGACGGCCTTGCAGTAGTCGTCGATGGCCTTCAGCTTCAGCGTGTCATCTTCATAGGATGCATCGATGAAGGCATCGGGGCTGAAAACGGCCGCGTTGGTATTGCCTTTCATGCCATCCCTTCATTCGAAGCCTCTATATGGCTACCTGTCGTGGACGAACGCTTTATAAGCATGACAGCCAATCAGCATCCATGAAAGGCATCACGAACGCCACGAAAGGGGCTGCGGATGTGGTTCAGGACGCCACGAAAGTGAGTGTTCTGGGCGCGAACATACAGGAAGCGACCGATTCTCAGCCCGGACTCATGTCCAAGGCCGACCACGCGGTTCTGTCCACGACGGGTAGCCGTATGTGTATTTGTTCCGGAGGGATCTGAATGAAAGGGATGACGAACGCATCACCCGGAGTGGGACAGTTCGCCGCAGGAAAGCTGGGGACGATAAAGGGAGGCACGGCGGATGGGAGCGTGCAGGCTCAGGAGGATGGAACCGGAACCGTTGTCGGATGGAGCGGGAAGGCGAGTACTGCGGATGTGACAGCACTGACGAGCGCAACGGGAAAAGCGTTCGGATCGATGGCAATCTCCGAGGGGGCTGATAAAGTCACTGTAGCGATGACTGGCATCGATGGCAGCACAAGTATCAGTGAGGATATAGGTGCCGCGACGACTGAAAAAGCAGGGGTTTTAACAGCAACGTGGTTTAGCAGACTCCAAGAGCTATGGGGAACCCCCTCGGATTACTACACGCTAACCATAACGCTAACTGGAGACGGTGCAGAGGGAGTACCTAATATCACTATTGATAACCGGACTATACCCGTACCTAGTGACTATAAAATCACTATTGAAAATTTGCGTACAAACCAGGGATACTTCATATCACTGAACAATCCCCACGGCTATGGAATCGGCTCAGAAATCGAATCCTCCTCTCCAGTCGCTCTGGTCACGAGTAAAATGGGTGATCTTTTACAATATATCATAAACACTTCTAGCACAAATGCAACTTTAACCATCAATGTCTATTACTGAAACGTGTTACTCGGAATCTCGGTGTTACTGAGGTTCCGAGGATTTTAGGTACTTCAGTATATGGAGCATATTGTTTCGAATCCGATCGGCGTATAAAAGCTATGTTATGTCCGCAGGACGAAGTCCGAGGACGACGGGACGGAGTCCCATGTCGGCATGAATTCTGCCACCATTGGGAATGGGTAGAAACGGGAAAACATGGGCATGGTAAAGGGTTTGATGCACGGGTTCGTAGGAAACCCGTGCTTTGGGTTTTGTGCGCGATTAGTAGATGCTTTCCGATGTGATTAAGGTTTATACCACAATTTATAGGAACCTTGCCTAGCATCAGTAATAACCGACTCTAAACTATCGGTTTCTTTAGTGACTTGCGTCAATTTTGTATTATCGTAGTAAAATGTAGGGCAAGTTTCGTAATTATTACTAATTGTTAATTTTTCTATGATTGTAGATGAATTCCCAGACGCTGTTAAGTTCGTACCATTACGGTTATAAGGTTGTATAACTTGTTTAGTGTAAAACCCAGAGTAAACGGCGTCGGATGTATCACGCATTGAATAATATAATACTTCAATTAGCCATTTTTTAGACATTTCCGGCACGCCACTAAATGGTTCGTATAATACAGTTCTATCACTTCCATCGTAAAAAACCCAATCGTCGTTACCGCCACTACTCGGCAACACAACATTATTAACTTGTCCATCCAGTGCGGTAAAATCTAGCGATTTACCATCGCTACCAACGGCGACTTGGCTAAAAGCATCCCCTACCGAGTTCTGAAGAGTTGCAAGAGCAGTTTTAGTAGCAAACGTCGCATTGGCGTTTGTCTTAGTCTCCATATCCGAGATATCGGACTTGGTTGCGAGAGTGCTCGCATCGATCAGAACAGGCAGTGCATTGGTCATTCCCTTCATATTTCCACCTCGCAGGAAGTACACATACGGCTACCCGTCGTATGACAGAGATAAGAGGTTTCAAGGCCTTCAGGAGGCGTCTTCTCCTCCTGCAGCCCTTCATTCGAACACAGCCTCAAGATGCTCCCGTCGCTCTTCTTCGATATCCCCCTGCCTCTCAGGCGTCCTTATCGGGAAGTGCTTCCGGGGCCTTCCCGGAGGATTGCCCGTATGCCTGTACCTCCAAGCCCTGCTCCTGCATGCTGACAGGTGCTTTCCTTGTCCCGCATAGCTGTAATTGTCCAGAGGGCAATTGCAGAAGGGACATCTCTCCCTTCCGAACATGAGGAATGAATCGCTCCGAGACGCCGTAAAGGTTTCCGCGAACATCTTCAGAGAAAGATACGGTATTGTATCCTTGGTATTCAAGCATTCCCAAGAGTATCCTCATACCATCCGAAGGGCTCTCCGCATCGTCCGCGAAGGACAGGAGGCGATACGGAATGGCCGAGCTGAATGCGATAGGCGAGCAGGGAAGCGATATGGAGAAACATATCGCATACACCCGCGAGAAGCTGGACGAGATAGGCTGCGACATGCATCGCCTGATGGAAATGGAGGAAGAAGAGATGACAGAAGGATTCGACAGCGGGATGCTCACAGGACTGCTCTCCAAGCAGGGAGTGGATCCGGGCATCGTCGCAATGCTCAACGATCGCAGGGACAGAGGGGACTGGGGAGACGGCGGGATGCTGATTCTCCTGTTCCTGATAATCCTCATGGGAGGCAACGGCGGATTCTGGAACCGCAACGCCGAGAACGGTGTGGCAGGAGTGGACAGGACCGTCGTGAACGAAGCCAATTATTCCAGAATGCTGGACGCCATCGGGGGAAACAGAGAGGCTATCAGCCAGCTCGCGCAGACCCTCAACTGCGACACGAACGCCGTCCAGACTGCGCTCGCAGGCGTGGACAAGCAGCTGGCGGTCAATCAGGGAAGCATCATCAATGCGATTCAGTCCTGCTGCTGCAACATCAGGACGGAGGTACAGGCGACCCAGAACGCCATACAGAGCCAGCTCGCATCGTGCTGCTGCGACACCAACCGCAACATCGAGAGGCAGGGATGCCAGACCAGGGCCGACATCCAGGACACTAGGTTCCTCATCCAGGCTACCGCTTCGGCGCAGGACAACCTCGTTCAGGGCCTGTTCAACGCACAGAACCAGTATCTCGCAGACCAGTTCTGCCAGATTAAGTCCAGAGAGGACCAGAGGGAGATACAGGCGCTCCGCGACAAGCTCGCCGAGCAGAGGGACACCGCGAATACGCTGGCGATCCTGAATGCCATCCAGGGCAAGGATGCCATCAGCTTTCAGGGAACTGCCGGTTCCACCGCCTTTACAGGCACCGGAAGTCTCAGCTGATGACCGGTCCCGGGTCTGGGAGGATGCAGTCCTCCCAGACCTCTAAACCTCTTTCCGCAGGTGATGCCATGACATACGACAATATCTTGAATGCTCTGAAGACCCAGCCGAAGCTCTCCCCCTCGCAGGAGATCGAGAATTATAGCGCATTCTCAGACCTGCAGAAGCAGGGCGTGTACCTTCCCGAACTGATGAAGAAGCTCCAGGAGTTCGATTCCATGAAGGCGCGTCTGGATGAGCTGGAGAGGTCCAAGCCCGCCATCGATGCGACGGTCTTCGCCACCATGGAATCCGCAGTCTCCGACGATCTCGATGTGGTGAAGGCGAAGGCCCGCGTAGCGGACGAGAAGGCGCGCGTGGTGCTGGAGCTGTGCATGAAGGACTCCGCGTTCCGCGAAGCATACGAGTCGTACAAGGCGACGGTCAATCGCGTGTATGTGGAGTCTAAGGAGAAGGGAGCCGACGCCTCCCAGCATCTCCGAAGGGCGCATCGGGTCGCTTCTGCAAACCCTTTCCCCATATCTTTTAAAAAGCTCATTCCTCATAAATCAGGTGAGGAATTGATATGTCACCTCACAAAGGATATATGAACATCGCAATCGCGGCCATGCTGTTCGCCGCGGCCTTCGCGGGCGTCGTCTTCATCGCGGATGAGGATGTCGCTGCCGCGGAGGAGAGCCAGAGCCAGGCTCAGGAGTACACCGTCACATACTCCTATGATGGCTTCGTCTTCTCCGAGAAGACGAGTGATGGGCAACTCACAGTAAGGGGATTCAACACCGCATCTGAGGGGGAGACCTCTGAGCCCAAATACTCCGCGGCCCTTTCTGATGCGGAAGCGCCCGAGGGATACGCATTCGATCACTGGGTCTCCGGCTCCGCCATCTATGAGCCTGGAGATTCCGCCAGATTCGGAGCGGACGCTACGCTCACACCTGTATTCAAGCTCAACAGCGATCACGCCGAGATCACACTGATCTACGGAGACATCTCCGAGACATACCTCATCTCCGGGTCCGAGTCCATATTCGCCATCGCTCCCGAAAACCTTGTGAACTTCGCTGAGAAGATCGGAGCCGATGTTGTCAAGACAGGTGAGTCCATTACTGGATTCGCCATCGACGGATACAAGTTCAACGGATTCAAGGACGCCAAAGGCACTGGTATCGGAATCAGTGCGCTCACATCCTCCGCCGGTGTCAACACCTCATACACCCTCGTGATGGAGAAGGTTTACACCGTCTCCTTCGTTCTCGACGGAACCGTCCTCAAATCCGAGAAGACCTCCGGCGATATCGTCGCTCCCGAGAACCCTGTCAAGGAGCATTATGTTTTCGATGGCTGGTTCGACAAGGACGGCAAGAAGTTCGACCCGGCCTTCAAGGCCTACACTGCCGATATTACCTATACTGCTGAGTTCATACCCAACACATACAAGGTCTACTTCATGAACGGCGAGACCGTCGTCGCCGAGAGGTCCTCCGAGTACATGGGCCAGATCGATCTTCCCGACCTCCCCGATGGCTTCGTCTCCTGGGCCGACAAGGACGGAAACGTCGTCGGCTCCCCCGTCACCATCACCGGACCCGATATGAAGTTCTATGCCGTCGCAGGCATCGTCAAGTACTCCGTCGCCTTCGTCAACGGCGAGCAGACCGTTGCGACCGTCGAGGTCGTCAAGGGCGAGAAGATCGCCGCCGACGACATCCCCGCCCTCCCCGAGGGCGTCGAGAAGTGGGACTTCGACTTCGAGACTCCGATCACCGAGAACATCACCGTCAAGGCCGTCGCCAAGGTCTACGATGTCACCTTCGACTTCGGAGTGATGTACGCCGCCATGAACGTCACCATCCAGGTGGAGCACGGTCAGGTCATCCCCGCCGACAAGGTCCCTGTAATTCCCGAGGAGTTCCCCGAGAAGGACAAGAGATGGAACTACGACCCTGCAGCCCCTGTCGAGTCCGACATGACCATCCAGCTCAGGGACAACATCTACTTCGAGGTCGTCTTCGTCGCAGGCGAGACCGAGGTCGCCAAGGTCTCCGTTCTCGAAGGCACCGCCGTTCCCGCCGACAAGGTCCCTGCCATCCCCGAAGGATACAAGGAGTGGGCCTTCGATGTCGCGGCACCCGTCACCGCCGACATGACCGTCGAGGCTGTCGCTAAGGAGGTCGTCTTCAACGTCACCTTCGAGATCGAGGGCAAGGCGGATGTCACCCAGAAGTCCGATTCTATGACCCTTCCCGTCACCGACCGCGAGGGATACGTCTTCCAGGGATGGGTCGTCAAGGGACAGACCCAGTACGTCGATCCCATGACCTACGCCATCACCGAGGACATCACCTTCGTCGCCGTCTATAAGGAGGCCGACGCACCCGCAGGACCCGACTTCATCGACACCAATGAGGGCAAGTGCGTCCTCATCCTCATCGGAGTCGCCCTTGTCGCGTTCGCATATGCGGTCTATACCAACATGTTCGGACTCAAGGACAAGCTGACCAGCGTCAAGCTCGTGAGGGTCAAGAAGGAGTGAAACCGATGGCCGGACAGAAGGGGCGCACCCTGATATCGCCCTGGCTCCTCATAACCAGGGCGGGCGCAGGGACCCTCCTCTGTCTGGTCTTATTCCGTCTGAAGGCGAATACAATGATAGATGTAACCAAATTCGGAGTCAATGAGGAGTACATGGTCTACATGCTCCTCGCCAGCATCATCGTCGGCTTCATGGCCGCGGTGGCGCTCAGGGCCTACGACCACAACAAGGCCGCCGACCACAAGGCCGCCAAGGGAGAGATCCCCAACACCAACAGCCTGCCTTACGACAAGAGGTACGACCTCTGCACCGCCATATCGTTCATATGCGGTACCGCCGTCGGAATGTACTTCGCCCCTGTCATCATCGACGCATTCATCGTCGGTGCGGGACAGTGGACCTTCGTCGCAGTCTCCGCTCTCGCCTCCGCTCTCGCCGTCGTCATCCTGATGAGGCTCCTCCATCTCGGAATGAGAGAGTTCATCATCCAGGCCGGCAAGTACGCCGTGGACACCAGCGAGGCTGTCAAGAGTGCCAAGAGCGACATCGATACCGCCGTCGGCAACCTCAACGAACTCAACCCCAAGCACTGAGCCAATCCGAGAACCTGAAGGGGCGCAGGCCCCGTCAAACCTCTTCCCATATCCCTGCGCGATGGAGAAACCACGCAGCGTCGCGCGGGACCCCCTATAAGATTGCTTATAAAGCTATCAGCGGATTGTGTAGGCATGACATCAATACAGGAACTGGTGCTCTCCGCCGAGTCCGGCGCGACCATCGTCCTCTCCGAGGAGCTGTTCGGTTCGACCGATACGCCTATCGTGGAGAGCCTCACCGTGCCCAGAGGAAAGACGCTGACCATCGACCTTGCAGGACATACGTGGCAGGGGGCGCCCGGCTTCGTCACACTGTTCGTTTCTGGTGCGAACGTCACTCTGCGCAACGGAACTCTGTATCAGCAGTCGCAGATAACCCTTCAGATCGGAGAGCCCGACGCATCCTTTGATTCGTTCGTCACGCTCGAATCCACTCTGAAAGTGAGGAACAAGGACTCCTGCGCCATTCTTCTCGCCAAGAGAGCCAGTCTGGTCACGTCTGCGGATATCATCGCCGACAGCGCATTCTGCATAAGCGGGAACGGCACCGCGCCGTATTTCGGCAGCCACGCGTCCATCGAAGGCGGAACCATCTCGGTCGAACCCTCCACATGGGACGGCCCTGCCATCTACTGGCCTCAGGGGGATTCTTCCCTCGTCGTCAAGAAAGGAACCATCTCGGGACCTACTGGAATCGAGATACGCGCAGGCAAGCTGACCGTCAACGGCGGAACCATCAGGGGAACGGGGAAGTTCTCCGTCACACCCAACGGCAACGGCTCCACGACCATAGGTGCCGGAGTGGCCGTGGCTCAGCACACCACCCGCCTCAGGACCGAGGCGAGGATAGCGGGCGGAACCATCGAGGGGGAGGTGGCTCTGTGCGAGGCCAACCCTCAGAACAATCCTTCGACAGCCACATCGAAGATATTCCTCCGCATCACGGGAGGAACGTTCAAGGGAGCCGACGGCGGAAGCGCCGTCGTGTCCGCGGACTGCAAAGGCTTCATCACAGGCGGTTCGTTCACGCACATCGACAACGCTCTGGTCGATCCGTCCGCGAAGTTCGTGAACGAAGGCGGTGTCGTCGTCATCAAGCCCGCCACCATGTCCGGAACCCCGATGTTCATCGCCGACGTCATCGCCGACGGAGCGCTCACATCCACATCCCAGGGAAGGGCGATGGGAGTCGTCAATGAGCTCCCTTCGGGCGATGATGCCATCGAAGGCACGGTCGTACTCCTGTCCACCGACGAGAGGTACTACAGGTACAACGGCGAGGCCTGGGAGGAGTTCATCCCCGCCATCAGCACAGGCACGATAGACGATTCCGAGCGCCCCGTCCAGTCGGGAGCGGTCAAGGACGCCCTCGACGCCATCGGCATCAGGCTGGACGACGTGTATACCAAGGCGGAGGCCGACAGGCTCCTGGCGGCCAAGCAGGCCGCAGTGACGGGCGCCGCGTCCACCATCGTCTCCGCGAACCTCCCCGCAGGGAGGGTGCTCGTGTCGGATGCGAACGGCAAGGTGATGCAGTCCGAGGTCACGGTGAACCAGCTGGCGACGCTCGAAGGCCTGGAATCCGCCGTCCCGCTGCAGACCCAGATTGACGGTCTGAAGGGCGACCTCGATTCCAAGCTCTCCAAGACCGTCTACGACACAGACAAGAAGGCCGCGGACGCATCCATCGCCGCCGTGGACAAGAAGGCCGACGCCAACGCGAAGGCGCTGGAGGGCAAGCAGGACAAGCTCGTCGCAGGGGACAACATAACCATCGTCGGAACCACCGTCTCGGCAGTCATCCCGGACGCGGCCAAGCCCGAATCCGCATTGTCCGACACATCGGAGAATGCGGTGCAGAACAAGGTCATCAAGAAAGCCATCGATGCCGTCGATGCGAAGTTCACGAGCTATTACACCAAGTCCGAGGCCACCGACATCCTGAAGGGATACCTTCCTGTCGGGGGCACCGCCGCGAAAGCCGTGGCCGATGAGGACGGCAACAGCATCAAGAGCAAGTACGCTCTCAAATCCGAGCTCACATCGGCGACCAGGCTGATGGGAACCTGCACATCCGCCGAGCTGGACGCGAAGGAGAAGGTGTCCGGGCACATCTGGTACCTCAAGGACTCCCGCGAGTACAACGGCGAAACCTACGTTGCAGGCACCGCGTGGATCTGCATGCCCGACGACAAGGGCGCACTGACCTGGATGCCCATGGGAGCCGGAACCGAGATAGATCTCAGCGGATACCAGCCGAAGGACCTCGTGCTTTCCAACGTGTCTCCCGTATGGACGAACGATTCCGGCATCGAGGACTTCCCCTACAAGGGCACCATCGCGCAGACAGGCATCACCGCGGCGGATGTCGCCACCGTCGTCTTCGCCACCGCCGATGCGGCGTCGGGAGTGTATGCGCCGACGTGCGATACGGATACGGAGAAGGTCATCGTGTATGCCAAGACGGGCGATGCGGTGGTCATCCCCACCGTGACGATAAGGAAGGGATGAACGTGCAGGTGCCAATCCTGGCGGACAACGCGGAGATGCTGGCATCGGCATACCGCAATCTGTCCGCCGCGCAGAAGGAATCCCATACCAAGGTCGTGCAGAGGGGGGTGACGCTGGAGCTTTCCTCGTGGATGGACGGGCGCGTGTATCGCAACTCGCTCACCGTGACGTTCCGCGACGAGGTGCGCCATGACAAGTTCACCTTGGAGATGCGCGATCTCATCGCCGTCGCCGTTGCAGGCGGGAAGCTGGTCATCCAATCCGATGACGTCGAGCTTAAGTTCAAGGTCGTGGACGAGCTCCCGCCCGTCTGCGCCCCCTGTCCGCCTTGCAGGCCGTTCGTGTATCGAGCCTGAAACGCCCCCGAAGGGGGCTTCAAACCACTTCCCTTTTAAATATACGCATACATCATGCCTCCATGACCGAATTCAAGATCCCCGACGATATCTCCCGCTGGGAGAAGAGGGGGCTCCGCGAGGGCATCGGCACCTCCGACGAGCACGTTCATGAGATATACGTCTGGAAGAAGCTCGCCATCGAATGCGAGAAATGGGGCTGCGACGACTGCGAGCACGAGTCGTGGAATCCGTATGTCCTCATGGACGGGCATCCGATGAAGCTGGAGAGAGGCAATTTCGAGACCTTCGACGAAGCCGTCGGATACCTCAAGGGCATCCTGAAGAAGAAGGAGCTGGCATCCGAGGGAGAGGTCGAGAAGGATGACGAGGATGATGAGGACGGCCTCGGAATCCCCGAGCATCCCAGCAGCGATTCCGTCGTGAAGAAGAGCACCAGCATCGGAGATCTCATCAAGAGGAATGGGCAGGATATCCAATTCCCTGCCGACGGGAGCGAGATCATGAACCCGTCCAGGGACGAAGGGAGCGGAAAGGAGGGGGAGGCTCCTAAAGAGGAGAAGGCCCCCGACTTCAAGGTGACGAAGGAGAAGGTCCCCTCGGCGAATGATAAGATCATAAAAGATCATGCGAAAAGTCTTGAGGATAAAGGCATCACCGGGCGCGATGGTGCGCCGCTGTACAAAGAGGATGAAGCGGGGCAGTCCCCTGCAGAGCAGTATGGAGAAGCAGTCAACTACCAGCACGGGGGGAAGAACGGCATCCCGACGGCCAAAGTGGATATTGCGGACCAGACTGCGACCGTGAACGGTGCACGTCAGAGCTACGGGCAGGCAAGAGGAGCGAACGCCTACGGCAACAGTCCCACAGGCAAGCTCACCGCAGCTCCCGAGGCGGGGAAGAACATCAATCTCTTGAAACTCATCCTGCACACTCTCCGCAATCAGAATGATGATTTCGGATATACCGCACTTGACAGCCAAGGTCCTGTACAGGTCGGAGCGAAGCCTGTCGTCATAGGGAAGGACGAGAACGGCAACGATATCGTCGATGCCGCCGGCAGAGGCGCCAATCTGGGCTGGAACCTCCGTGTGGATGGCGATACCGTCTCCACTCAGCCTGCGAGGGGATTCGTAAGGAACTTCTTCTCGAAGAATATCCCTAAGATGGTGTCCGCATACAATGCCCGCGCCAAAGGCGTTCCTTCCGTAGCCAAACTTCCTACAGGCGGGATAGGGGAGCTGACTCCTGCTCAGCTGAGATCCCTTCTGATAAACGAATATCAGGAGAAGGACGAACAGGGCAATATGAGGTATCCGCAGGAGATAAAGCATGTTCCTATTCTCGGAGGCATCCAATATGCCAAGGCGGGCAAGGACGGAGGTTTCATCCCTGTTTTCGGAAAGGACGGCTCCCTCAATCCTGCCACGCTCGCCATGCTTACCAGCGAGAGGGATGATCTAGGGGGAACGGGCATCGGACTCACCCGCAACAGCACGGGATTCGTTCCATATGACTTCGAGGGAGTCAAAGGAACGCACGGGGCCAATGATGACACTACGGAAGAAGGAGAGATACTCACACAAATCTTCGGAAAGGAGAGACAGCCGCCTACAGATATGATACTGGATGCCATCTCCGAGATCGCAGGCAAGGTGAACGGAGTCGATTTCCAGAACAACGACTACGACAAGAATGCGCTGAAGGAGCTGCTGCAGAGCAGATTCGGAGACAGCAGCGGAACGGGGGACAAGTACACCTCGGATGGTATGGATGCGTTGCTCGGAAAATACATGTTCGATGCTGATGGGAATCCGATTCTGGATAATACCGGTCAACCTATCACCAGGATCGGAGCGGCCAATCTGTGGGGGCAGGATAAGATCATCCAGGACCGCAAAGACAGGTATATGGATATGCTGGAGCCGTATCTGGTTCGCTGGATGGACAACATGCCTATTGCGAAGATGCAGGAACTGTTCGCCACCCACCCGTATCTCCAAAGGAACATGGCCATGAGTGATGACGAGCGTCGCAAATGGTACAACGACCTCTATGATTACTTCAAGGTCAAGAACAGAGATATCGATGAGAAGACTCCGATGAAGACTCTGCGCACCTACACTCGCAACGAGAACATTCCTGGCAGAACCGCTGACGAAGCGAAAGATGATGCTGAGCGTGCATCAGGAGTCAACAATGTCAAGAGGAGCTTCTCCATCGAGGACAGCATCGCGTACTTCCACCCCGAGTTCGTGATGAACAAGGCCGACGGGGACGACGGCATCGAGGGCGAGGTGCCGTCCGAAAGGGGCGATACGGAGCCCCGCATCGCGGCATACCGTACGGTGTCGATGGGAGAGGACAAGGAGTCCGTCTTCCCGCTCAAACTGATCGACAAGACCTCGGGCAAGGTAATCTGCGAGCTGGACTGGAAATCCTGACCCGAAACCTCTTATGGAGGGCCATTCGCCCTCCTATTTATATATACCTGCGTAGATTGGTTCGCATGGTTTCTCGTGTAATCGAAAATTACCGCGAGGGCATCAGGAAATATGCCCTTTCGCAGCTTCCCGATTATGTCTCATGCCAGGATACGGCCCTTCTCGTCCGCTGGGTGGACGAGGACGTCCTGAACAAGGCCAGATTCGCATACGCGCACAGGAATCAGCGCGCCACCGCCAGAGCGATGGCCCGTTCGGGCGATGCGGACGATATGGAGAAGTACCGCGAGATGAAAGGCGGAAGATTCTCGCTGGATTCCGCGGAGTTCACGCTCGACGACTCCTTCGAGAAGATGTATTTCGACCATTACGGCGAAGGATACAACGGCGAGCTTGCCATGAATCGTCCGGGAGAGGCCTACAAGTGTCCTTGCGGCGTATCGATGGAGATGGGCATGAAGACCGCTCCTCCGTACTGCCCCGTGTGCCACAGGCCCACGCCCATAGGGCGCATGATGGAGGACAATTTCCTCCACAGGTGATCCCATGCCCACCGAGTTCGAGACCGCGGTCGTTCAGACCATCAAGAGGCGTCGCAGGAACGACCTTCAGCAGGTCATCAGGTCCGTGCTGGCATCCCCGACCATGGAGGGCGAGGTGGACGAGGTGGATGGAGTCAGACCGCTCAGCGACTATCTGAACAAGAACGTGGATGTGATGACCCGCATCATCCTCAGACAGGCTCTGTCCGCAGGAAACGGGGACATCAAATCCGCAGAGTTTCTGATGAAGTATGCAGGATATGCGCCTGTGCAGGAGACGACGCTCTCCATCATGCCCACCATCATAGATGACCTCTCGGTCCTGCCGCAATCCCCGTCCGATGAGGATCCGAAGGTCCGCACCATCCCCGCAGGCTCCGAGGAGCTGGATGAGATGCCCGATGTGATTGTGTGCAGGTCGGAGGCGCACGGAGGCGGCGAGGATGAGCGAAGACGCTCCACAGATGCGTCTGTCCGAGATGTTCGACAAGGCGTACTACGAGCCGTGGGCGACCAAGAAGAAGAACGTGGTCATCAAGGGTTCGAAGGGTTCCGGGAAATCCAAATGGGCCGCATTGTGGATAATCTACAACATGATGAAGTACCGCGATCTCATGCCGTCCACACTGGTGGTCAGGAAGTTCAAGGAATCCATCAAAGACTCCATCTACGCCGAGCTCAAATGGGCGATAAACCAATTCCATGTCGAATCCCTCTGGAAGTGCAACATATCCCCCATGGAGATGGTGTTCCTGCCCACAGGACAGAAGATACTGTTCAGAGGGATGGACGACCCGCTCAAGGTCGCATCCATCTCGGTCGAGAAAGGAAGTCTCTGCTGGGTGCTGTGGGAGGAGGCATCCCAGATAACCAACGAGGAGGACTTCAATACCATCAACATGTCCATCCGTGGTAAGCTCCCGCCGGGCCTGTGGAAGCGCGTCATGATAATCTTCAACCCGTGGAGCGAGAAGCATTGGCTGAAGGCCCGCTTCTTCGACAATCCCGACCCTGATACCCTTGCTCTCACGACCACCTACAAGAACAATCCGTTCCTGTCCGAGGAGAACCTGAAGGAATACGAGGACCTGCGCATCAGGAGCCCTCGTGCCGCCCGTGTCATCTGCGACGGGGACTGGGGGATTGCAGGCGGGCTGGTGTTCGAGGATTGGGAGGAGGCGGATTTCGATATCAACGTCATCCGCGCGACATATCCCGGACTGAGATTCTCCTATGGGCTGGATTTCGGATTCGTCAACGACCCCACGGCATTCGTAGCCATCGCCGTGGACGAGCTGTCCCGCCAGATATGGATATTCGACGAGATGTACGAGTACGGGTGGGACAATCTCAAGATAGCACGCAAGCTGACCCGCATGGGATATGCGGACAAGGTGATAGTCTGCGACAGTGCGGAGCAGAAGTCCATCTACGAGCTGAAGAGGGGCTATCAGACCCCCGCATACGACGACAACGGCGACCCGCTGATGGATGTGGACGGCCATCAGCTCACAGACACATGGATCCTTCCAAATGCGGAGATGGCTATGAAGGGCCCGGATTCCGTGCGCAACGGTATCCGCGACCTCCAATCGTATCATATCATCATCCATCGCACCAAGTGCAAGAACGCGATCATAGAGTTCAACAACTACGCGTTCGAAGAGGACAAGGATGGGAATCTCACAGACAAGCCCATGGACGTCTTCAATCACATTTGCGACAGTCTAAGGTATGCGAAAAGCAAGCTGATGGGCAAAGGCAAGGGTCTGGTCATCGAGACCGGAGAATCGCCCGTCATCACATCCACAGAACCTCACACTATAAAAAGGCTACAACCATGTAGCAGAGTGTATTCGACGTATGATGACGAGAGCAGGCTGTTGAGCGGCCCGACCACGAACGATGGCATACCGCTGAGTCTGTTCAATCAGGCGTCGCAGAAAGAGGCGGAAAGATGATAAGAACATCGACGAAGGAGTTCAAGGCGGCATCCGACCCGCCCGACTACATGGAAGTCATAAAGCAGAGGGCCCTTGCCAAGGCAGAGGTCGAGGCGAGCATCCCTCCCACGCCGCTGAGCGAATCCTTCACCGGAAGCGCACCCCTGGAACGCGGGATATACGGTGCGAACCGTCCGGTGAATCAGCTGTACGAGGTCCAGAACGAAACCCAGTTCTGGAACATGTATACGCTGATGGATTGGTACAGGACCAACGTCCCGCTTCTCGCAACCATCGTCAAAAGGACGTGCATGGAGCTCTTCAGATACGACATCACCATCGAGCCCAGGTTCGCATACAAATGCGAGGAATGCGGGCACGAGATCCAATACTTCGTCAAGAAATGCTCCAGATGCGGAAGCGTCCGCCTCCGCCGTCCCGATGAGTCCCAGAAGGAATACTTCTACCACTACAACCACGCAGGCGAGAGGGTGAGCTTCGTCGATGAAGCCAATTTCAACGGCCAATCCCTTCTCGACGTCCTGTGGTCCTTCGCGGAATCCGAGCTTCTGTACAACGAGGGATATCTCCTCTGCGTCACGGGAGACATACTCGATGAGAACGGGGACATGAAGAAGCAGGTCCCTCTGGAATTCATCGCCCAGGACCCCAAATACGTCCGCTATCTCTATGACGATACAGGCACGCCGGGCAGGAGGTATGCCTTCACATACGACGCCCGCGACACCCTGCTCGACCTCGACCAGAACCCCGAAGCCGTCAACGACGTGAGCCGCGAGGGCAAGGCGCTCGTGCCCGCTCTGTGGCAGATAGGCTCCCAGTTCGGAGGCACAGGGCAGTACATGGTGTACGGCGCAGGAGAGCTGTTCCACGACCACTGGGACCAGCCTTCGCTGATATACGGGCGCCCGTCCTGGCTGGATATGCAGGACGAGCTTCTCACGTACTTCTACCAGAACAAACACAACCTGACCAAGTACAAGTTCGGCTTCGTCAGGAAGATCCTCATCCTGCCCGGATTCAACGAGTCCGAAGGGGCGATAATCTCGCAGGGTATCGCGGACGTCCTGAGCAAGAACACCAACTCCATCCCCATCGTCTGCACACCCATGCCCGCTCCCGGCGTCCCGCAGATGGATGCACAGGTGCTGGACCTGGGCGTGGAGTCCTCGCAGGACCTCATGGCCGTCAGGAACGACATAACGAACAAGCTCTGCGCCCATGGCTGCCTGCCGAACCTGCTGGCGGGAGATGTGGAGGCATCAGGAGGAATGAACAACGAGAGCCAGCAGATCACGATATTCGACAGGTACATCCTGGGGCGCTACAACAGGGTGGACAAGGCCTTGAAATGGATCCAGAACAAGATTTCCACCAAGGTGACGGATTGGAAGCTGGTCCTCGGAAGGCCCTCGAAGGCGTTCACCGACAACAAGAAGCTGATCGACAGCATCCAGATCGCACAGGGCATGAGGTCTCTCGGAATCCCCTACGGATTCCTGGACGGAGACTTCCGTTTCGGAGAGATACCCATCGAGCAGATAATGCAGGAAGCGGAGCTGCGCAGACAGGGACTGCTCAGACTGGACAACGACGCCATCAGCCCGAACTCCGATGCCAATCCCATCCAGCCCGAGGACGGCATGCTCCCCGGCGATGGAGAGGGGCCTCCCGAGAAGGGGACTCTCCGCAGAGAGGACCCCGACGTGGACGAGACCAAGAACGAGGAGGAGCAGGTCCAGCGCGAAGCGGCGGATGCGCCGGAGATATGAGCATGGCCGACCTGACGATGAATCTGGACACCTCCTCGCTGGAGGCTCTGGTGAATGCGGCCGCGAACGGCGGGCTGGAAGCCATCCGGCCCGCCATGGTCACCATAGATGCGCCGTATGCGGCGTCTCTGGAATTCGGGACCATGCCTGCGAAGAACAAGGGCCCCACATCGGTGCACAGATTCACACGCTCCGACGGCACGGTGTTCTTCGAGGAGGTGTCCGAATCCTTCTGGAACATCTATCTCTGGGCCACGCGCCATGCGACCAAGATAGATCCGTACGTCATGGCGAAGAAGGTCCATACGAAGCTGATGTCGGAGGGGATGGCCCCCCACCCCTTCATACGTCCTGCCATCCATGATGTCGAAGAGCGCTTCAACGAGCTGCTGGCCGAGAGCGGTTCCATCCTGGGCGTCGCGGAGGAGCTGGCGGAGCAGATAAGGCGCAACATCGAGGGGGCGGCTCCCGACGGCCCCCGCACGGACACAGGCGCCCTCATCGCATCGATATCCGCCTCCTATGACGACGGCGCAGACGCACCCGACAGGCCCGACAGCACCATCTGGCAGTCGGACGATTCCGATTTCCAGGGCGGAAGGAGGACGAAGGCATGAGACGCGACAATCTCCGCGCCATGGTCGGAGCCGCGGCTCTCGAAACACGCAACAGGTGGATAAGCGTCGCCGAGATATCCTATCTGACCGATGCGTCCGCCAGGCAGATATCCGCCATCCTGTCCCAGATACCGGGAATACAGATGGAATCCCAGCACGCCGAGTGGGGAAGGTCGATAATGATAATCGCCGATGATGAGGAGGCCAAGCGCATATGGGGCCACCTCATGAAATGGCGCTATCACATCGACGACGTATACGATCTTCTGGAATCCTGCATGCCGTCCTCAGGCTGGATGTCCATACGCGACCTGTCCTCCGATACGGGGATGATGCAGTCCGATGTGCTGAAGTGCATCGCGTGGATGGGCGATGAGGTGATTCTGAAAGGTTCTAAAAGGCAGATGATGTGCCGCAGAGCAGGTGATAACGATGTATCAGAATGTGTCGGAGATTCCGTCGCAGGTGACAGCGTCGCTGAACAGCGATGATGCACGCGCATGGATGAACAAATACAACGAATCCCTCGGAGGTCTGGACGACCCTTCCGAGCAGGATGTGCTGGCCGCCCGCAGGAATGCGTGGTACAGCGTGAAGGATTCCCCCTCGTCCTATTCGTTCTGCGCCAAGGCCACGGTGGAGGCGATGGACAACCAGAGGGAGATAGTGGACCTCCAATCGGTGAAGAGCCTCATGGACGATTATATCGCCCATGCGGGCCCCATGAGCTTCGACCACTCCAACTACATCGTCGGAACGGTCTGGGGCTGGGAGCCCATCGATACCGAGGAAGGGCCTGGAATAGCCGTATGGGGCAACCTCTTCAGGGGGGACGGCCCGGTGTACGACGGAGTCCGCAAGGCATTCGCCAGAGGTGCGAACAAACTGTCCATCGCAGGCGATGCGCCGAGGGACAGGACCTGCGACAGCGAGCATGGATGCTACATCCGCAGGAAGATGAGGCAGCTGATGGAGATCGCCATCACTCCGCATCCCGTGAACAAGTATGCCACACTCATTTGGAAGAACGAATCGGCGCTGTCGAAATCCGATTCCGACGAAGCAGGTCCCGTCCTCGCTCTCGACCTGGGGGATGTGATGATCCACAGGTCGGAGGACGACTGTCCCATTATGAGGATGCGCAACGCCCTCCGCAAATCGGGCGTGGATGCCCATGCCCGCATGAACGGCGTGTTCATTCCCGGTGTGAGCGCATCCGAGTGCGATGCGCTTGCGAAGGCCGCAGGGATGCGCATGGAGCCTGTGGACGGAGGCATCCTCGTCCCGTCGTTCGACCGCGTGCTGGAAGACGAGTTCAAGAAGTCGTTCTCCAGAGGCGAGATATTCGCCGACGGCCATCTGACCCCTGCCGTCACCAGGGAACGCTTCGACGACCTGTGGAATCTGGGGCTGCTGACGAAGGATGGGAACGGGTTCCGTTTTGCGAATACTATTTGAATCGAATAGAGGATGAAGACTCATGGATCCTATCGCAGGAAAAGATTGGGAAGCGAGGGACGTCCCCTCGCCCGTCACCCTTATGACGCTGACCGATGGAACGGGCGCATCCCCGCAGGACATGTACTATGCCCTGATGGAGATGGGCATAGAGGATTTCCGCCGTGCCGAATCGGCGGTGTCCGCTATGGACCTCCTTCGCAAAGGAGGCATGTACGACCTCATGGAAGCAGACATCGACGATGCCTGCAAAGCCATCACCAGCGGAAAGCTCGACGATGCCTTCGACCGCGCCATAAAGAGCATGGCTTCCGCACTCACCCATGTCTCGAATGCCATCTCCAAATCGGAGAGCAGGGACAAGGATGAGAAGGATGATGACGAGGACGGGGACGAGGACGGGGATGCGAAGAAGAAGGGCGCTCCCGAGGATACCCCCGTTCCCGACAAGGCCGATGATGCGGAGAAGAACGAGGCTTCCGATGAGCCCGAGGCGGACTCCGCCTCCGAGCCCGCCCCTATCGCCGATGCCATGCCCCGCATCGATATGGCTGCTCTGATGGCGAAACCCGAAGCGAAGGTCGAGATCGATCCCGAGCTCATCATGAGGGCCCTCAAGTTGCTCCAATCCATCGGAGCCGTCTGCTGAAGGGTCGGAGCCCTGAAAAGCTCCGACCTGTGAAACTTCTTTTTATACCACGTTATATATTTAAACGCATGAACGAGGAAGAGGCCTGGAACGCATTCCAGGATAGTATCGATCCGATGGTCAAATCCGGTGCCACCGTCGCGGGCAAGCTGGACACTCTCGCCCAGCTTCTGTCCGAGATCGGAGTGGACACCTCCCGTACCGCAGAAACCGTCATCCCTCAGCTCGCAGGGGACCAGGGCGCGATAGACGCCGCCAACGAGCAGGCGGCCGCAGGAGGCCCCGCCGCAGGCGCACCCCCTACCGACGACATGGGCGCACCCATGCCCCCTGCACCCGACGCACCCCTCGGCGGAGACGGCGCACCCATGCCCGACATCGCCCCCGCCATGCCTTCCGAAGGAGATGCAGGCGTACCCGGCGCAACGCCCGGTCCTGCACCCGGCGTCCCTGCCCCCGAACCCCCGATGCCCGAAGAGGCTCCTGCCGAGCCTCCTGCGGACATGCCTGCCGAACCTCCGATGCCCGAAGAGGCCGCACCCGAGATGGGAGCGCCCGCACCCGAGATGGGGGGCGAATCGCTCGATTTCGCATATACCGCCGATGATGCGCTTCAGGACTTCGTCACCAGCATGACCGATGAAGCGCATGACGCACTCGATGCGGGCGACACCGCCAAGGTCGCAGCCATCACGGGATTCCTAGACGGCGTGAAGAAGCTGTGGGAGGGATACATGGGCGGTTCCATGCCTGCACCCGGCCCCTCCGAAGAACCTGCCGAAGCGCCTGCGGAAGCATCTGCGGAGGTTCCCGCCGACATCCCCGCTCCCGAGGACGACGCACCTGCTGAAGAGCCTGCCGACGTCCCCGCTCCCGCATCCGACGAAGGCGGAAGCGACGAGAAGAGCGACGAGAAGAAGGAATCCGACTCCGACGAGAAGAAGGATGACGAGAAGAAGGATGACGAGAAGAAGGACGACCTGAAGAAATCCGATGCCGAGGCCCCTGTAGATGGAGCCATCTCAGATATCGGAGAAGGCGATGCCGAAGCATCCGGGGATGCCGAGAAGTCCGAGGATGCCGAGAAGTCCTGCGGAGGCTCCGAGGAGACCGAGATAAAGAAGTCCATCGATATGGCTGAGCGCATCAAAGTCATGGCGGAGGTCATGAGAGACGAGACCTCGCCTCTCGACGGCCCTGTACTCCTCAACAAATCCGAGATGCCGACCTGCAAGCAGACTGCAGACGTCGATATCATGGACATCATCAACGAGTTCAAGAACGGAGGCGTGGTCAAATCCTCCAGGCCCCCAGCGGCCGCGGCGATGGGAGGTTTCAGAAATGATGCCGTATCCGCCGCCAAGCAGAACGATGTTCTGAAGGATCTCGATGACATCTGCAAATCCATGTGCGATGCTCCCGGAGCGGAGATGAACGAGTCCGAGAAGGCCATGCAGGTCATCATAGATGGCCTGAGAGCGCATGGAGGAGCCTGCTGACAAAACCATTTATAAACTACACTATCGATAAAAGTGCCAATAGGTAATATCTATGTTCGAGAAAGGAACGTTCTACAGGCATGGGAGCCAGCTCGGCTCCACATACTCGCCGACTCCCGAAGCCATGGGAGCGATGATGAACGACTGGTACAACGGAGGCTGGCAGATCTTCGCCAATGGCCTGAGGAGGTCCGAGGGCGCCGCCGTCTATGGCGACACCGGATACTTCAACAACATCTTCGGCGCCGATATCCAGGCAGGAATGTTCGGATGCAAGAACATCTTCGGATCCCTTGGACAGAGGCCCTACGACCACGCCGGTACCCGTATCGCATACGCCCAGGCCGACATCGGCAAGGACGAGAAGGGCGAGTTCAAGGGAATCGGATACCAGACCGTTCAGGATGGAAAGATCGGAACCTCCAAGGCCATCCCCGTCCTTGAGGTCGCGGAGCCCTACAAGGAGGTTCCCTACCCCTGGGACTACGGACTCGGTCTGATGGCCGTCGAGGGGAAGGACGATGTGTCCAGCCACAAGCAGTATGCCAAACTCATCGCCAACTCCTACTCCAATGCCATCGACCTCGCTCTTCTGAGGCCCATCTCCATCAAGCAGCCCACTCAGACCAAGGACCTCAAGGAGGTCGAGACCTCGCTGCAGGGAATCAACAGGGCCATTTCCGGATTCGAGGAGATCGGAAAGGAGAACCGCGGTGTCGCAATCACCGCCGACATGGTTTCCGCATACGGCGGAACCAAATCCGACCTGTACGACTTCAGGTCCGCCAAGAAATCTCCCTTCGACGGTCAGCTCGTCGATGCCGAGGGAGCCGCTCTCGACCTCGACCACCTCGACAGCCTCTGGACCAAGTGCATGTGCGGATGGGACACCATGGCCGACCCCAACAACAAGATCTGGTCCGTCTCCCATCTCGCCGAGCAGAAGATCTCCGCTCAGTACAGGGCCAGGAACCTCTACCTCGACTCCGTCGCCGTCCAGAGGTCCTTCAACGGAACCAAGACCGTTCCCGGAAGGGATGCAGGTATCCTCGTCAACGCATACCACAACATCCCTCTGATTCCCGACCCCAACATAGCTCTGGATTTCGAGACCGAGATGCCTTCCACCTCCATCATCGGAGATATCGGCCTCTACGACCTGGACCACATGTGGATCTCCACTCTGTCCCCGGTCAGCGTCTACACCACCGACAACATCGCTATCACCCGCGAGCTTCTTGAGAAGTCCGTCATCCACTCCAGGATGGAGCTTCGTATCAACAAGTTCATCGGAAGCGGACGTATCGTCAACGTTGCCTGATGGCAGAATAAACGAGGGGGGAGACCCCCTCTTCATATTTGTTTTCGTGTGCATTCCTCGCCCGGGTTCCCGGGCATCTCATCTCTTCTTCAGACCCAAGGCTTCATCCACGCTCCACCCGAGCTTCAGCCTCTTGCGGATGGTGGATTCGGGAATGCCGGTCATCTTGGACCATTGCACCACAGTCCTGACGCGACCGTCCGATGCCCTCAGAGGGCGATTCGTGGACCTGTTGTATGCCTGCTCCTTGCGGGTGCGCCAGGCACAGTTCCAAGGCGCGTAAGGGCCGTTGCCGTTCCTCACCCTGTCGAGGGTCAGGCCGTCCCTGTATCCGTGCGTCACAGCCCATCTGTAGAAGTTCTCGAAGTCATGCCATTCCTCGCATAGATACACGCCTCTGCCAGCGTAGTGCGCATAGTCGTGGCACGCAGGATTCTCGGTACGTTTCTTCACTCCCCTCCATATCTGTCTGAGACGATACCAGTCGGAGCCGGGGCCTTTATCAGGAGCGGTATCTGCGGTCGTATTCCTCACCTCTCTTCATCTCCTTCCATGCAGGATCCACAGGCTTGGGCGCAGGGACGACATACTTTATCTCCCTCACAGGCACCCTGCAGAACCATTTTACGCCCTCGGACGGCTCATCAGGGTTCGAAGCCATGAAATCGGCATATTCCTTCTCCAGATCGAGTCCGAAGCGGAACGAGAACTCCCCTCCCTCGAAGCAGATGGTCGCCGTGTCCTTCGACAGGCGGATGCTCGTTACAACGGTGCGATGCTCGTCTTCCATCCCCACGGTCACGCAGACCTTCCAGCTGCCGCGCCTCTTCTCGTCGAGGATGAATTTGATATCGGGACGAAGGTCTATCATGCCTCTCACATCCATCAGGCCGGAGGACGTTCTGGCCAGAGTGACCATCCATTCGACCGCGCGGACATATGCGAGGTCCAGGTTCTCGTCCTTGAAGGATTTGCAGCTTTTCAAAAGACGATGCGCGAACATGATGGAGCGGATGGCCTCCGACTCCCTGTCCTTGGCGGCAGGGATTGAATACCATTCCATTCCGGTCATCTCAGTGCATCCCTTCTCATGCACAGAGGGACGTCCTTGGGTATCTCGCCCTCGTACAGGAATCCCCTGTACTGTATCTCTCCATCCACCTGGAATGCGCAGTTGCACACCCAGAATCCGCATGTCTTGCACATGGTCTTGTTCATCACGCCCACATCATCGTATGCCGTCGCACGGGACTCCACCTTCGTAGATCCGCATCTGGGACACTTGGAGGCAGAAATGGTTTTGGAAGAGGTTTGAGCGGAGGTCTTCATTCCGTCCCTCTGTCGGTGGAGCCGAATCCGCCCTTGCGGGCCTTCTCGGGCTTGACTTCGCAGGACATGGTGAGGAACGGTACGAAGATGCCCTGCATGTACGCCTTGCCCTTGGGGATGACGACATCCTCGTCGGCGGTCATCCTGCACCTTATCTCGTCCCTGTACCTCTCATCCACGACTCCAGCGGTATTGGACAGTCTGACCGCGTGCTTGAACCCCAGTCCCGAACGGGGCAGGAGCAGAAGCATCCAGTTCTCCATCCTCAGCTCGAACGTCTCGTCGAACCCTGTGGCCGCGTTGTGCCTCGTGAACGACGTCACGGGAGCCTCCGTGCCGTCCAGGAACACTCCCGTCCCGAACTCGACCCACTCGCCCGCCTTCAGCTCTATGTCCTTGGGTGCGAAGAAATCGTACCCTGCATCGCCCTCGCATGCCCTGCGAGGCATCTTCACTCCTTTCTTGGTCTTCATTTCTCATTCCTCCTTCCTTATCGAATATCTTCTGCTGAACGGATGCACGCGGGCCATGCGTCCCTGCGCCTTCTGCGCATAGCTGAACGCCGTGAACGTTCCGACCAGGCGGGTACGGCCGGTCGCAAGGTCCGTTTCATACAGTCCGAACGCCTTCGGGGGACTCATTGCTTCTTCTCCGTCGCAGCCTTCAGGCGCTTGTACAGGTCGGTCCCCTTCAGCCTGTCCGCGTCGTACACGCCGCGACCGCTCCTTGCGTCGTAGTCCCAGCCGATGTCGTTGAGCACGTTGGTCAGCGCGAACGTCTCATGCAACATGGATTCGTTGCGCGATGCGCGTCCCAGATCTCCGAGGATCGCCTTCGCATCCCCCAGCAGGGCGAACCATGCCTCGGTGCTCCTCTCCATCCTGCTTCTGTCCAAGTCCGTGACCTCGAACTCCTCGTGATAGAGCACAGACGTCAGAACGGTCCCGTAGAACACCTCGCGGGGGAGCGTGCAGTACTCCATATCGCCGACGGGCGAGTCCGGGTAGAGCTCGGATGCGTTCTCCCCTCCCGCCATCTGCGGCTTGGCGAGAGCGACGTACAGCACACCCTTCTCCAGAGCGCCCTTCCCGTCGCCCAGTGCGAAGTACCGTCCGTCCGAGGCGAGCACATAGCCCTGCTCCATAAGGGACAGGGCGGCCGCTCCTTCGAAGCGGTTCTCCATCGATCCGTCCGCAGGCGACATGGTGATGAACACCTCGTCGCCCTCCTTCAGCCTCATACGTCTGGCTTCGCGTGTTACCGCGACGACCAGCGAGTTGCCGTTCCGGCTTATCTCCTTGCAATAGACTCTGTCTCCGTTCATTGCAGGATGATGTATGCGTGCAATGTATATATAGATATGCGATTCTGTAGAACTTTGTCCTACAAGAATGCAACTTTACACTTTGCATCGGAATGCAAAGTTATGCAAAGCCGCACAAGAAGGAAAAGGTTTGGAAAGAGGTTTCCCGATCGCTCGGTTCCAGACCTCACGATGGTCTGCACCTCCGAGGGCGGAGCGGGAAGAGTCCCGCATATCTCCATCAGAGCCACGCATTCCGCTCTTATGGCATCCATCCGCTCCCCTTCCCGTATGGTGTATCCTCCGTGCGCCTTTACGCCGTCCAGACACGAGAGGAACCACTGCATCGGGCCGTTGCAGAGCCTGACGGTGGGATCGCCCGGCATGATGATCGCCGTACCTCTCCATGTAGTCGAGCTCCATCTCAAGGTTCCTGATAGCCTTGCGCAGGTCCTCTCTCTCCTTGGCAGGGTCCTTGTCGCCCGCCCTCATGATATACTCGACCGCGCTGGCGCGTCTGTGCGGGAGATTCCATGCGTACAGGACCTCGCCGAGCTCGAACCCGCCCTTGCAGTAGTGCGATGGAGAGTTCACGGAATCGTGCTTCTTCTCAAGATTCCAGATGGCCTTGCGGAGATTCTCGTTCTCATCATATATCTTCACCTTCCGCCCATTCTCGCAGACGGCTCCGTCCGTCGTGTAGTTGCATGCAGACCCCTTTTTCTCGTACCAGTCATCGGCCAGCATGTCGGCCTGCGTCGCAACCCACGGCTCACGGTCGCCATAGGCGGTTCTGATCCAGATGTACGGCATCGTATTCGCGCTGTGCTCATCGGGCCTCTGAAGTCCGATGATTTTTCCCATGTAGAGCCATTCGCTCCTGGCGAACGTCCTGGAAGGGTCCGCCTTCATAGCTCTTACCACATCTCCGAAATCCATCGCCATTCCTCCGTCGCCTCTTCGATTTCACGCTCTTCTTCCATGTACGATTTCATGCCTGGGTTGCCTAGCCTCTCGGGAGGCATATCGCTCCTTGGAAGAACAGGGTAGCACGACTCTATGCAGTATGCCCATATCTCTGCCTCGCGCTTCTTCATTTCGGCCTCATCGGTTGGAATCTGGATCGTCCAATTTGCGAGAGCAGGCGTTTCGTATGGCACGCAGCCAAGCCCTCCCAGTCCGCATGCCATCAAGGTCTTCTTGGAACAGAAATGCATACGGTTGAGATATCTGTATCTGCCTTCCGGTATATTGAGTATGAATTCCTTCCCTCTCACTATCGTGGTCACCGTCATTCCTCCGTCGCCTCCTCCTTGCACTCCTTCGCCTTCGCTCCGATATACTCCAGATTGTCCGCGACATACGCCTCGGCGTTCAGCCTGGTCGCCAGCCTTCTGGCCATATCCGCGGACAGCTCCACGCTGAAGCACTTCTCGCCGACTCCGACGAGCATCCTCACGACGCCCGGCCCCGTGCAGGACGCGCTCGCCGCTTCGAATCCGTTCTCTCCGCTCATTCCTCTTCCTCCTTCATCTCATGCTTCTTTTTTCATGCTCAGCATCATCTTGATCGCACCGTCTATTTCAGCCAGATCATCAGGATTATATCCTCCCATTACATCTCTGACAATCTCATTGATAGTTTCTGTAGGAATCTCCGATACAAACAGCCTCCATCTAACTCCGCAACGAGGATTCAGAATCTCGATACCCCACATATCTTCGAATGCACCGCGGAATGGATTATCTCTACCAGCTTTGAGAGGTAGGCCGACATCGTCGACTACCGCCTTGCCCAGGAGATAATATACGATCAACTGAAGGGTCTGTATCGTGTCGGGCCTCTCCTTCTTGGAGACCTTCATATCGACGAGCCACCTGTCTCTGATGTAATCTGCATCACCTTTGTGAATGATCTTGGAATATCCTCCTTGAAATGTAGGGCCTATAACCACATCGCTATCGCCGAGCATCTCCTGCGCTTTTTCAACCATCATCCGAACATGTTTGCATGTAATTTCATTGGGATGCAGAGTTTCAGGATCGACAGGCAATCCTGTCCTGTACATAGAGTCCCATGCAGTAAGTTGGAACATTGCATCGATGGAATCATCATCCAGTCCATTCACCTTCTCGACCAGTTTTTCAAATCTGTCTGCAGATAGTTCCAAATTGTTTGCTCCGAACCTGATTCCCTTACGCGGGATAGAAAAGCATTCCATACTGCTCTTCTCTTCAGGAATGCCTGTGCGCTTCTCCAACATGAATCTTGTCAGATAATCGACAGCTACTCCAATCGTTGCAGGACTAGATTGCTCTTCGGCCATCTTATCAATCAATTCCGCCCTATATGCATCATCTGCAAGATCCTCTTCCACCATGAGCTTCGGAGGTACATAGCCTCCTCTAGGTTGTTTAACGGCTTTTACCGCCTGTGTTACTGTCATTCCTCTCATCTTCATGCCTCCACTTTATCCATATCTTTTGCTTTTCCGCTCATTCCTCTTCCTCCTTCATCCCGTAGCTGTATCTGCACCATGCTCCGCCGACCTCGTCGCCGTCGGGGTCCATTAGGCTGAACCCGCCGTCGCTCACGCGCGCGCGGCTCATGAGGCCCTCGTCGGTCAGCTTCATCATGGTGCCGGTGTTCAGGCACACGACGATCCAGTTCCTGTGGGCATCGCCGACCGCCTCCGCGAACGTCATCGGCTCGTCGGGTCCGACGATCGCAACCGAATTCCAATCGAGCTCGCAGCAGCCTGCGTTCTCCCATGCGAAGCTTCCGCCGAGCGATCCCTCTGCAGTCTGCATCATCCCATCGTGCAGACGGCAGCCTGTACCGTCCTGCCAGAGGGAATGCCCTGCCTTCAGCGCGTCCATCATGCCCTCTGCCTTCCATACCTCTCTCCCGTCCTTCATGCCTTCTTCCCTCCTTCCTGCTCCCTCCACAGCTCGGCGAGGTCGTCCCAGCCCATCTCCTGGCAGAACATCCCCCTGTCCTTGGACGGCGCAGACATCTTCAGCGCCATGCACCTGTCCTCCGTCATCTTCAGGAGGAGCGCATCGGCCTTCTTCGCCATCGTGCGAGCCTCCACCGGATGACGGACCCGAGGACGGCCGTCCGCCTGTCGCTCATTCCCAGTCCTCCACGGTCAGCGCGACGACGTCCTTGGCGGGAACCGCGATCTCGGCTTTGCCCGCATCCTTGAATGCGCACGGCAGGAGGTGCATGGAGAACACACCATCGTTCTCGATAGCGTGCTCCAGCTCGCACATCATCTCCTCCTGCTCGTCCCTCAGCTCGATGCACATGAACACGCGTCCATCGGACAGCTCCATCGTCACGGGCATCCATCCGTCCTCCTGCAGCTTCTCGTACAGCTTCCTTCTGCTCTTGTTGCTCATCTCATTCTCCTCCTGTATCCATTCGTTCCTTCCTTCCATCGAGTTTCCTGTGCACGCCCGTTGCGACGTACACCAGAGGCCTCGTCATTCCGATGGGCCTCACCAGTCCGACGTTGCGCATCCTCATCATCACCGACTTCATGGCCTCGTTGTCCATGTCCAGAGCGGTGCGGATCTGAGCGCACGTCATGCCCTCCGCTCTCGCGGAAGGCGCATCCAGCAGCGCCAGCACGTCGCGGTACGGCGACACGAGCGCCATCTGCGTCTGCATCTTGGTCATTCCTTCGCCTCATCCAATCCTTCCATGATACATACGCCCTCATGGGCGCACATCCTTATGAAGAGGCGCATGTCGTCCTTGAAGACGAACGACACCTCCTCGCACACCTCCCTCCATGCCTCGCGCGACAGCACCGTGCATGATACCGCAGAGCTGCTCATCATACCGCCGCCCAATACGGAGTGGAATGCGACCGGGGATACGACCTTCTGACCTTCCCCTCCTTCTCCAGCTCGCGGAGCGCGCCCGATACGGGTGCCCCCACCTCCCTCTCGATGGTGATCGAGAGCATAGGCTTGTGAGCCTGTTCCAGGACGGCGAGCGCGGCCTTCTTGTTCCGCTCCCTCTCCTCGATCTGCTTCCTGAAGGCTCCGCCACGCATGGCGGAGCAGGTGCCTGTGGTACGGATCTCCTTTCTTATGCGCCTCTTCCTCACCTGTTCGGACGTCATGACGGGCTGTCTTCCCTGTATCCAGCTGCCTTTGCCGTTCACGAATCCGACCCATTCGAAATCAGGCACGGCATACCATATCTGGACATGCTGAACCGCTTCCGTGATGCCGTCCTTGCGCTCGTATCTGAGCTTCATGGGCACCCTGTCATGTCTGGCCGCACCGTTCTTCTCCAATCTGATGAGGCTCTGGTATGCGGTTCCCGCGCTGATGCCCAAGGCATCCATCACATCTCTGCGGATGCATCCCGGATGTTCGAGCACGTAATCCCAGATCTTCTTCTGCATGGTCTCATTCGCATCGGTCGATACGTCAATCGTCAAGTCTCCTGTCATATTCGCATTCTCCTTCATCGCATCTCTTCAGCATCACCACCACCTCGTCTCCGTAATCCGCTCCGAGGAGCTTCAGCTCCCGGGTGAGATTCAGGCCGAGGGACGTGCCGTGCTTGACGACACGCTTGGTCGAGACGATGCTCCTGTTCATTCCTTTCTCATTCCTGTTCACGGCGGGTTCCTCCTTCCGCCCATGATGTACATTACATAATATGTATATAATATGTTCCATCGACTCAAGACAAACGATATATAGGCACTCTGCATAGAGGAGGATGTCGCGGGCCGAGGCACCGACCCTTCGCTAGAGACATGGTCGAACAGCAGCAGACATGAAAGATTCGTTCGACTCCGCCTCTGCCTGCGACACAAGGGCTCGTAGTCTAATGGTCAAAACACCTGGCTCATACCCAGCATCTTGCAGGTTCGAATCCTGTCGGGCCCACCACCTTTCTTCATATCCGCATGTCGTATTCTTTCAAGAAGCGCCGAGCAGACATCCGACTGCTCCGAGGCATGCGGGCGCCCCCTGTGAACCGCGTTCCATTCCGGATATCTATTGCGGGAGCGGCTCGCGTCCGCCGTCTGCTCGGCAGATGAAGCATACATCAAGAGTATATATAGAGAATGGAAGAGGTTTGATAAGAGATTTTCAACGGATGGTTCACATCCAATATGGGAAAACGGTCACCGGAACTTCACTCTCTCCAGACTTATCTTCGAGACATGCGCGGGGAACACGACCTTCTCGATTCCGTCGCAGCCCACGTATGTTACGATCTCTCCTGCGATCAGACGAGCCAGATTATCGCGGGCCTCCTTCTCGGTCTCGAAGTCTAGCCACATGTTGTCGTCCAGAGTCCTGATGTTCACCTGCCACTTCACGATGCCGTGCTCTTCGCACAGCTTCGACAGGCGCTGGGACATCCAGACGACCCTCCCGTCATCGAGGACGTTCTTCAGACCGTCCACCGCATCCTCCGGAACACGGGCTCTGATGAGCAGGTCCCTGCCGTCGCCGCCTGCGACGACATCCTCCAGCCCGGCGCGGATGAGCTTCTCGATATAATTCCTGTTGACGTCATCGAACCTGCTCTCGTACTTCCTGATGAAGATATCAGGGTCGCGGGGCACGATGCTCATCTGCTTCCACCTCTGCTCATTATCTCGCACAGTCTGTCGAGGCGGTCGGCAACCGCCAGCATGGCATACACCTGCGCCTCGTCCGCCCTGTTCTTCTCGAATATGCACGCCTTCGCGTCCGATACCAGATTCCTGTATCCGTCCATGTCTTCCACCTCGAATCAGGCCAGCAGGGCCGCGATGAACAGCAGGTTCACGATGAAGCCCAGCACGGCTCCTGCAATGGAGTATGCGGCGGGGCTCATGCCGATGCCGTCGTCCTTCATGGCGACGCATAGCACCAGCACGAGAACGACTGCTATGACGGCGCCGATGAGGCCCAGCAGTATGGTCATGAGCGCTCCGAGCGCCAGTCCGATCAGATTCATTGAATTCTCATCCATCTTATTCACCTTCTTTCTGTGAAACGGTTTCAAGATGTTTAGCCTTGTTTCCTGCACGCACGACTCTCCTGCATGTAGATTCGTAGACTCTGCCGTGCTCGAACCCCTCGCGGTACGCCTGCCCGCAGGCCTCGCACAGCGGAGGGGCGTTGTCGAACACGTGGACGGCCTGACGGGTGCAGAATGCGCACTTCATGCCTCCTTCCTCCCGAACTTCCCGCATCCGTTCTTCTCGGGACAGAAGCCGAGGCGATGGCACTGAGGCATGAGCAGATTCAGGAACGTCGCCTGCGGTTCCAACTCCTTCTCGGAGGACGGCTTCACGAGGATGCCAGCATCGAACATGGCATCCAGCACCTGCCTCGCCATCTCATCGGCGAGAGCGCGGATCTCATCCTGGGCGCGGGCGCATCTCCGCAGGCCCAGGAAATGACTGAGTTCGCGGAGATTCATCGTCACTACCAGGTTGGTGCAGCATGCGTTGGGAAGGACATAGCGGGCGTCCTCTTCAGGGATGCCGTTGGCCACCAATGTCGTGTACACATGGGATGCCTCCTTCATGAAGTCGTCATAGACCTCGGCCATCGACACCTCGATGGGATTCCCGTCGCCGTCGTCTCCGGCGTACAGCTCCGACCCGCATTCCGCGATGCTCTTCGGAGTCGTATAGCCGAAGCCCTTCATGTCCACGTACCGCTGCGACTGCTGGGCGTAGGACGCGAGCCTGTGCCTCACGAGCTGGTGGGAGCAGGCGCGGGAGATGCCCTCGATCGTGAATGTCACGGCGACATGCTCCAGGATGGACAGGTGCCCGCTCTCGATCGCTCTCATGAGGCCTCCGCGCTTCAGCTCCGTCGGCATCTCGGAGGACACGCAGCAGGACGCGGCGAGCATGGCGGCATCCCAGCCGTCCATGCGGATGAGCGCGACCTTCATGCGATCTCCCTCCACTCGTCCATAGAGGTCTGCTTCGGATGCTCGAAGGCATCCTCCAGCTCCGCGAACATCCTCTGCAGCTCGGGTTCGAGCCTGTGGACATTCCTCACGCGCATCGTCAGGGATGCGCCGGTGAGGACGTTGCGCTTGTGCACATCGATGTCCGTCATCTCTCCTCCCCCTCGTTGATCCAGCGTTCCAGCGCTCTGGCGCAGGATACGCACAGCACTGCGGTCGGTCTGCTCTTCAGAGATACAGGCAGGAACTGCACCTTGGCGAATGGCTCGCCGGGCTCCACCCTGCCGCATCTGTCGCATATGACACCCATCGGCATCTTCGATCCTCCTTCTCCACCGTGCATCCGCTCAGGTCGATGAGGGTCGTATATGTATCCTCGTCCTTCCATTGCCTGCGGAGCAGACCCCCGTCCAGCCAGTACACCATATCGCCCGAGCGTATCCTCCTGCCATCTGCCAGCGCTTTCAGGATATCCTCCGGGATGCTCTTCGGCTCTTCGACCTCGCATCCGCAATTGATCTTCGTCGAGTCGGGCACGAATCTAACACGGCCATCGAGTTTCTGTATCAGGTTCCCTTCGGGGTTCAGGCGCATCACGAGGGCACAGTTCTTCGGACGCACGGTCTTCCCTGCGAGCAGGGCCTCCATGGTCTCCTTGGCGTTCATGGCCACTCCTCCTCGACCTTGACGATGTGATATGGGTTGATGTAGACTGTGTTGATGCGGATTGTATCGATGCAATTCTTCGATTTGCACTTCGACCACTCCAGCATATCCCGATCCCGCATGGCCTTGTGGATGTCGATAAGGGGGTCTTCCTCCGGATCGTCCTTCGTCAGCACCTCGCCCGTGGTGAGGGTGATTCTGTAAGAGGTCATTCCCCCGTCCTCCTGTTGGCCTTCTCGGCGAACTCCTTGAGCCATCCCGGC
>ERZ808266.28-NODE-28-length-66490-cov-6.987537_pt1 | contig 66490 bp, 63 predicted proteins | sample MGYA00521278_ERZ808266 | MGnify/ENA primary metagenome ERZ808266 (study PRJEB31516, sample SAMN03275591) | gut metagenome | biome: mammalia-associated habitat; material: feces | host: Papio cynocephalus | place: Kenya | collected 2012-08-02 ... | reverse complement strand
GAAGGTATTGATGAGGGAAAGGCTATTGGCGAAAAGAGTGGTCTCGAAAAAGGAATAGCACTTGGTGAAAAGAGTGGCATTGAAAAAGGAAAACTTGTTACTCTTATTTCTCTTGTCAAAGAAGGACTTCTGCCGTTAGATAAAGCTGTAGAAAAATCTGGATTAACCGAAAAAGAGTTCAGAGACGAGTTGAAAAAATAATAAGCTCTATTTTAAATAATTTCCCTCTTATTGGACTATAAATTCAATGGGAGCGAGTATTATCAAAAAGCTAGTTGTCTTTTATTTCTTTATTCTCTTCTTTTGTGTTCATTTCTACTTGAGGAATAAGGGAAGCTGCAAGCTTTCCTTTTCCTTCATGCTTGACGTAAAAATAGCCAATTATTGAGAAGATTACAGCACCAATGAAGTTAACAAAGAGATCTTTCATTGTGTCAATTAAACCGATATCTAAGTATCCACCTAAGCCGAGACTTTCTGTGCTGCCATCTTTATATACGAGGATTGTATCTACAATGCCTTTTTTCATTATGGCTTTATTTACTTTTTGAGGATTTAAAGAAACACTAGAAATTGTGGAAATAACGTAGTCTTTTTGCATATCCAAATGAAAGATGCTATCTCCACAAAACTCAAAGAACTCCCACAATACTCCAATTGTCATTGAGAAACAGAAAGCAACGATGGTCAAGAAGAGGGGTGAGAGCTTAAATGAAAAACGTTCATTTCTATTAAAGAAATCGACCATAGCAAATCCTACAGCTGCAAATAGAAAGCCGTTTATACTATGAAGCATTATATCCCAATAAGGAACCCAGATATAAAAAGAAGATAATTCTCCAAGTATTTCTGCACAAAATATAAAGCATAGAATAATAACTTCTAGTGCTGTTGGAAGATATACATGGAAGGTACGCGAGAATATAGATGGAATTAGCATTAATACTAGTGTTAGTACACATGTAAAAGCACTTTCAAAATTCCTTTGATAAATCAATCTAATTAGTATCAATACAACGAGTGCTCTAAGAATAAAAAAAACTATGAAAGTTTTTTTATTGTTATAAGGCTTGTTGAGAAAGCTCCCATTCTTCTCTTTTTTACTATGTTCTTCTAGTGACAATGACTACAATCTCCATTACAATTTCCGCTTTCACAATCAAGGGTAAAATCATCGCCTTCAAGTTCGCCTTTTAGGTAATCTTTTATAGCCTTTTCTGCTTTTCCCCTGATTCCCCCAATAATTTGTATATTAGCCAAAGCTAGATCAATTACTAGCTTTGAGCTTAATGAAAGACAAATAAAGACATCTACTCTTCTTTCCTTCAGAACACTAACTAATTCTTTTTCTGATGATACGATTATCTCTTCAGAAGAAAGTATTTCGTCGTCATCTGTGCCAAAAAGAGAAAGTGTTTTTGCTTCATCTGCTTTTTTTGCAATTAATCCTTCAATAGTTGGAAGTGCTATTTTCATCTTATTTCTTTTACAAAGTCAGATGCTGGATGCTTGCAAATTGGGCATATAAAGTCAGCTGGAAGTACGTCTCCCTCATATTCATATCCACATACAGTACAAACCCAAACAATCTTTCCTTCTTTTTTCTCTCCTTCTGTAGTCTTTCTTTTTTCTTTTATATTTTCTGCGTAGTAGTCATATGTAGCACTCTTTACATCAGATAGAACTTCCATATCTGTAACAGTACCATAGAAAACTGTATGAGAATCAAAATCAACGCTACCTGTCACTTTAACAGAAAAATAAGCATTAGTCCCTTCAGTTATGAAAGGAATTCCGTTTTTTGCCGTTAACCAAGATGAAAAAGAATCAAATTTGTCTATATCTCGACCACTTTGGAAACCAAAATGCTTAAAGAGAGAAAATGTTGCTTTTTCACTTATTACTGATACATTGAAAGCCTTAGTTTCTTTGATAATGTCATAGGTATAATTTGACTTGTTAATAGAGATGGAAATGGATAATGGTTTATTTGCAACCTGCATTGCAGTGTTGATAATACATCCATTCATTTTTGTTTCATTCTTTGCAGTAAGAACAAAGAGGCCATAAGGAATTTTTCTAAGAGCATTGTTATCCATAAGATATCTCCTTTTTGTATATAACTATAATTTAAGCTTGAAAGTGGAAATAAACTAGGCGAAATAAAAAAGAATTGTTTTTTGCCTATTTCTTCTCTTCGTCTTTGTGTTATTACATAAGAGATGAAAAGAGTACTTTCTCCTTACCAAAGAATAGAAAATTCTATTCTTAAAAAATTTAGAAAAGATATATGGGTTCCATTTATCGATAGTCTTAAAAGCTATGAGCTACTTAAAGAAGGTGACAAGATAGCCGTTTGTATATCTGGTGGAAAAGATTCTATGCTCTTGGCTTTGCTTTTAAGAATGCTATCTCGTGTTTCTGATTTTCCATATTCTCTGGAATATATTGTTATGGATCCTGGCTACAGCCAAGAGACCATGGATCAAATAAAAAAGAACTTATCTCTTTTGAATATTCAAGCAGATATCTTCAAAACAGAGATTTTCTCTATTGCATCAAAAGAAGAGAAGTACCCTTGCTATCTTTGTGCAAAGATGCGACGAGGCTATTTATATAAAGAGGCTGAAAGAAAGGGATGCAATAAAATAGCACTAGGCCATCATCTTAACGATGTAATCGAGACTGTTCTTATGGGAATGTTCTATTCTTCTGAAATTAAGACTATGCCTCCAAAACTAAAAAGTCAGAATTATGAAAACATGGAACTAATAAGGCCATTATATAGAGTCAAAGAGAGTGCTATTCTCTCTTGGTGTGAATATAATGAGTTATCATTTATTCAATGTGCATGTTCTGTTACTAAGAAAAACAAGGAAGATGGCAGTGGAAGTAAAAGAGAGGAAGTTAAAAGACTTATAAGCGGATTAAAGTATTCTAACCCATATATTGAAGACTCTCTTCTTAACAGTGTTCATAATGTTTTTGTTTCTACATTTCCAGGCTATAGAAATGATGAAGAGAAGATCTCATTTCTCTCCGACTACAACAAAAAGAAAAAAATGTAAAAAAAAGAGTTTTAATGTAGCCCTTGAGTTTATTTGTTGGTACTATAAACGGGCTTATTAACTTTTTATTATCTTTCGGTGATTGATGTAAATAGTGAAGAGCAAACTTAAAAATTAGGGGCTGGGAAAACACCCAGAAAAAGTTTTTTATGGAATAAGGATGTAAGGTAATGAACGAAACATTAACTAACAAGTATTTCACTGATCGCCAGAATGAGTTTGAATCTTCTGCAAGAAGTTATCCTAGAAAGTTTCCGTTTGCACTTAAAAAGGCAAAAGGCGTAACGCTAGAGGATGTTGAAGGAAATAAGTATATCGATTTCCTTTGTGGTGCTGGTACCTTGGCTTTAGGTCACAATGATGATGAAGTAAATAAGAGCATGGTTGATTTAATTGAGTCAGGTTCGCCTCTTCACACTCTTGATTTAACAACTCCAACCAAAGACGAGTTTATTGAGACAATTCATTCTATTCTTCCATTTGACATGGCGAAAGATGTGAAGATTCAGTTTTGTTCACCTTCAGGAACAGATGCTACAGATGCTGCAATTAAGCTATGTAAGATTGCTACAAAGAGAAGTACTGTTATAGCATTTAGTGGTGGCTATCATGGCATGGGCCATGGCGCAATGGCTGTAACTGGCAACTGCTATGCAAAGTCTCAAGTTCCAAACCTCATGCCAGGGGTTCAGTTTATGCCTTATCCATACTCTTATCGTTGTCCTATGGGATTAGGGGGAGAAGCGGGCACAAAAGCATGTGCTAATTATTTTGAACGTCTACTTAAAGACCCTGAAAGTGGCGTTAGTAAGCCAGCTTGTGTTATCATTGAACCAATTCAAGGAGAAGGTGGAGTAATTCCTGCTCCTGTTGAATTTTTACAAGCAATTCGTAGAGTTACTGCAGAGTTAGATATCCCACTCATCTGTGATGAGATTCAGTGTGGAATGGGACGCAGTGGACGTGTTTTTGCCTTCGAATATGCTAATATTGTACCAGATGTTATTTTAGCCTCAAAAGCAATTGGAGGAACTCAGCCAATGAGTGTTGTTATTTATAACAAAAAACTCGATGTTTGGGGACCAGGTAGCCATGCAGGAACTTTTAGAGGCAACCAACTTGCTATGGCAGCAGGTACTGTTGTTATGAAGAGAATTAGTAAACCTGAATTCTTAGCTGATGTCGTGAGAAAGGGAGAACTCTTTAAGAACAGGCTTCTTGCTCTTCAGAAAGAGTGCCCAATTATTGGGGACGTTAGAGGTAAAGGCTTAATGCTTGGTATCGAGTTTGTTGATCCAAATGGCGAAAAGGACCTTATGGGTCATCCTCTTGAGAGCGGTACTGTCTGTGCTCGTGTACAGAAAGAATGCTTTGAACATGGCCTTGTAATGGAGAAGGGTGGACGTTACGGTTCTGTTATGAGATGTCTTACAGCGTTGAATATAAGTGATGAAGATTTACTCAAGGGAATCGAAATATTTGAAAAGGTCGTTAGATCTGTAAATAAAGATTATGTCTGATTTTCCATATATCTTTGCTCCTACTGAAAATGTAGAAAAAGAATATAAGAGTGTTATTGAAAAGACAGTAAGCGCTTTCTTAAATAACATTAAGGACGATGAAGCCTTTTCTGGCATTAATCCATATGTTTTAAGGAAGGAAGTTAACTCTTTAGGCTTCCTTCCTGAAAAAGGTATTGGTTTTGATGAGACACTTAAAAAGGTGGAAGAAACGATTCTTCCATCTCTTTTAAGAACTTGGTCAACTAACTATATGCCACACTTACATTCGCCATCTTTGCTTGAAACTATCAGCTCAGAGCTTTTGATAGCAACATATAATGACAGCATGGATAGTTGGGACCAAGGCCCAAGTGCTACAGAGATAGAAGAAAGCGTAATTCATGGACTCTTAAAGCTCTATGGTTATAGTGAAGATGGAGATGGAACATTCACATCTGGCGGTTCTCAATCCAACATCTCTGCTATTCTTATGGCTCGTGATAGCTATATAAAGAAAGTATTAAATTGTGATGTTAAGAAGAATGGCCTTCCAAAAGAGTATAGTAAGCTTAGACTCTATACATCTAGCATTTCTCATTTTTCTATGGATAAGGCATCACACTTCTTAGGTTTAGGCTATGAGAGCGTAAGAAAGCTACCTGTTAATGATAAGTGTCAGATAGATATTCCTCTATTTAAGAAGATGGTAGAAGAAGACATAGAAAATGGCCTCCTTCCTTATTGTGCTGTTGCTACTATTGGAACTACAGACTTTGGTTCTATCGATAACCTTAAAGCTATGCGAGAAGTATGTGATAAATACAATATGCACCTTCACGCTGATGCAGCTTATGGCTCTGCTTTAGTAATGAGCAATAAATACTCAAATAGAGTAAAATACCTCTCTCTTGCAGACTCTATTACTATAGACTTTCACAAGATGTTCCTTCTTCCTATTTCATGTTCTGTTGTTCTTGTTAAAAATAAGACACTCTTGGATGCCTTTGAGCTCCATGCTGATTATTTAAATAGAGAAGAGGATGAAGAGGATGGATACATCAATCTTGTTGGTAAGAGCATGCAAACTACAAGACGTTTTGATGCTCTAAAGGTCTTTATGGCCTTCCAAACAAGGGGTAAAGATGGATATGATGCTCTTATTACAAAGCTTGTAGATAATGCCTCTCTTTTCTATTCAATGATAAAAGATGATCCAGACTTTATCGTTCCTGTTGCTCCCGAAATCTCAAGTGTTGTTTTCGCCTTAAAAGATGGAGACGAATGCAACAAGAAGGTAAGAAGAAGACTACTAGAAAAAGGCATTGTTATTGGACAAACAGTAATGAATGGAAGGGTCATGTTAAAGTTTACTCTTCTTAATCCAAGACTCGAAAGAGAGAACTTTGAGAGATTAATTAAAGAGATAAAATCTATTCGAGATTCTCTATAAAAATAAGGCTTAACCGAAAAAGTTAAGCCTATTTTCTTACCAACTTCCTCCACCACCTCCACTGAAGCCACCTCCCGCAACACCAGAGAAGCCTGAAGTAGAAGAAGTAGGTGATGAAGCAATGTGCTCCTCGTAAGAGTGTTTGTAGCTTTGATTCATTGAAGTGTATAGTGAATACCAAATAATCCAAAATGGATAGTTATTGACACAGACAAACCAAGAGGGATTAGATAGATTTAAATTTTCGAATTTGTCGGACCAATTTTTTCCTTCGCCAATAACTAGGGCATACGGCATAAGAGATGTGTATTCGTCTTTCTTTTTTTCTTCATCATCCTTTTTGCTTGTAATTATATACTCCCTTAATCCAAGGCATTCTTCTAATACTTTTTGGCCATATTCACTTCTTTGCTCTATATTACATGCAATGAGTGAGCCTATCGTAATTGTTAGAATACTAGATATTAAAGAAAATGCTACCAAAGGAAAATTTAGAAAGGTCTTTTTTGCAATAAAAAGCGATATTGCAATAACAAATAAACCTGCTAATGCGAGGAATATCGCAATTATAGTCTTTTTCTTTTTTGACCAAATGTGAGATCTAGTTTGCCAAAGAGATCCGATTAAGGCTGAAATAATGAACAGACCTAAGAAAATAAAAGAGTAAATTAAGCTTAGTATCCCAGAATATTTCATTGATACAAAAATAGCGTCAAATACTGTAAGTGCAAAAAGGGCAATTAGTACTATATTTTGCATAATAGAGCTCTTTTTATTTGTAAGTCTCTTCTCTCCTTTAGAGTATTCTTCTCTTAATGCTTTTTGAACCTTATCATAGAATTTTGTTGTAAAGTCAGAATAAGCTAAATCCTTCAGTGTTACGCTATCTTTAAAGAAAATGAGAGAAAAGAGTTCCTTTTCACTTTTGCTACTAGAGATGGGTAAGTCTTTAAGTTTCTCAATAATATAATCCTTCTTATCGTCTTTCCCTATCTCTTCTATTCGTATATAACCTCTTTCTGCCCAATAAAAGAGCATTGCAGGGAATTCACTGTTCTCTTTTATAGTTTGATCTAAGATATAACTAAATTGAAGAGGTGTTACTTCTTCGCTTAGTCTTTCCCTCTTTCCCTTCTTAAGAGGTAAGTCTCTACCGTATAGATACCATAAGACAAATGAAAGGCATAGGAGCAATAATGATACTACAATTGCCGCCACAAGGTATTTATTTGACTCATCTACCTTCTTATTAATAAGCCAATAGCCCTCATCCATCTCTACTCTAAGAGTGATAGCACTTTTATTGATTAAGCCATCTTCATAGCCACTTATCTGCTTCCTATCTAGAGAAATAGTGTAGTTGCCTTTCTTTGTGCTGCCATTTTCTCCAATAGTTACCCAAACTCTATTCTTGTCGATAGCTTTTGGAAACGTTACAGTCCAACTTATATCGTTTATTAGTGTATCCCAAGCGGGAGAAACGATATTGTAATAAAGCTCGTCGTATTCTTCTGATACATCTTTATTAAGAGCATAGGTGTATTCTATTGTGTAACTCTCTTTTCCAGAAACAGTCTTGTCTTCATCTCCCAAATAGATTCGATAAAAGCCGTCTTCTTTCTCTATAGAATATGGACTAGAGGAAGAAATAAGATTTACTTCTGCTTTGATGGGATCTGCAAAGTTTCCATTTGGGTTTGAGAATCTGTACTGTATATCTCTATAAATACCATGAGAAGGTGTTGAAAAGTCCACATTTATAGTTTCTTTGACAATCATTGACTGGTCTTCTTTTACATCTAAGCTTATGTCGTAAGAATCTACAGTAAAGTTTTCTGCCCAAAGTAAAATAGAAAAAAGACTAATCAGTAAAATAGAAGTTATTCTTTTCATCTATGCCTCACTTCTTTCTATTTTAATATATTTTTCTTGTTTCCTAAAATAGAATGATTGATATACTTTTTCTATTTTACCCCTTTGTGTTATTCTTTTTACATGAAAAAAGTCTTAGTTGGAATGTCTGGCGGAATAGATTCATCTGTTGCTGCCTATCTATTAAAGAAAGAAGGTTATATTGTCGAAGGCATTACTATGCTTATATGGAAGAAGGATTCTCCATATCCTGCACCTATGAGCTCTAATAGTTGCTATAACCCAGAAAAAGAAGAAGATATAGAGGAAATAAGAGAGATTTGTAGAAAAATTGGAATTCCTCACAATACAGTAGATTGTTCTGAACTCTATGAATCTACAGTTCTCCATAATTTTAGAGATGAATATATGCATGGACGTACTCCTAATCCATGTATTTGGTGCAATAGCAAAATTAAATTTGGTGCTATGGTTGATAAAGCACGTTCTCTCTTTGATTTTGATTACTTTGCAACAGGACACTATGCAAGAATCCAAAAGAATGACGAGACAGGTAGATATGATCTCTTAAAGGCTGTTGATTTAAAGAAGGATCAATCTTACTTCCTATCACGTCTTACCCAAGATCAACTTAGCACAACGCTTTTCCCTCTTGGTTCTATGCTAAAGAGTGATGTAAGAAAAATCGATGTTGCTGAGGCCTTCCATAAAGAAGGTCAGAGTGAGAGCCAGGATTTCTATGGCGGTGACTATACTGATCTCTTAGAAGTTAAAGATAAGGATGGTGATATTATCCTCGCAGATACAGGCAAGGTCGTTGGTCATCATAAAGGCTTTTGGCACTATACTGTCGGTCAAAGAAAGGGCCTTGGCGTCTCATATTCAGAGCCACTCTATGTTGTTAGCTTAGATCCTCACAAGAACCAAGTTATTGTTGGAAGTGAAAAGTACATAACAGGACAGGGGGTTGTCTGTTTAAATGCTAATTGGGTAGGGGAAACAGATTTTACAGAAGGTAAAATTTATTCTGCAAAAATTAGGTCAACTTCTCCAGGTGTTCCATGCACAGCAGAGAAGACAGATGATGGCTTTAGGCTTCATTTCTCTTCTTTTGTTAAGGCCCCAACTCCAGGGCAGAGTGCTGTTGTATATGATGGCGATAGGGTAATAGCTAGTGCTATTATAGAAAGGGCAGAAAAAGAATAAAAAGAGAGGCGAGTTTTTCTCGCCTCAATCTTTAAAGTACAATTTTGTAACCAACACGGGTACAAAATAGTCCTGTTACTAAGAGTAAAGCTCCTACATCCTCAGAGAACAAAAAGCCGTTGCTTAAAGTTGTCTCTCCTTCTTTGTTTGTTGATCCAGATACAGCATAGACTGGAATATTACTTTCAATGTAGATTCCGTTACCACTATTAAAGAAGTAGGTAAATCTAGAGCCAAACTCCAAGAATCCCATATAGAGCTTATTCTCAAAGAAGTTTCCGGCATATAAGCCAGCAATACCAACTGATAAATCTAGTGATGTCTTTTTGCCGTTAATAATGTCATACTTGAAGTATATGTCACCTGCAAAAGCAAGAGTGATGCTATCTTTTAAGTTGCTCCATATTTGGTTCCCTACAGGCTCTGTGTCATCGAGATTGAAGAGTGAATAAACAAAAAGATTTGGAAAGCCCGAATTAATATTTATTCCTACTTCCATCTTTCCAAAGTCCTTTGCAAAACCTAATTGGCTTACATATATTCCACTTCCAACCGATAGACTAAAACGATCATCTTTTTCATTTTCTTCAGCAAAAAGTGAGAAGAGAAGTAAAGAAAGCATTAAAACAATTGCAATTACTTTTTTCATCTTTTATTCCACCTTAATTAATTCGTATTTTCTACTACCAATTCCAATTTCTTCAGCATATTCAAGTCCTTGCTTCCAGTTTGTATCTGGATGCATATCTAAGAAATAGTCGTGATTATGGTGGTGATGTGCTTCACTTAGCATCGTGTTTGGATTCATTGGCGCATTATTTACAGAATCTGCACAAGCTTGGTCTAAGGCAACTGGGTCAAAAGATGCGAACATGCCGATATTTGGAACTATTGGCAAATCGTTGCAGCCATAGCAATCACATAAAGGTGATACGTCAATTACTAGTGAAATATGGAAAGAAGGTCTGCCATCGAGAACAGCCTTTGAGTATTCCATCATTCTACAATTTAGTTCTTCTGCTGAGTTATCTACAGTAGGAACGATAGCATTAACAGGGCAGACAGAAAGACAACGGCCACAGCCAACACACTTATCTAAATCTATTCGACATTTACCATTCTCAAAGACCTGAGCATCGTGAGCACAAGATTTAGTACATTTGTGGCAGCCAATACATTTTTCTGTAATTACTTTTGGCTTACCTTGATTGTGCATCTCCATCTTGCCTCTTCTGCTTCCGCATCCCATTCCGATGTTCTTCAGTGCACCACCAAAGCCTGTCGCCTCATGGCCTTTGAAATGCGAGAGTGAGATGAAGATATCTGCATCCATAATTGCTCTTCCAATCTTTGCGTTTTTAACGTATTTACCACCTTTGACAGGTACTTCTACATCATCAGAACCTTTAATTCCATCGGCAATTATGACATTGGCACCTGTAGTAAGTGGTCCAAAACCATTGAGAGAGGCAGTGTCGAGATGATCAATTGCATTTTTTCTAGAGCCAACATAAAGAGTGTTACAGTCAGTTAAAAATGGAATTCCTCCATTTCTCTTTACTTCATCAACAACAGTTTTAGCCCAGTTTGGTCTAAGAAAAGCTAGATTTCCCTTTTCTCCAAAGTGCATCTTTATTGCACAATAATGGTTTTTGAAGTTGATAGTATCAAAACCAGAAGCTCTTAGTAGTTTTGTGAGCTTATCTTGTAGACTAATACCGTTTGGTGTTCTTAAATCTGAATAATAAACTTTACTAGACATATTTTTCCTCTTATGTAGGAAAGTTTATCATGAAAAGGGAAGAAATCTAACAATTTGTTTTGAACTTAGCGATTGATTCTGTCTTACTGAATATTTTTTCAAAGCGTTGAAGTTCGCTTTCGCTTAGAGCTGCTCGTTCAATTAAATCTGATAGAAATTGTTCTGTCCATTTTTTCTCTTCATCCCACTTGTAATAGCCAATGTTCTCTAAGTGTTTAGACATTCCATCTACTGAATTCTTTATTCTTTCTTTATTGACAGCAACAAGTCCTGTTTTATATTCCATACCATTAGTAAAAAGTACATATGATATTATTTGTACAGCTTGACTGAGGTTTAGAGATGGAAAAAGAGGACTTGTTTCAATTGTACATATAGCAGCACATTTATTTACTTCATCATCTCTTAGCCCATCAGATTCTCTTCCAAATACAATAGAGACCTTTCCCTCTGGAAGTGTCTTTATTTTTTCTGAAAGCTGTAAAGGAGAGTAAGAACTCATTTTGCGAAACTTCCCTCTTCTTCTTGTTGCACCTACAGTGAAGATAGAACTACTAAGGGCTTCATCTAAGGTTTTGTAGCGCTTAGCATTCTCCCATAAATCAGAAGCATGGAGAGCAAGAGTACGAACTCTATTGTCATCATATTCTTTATCGCCAACTATAGCTAAGTGCGTTAGCCCCATTGTCTTCATCGCTCTGCATACACTACCAATGTTGGCGCCATCTTGTGTCTCTACTAATACTATTTCGATTCTATCTTCGTTTAGATTTTTTTCCATATTCTTGATTCTATCCATAATTAAGTTGTTTTACTATAATAAAGAGAAAAAGGGGTAAAGAGTGGAAAAGGATAAAACAATACATCGCGCGTTGGTATTTATATCAATAATTCTAGCTTTATGGGTTATGAAAACATGTTCTTCTGTAATCCTTCCTTTTGCTATAGCTATTTTTGTTTTCATGTTAGTAAGTCCACTTGTAGAAAAGCTTAAGAGTTTAAAAATCCCTACATTTTTGTGTATAGCGATAATATTGGTTGCAACAGCTCTCTTTCTTATTGGTTTTGTTTATATTTTGATAGCTATGATCAACATAATTGTTGTCGAGTTGCCTCAATACATAAATAAAGTCAATGTGTTTGATGAGTATGTTTCGTCTTCAATAAGAGATGCATTCAAGATGTCTCATGATGAATTCCCTTCAATAATAGCAGCGTTAAACATAGATTGGGGAAAGCAAGTTAAGTCACTTCTTACCTCTCTTTCTTCTGTATCTGCTTCTATTATTGGGGACTTGGCAATGGTCATTGTCTACTTGTTATTCTTATTAATGGAACAATCGACAATCTTCCCGAAGATTAGAGCAGCGTTCCCTGAATCAAGAAGAGAAGCTGCTGAACTTGTAAAAAACATAAGTCAGCAAACATCGCGTTATTTATCTGTTAAGATTTTAATTAGCCTAGTTACTGGAGTATGTTTTTATTTAATTTCACTTATTAGTGGAATGGATTTTCCTATTGTTTGGGGTGTTCTTGCCTTTCTTTTGAATTTCATCCCAACAATTGGAAGTATAGTTGTTACGCTCCTTGCAACCTTGATGGCCGCAATACAGTTTATGCCACACTGGGGTGTCGTATTTGTTGTTTTCTTCTTCTTCCTTCTCACTGAGATGATTCTTGGTAATGTAATTGATCCAAAGCTACAAGGCGTACAGCTTAATATGTCACCACTTGTTATTCTTGTCATGCTTGCTATTTGGGGCTATATATGGGGTATAACGGGGATGTTCTTAGCTGTACCGATTACTTGTGTTGTACAAGTAATTTGTGCTAGCGTTCCATCTCTTAAGCCACTTGGAATAATTCTTTCTTCTGGAACATCACTTGAAAAAGATAAAGGACGATAAAATGGAAATAGTTTGTTTAGACCTCGAAGGGGTATTAGTTCCTGAAATATGGATTGCATTTGCAGAAGAAAAGGGGATTGAAAGCTTAAAGATAACGACTCGAGATGAGCCTGACTACAATAAGCTTATGGCTTATAGAATGGAGATTTTGAGAGAACACAATCTAACGCTAAGTGACATTCAAAATACAATTGCCAAAATTAAGCCATTAGAAGGTGCAAAAGAGTTTTTAGATAAACTACGCTCAATTACTCAGGTTGTGATTCTTTCTGATACTTTCAAAGAGTTTGCTTCGCCATTAATGGCACAGCTTGGGTGGCCAACTATTTTGTGTAATAGTCTTACTGTTGATAGTTCTAATATGATTAATGGCATTGTGATGAGAATAGATGATGGCAAGAGAAAGGCTATCGAAGCCTTCAGATCTTTGAACTATCGCACATTTGCAGCTGGCGATAGCTATAATGATTTAACTATGATTCATACTGCTGATGAAGGAGCGCTCTTCAGAGCTCCTAAGAATATACTGCTAGAAGAGCCTAATCTTCCTTTATGCACTACGTATGATGAGTTTTATAAAGTAATAGAGGATTTTATCAATAGAGGTTAAAAGAGTCTCTCTTTTTCTCTTTTTATTGTTGTATAACCTCCATGTCCTGGATAGAGAACGGTCTTCTCATCTAGTGTATGGAGGATTTTCTTTAGTGATGAGACAAGAGAGAGGTAGTTTCCTCCTAAATCTGTTCGTCCTTCTCCTCCACAAAAGAGAGTATCTCCTGTGAATGCAATGCCATAATCTTTTGCGTATAACACTACACTTCCCATTGTGTGACCTGGAGTATTTATAACAGAAAAGCTTCCAACTTTTTCAGGATACTGGGTAAATTTAATCTCTTTAGGAATACTATAAAGTGAAGTAGGAATATCAAAACTTTGTAGAAAGATTATGTTCTTTGATTCTACTAGATCTAAGTCGGCTTTATCTAAATAGATTGGTGTATTAGGAAATAAGCGGTAGATATTCTCTAATCCCATTATATGATCAAAGTGTCCATGTGTTAGAAATACGCCGTCTAGTCTGCCTTCTTTCTTTATTAAATCAATGATTTCTTTGTTACTATCGGGGGCATCTATTAAGTATATCTTTCCACTATCTTTTACTAGGTAGGAGCATGTTGAAACTATACCACTTGTTCTTTCGATTATTTCCATAGCTATAGTATAACAAAAAAAACCCGGAAAAACCGGGCTCCTCTCTCATTTTTTATTTTATTTTTATTTAATTGAAAAATTTATTTGAGCAACTCTGCCATTAATCTCTTTTCCATTGAGCTTATCTATTGCTTTCTGGCAGTTTTCTTCACTCATTGTGATAAATGAATACTTATCATGAACTCTTAAGGAATAGATGTCCTCTCTCTTTATGCCAAGCTCTTTCTGTAAAAGGATAGAAAGATTCTTTGCATACAAGTGCTTCATCTTTCCGATGTTGAGATAAAGAGTCTTTGCATCAGGAGGTAAAACTCTTTCCTTCTTTTCGCTACCTTCTTTTCCTTTCTTCTCTTCCTCTTTTATAGTCTCTCTATTGTTGTAATTTTCCTTCTCTTTCTCTTTTTCTTTGAATGCTTCTTTTCTTTCCTTACGAGGTGAAGAACTCTCTAACAGCTCTTTTAAAAGCATTGCTGAAAAATAGCCTCTTCTTGTGAAGGGAACATTTTGCTTTATTGTCTTTTTTATCTCTTCTAGTTCTTCAGGATTATTGCATGAGTTGATTTTGCCCATGATTGATACGATAGTCTCTTTTAAGACCTCTTGAGAAATACTTCTCTTTTCTGTTTCCATTATTGACTCCTACACGCCCACTTATCTGTGGTGTAAATTGAAATTTGCGTTAAGTATGGATAAACGCAAGCAAATTCTGTCCTATAATGAGAGAGGACGGACTCGACTAAATTAGGATAATTGTCTCGCTCTTTATTTGTCAACGAGTAAAAGGGCTTTCTGTACACTGATTTATCTCTGTGCTAATATTTTTCCAATGAATAGTAGAGAAGAGCTCTTTAAAGAAACTGAAGATAGAATTGACCAAACAACAAATGAGCTGAGAAAGTATTTTTTCGACTTGGGAATAATGATGTTTCATAATCCCGACATTCTTCCTTCCCAGATGGGCGTTAGCCTTATCAAAGCAACAAAAGAAGCTGAAGATAACTTAAAAAATGCCCAAGAAAAAGAGCAATCTGATGCGCTATTCATTCTTGAATTTGATAAGAAAAAAGAGCGAAAGCTAGAAGTGGATGGACTCTTAGAAGAATTAAGAGAGGAGGAAAGAGACAATAGACTAAAGCTTGGAGCTTTAATCTATGAGCAGTGCTCGCTCTCTCTTCTTCCACGTGAAAGCTTTTCTTCTGTTTATGATGATGTTGATGAAGAAAAGATTCTTAATGAAAAGACACAATCAAAATCTTTTTGGTCACGTTTTACCTCATCTAGTGCGCTTAATAGAATGAAGCGTAGTGATACTACTCGCTATCTTGATTATTCATCTTTTGCCGATAATCCTACTGTTGCTGCTACCATAAGTGGAGAAAAGGCCCAAAATCTCATTAATGAGCTAAATGAAATAAAAGATAAGAGAGACTCTCTTCAAAGTGAAGAAGAGGAACTTGAAGAGTATATTACGTCCTCTGTTAATAGAAGAAGAAGTTTGGAAAAAGGTGAGAGCGAGGATAACGAACTCCTTGTTGAAGAGAAGAAAACGGCATTTAATGAATGCGTTATTAACTACGGAAACTATCTCTATGATAGGGGAGCTAATTGGATAGGCGAAGAAACACCTGCAGATGTCCTTGATATACTCCAACATATTATTGAGAAGCAAAACGAATACTCGTCATTAGTTCTTGAGCGCAATAGACTAGAAAAAGAAGCAAAGGCTGATGACTACAAAGCTCTAATCGAAGAAGAAAAAGAAAAGATTAGGATTCTTGAAAATGAAAAGAGCAAGATAGATAGTCAAATTGATGAGATAAAAAGAGAAATTGAACGCCTAGAAAATACAGTCAGCCGCCTTATTAAAAGTCAGGATCAAGAGTAAATGTCATCTTTTCATTTGTCCTTGGGTGGGTAAAGGTAATAGAATATGCGTGTAGGTAGAGCCTCTCACCATTCTTTTGGATTCCGTAGAGATTATCGCCTTTAATTGGATGGTGCAGGCCTGATGAAGCATGAACGCGTAGTTGGTGTGTGCGACCTGTATGAGGAAAGAATTCAACTCTCGTACATAATTCTCCATCTCGTCGTTCTATATCGAGTCTTTTAAATGTCGTCTGAGCACTCTTACCATTTATAAAATCTACTATTTGCATTGGCCTGTTATCTACATCAAGCCTAAGTGGAAGGTCTATTTCTCCTTCCTCTTCTTTTACAACTCCATCTAAAAGTGCTATGTAGCTTTTCTTTATCTCTCTTTTCTCAAATTGTAATGAAAGATTTTTGAGTGCTTCTTTTGTGAAAGCAAGAATCATTAGACCCGATGTGTCCATATCGAGTCTGTGTGCATGCGGGGCAATAGGAGACGAAGGAAAGAGGGTATGAAAACGATAAGAAACGCTATCTAGTTTCTCTTCTCTACGTCCTGGAACACTCAGAAAGCCTGATCTTTTATTTATAATGGCGATATCTTCATCGGCATAGATATATTCTAAGCCCAGCATTGAGCCAAGAAGGAGTGAGCATCTTTTCTCGCATGGTGGGAAAAAGCTCTCTATAGAGTCATTTGCACTATATTTAAATTCTGCTAGTCCCTTTATCTCCCAACCTTTTTTTAGAGCGGTATTTATGAGCTTTAGCCCTGCGCATTCTCCTGTTCCTGTAGGAGCATGAGGTGGAAGAGAGTATATCTTCTCGCCATTCCAAGTATAAAAAGAAAATATCTTCTCATATTCTTCTTGTGCTTTTTTAGAGAGTTCTTTTCTCTCATGCTTTAGAGTAGTATTTCCATTTTCTATCAGCGCAGTTAACTCATGTATTTTCTTATCATACTTGAGCATGTACTCATCATAGTCTTTTTCTGAAAAACAAGTATGGACGAAGCCAGGTATGTTATACTGTCCACTGAGTGCTCCTGAAAAGCCATATAAGACCTTTCTTTCTCCACCTTTAGTTGTGGCAATTAGAACTCCTAACATATTTCCTTCTTTTATTAGACTTAGTGGATACTCACTTGACGGAGGAAATGATGCAGAGTTGTTCTCTCTTAATTTTTCTAAAAGAAAAAAGGCTTCTTTTTTTGCTTCTTCTGTTAGGAGAAATGAAATCATAATGAGTATTATCATTTTTTATTCGACAAAGGGGAAGATGTATTGTTTAATCATCTTCTGTAGAGGTGGGTTTCGGATGAAAAAAGATTACATAAAAAGAATAATCATGACAGCGCTAGGAGTCGTTGTTCTCGCTATTGGAGCTGGTGCGTTGCGCTCTAGCAGAATGGGCATTGATCCATACCAATCATTTACGCTTGCTATCGACTCAATTTCTCCTCTTGATTATGGAACAACATACGTAATAATAAATGTTGTATCTCTTATTCTAATGCTTATCTTTGCTCGCAAATATATTGGAGTAGGGACATTTATTAACTTATTCTTGCTAGGTTATATAATTGAATTTTCATCTCTTACCATCGATAAATATCTTCCTGTAGACAATATCTGGATCAGAATTATCCTTCTTTGTTTTGCAATTATATTAATATGTCTTTCCTCTGCCTTTATTTTTACAGCTAATTTGGGTGTTTCAACTTATGATTGGATAGCTCTTACCTTAGGGGAGAGGAAAAATAAGCTTTCTTTTAAATGGTGGAGAATTATTACAGATACTAGCTGCGTCATAATTGGACTTATATTTTCAATCAAACCTGGTATTGGAACAATAATATCTGCATTTGCCTTGGGACCGATTATCGCCTTCTTCCGCAAGTATGTCTCAGAGCCAATTATGAATCCTAATCGGACAGGGCGGATTTGAACCGCCGACCCCTTGCTCCCGAAGCAAGTGCGCTAGCCCCTGCGCTACTATCCGAAAAACAAGAGAAGTATAACCTTTGTAGAGACAGATGTCTATTGAGACAAAATGTTGCATTTTGTTGCTTTTTTCTTGTTTTTTGGTTTTTTTGAGGTATTCTTTGTAGTGGAGGTATTTTTATGGCTAACTCATTTGTACTAAAAGGCAACATTATTTATTCGGTCTCTCTAGAGGAATTAAAGGAAGTTGTTAATGGATATATTGTTGTTATTGATGGTAAAAGTGAGGGTGTTTTTACCTCGTTAGACGAAAAATATAAAGCTCTTCATCTTTATGATTATAAAGACGCATTAATCGTTCCTGGACTAATTGATTTACACATTCATGCACCACAATTTGGCTTTAGAGGAATGGCATTAGACTTAGAGCTTATGGAGTGGCTAGAAAAGTACACATTTCCAGAAGAGGCTAAATTTAGTGAAATTGAATATGCAGAGAAAGCCTATTCCATATTCGTTGATGCCCTAAGAAAAAGCGCAACAACAAGACTCGTTGTCTTTGCATCTCGTCATAGAGAAGCAACTGTTCTTCTTATGGATAAGCTAGAGCGTAGTGGCCTTATTAGCTATGTTGGAAAAGTAAATATGGATAGGCTAGCACCATCTCCAATAAAAGAAGAAAGTGCTGAGGTCTCTGAAAAGGAGACAAGACTATGGCTTGATGAAATTAGGGGAAGATATAAAAATACTAAGCCTATTCTTACTCCACGTTTTGTTCCTTCTGTATCAGATAGTTTAATGGGGAAGCTAGAATTAATTAGAGATGAGTATGACCTTCCTGTTCAGTCACACTTATCTGAAAATCCAAATGAGATAGAGCTCGTTAAAGAATTAGCACCTTATTCTCGTTTCTATGGAGATGCATATAACCACTTTAATCTCTTTGGTGGCAATAATAACAAGTGCATTATGGCTCATTGCGTTTACTCTAAAGAAGAAGAGATTGCATTAATGGCAAAGAATCATGTTACAGTTGCGCATTGTCCTGAATCTAATGAGAACCTTTCTTCAGGACTTGCTCCTATCAGAAAGTTTTTAGATTCTTCTATTTCTGTTGGCCTCGGTTCAGATATCGGTGCCGGAACTACCGAGAGCATCTTTTTTGCGCTTACTGAAGCAATAAGAGTATCGAAGATGTATTGGAGATTAGTAGATGACAGATACAAGCCACTCTCTTTTAAAGAGGCCTTTTTCCTTGCAACAATGGGTGGTGGCAAATTCTTTGGCAATGTTGGATCTTTCATGAAAGGCTATGATTTCGATGCGTTAGTACTCTCTGATGAAAATCTTCCATCACCTTTAGAACTCTCTCCAAGTGAAAGATTAGAGCGCTTTTGCTATCTGAGAGGAGACGAAAAAGGCATTAAAGCAAAGTTTGTAAATGGCGTTAAGCTCTTCTAAACTCTCTTCTTTTTTCATATCATTTAATCATGGGTGAAATAAGAAAGTATAAGAAAGGCGAAATAATAAGCAAAGAAGGCGACTTTGAGCTTTGGATGTATGATTTATTGTATGGAAAGGTTGGTATATATGCAGATTACAAAACAGAGCATCAAGTTGAATTGAGCATAAATACAGCTCCGGTTTTCTTTGGTGAACTTGGTTTTTTCGAATCTCTTCCACGCTATGGCACATCTGTTGCTCTTGAAGACTCTATTGTTGAAATTATTAATCATGATAACCTTTCTGACTATTTTAATAATAAACCTGGAAAGGTAATGGCCATTCTAGAGAGCTTTTCAATGCGATTACGCAATATCTATCGACTCTATGCCATGTCTTGTTCAACCCTTGAAGAGTACTTGGAGTGTGAAGAGAAGGGTAAAGCAATAACACCAGAATTAAAAGAAAGAATGGAGAAGTTCGCTAGGGCATCGAAAAGAATTAAGATAAAACATGGCCATTTCTTTAATTTTTGATTATCTTACCTTCTATGCCGTTTAAAGAGTTTGTTAAGAAGAAGAGGGTCTTCCTTTCCTATTGTTTGTTTGGTTTTCTAGCTTCAGCTTTAGAGACTGGGCTATACTCTCTTTTTTACATCACTCTTAATTTTTCTAATGTTTTATCGACATGCATTAGCTGGGTTTTAACTGTAATATTTGCCTTCTTTACAAATAAGTGCAATGTCTACAGAAGTAAAGAGTGGAAGCTTAAGGTTCTTGGTAAGGAGATTCTTGCTTTCTTTTCTTGTCGCTTAACATCTGGAGTTTTCAATCTTTTATGGATGTACATCTTTGTTGATCATTTGAAATGCAATGGTGTTTTAATGAAGATTGTTTCCGCTCTTTTAGTTGGCGTTTTTAATTATCTTATGGGGAAAATTGTAATCTTTTCAAAATCTAAGAAAAGTCAGCAAAAGTCGCCCCAGAGCATCTAGCCAAGTCTTCACTCTTTAGTTTTAGAAAGTAGCCTCTTTGTCCTGCAGAAACATAGATATAGTCCTCTAAAAGTGCTGTCTCTTCTATAAATGTAGGGTATTTTTTAATCATGCCAAGAGGCGAGCATCCACCTCTAATATAGCCTGTATTTTTCTGTAATTCATTTAATGGCAGTAGCTCTATATCTTTACTGTGAGTTAGCTCTCTTGCTTTCTTCATTGAAATCGAAAACTCTGCAGGAAGGCAAAAGACAAATATATGGTTTTCGCTATTTCTCATTACAATAGTCTTAAAAACCTTTTCAAGTTCTAAGTTTGCTTCTTTTGCCGCATGAATAGCATCAAGGTGTTCTTCATCCCAATTATATTGATATAATTCATACTCGACCTTTTCACTTTCGAGTATTCTCATTGCATTTGTTTTCATCTCTTCAATAATAATTAAATGCTTTTTTCTTTACAACGATTTCTTCTCTATTGTAAGCTTTCAACTGTCTATGATTAGAGTGAACAATAATTGGCAACCTATATTTGATGAAGAACAAAAGAAGAGTTATTACCTTTCTCTTAGAACTTTTTTAAAAGAAGAGTATTCATCTACTACAGTTTTTCCACCAATGGATGAAATCTTTAATGCTTTTGTATTAACGCCATTAGATAAGGTAAGAGTTGTTCTTGTTGGACAGGATCCCTACCATGAAAGGGGGCAAGCAATGGGATTGTCATTTTCTGTAAAAGAAGGAACAGTTGAGCCTCCGTCTTTGCAGAATATAAAGAAAGAGATAGAGAATGAAGGCTATGACACATCATCTTGGTCTTCAGATTTGACACGTTGGGCTAAGCAAGGCGTACTTCTTTTAAACACAACACTCACAGTTAGAGAACACAAAGCACTCTCTCATCTTGGACGAGGTTGGGAGATATTTACAGATAGATGCATCGAAGTTCTAAATACCGATAACTCTCCAAAGGTCTTTCTCTTATGGGGAAGCAATGCTCGCAGTAAAAAGAAGATGATTACAAATCCTAATCACATCATACTAGAGAGCGCACATCCGAGTCCCTTAAGTGCCTATAGAGGATTCTTTGGAAATAACCATTTTAGGCTTACAAATGACTTTCTTATAAAGCATGGCTTTGACGCCATAAAATGGTAGAAACCTCTTTGTTAATTTAAAAATCAGTACCAATTTCTCGATAGAAACGACCAATTTCGAAATTATGCCATATAGCCGTTGATGATTGAGGTATCATTCCTCATCAATAAGGTAAGACTAAAGTGGCGCTCAAGGAAGTTATTTACAAAACCCTAATAAACGGTAATTCATATATAACTCTGCTAAAGGGACTTGGTGTCACACTTGAGATATCTTTTTTTTCAGTTGTTATTGGTTCTATGCTCGGTGTTGGAATCTGTGCAATGCAAAGAAGTCGTTTTTTGCTGATAAAAAAGCTATCGTCTCTATATATTTCCATCCTTAGAGGAAGTCCGGTACTACTTCTACTTATGTTAATGTATTATGTAGTATTTGCTTCAAGCTTTATTTCTCCCATAATTGTTGCTATCATAACATTTTCCATGCACATGAGTGCTTACTCTGCAGCTTGTTTTAATTCAGCAATCGAAGCAACAGATAAAATGCAAGTAGAAGCTGCTAGAACATTGGGTTTTTCAAAATCCCAAGCTTTTTTTCTTATTACACTGCCTCAAACAGCTAAAATTGCTAAAGCTACATACCAATCGACAGTTGTTACTTTAATCCAGTGGACGAGTGTAGTTGGCTATGTAACTATTAGCGATCTTACAAGAGTAATTAATAATATATCAAGTCGAACAATTGAGCCTCTTTTTATGATTTTAGTAGGGCTTTTGTTGTATCTAGGACTTTCATATCTGTGCTATGGAATATTTGCTTTGATTGATAGAACGTCGAGGAACAAAAGAGTATGAGTATGATCCGAATCGAGAACATATCTAAGTCTTTTGGTTCTTTAGAGGTCCTTAAAAACGTAAGTCTAACTATTGAAAAGGGTGAAAGAGTCGTCATTATTGGAGAGTCGGGAGGAGGAAAAAGCGTTCTTCTTCGTTCAATAGATTTACTTGAAAAGCCAGAGAAGGGTGCCATCTATATAGGAGAAGATGAGATAACTCGACCTAAAGCTAATTTAAACAATATTAGACGGCGTATTGGTTTTGTTCACCAAGGTTTTTATTTATTCTCTCATCTTTCTGTTTTGGAGAACATAACACTTGCTCCAATAAAGCTACTAAAAATGAATAAAGAGCAAGCAGAAGAAAAAGCAGACAAACTTCTAAAGATGGTTGGATTAGAAAGTAAAAAATACTCAATGCCTGATGTCTTATCTGGAGGACAAAAGCAGCGCATAGCAATTGTTCGTTCTCTCATAATGGAACCAGAAGTAATGCTCTTTGATGAACCTACAAGTGCATTGGATCCTACAATGGTTGGAGAAGTTCTTGCAACTCTTAGGCTTCTTGCTAAAAGTGGCATGACAATGGTGATTGTTACTCACGAAATGTCATTTGCTCGTGAAATTGCAACTAGAGTTCTTTATATAGACGAAAAGGGCATTTACGAAGAGGGTACACCAGAGGAAATATTCGATAATCCAAAGAGAAAGAAGACAAAAGACTTTATTATGCGAAAAAAATATCTTTCGTACAAAATAGACTCTTCTTCTTTCGATTTAATGCGCTTGCAAGGCAATATCCGTGATTTTGCCTCAAGGTATGGCATTGACGATAAAAAAGCATATCGCCTTCAACTGTGTAGCGAAGAGCTTATTTATGAAATGCTCAATTCTATCAAGGATGAAGCCGTCGATATGTTATTTGAGCTTTCATTTGACGAAAAAGAAAAGTCTTCTTTGATAAAAATGATATCAAAAGGAGAGAAATACAATCCATTTGATGAATTGTTTGATGATGAAATGGTACATCTTGGGATAACGATTTTGAAGAAAACAGCTAAGCATATTGTCTATCACTATGATGATGAGAAAAAGGAAAACTGTTTTGAAATAGAAATACTTTAGGAGATTTAGGGATGAAAAGGGCTATTACTTTTTTGTTTGTTTTATTTGTATCTCTTTCTTTAGTTTTTGCTGGTGCTACCAAAGAAAAAGCAACAACAGATGATATTGAATGCGGAATCATGAATTGGCAAGAACCATCTGATATTGAAATATTCCCGCATCCTGCTATTGGAGAATGGAAGGAATATACAAACTTAACTTCTATGATCTTGGATTTAAACATTGGAAATGTTGAGTATTTGCTAGTCCCAACTTCTGTAGCTAATTACTTAAAGGCGCAAGATGATTCGCTTTCTGTTGCTCCTGGAGGGAAAGGTGTCCCAACTGAGATTAGGATGGCTGTAAGAAGAACAGATGATCAACTGTATAAAAAATTAGAGAACTCAATTAATGCTTTGAAGGAAGATGGAACGTTAGATAACCTAGTTAATACGTACATTAATGAAATTAATACTGTTTCTTTAGAAGATAGTAACCTGAAAAGTGATGAGACATACGTGGTTGGTGTGACAGGGGATCTTCCTCCTATGGACTATGTTTCACCTGAAGGTAATCCTTCTGGCTTTAATGTTGCATTAATGAATGAAATAGCTAAGAAAAATGGTATTTCATTTAAATTTGTCCAAGTTGAAGCAGCTTCTCGCCTTGTTGCGCTCATGAGTAAAAAAATAGATGTAATTTTCTGGTATGGCAATGTTGAAGGCTATACATCTGAGAGAGAAGAGCTTCTTGTTACGTCTTCATATTACAAGGATGGAATATCGTATGTTACAAAATCTTTCGATATGAAGAAAATCCAAGATGCCATGAAAAACAATCAATGACGATAGAGAAATTTCAACATATTTCAATTTAATTTAAAGGGCTAGATATAATGAAAAAGAAAATAGCTAAGGTACTTTTATGTTCTTTCTTGATAATTGTATTTCTTACATCTTGCGCAACAATAAGTAGTCCTACAGAGGGTAAAAAAGTTGCCTATATCATGTATATGAAATCATCCCCGATTTTCGATCTTTGGGCATCTTCTTTTGTAGAATCTGCAGAAAAGCTTGGTATGAGTGCAAAAGTTTTTTTCTGCAACGATAACGATGAAGAATGGAAAGACACAATTAAACGATGCGCAAAAGATGGCTATAGCGGAGTTGTTGTATCTCATGGAGGAGAGTCATATTCATGGTCTTTCTTGTCTGATATAACAAAAAGATATCCTGATTTTAAGATTGTTACATTCGACACTGTTTTCAAAGATGACGAAGGAAAAACTCGAACAATCGATGGTGTTGTTCAACTCTTCCAGAAAGATTCGGGTCTTGCAGCTATACTAGTTGAAGAAATTCTTTCGTTATATCCAGAAAAAACAGAAGCAAAAGAAAGAATAAATGTTCTAAAGGTACAAGAGATTAACTACATTGCCGCCTTTGACCGCAGAGAAGTGGGCTATAAACTCTATGAAACTGTAGGAAAGATAAATACTGTCGAAACAATATCTCCAGTAGACCATTTGAATGCAGTAGAATCAATGAGAGTTGTTACAAAAGAGACTCTCAAAAAATATAAAGATAGAGAGATAGACGCAATTTGGTGTTGCTATGACAACTATGCTGAAGGAGTTTATCAAGCTCTTAAGGAGAGCGGAAGCAAAATTCCGCTTGTTTCTGTAGATATATCAAATTCAGATATTGTAAACATGCAAGAAGGACTCAACTGGAAAGCATGTGCAACTACAAACTGGAGTCTTAATGGTGAATTTGCTTTAAGGGTTTTAGCTCTTGAAATAGCAAATGATTATGATGCAATTAAAGCTTCTACTTGCTATTACGATAATCCTGGTATGTGGATGGAGATTCCATCGGTAATAGTAAGACAGAGTGATGTTATGTCTAGAGGTGATATCACCATCAGTAATCTTGGTGAAGTAGTAGACAATTCTTACTCAGATAAAAGCTATATGCCGTCAACAACTTGGCTAGTTAAATTTCTTGGAAAATAAATTAAAAAGAGGTAAATAATGGAAATCAAAAAAACGCAAAACGACGATGAGCTATTAGTTAGCTTAGAAGGTAGACTCGATACTACTACAGCTCCACATTTAGAAGAAGAAATTCGCTTCAGCTTAAATAATGTAAAAAAACTTATTTTTGATTTTGCAAAGCTTGAATATATATCTTCTGCGGGGCTCAGAGTTCTGTTAGCCATGCAAAAAATCATGAATAAACAAGGTTCAATGATAATAAAAAATGTTAATGAAACTGTCATGGACGTTTTCTCAGTTACAGGCTTTGTTGATATTTTAACTATTGAATAGCAAATAAAATAGAGAACTATATGATTTATGCACAACTAGGATTCCTAACTTTGATTCCTTCAATAGTTAGTTGTTTGCTCTTTGCTTTTTATAAGACAAAATTAAAGAAGAGTATTAAAGAAATAATATGTGGTTTAGCCTTTGGCTTAGCTGCAGTTGTTTCCACGCTTTTAAGCGTACCACTCTTTGGAACGCTTATTAGTGCTAGAGATGCTTCAGTATTAATTGCTGGGCTTGTTTTTGGACCAAAGGCCTCTCTATTAGCGGGGCTAATTGGTGGAATACATAGGTTTTTTGTTCAAGAGACATATATTTCGCTTGGTCCAAGCTTAACAACTATTCTCTCTGGAGTCATTGCTGCAATGTTACGCAGATGGATGTTCGATGACAAAAGGCCTTCTTGGATTTATGGAACAGCCATTATTTTTGTCATTGAAGTTGTTAATATGCTCTTTGTCTTCCTCTTCAATATGCAAAATGTTAAGGATTCATTTTTGCTTGTTGAAAAGGTAGTATTCCCAATGATTTTGACAAATTCTTTTAGCGTTGCTACCTCAATGCTGATTATTTCTTTTCTTTCCGGAGACATAAGGATTAGGAAAAAGAGCAATAAAGATAGATTAAAGCTTGCAGAGACATTCTCTCGTTGGCTCTTTGTTTGTGTTCTTTTGGCTTTTGTTTTATCATCTCTATTTATTTATGTTCTTGAAACAAGACTTGCATATAGCGATGCAGAAGAGATGCTGAAGCTTTACATTGAGGATGTTAGAGATGATATAAATGATACTTCAGATGAAAACTTACTCAAGCTTACAAGAGCCATAAAGGAAGATCTAGAAAAAATAGAAAGTTGGGATAGAGCCACATTATTATCATTGCTCGATAAATATGATGTATCAGAAATAAATATAATTGACGAAAATGGAATAATAGTAGAGAGTACAACACTTATTTTCTACGATTTCGATATGTCAAGTGGAGAACAATCAAAGGAATTTCTAGTACTTCTAAACGGTACAAATGAACTTGTTCAACGATACCAAAAAGTCTCACATAGAGCTGGAATTCAAATGAAATATGCAGCAGTTACTCTTTCTAAGGGAGGTTTTGTTCAAGTTGGATATAATTCAAAACGTTTCCAAAAAGACATAAATGAAAGAGTAAGAGGACTGACAAGAAATAGGCATATAGGAGAAGCTGGCTTTATGCTTATTTCTAGCAATAGCTTTAATCTTGTTAGCGATTCGAAGGGACATGAAGGTGAAACAATAGATGTAACAGGTATTAAAATTGATGGCATCGAGGAGTGGGCTATTTCTCAACAGGTTGTTTATGGTGTTGGGTCCTTGGTAATGTATAGCGTCACAGAAGGCTACTACATTATTGGAGTAATACCTATGACTGAAGTTGTCTTTGATCGTAATATGTCGTTATATACCACAGTCTTTATAATGATTATGGTTTTTGCAGTTCTCTTTTTACTGATATATTTTCTTGTCAAAAAACTTGTTGTGGAGAATATCCAAAAAATAAATTCTTCTCTTGAAGAAATCACAGGTGGAAACTTGAATGTGTCTGTAGATGTAAGAACAAACAAAGAGTTTGTCTCTCTCTCTGACGACATCAACTCTACTGTCAAGACTCTTAAAGGTTATATTAAAGAAGCTGCTGCAAGAATCGACAAAGAGTTGGAATTTGCTCGAACAATACAGCTTTCAACCCTGCCAACCATTTTCCCTCCATATCCAAACAGAACAGATTTCGACATATTCGCCACAATGGATACAGCCAAAGAAGTTGGAGGCGACTTCTATGACTTCTATCTGTTAGATGAGAATAGGCTTGCATTCTTAATTGCTGATGTTTCTGGAAAAGGAATATCTGCAGCTATGTTTATGATGAAGGCTAAAACTCTTATTAAAAGCTATGCAGATAATGAAAGCGATGTATCTCTTATCTTAACAAAAGCTAATAGAGACCTATGTGAAAACAATGAAGCAGAGATGTTTGTAACTTGTTGGATGGGAATTTTAGACTTTAGAACCAATATTGTGACATTCGCAAATGCAGGACACAATCCTCCACTTGTAAAGCACAAGGGTGGGGAATATGAATTTTTTAAATCAAAGCCAGGATTTGTCCTTGCGGGAATGGAAGGCATTAAATACCGCATAGGTGAACTCTCGCTCCTTCCTGGAGATGAAATCTTTTTATATACAGATGGTGTAACAGAAGCAACAAATAGCAATAACGAGCTATATGGAGATGAGAGGCTAAGAGAATGTCTAAATAAGAGTAGCTTTTCTAATGCTGAAGCAATTTGTAGAGCTGTAAAGGAGAATGTTGATGTCTTTGTAGGGGAAGCTCCTCAGTTTGATGATATGACTATGCTGTCTCTTCGTTTATCTAGTAAAGATTCAATCACACTTAATCCTAAAGAGGAGAACATGGAAGAACTCTTAGCTTTCGTTGAAGAAAAGCTAACAGAGAAGAATGTGCCAGTAAAGACGATAACTCGAATGTGTATTGCCATAGATGAAATCTATTCAAATATAAGATTCTATAGTGGAGCAACAAAAGCTACTATCGAATGCTTGGTTTCAAATAATACCGTTTGCCTTAATTTTCTAGATGATGGACGGCCGTACAACCCGTTAGAATCAAAGGATCCAGATATAACACTTTCGGCAGAAGAAAGGGAACTTGGAGGACTAGGAATCTTTATGGTTAAGAAGACTATGGACAGCGTAGTTTATGAGTATATTTCTGGCTTTAATAGACTTTCTTTGAAGAAGAACTTCGAGTAATGGGAGAGAACCAATGAAAAAGAAAAATCTTTTTGCTATCATTATTTTTGTACTTACGTTTTTGTTTTTCCTTCAAAGTTGTAAAGTAGAGTCTTCGTCTTCAACTTTTACTTTCTCTTCTAAGGAAGACTTTTCTAATCGTAATATAGCAGCAATAACAGGAACAGTTCTTGATAGTGTTGTTGATAAAACTATCAGTAATATTACATGGCACTACTATGATGATACTGCGGGTTCATTAGAAGCCCTTAAAAGAGGAGATGTAGATGCTTCTCTTACAGAAGAGCCAGTTGCTAATGTAGTAGCTGGTCAAAGAAAAGAATTTCTAGTCTTCCCAGAGCTAATTGTTTCAGATAACTATGGCTATATCTTGAAAAAGGATAGCAATTTAACAGACGAATTCTCATCTATTATTACTGGCTTTAGAGAAGATGGCACATTAGAGCATCTTAAAGATAAGTGGCTCTCTGGCAATGAAGAAGAAATGCATATAGATTGGACAAAGTACAATATAGAAGAAAGAGGTAACGGCACAATTAAATATGCTTACGAGCCTAGCGTCTATCCAATGTGCTATATAGACTCTTCAGGAAAGGCCTCTGGATACGAAGTAGAGCTTCTTTTACTCATTGCAAATAAGCTAGATATGGGCGTTGAGATAATGCCTACATCTTTCTCCTCGATAATAAACTTTGTCCAAACAGGTAAAGCCGATGTGGCATCAGGATGCATTTCAATTACAGAAGAAAGAGCGAAGGAGGTAGATTTTCCAGTTTCTCACTATAAAGGTGGAAGCGTCTTCCTTTGTCGTGCTGAAAATTTATCTACAGAGAATAAAAGCGAATCAAATGCATCTTTCTTTGACAGAGTAAAAGAAAGCTTTGAGAAGACATTTGTTAAGGAAAATAGATGGCTTCTTATCTTTAAGGGATTAGGTGTAACTCTCCTTATTTCTTTTTCGTCTGCAATTATAGGAACAATATTAGGCTTTCTTTTATTGGTTTTATCACGTAAAAGAGGCTTTTCTCTATTTTTAAATGGATTTTCATCTCTTCTTAGAGGCGTTCCTGCACTTGTAGTCTTACTTATTTTTTACTTTGTATTCTTTGGTTCAGTAAATGTTTCTCCAATTATTGTTTCAATAGTTACATTCTCTATTATTTTTTCTGTCTCAGTTTTAGGTATTCTTCAAACAGGAATTAATGCTATAGATAACGGGCAATGGGATGCCGCTGTCTCTCTAGGCTTTGGCAAAAAGAAAGCTTTTATACGCATTATTATGCCACAGGCTCTTCGTCATATTCTTCCACTTTATAAGGGCGAAGTTGTTGGCATGATGAAGCTAACATCTATTGTTGGTTATATCGCAATTCAAGATTTGACGAAGGCTGGTGACATTATAAGAAGCCGTACATATGAAGCTTTCTTTCCTCTCTTAACTGTAGCGCTTATCTACTTTTTGCTTTCTTCTTTAATTTGCTTTTTTATTAATCGGATAGAAGTAGGATTAAAGCCAAAGGATAAGAAAAAAGAATACTCTGTTAAAGAGTGGGTAGAGGAGGATAAAAACGAATATTCTTCTTTGCAAAACAAGGAAAAAGCACCTGTTATAGAGATAGAACATTTAAAGAAGAAATATGAAAATGCAGAGCCATTGAAAGATGTAAACGCAATAATTAAAGAGGGTGAAGTTGTAACAATAATAGGTCCATCAGGAACAGGTAAATCAACATTAATAAGGTGCATAAATCGTCTTGAAGTTCCAACTAGTGGTACTATAAAGGTCTTTGGTGAGGATATAAACGATAAGAAGACTGACCTTAAAAAGCTAAGAAGCGAAGTTGGAATGGTCTTTCAGAACTTCAATCTTTTTAATCATCTAAATGTAATAGAAAATATCGTTTTGGCTCCAATTACTCTCAAAAAAGAAGATAAGGAAAAAGCATATGCGAAAGCTATACACCTCTTAAAGATGGTTGGTATGGCAGAAAAGGCCTTTTCTTATCCAAGTGAACTCAGTGGCGGTCAGAAACAGCGTGTTGCTATTGCTAGAACTTTAGCTATGGAACCTAAAGTTATACTCTTTGATGAACCAACATCAGCTCTTGATCCAACAAGAGTCGGAGAAGTTCTTTCTGTTGTTAAACTTTTAGCTAAGAAGAATATGACAATGATGATTGTTACACATGAGATGAGCTTTGCTCATGATGTCTCTACGCGTATTTTTTATATGGATGAGGGAATTGTCTATGAAGATGGAACTCCTAGCGAGATATTCAATCATCCTCAAAAGAATAAGACACGAGCATTCATTCGTCGACTTAAAGTGCTTTCTTTAGTAATCAACTCAGAGGATTATGATTTCATCTCAATGAATGAAAAAATTCAGTCTTTTGGTGAAAAAAATATGCTACAAAAGAAGAGGATTAATAATATTCGCTTACTATTTGAAGAGTTAGTTGCTGTCAACATAATTCCTAATAGTTCTCTTAATTATCCATTGGAAATCACAATTGAATACGATGAAAGAAAGAATGAAGTAGAGATGCACTTCGAGTGGAAAGGAGAAGAATACAATCCATTAAAGAGTGGAGATGAAATATCTATTTGCTTAATAAAGAATGCATGTACTAGTGGAGAATATAACTACAGCGATGAAAAAAACCATCTTGTTATAAAGCTATAAAATATTTGGAGGAAAAATGAGTATTTGTAGTAATTGTCGTCCTTGTCCTTGCACTTATAATTGTCCACGCCATGGTAAGTGTTGCGATTGTGTTGCTCATCATAGAGATAACAATGAGGGGGTTCCAGGGTGCTTCTTTTCGCCTGAAGCTGAAGCCACATACGATAGAAGTATAGAAGCTCTTATTAAGGATAAGGGGAATTAAGATTTAATTGTAATGGGTGGCCTAATAGAGCCACCCAAAGTCATAGAGTATAGTTAATATGATTATTCCCTTTCCACTTAACTAATTAGTTTATCTGCAGCATCTTTTAGTTTTTCTTTTGCGTCCTCATCAGGGGCTTCATTTGCGATAACTGACTCTGCTTTTAAATTTGCTTTGTCTCTAATGACTCTTTCTTCCCAATTTCTCATCCATTCTCCGTCTCCCCACCCATAGGAGCCAAAGAGAATCACATCTTTGTTTATGAGTTTGTCTTCGATAGAAGTAAACATAGGTTCAAAGCTATCCTCTTCTAATACTTCATTTCCCATAGCAGGGCATCCAAAAGCAAAAGCATTGTATTTTTCAATATCATCAGGAGAGAAAGAAGAGCACTCAATTAGAGCAGCCTCTGCTTTTCCTGAAAGTTCGTCTAAAATGGTTGAAGCCATTTCCTGAGTGTTTCCTGTCCCTGAATAGTAGACAATGGCAACTTTTTTCATAGTTTCTCCTTCGACTCAAACGCAGAGTCGTTCAATTGATGTACCGTTGTTGTAAGAAGAAAGTAAGCAATTTCTACACATATCATATTCACTAAATGTTTCTCTTGCTTTTTCTTCGTTGTGGTAGACCTTCCAATGTCCAGAATAGAGATAGTTTTGGCCTTTGTTTTCTATAAAACTAACAACATCATCTGTTGGATAGCCCAAAAAGAGTCCTATTTCATGTGGAAAATCTTTATTATCTTCTAATCTCTTCTTTAGCTTTAAAAGCGAAGAATCGATGTTATTAGAATCATAACCAAACCTAGCTAAAACAAGTGCTCTATCTTTTTCTTTCAAAAGCTTGGAAAGTGTTGTTCGCCTGTAGACAAAGAGGAGGGGACATCCCATTTTATTCTTCATGAAAAGAAAAGAAAGTCCCTTTTCTTTTAATCGTTTTATCTCCCCTTCATCTACACTTGTTAATGACTTAAGACAGATAAGAGATGAACACTTTATGTTCATGAGTGTTGGTGCTGAATGGATTACTAATAGTCTCGATAGTGTCATAAGCCCTCATTACTAACTAAGGTAATTCGGCTCTATCAACTAGGACTGTAAGAGGAAAACACAAAAAAGTGAAGAGCCTTATTACCTGTGAGTTAGTCTAGACTAACTATATAAAATATTATGTTGTTAATCAATAGAAAAATTGAAATTTAAAGTATTTAAGAAAAGCATTTATAGAGAAGCCTGGCGAACACAATAAAAAATCTCCTCGTTTTCAGAGGAGAAAGAGAAGAAAGGCGATTGTCACACTCGCATTTCTCTATTAAATGGCTTACCAAGAGCCGTTGGCCCAAGCTTATTAGATTTTCTGTTAAATGCTAGAACTATAATTACTAAGATGTATGGAAGCATTGTTAAGAATTCATAATAAGGGAATGATGGAATGAAGATCTGTACCTGTGTCTGCAAGACTTGTGCGAATGTAAATAACAATGCGCCTAAGAATATCTTAACAGGATGCCATTGTCCAAAGTAAACAAGAGCGACAGCAATAAAGCCTCTACCATTTATGATATCTGCTGTGAACATCTTTGCTTGGCATAGAGTTAGGAATGCCCCTGCAAAGCCAGCCATTGCGCCACCAAGGGCTAGAGATTCATAACGTACTTTATTTACATTTATACCTAAGCTATCTGCTGCACGTGGATGTGTTCCACAAGCTCTAACCTTTAATCCCCATGGAGTTTTGTAGATTACAAACCATGCAAGTGGGATTAAAGCATAACAGAAATAGATTATTGGGTTATGCGTAAAGAAGATTGTACCTAGTACTGGAATCTTTGATAAAAGAGGAATAGGGTAGGCTGTTATACCTGTAATGGACTGAGAACCACCTATATAAGAACGGAAGAATGTTCCGGCTAATCCTACTCCAAACATTTGCATGCCAATTCCTGCAATTCCTTGAGGCGCACGGAAAGTAATAACAATAATACCAAAGATTAAACCTAGTAAGGCGCCAGCAAGAGATCCTGCCACAAGGCCCATAAAGTTCACGAAGAAAGGTACTGCTTCGGCTCCTCCATAAGTATATGGAACTAAGAGGCCTAAGAATGCTCCCATTGTCATAATACCTTCACATCCAAGGTTGAAGATGCCAGCTTTCTGGTTAAACATTTCTCCCATCGAGGCAATCATTAGGGCAACTGCGAAGCGAATTGTCAGTGTTAGTGTATTTATTAATAAATCCATTTTATGCCTCCTTTTTGTCGAAGAATCTTCTTCTAAATCTTTCTTCCATGTATGGGTTAGAAAGAACCATTTGCACTGCAACGATGATGAGAATGATTAAACCCTGTAATGCTTCAACTAAGTTTGGTGGAACATTTGTTAGTATTTGAAGATTAACTTGGGCATAGAGCAGGATGCCGAAGAAGAAAGCTGCAGGTATAATTCCAGCTGGATGCAAACATCCAAATAGGGCAACTACGATGCCAGAGAATCCATAGCCTCCTGTAATACCTTCCATAGCTCTTCCCTGGTTACCCATAAGCTCAACTGCACCTGCCATACCAGCACATGCACCAGAAATGACCATAGAAATAATCAAATAGAGCTTTACGTTAATGCCACCATAGCGTGCTGCTCTTTGAGAGGCACCAGATGCTCTCATCTTGTAGCCATAACTTGTCTTCCAAAGCAGGATATAAATAACAACAGCAAGAATAAGCGCTAAGAATATTCCTTGATGGACAGCTGTTCCCTTAAATAGCTTCTTCAATACAGCTGAGTTAGGGATTCTCGCACTCATTGGTGTTCCTGTCTTTTCATTTGGATCTAAGAGAGGGATTCTAATCATAAAGGCATAGAATTGGACAGCAGCGTAGTTAAGCATAACTGTTGAAAGAAGCTCGCTTACATCAAATTTAGCCTTTAAAAATCCTGGAATAAAACCATACAATCCTCCAGCGAGCGCTGCGAGAATTATGCATAGCGGGATTGCTAGAAAACGTGGAAAAGAAGCAAAGGCGAAGGAAGTCGCAGTTGCAGCTATTATTCCCATTGCCATCTGACCTTCAGCTCCAATATTGTTGATTCCACTACGAGAAGAAACACAAATACCAAGAGCAATGATTGTTAGAGGAATCATTCTTACAAGTACTTCAGTAAAGCTTCTAAAGTTTTTAAATGGCATTGAAATAATTATTCCATATGTTTTAAAGACGCTTTCTCCTGTTGCAAGAATAATTATAGCTCCAATAGCTAGTGCGATAATAACAGCACAGGCTATTACAGATATCTTATAGAAAATTTTGTAATTCTTATTCATTTTCAACTCCTGCCATTAAGACTCCAAGCTTTTCTGTTGTAGCTTCATCTCGTAAGAGAACCTTTTTGTTTTTGCCTTTAAATATGACGGCAATTCTATCGCTTAGATTCATTATTTCTTCGAGCTCTTCGCTTATTAGGAGTATGCCAATGCCTTTTTCTCTAAGAGAGAGAAGTTCCTTATGGATAAACTCTGCAGCTCCCATGTCGAGTCCACGAATAGGATAGACGCAAACGAGGAATTTAGGGTTTCTTGTTATCTCTCTACTAAGAATTACCTTTTGAATATTTCCTCCAGAAAGAGAGCCAGCAGGAGTTTCGATGTTAGGGCATCTAATATCGAAATCTACTTTTAGCTTCTCTGCGCATTCATCAATCATCTTTTCTTTCAAGAAATGATGAGATGAGAACCTGTCATCGCTATCCTTAAGGATTATATTTTCCTTGATAGACATTGAAGGAACAATGCCTTCTGTGTTTCTTTCTTCTGGAATATAACCCATACCTTTTTTGATTACTTCTCTTACAGATAGATTAGATATTTCATCGCCATAGAAAAGTATGGAGCCACTATCACATTTTCTTATGCCGTTGATAGCTTCAGCGAGTTCTCTCTGTCCATTGCCAGAAACTCCAGCGAGTCCAACAATTTCTCCTTCCTTAATAGTTAAAGAGAAGCCGTCAAGTGCATTAAAGCCTCTATCTGATTTAACAAACAAGTCTTTAATTACGAGAGCATCCTTACCATTAGGAGGAGCAGAGAGGTTTTCTGTTATTTCTACCTCATGCCCAGTCATTAATGCAGCTATTTCATGAGGAGTAAAGTCCTCTGTTTTTCCGTTAAATACTACTTTTCCATGTCTTAGGATAGAGACTTTATCTGAAAGAGCCTTAACTTCATTAAGCTTATGGCTTATGAAGATAATTGAGAGCTCTGAGCTCATCTTCTTTAGTAGAGCGATTAAATCGTCTGTTTCCTGTGGAGTAAGAGCAGATGTTGGTTCATCGAGGATAAGAAAGCGCGCGCCAAGACATAGCGTCTTAACAAGTTCTACTCTTTGTTGCTCTCCAACTGATAGTTGCCAAATATATGCATCTGGATCAACTTTCAAGCCGTAGTGATTTGATACTTCGGTAATGCGTTCTCTAACAGCCTTAAGATTGACAACTAGCCCCCAAGTTTCCTTCATGCCAAGTGCAATGTTTTCTAGTACTGTCATATTAGGCACTAGCATATATTGCTGATGGACCATTCCAATGCCGTAGCTGAAAGCATCATTAGGAGATTTAAAGTTAACTTTTTCTCCGTTAATAAATATAGATCCTTCGTCTGGAGTGTATAGGCCCATTATGATGTTCATTAGTGTGGTTTTTCCCGCACCATTTTCACCTACAAGTGCCAATATTTCATGCTTGCCAATATGTAGAGATATGTCATCACAAGCTAAGACTCCAGGGAATCTCTTTGTTATATGTTCAAGTTTTAAATCGAATATTTCTTTTGTTTGCGACATTTTTTTATAAATAGCCGGCCATAGAAGGGCCGGCTTTATCATAAATAGTAGTAATTAAAGAGTAGAGTAATCTACGCTTGCCCAATTTGAAAGGATATTTGGAGTCTCTGTAAAGAGCTTAATCTGATTCTCAACAGCTGTTCTGATTTCTGGAGTAATCTTATCTGCACACTTTGCTTCGTTCCACTTCCAAATGAATCCACCGTTGTTGAAGTTCATTGGTAAGCATTCGCCACCAAGCTTTCCTTCTTCAAATTTTTCAACGAGGCCAACAACAACTGCTTTATAGTTATAAGCAGAAGCTGCGATACACTTATAGCCTTCTGGAATGACAATCTGTGCGATATCTTGTCCAACCCACCATATATCCTTATCTGGGTAGTCTGCAACTGCTCTAAGAGCACCGAGAGCCTGCTGAGAAGAACCTGTTAAGACGTCTGCACCACCCTGGATAAAAGCCTGAGCTGCTTCACCAGACTTAACTGTATCATTGAAGTTACCAATATGTGTTACACGAATCTTTGCCTTAGGATTTGATGCTTGTACGCCGAGAACGAAGCCTCTGTTATATCTTGCAGCGTCTCCACCATCAATAGGTCCAACGAGGGCAACCTGATTAACCTTAGTTGTAAGACCAGCAACGATACCAGAGAGGTATCCTGTCTCTTCAGACTGTGGCATATAAGAGAAAACGTTTGGAGCAATAACATCGCTTGTTGTTCCGAAAGCGAACATTACTTCTGGGAATTCTGCAGCAGCATCTTCAACCTGTGCTCTGAACTGAGAACCGTGAACGATGATGATGTTAAAGCCACTGTTAACATATGTTCTGATTGCTGTCATAGTATCAGCAGGCTGAGTATTCTCAACTGCCTTGTATTCAGCAATCTTTCCAGGCATCTCAGCCATAGCTTCTGTAATACCATCGTGCATAGCCTGACACCAACCCTTATCGTCGATTGTGCTTGATACAATTAAGGCAACCTTAATTTCATTTGCTTTTTCTTCTTTGCCACCCTGAGCGAACAAGAGGGTTGACGCTAAAACTAAAACGAGACAAATAGCTAATAGTTTTTTCATAATTTCTCCTTAGAGGCTTGTCCTCAGAGTTCAGTATGCAGGGAAGAAAGAGTAGAAATAAAGTAAAAACATTTTTTTTTGACATAAATTTTACTTAAGTATGTAAATTTAACTTTTTTACTCAGAAATTCAAATAATAAGTTATCATAATGGCTAGGTTATGAAGTACTACGACGTTGTAATAATTGGTGCTGGTGTTACTGGCGCTTGGATTAGTTATGAGCTTGGTAAAAGGAAGTGTTCTGTTTGTGTCTTAGAAAAGGAAAGCGACATATGTGAAGGCACAAGCAAAGCTAACTCTGCTATTGTCCATGCAGGTTATGATCCAGAGCCTGGCTCTTTGATGGCAAAGCTAAATGTTAGAGGTAATGAGCTCATTAGAGAAAGAAACAAGAGGCTCTCTATTCCTTTTAAAGAGATAGGATCTCTTGTTGTTGCCTTTGATGAAGAGGGAATGAGAAAGGTCGAAGAGCTATATGCTAAAGGAAAATTTAACGGCGTTGAAGGGTTGAAAATACTTAATAGAGAGGAAACTTTGGAGTTAGAAAAGTCTTTAAATCCAGATATCCTAGGCTCTCTATATGCCCCAAGCGGAGGAATATGCTCTCCATTTGAACTTACTCTTGCTCCTATGAGCGTTGCTATTCGTAATGGCGTTACGCTACTTAGATCGACTCCACTAGTTTCTGTTGAAAAGGAGGAAGGAAAGTTTATCTTAAATGGTGAAATTGAAACTCCATTAGTTATCAACGCTTCTGGGCTCTATTCGTCTAATGTTGCTTCTCTCTTTGGCGATAGTTCTTTCGAAATAAAACCACGTAAAGGCGAGTATTCACTTCTAGATAAGAAGAGCGGAAGTATTGTAAGTCACGTTATCTTTCAGCCTCCAACAAGCAAAGGTAAAGGTATCTTAGTAACGCCTACTGTAGACGGTAATCTTCTTGTTGGCCCGAACGCCTACGATGTAGACGATAAAGAAGATTTGGATACAACAATGCGTGGACAGAACGAGGTTTTCTCTGGGGCAAAAAGATCTGTTCCTATTATTAATGAAAGAGATACTATTACGTCCTTTGCTGGAAACCGTGCTGTTTCAAATAGCAAAGACTTCATAATTAAATTCTCTACTAGAGTTCCTAATCTATTAAATGTTGCAGGAATATGTTCTCCGGGTCTTACCTCTGCTCCTGCAATTGCTGAGTACTGTGTTTCTCTTATTGAAGAAAGAGGCTTTAAGTACGAAATGAAAGAAAGCTATATAGATGAGAGAAAGGTAATAAGACCAGAAGAAGTCACAGACGACGAAAAAGAAAGGTTAATTACAATTAATCCTAGTTATGGCCGTGTTATTTGTCGCTGTGAGACTGTCACTGAAGGTGAAATAATAGATTCAATTCGTTCTGAATGCGGGGCAACTACTGTCGATGGTGTAAAGAGAAGAGTTCGCGCTGGCATGGGACGATGCCAAGGAGGCTTCTGTTCTCCTCGTGTTATGGAGATACTATCTAATGAATTAAATCTGCCTTTTACATCTATAACAAAAAAAGGAGGAAAGAGTTGGTTCACTATTGAGAGAGGAGGCCAGAATGATTGAAAGGGATGTGGTTATTATTGGTGGAGGACCCGCTGGCTTAAGTACAGCTATTTCTCTCTTTGAAAATGGTGTAAAAGATATATTGATACTTGAACGAGATAAATACTTAGGTGGAATTCTTAATCAATGTATCCATCCTGGATTTGGTCTTGAAATCTTTAAAGAAGAGCTAACAGGTCCTGAATACGCAACACGCTATATAGAGAAAGTAAAGGAAAAGGGAATTGATTACCTTACAGATACTATGGTTATAGAACTGACAAAAGATAGGGTAGTTAAAGCTCTAAATCCTCAAAAGGGTTTACTTAAAATAAAAGCAAAGGCAATTGTATTGGCTATGGGTTGCAGAGAGCGCACTCGTGGTATGCTCAGAGTTCCTGGTTCAAGGCCAAGTGGCGTTTATACTGCAGGAACAGCACAACGCTTAATAAATATCGATGGCTATATGCCTGGACGAGAGGTCGTAATCTTAGGCTCTGGCGATATTGGACTTATTATGGCAAGAAGAATGACGCTAGAAGGAGCAAAAGTAAAAGGCGTGTATGAAATAATGAGTCGCTCCAAGGGACTAAGACGCAATATCGTTCAATGTCTTGATGACTATGACATTCCTCTTCATTTATATACAACAGCTTTAGAGATTCATGGTAGAGAAAGAGTTGAAGGTGTAACGGTGGTAAAGGTTGATGATAAGATGAATCCTATTAGTGGTACTGAAGTATATATTCCTTGTGATACAGTTCTTCTCTCCGTTGGTTTAATACCAGAAAATGAACTCTCAATTTCTTGTGGCATAGAGATAGATAATGCTACCCATGGTCCTGTTAATAAGGGTGACTTTATGACAAGTGTTGATGGAATCTTTGCGTCTGGCAATGTCCTAAAGGTTTATGATTTAGCCGACAGTGTCTGTAAAGATAGTAATCTTTGCGGAAAATCTGTTGCACGCTATTTAATGGAGAGATAGAATGGAAACTTCACTTATTACCTGCGTCATTTGTCCAAAAGGATGCTCTATTAGTGTCGATTGGATAGAAGAAAATGGCGAGAAGAAAATAGTTAGCGTTAGAGGAAATAGCTGTAAGCGCGGTGAAGTCTATGCTTCTCAAGAAGTTGTTGACCCTAAAAGAGTTTTAACCTCTACTGTAAAGCTTGTTAATAATGAACTAAATGTTTTACCTATAAGAAGTTCTGCTCCTATAAGGAAAGAGAAAATATTTGAAGCGATGGATGAAATAAAGAAAACTGTTGTTGATAGAGATATAAAAATGGGCGATGTAATAATAGAAAATATTGCATCTACTAATGTCTCTATGATTAGTTGCCGCGATGCACACAAAGTTAATTAATTGATAATAGTTCTCATTTTTTATATTAACTGACTGTTTTATTTTCATTATATTTTATACGATTAAAGGGTTGAGAAAATGTTAGGAGCCTAATGTGTTAGATAAAAATAATGAATATTCGAAAATGAAGTTCCATATAGATGTGGAGGTTCTGAAACATCTATTTGATGGCACCCTTGTACGAGATGCTGACAGAATTCCTATTGATATTTGTCCAAAAGATAGAGTCCCTTCAAGGTGTTGTATCTACAAAGAAAGAGCTGTTGTTCGATATCGTATTATGGCTCTTGCTGGCTATACTTTAGAGACCGATGATGATGAATACAGAAGTCTTTCGTCTTATATGGAAGAGGCTCTTAATGAAGATAAGCCAAAGCTTCCTTTATTAACAACTATTGCAACTGGATGTTCTTCATGCCCTCAATCTCACTATCAAGTATCTGATGCTTGTAGAGGTTGTTTTGCTCGTCCTTGCGCTTCAAATTGTCCTAAAGACGCTATTGTTTTTGTGAAAGGAAAAGCTGTAATTCAGACAGAAAAGTGCATAAAGTGCGGAAAGTGTATGGAGCGCTGTCCTTTCCATTCTATTGTCCATAACTGTGTTCCTTGTGAAGATGCATGCCCTGTTGGAGCAGTTAAACAGAATGAAAAGGGAATAAGTGAAGTTAATCATGAATTGTGTATCGGCTGTGGTAAGTGCTTAAAGTCTTGTCCTTTTGGTGCTATTGTAAAGCGCTCTGGTCTCATTCCTGTTGCAAAAATGTTAAAGAACAATGAGAAGGTTGTTGCTATTATTGCGCCTGCAATTGAAGGTCAACTTCCTGGATCTATCGAACAGATAAAAGAAGCGATAAAGAAAGCTGGATTTACTGAAGTTGTTGAGGTAGCTGAAGGCGCTAAGATTACAGCCGAAAAAGAAGCTAAGGAACTTGAAGAGAGAAAGGCTAAAGGAGAAGGCTTTTTAGCAACATCTTGTTGTCCTGCTTGGTTTACTCTTGTAGATAAACATATTCCACAACTAAAAGACCATATTTCTTCAACACTTTCCCCTATGGGTTATACAGCTCAACTTTGCAAAGAAAGGTACCCAGGCTTTAAGGTTGTATTTATTGGGCCATGCGTTGCTAAGCGCTATGAGGCTGCAACTAGATATCCTGATACAATCGATAGAGTTATTTCTTATAGTGAACTTGCTGCAATTTTTGCCGCGAAAGATATTGATGTTCAGAGTATGAGTGTGAACTTTGATGATGAAGAATGTTCATCTTTTGAAGATTGCAGAGACTTTGCGCAGAGTGGTGGTGTTGCACAATGTGTTCTTAGACGTGTTGATGACAAGAGCAAGTACTCATTCATGAGTATTAACGGCATTGATGCTAAGACAGTCAGACTAATGAAGACATGGTCAAAGATTCCGCCAAAGGAAGACCTTGTTGAGATAATGTGTTGTCCTGGAGGATGTCTTGCAGGACCTGGAACATTAGTTACTCCACAAGCTGCTATTAAGGCTCGTGAAGGCTATAGAAAGCAGAGAGAAGAAGCAAGAAAGAAGAACGCTGAAAACAATGCGTGATATGACAAAGGGAAGGGCGATAAATAATATTATTTGTCACGCCTTCCCAATAATAATCGGAGCTTGGCTTCAGCTAGGCTACAATGCAGTTGATTCAATAATAGTTGGTCGTTTTATAGGGCAGAATGCTCTTGCTAGTGAGGGAACAGCATCTCCTGTATTGAATCTGCTTACATTATTTGTTTCAGGCCTCACTATTGGTGCTGGAATATTATTAGGAGAGGCTTTTGGAAGAGAAGATGACAAGCGTTTTAAAAGTGTTTTATCTTCTCTCTTAATCCTTGGTACAGCTTTTAGCCTTCTTGTAACTATCTTTGGAATAGTTTTTATTAACAAAATTCTTCTTTTTTTAGGTACGCCAAATGAAATAAACGAGATGACAAAAGTCTATCTTGCTTTATCTTTAACCTCTCTTCCTTTTACATTTATATACAATTCATTAGCTTCAGCACTAAAGAGTGTTGGAGACAGTAAGACTCCACTTTACTTCTTGATTATTACATCAATTTTAAATGCTGCACTTGACCTATTCTTTATAGGATATCTAGGCTACGGCATTGTCTGTTCTGCGCTAACAACTGTAGTATCTGTTGTCCTTTCTGCCTTTTTGTCTCTCTTCTATATGATAAAAAAGCAAAAGCTACTTTTTCCATCTTTTTCAGAGCTAAGAGTAAATAAAACAGAAGCAATAGACATAGTTAAATATGGCCTTCCAACAGCACTACAACAGGCTTTACAGCCAATAGGAAAGCTCTTTATTCAGGTTGCAATTAATACTCTTGGTGTTGTTGGAATAGCAAGTTATCAAATAGGTGCACAGATAGATGCTTTTGCTTTAATACCAGAGCAATCAATAAGTTCATCTTGTAGCATCTTTATCGCTCAAAATAGAGGAAAGGAAAGATTCGATAGAATAAAGAGTGGCTATCTAAGTGCTCTTTCTCTTGAGGTACTTTATTGGTTATTCTTTTCATCGCTTTTGCTATTTACACGAAACAGAGTCGTCTCTCTCTTTGTTAAAAATAGCAATGAAATAGTACAAAGTGGCTCTGAGTACCTCTTTTATATGGCTTTCTTCTATATCCTTCCAGGTTTAACGAATGTAACACAAGGCTACTTTAGAGGTTGGGGTAAAACAGGAGTAACGCTTCTTGGAACGCTGACACAAATTGGACTAAGAACAATTCTTACATTTGTATTACTACCACTCTATGGCATAAAAGGAATAGCCTTTGCTTCAGCCATAGGGTGGATAGGAATGCTAGTTTGGGAATTACCTTATTTGTGCATTCACCTTAGACGAGTTAAATGTAAGTAACAGAAACATTAAGCTCTGCTTTATCTGTTCTCTTAACAATCTTGCCGTCAACCTTTTCTCCATCTACTACTAATGAGTACTCTTTTCCTCGATTAGCTTTAATATGGAGAGTAGTCTTACCAACTTTTCTCTCTAAGGTAAATGAGCTTATCTCTTTAGGAAGAACAGGATTAATCTCTAAGCCATCAAGGCAAGGAGTTATTCCAAGTATAAATTGAGAAGCATTAACAAATGTCCAAGCAGCACAGCCTGTAAGCCAACTGTTCTTTCCTTCTCCTTCATTTTGTGCATCTCTTCCTGCTACCATTTGACAATATACATAAGGTTCAGTCTTCCTTATGTGGCTATTATCTTCATTATAAGAAGGGGAAATCTTCTTGTAGATTTCAAAGGCTCTGTCTCCGTGACCGAGAATAGTCTCTGCTGAGCTTACCCATGGGTTATTATGACAGAAGATTCCTGCGTTCTCTTTATATCCAGGAGGATAAGAAGAAACTTCTCCAAGGTTCAGATGATAATCTTTATATGCAGGTTGTAAGATAATAATTCCGTATGGACTATCTAAATACTTCTCAACGCTCTTTAAAGCTTTTTCTGCCATGCCATTTTCAAGGCCTATGTGTGCCATAACACACATACCCTGGGGCTCTATGTAAATTTTACCATCTTCACATGTATGGCTACCGACTTTTTCAGAGAAAGCATCATAGGCTCTTACAAACCATTCGCCATCCCAACCTGGGCCTTCGACGGCTTTTATCATCTTCTCAATTTCAGCTTCAATTTCTTTCTTTTCTTCTGTTTTTCCTAACTTATCGAGTATTTCAACATATTGTTGCGCATATTTAACAAAGAGCCCTGCTATAAAGACAGATTCAGCCTTGCCAGATTCAAAATTAGAACATGTTTGGAAGCTTTCTCCAGGAGTTGAAGAGAAACAATTAAGATTTAAGCAATCATTCCAGTCAGCTCTTCCAATTAGAGGAAGACCATGTGGTCCTTTGTTGTTTACAGTGTACATTACACAGCGTCTTAAATGCTCTAAAAGAGGCTGAGCTTTACTCATATCATTATTAAAAGGAACCATCTCGTTTAGAATAGAGTAGTCATTTGTTTCAGCTAAATATGAGTATACAGAGGCAATAAGCCATAATGGGTCATCATTAAAGCCTCCACCTATATCTGCATTGCCTTTTTTGTCTAGAGGTTGGTATTGATGATAAGTAGAGCCATCTTCAAACTGTATGGATGCTATATCAATAATACGTTCTCTAGCTCTATCTGGGATTATATGCATGAAGCCAAGGAGGTCTTGACAAGAGTCTCTAAAGCCCATTCCTCTACCTATGCCACTTTCGTAGTAAGAGGCACTACGAGACATATTGAATGTAATCATGCATTGGTATTGGTTCCAAATATTAACCATTCTATCGAACTTCTCAAGACCTGTATTAACAGAGAAAGAAGAGAGGAGCTTTGTCCAATAGTCTTTTAACTCCTCAAAGGCATTGTCTACAGCACTCGGAGACGAAAAACGCTCCATTAATGCTTTTGCTTTTGTCTTGTTTATTATGCCTTCTTTTTCCCATTTCTCATCATCTTTGTTTTCACAATAGCCCAGTATATATACAAGGCTCTTTTCTTCTCCTGGAAGAAGAGAGAACTTGTTTTCTAAGGCAGCGATAGGAGACCAGCCTGACGCATGAGAGAAAGAGAGACTCTCTCTTCTTATGCCATCTGGATTGTCGTAATTATTAAAGCGTCCTAGAAATGTAGCTCTATCAGAATCATAACTTGTAACATTTTCATTAACAGAGAAGAAAGCAAAATGATTACGACGCTCTCTATACTCTGTTTTGTGATAGATTGCCTTTTCATCTATCTCAACTTCACCTGTAGAATAGTTTCTTTGGAAGTTAGTTTGGTCATCTAGAGCATTCCATAAACACCACTCAACTGCGCCAACAGTTCTAATTGTTTTTTTCTTATTAGAGTTATTCTTTAACATTAGCTTCATTACTTCACATTTCTCATGAAGTGGAACAAAGCATAATAAATTTGCTTCAAGACTATTAAGAGAAGAGGTGAATATTGTATAGCCAAGTCCATGACGACACTTATACTCCTCAAGAGGAGTCTTTAAAGGTAAGAATGAAGGAGACCATTTGCTCTCTCCATCTTCTATGTAGAATAATCGTCCTCCATTATCATCTGGAACGTTGTTATATCTGAAACGGGTAATACGTCTCATTTTTGCATCTTTGTAAAAGTCGTATCCACCACCAGTGTTAGATATAAGGCCAAAGAAATCCTCATTGCCTAGATAGTTAATCCAAGGTAGAGGTGTATATGGTGTTGTTATTACATATTCTCTTTTCTCATCGTCAAAATAACCATACTTCATAGTAATCTCCAGTTAGTTCAGTGCTTGAACAAATACATTTAACCATGATTTTTTTCATTATTAAAGAGTTTTTTCTGCCAATAGATAACTTTTTATTGTTTATTAGTTAGTGCTAATTTATTATCGAAGTGTGAAAACTGTAATACGAAAGATGCAAAATACCTTTCTAGAAGGCGAAGAAAAAGAAGAATGTTTACTCTTTAAGGGAATTCCTTTTGCCCTCACAGAAGGACGTTTTACCTATCCTAAGAAAAGGGAGCTTCCCGATTTTTTGTCTTGTCTTTCTTTTCCTCCTGCTGCCATTCAAGAAGGGTGTGAAGAATCTTCAATCTACAAAAAAGAATTCTATCAAAATGTAGACTTGAATATGGCTGAAGAGTGTCTATACTTAAATATTTGGATGCCTAAAAAGAAAGGAAAGTATCCTGTAGTGCTCTTTTTACATGGTGGAGCATATCTCCAAGGCTTCTCTTATGAAGTTGAATTTAGTGGTGAAGCTCTAGCTAAAAGTGGTGTGATTGTTGTTACTGCGCAATATAGATTAGGGCTTCTTGGTTATCTTGTACTTGAGAATGAAGAAGGAAACTACGGACTTTTGGATCAAGCTTTTGCTTATAGTTGGGTGAAAGAGAATATATCATACTTCAATGGCGATGAGAAAAGAATTTCTCTTATGGGACAGAGTGCTGGGGCACTATCTATTCTTTCTTTACTCGCAACTGAAAATTTTTCTCCATATACAGTAACTCTACTTAGTTTCGGTGGCTTTAATGGCACTATAGCTCCGGCTGAGAGCAGCAGGGAATGCTCTGAGCAAATTACGAAGGACTTTTTTAAAGCTAATGGCTTAAGCAAAGAGAGACTCTTGAAGTTTAATAATAAAGAAATTCTTCGAGTGCAAAGTGAATATATAAAATATTACAAAAATAAAAGATGCGATATTTCTTTCCCGCTTTCACCTGTATATAACACATCTTTTTTGAAGCATTCTTTTCTTGAGGCGATAGAAAGAGGAAGCTATGATTCTTTTCCTCTTCTTTGTGGTACTGTTAAAAATGATCTATCTAGTGAAGGCGCAATGCTAAAAGCTACAGAAGAATTTATAAAAAGAAGAAGGGGAGAATCATTTGTATATTACTTCTCGCACCTTCTTCCTCCTGATAATACTCTACCATTCCATTCTTCTGATTTATGGTATGTTTTTTCCACTTTAGATAGATCTTGGCGAAGTTTTAAAGATGAAGACTATCTTTTGTCATCTTTTCTTACATCTTCTTTATCATCGTTTTTTTCTAAAGCTGAACCGAATTGGCGTGAGTATCCATATATTAAAGAGCTAAGTTAAGCAACATAGAAATAGACCATCAGAAAGTGGAATATAGTTCCACCAAGAATGAATAAGTGGAAGAGCTCATGGCTCCTGAACTCTTTATTTTTCTCAAGTAATGGAAGCTTTGTTGCGTATATAACTCCACCTATAGAATATAAAATTCCACCAAGAAGAAGGAGCCTAAAACCATTTGGTGTCAGGAGCGTATATAGCTCTTTTAGTACAGGTGTACATGCCCAACCTATTGCTAAATAAATAATAGAAGAGACAAAGCGAGGGCACGTTACCCAGAATGCTTTGAATATAATAGAGAGTAAAGCTAGTGCCCATACAACACTAAGTAGAATTATTCCCTCTCTTCCTTTAATGAGAGAAACACAGAGAGGTGTGTATGTTCCTGCAATTAAAACAGAGATAATCATGTGATCAAGTTTCTTTAGCCTCTTATTTTTCTCTTCGCTAAGATTAAAGGAGTGGTATGCAGTTGAAGCACCATATAATAAAATCATACTAAGAGTAAAAATTGCATATGAGATTAACTCTACTAGGCTCTTGTTATCTAAAGCTCCCTTTATTAAAAGAATAGGAGCAAGCACTATAGATAAGACAAAGCCAATAAAATGTGATAGGGCACTATGCTTATCTTTTACCTCAAAAGGATGAAGAGTTTTTTCTCTAGATTGTGGAACAACAATGTTAATAACCATTCTTTCCTCCTTGCAATTAACTCATTTGAAGAGTATAACAAACTTATAATCGGTTTTTGAAAAACCTATTAATAGTTAAATAAGAATTAAATACTCTGTCAAGAGTTTTTTAAAAACTTATAACAGGATTAGGTATATGTTTTTAGAGTTAGAGAAAAATGATTTAGAAGCCATTAGGTTATATAGATTGCCATCGTTTAATGAAATCCCAGATGTAGGTTTATACCTTAACCAATGTGCAACATATATAAATAGATACTTAGAGCCTCTGTTTAATATAACAATAACTGAGTCAATGATTAGTAACTATGTAAAGAAGAAGCTCATTGATAACCCTGTAAAGAAACAGTATTCGCGTGAGATGATTGCATACCTCTTATTTATCGCACTATCGAAGAGCGTTGCGTCTCTTGATGACATACAACTACTAATCAATATACAAAAGAAAAAGTATTCTGCAGACATCTCATATGAGTTCTTTAAGAAAGAATTTGAAGCCATTCTTTTATCTGTATTTGGTCTTGAAAACTCAAAAGACCATGTAGGAGAAGAGAAAACGCTTGAAGAAGAATTAGTTGGAAAAATAATAGTAACTATTGCACATAAGCTTTATGTAGATAAAGCATTTAAGGTATTAAGAGATAATGCAAAAGAGAAATGATAACTACTTTATTGGAATAACTCTTCCTGATGAATTAAATAGGATTGTCGAGAGTGAAAGAAGATGGATGATGGTAAACTGTGGCTGCTCTAGTGGAATGAAAACAGCACCTCACATTACTCTTATTCCTCCTTTCTTTTCCTCTTTTGGAGATGAGTATTTACGATATATCTTTTCTCGCTTTACATTCCCTTCTTTTTCTTTGCATGTTTCTGGACATTCTTCATTTGGACACAGAACAATTTTTGTTAATGTCGAAAAATCAAAAGAACTTGGCAAGCTTAAAGACGATATTACCCAAATCTTAAGAAAAGAAAAAATAGAAATAAAGAACGAGAAAAACTTTAATCCTCATATAACAATAGCAAATAGAGATATAAAAGAAGAATATTTTATTCCCAGTATGGAATATTTAAATGATAATAAATTAGATATTACCTTTGAAGTATCTTCTTTCATGCTTTTTACCAAAAAGAATTATCTATGGGTAAATGATGAAAAAAACTTTGTTAGATTTTCTTCTTGATGTCTTGAGCTGCAACGTATGCAGAGGCAAATGCAAAATTTAGATTGTAGCCACCACATTCGCCATCAACATCGAGGAGTTCGCCAAGTACATAGAGATTTTTATTTATCTTTGACTCCATTGTTTTATTATTAATCTCTTTTGTATCAACACCACCTTTTGTGACCATAGCTTTAGCATAGTCATCGATGTTTTTTATTTTTAATTCCCATCTATTTAGTTTTTCAACGATTATTTTAATTTCATCTTTTGTTGCTGAGGCAATTTGCTTTTTTCCAAAAGGAAATAGGGATGAAAGAAGACGATGGGGAAGAGATGTAATATTTCTTAGTCCATTAATTATTGTCAGCTTTCCATTTTCTTTTTTTAACATGTCTTGAGTAAATGGAAATAGAGAAATAACTAGACTATCGCTTAAATCTTTGTAATGAGAAATGTTTAAGCTTGCGGGGCCGGATAGCCCAGCGCGTGTAAATACAACAGGGCCAGAGAATGATGCCTTTTCAATTTTAAGCGTAACATCATCTAAGCTTATTCCTTCTAATTCAGCTATGTTATCTTTAACTTTTATTTCTACAAGACTAGCTCTTGGCTTGATGATTGTGTGGCCAAGAGAAGAAAGAAGATCATATCCACTTCCATTGCTTCCGCTTTTTTCTAATGACTTACCGCCTGTTGCAACTACAACTATCTTTGCTCTATAGCACTCTTCTTTTGTTTTTACAACATATTCATCGTCGTCTTTCCTTTCAATAGAAAGAACTTCGCTATTGTACTTTACGTTTTTGACTAGAGAGAGTAGTGAGTCTCGAATATCTAGACTTTTCATTGAAACAGGGAAGACTTTTCCATCACTACGAGTATATGTCTCAACACCTAAAGATGAAAATACTTTTCTAAGACTTGTTGGGCTAAGAGAGTAGAGCGAAGGGGAAACAAAGCTTCTTTTGTCGTAGTAGTGGGTAACAAAGTTCTCTATATTCTCGCTGTGCGTAATGTTGCTTGCGCCATTACCAGTCACTAGTAGCTTTATGCCACATTGATTCATTTTTTCTAAGAGTAAAGCTTCTTTAACAAGATGAGTAAAGAATAAGCCAGAAGCACCGCCTCCAACTACAACAACAGGATAGTAATTCATAGAAAAATATTGTGGTTTCTCACATCTTTAGTCAATGAAAAAGAAAACTGTACAGAGTGATAAAAATTTATGATAGAATTGAAGAATGAAGATTATTTTAGATACAGCAAATATTGAAAAGATAGAATCATGTTGGGAAAACTATCCTGTTTATGGAGTTACAACTAATCCTAGCATTTTGGCTCGAGAAGGACGTAACCCATATGAAACGCTAAGAGCAATTAGATCAATTATTGGCAACAAAGACCTGCATGTAGAGACACTTGGAAGAACTAAAGATGAGATCTTAAGCGAAGCAAAGAATATTGTTTTTAATTTAGGAGAAGACACTTTTATCAAAATTCCAGTAACAAGTGAAGGTATTAAGGCTATTAAAGAATTGAAAGAGGCTGGAATAAGAACTACAGCAACAGCTGTCTTTTCTTTTTCACAGGCTATGATAGCATCACTCTCTGGTGCTTCATTTATCGCACCATATGTAAACAGAATAGATAACCTCGGCGGTAACGGTACAGAGACAGCCATCGAAATAGAGAAGGCTTTTGTTCAAAATGGTATGAGTACTCATGTAATAGGGGCATCATTCAAGAGCATAAAGCAAATTGAAACTCTTTTGAAAGGCGGTGCTTGGGGAGTTACTATTTCTCCTGAGTTATTAGAGAGCATGGTTAAGCATCCTGGTACCGATGATGCTGTAAAAAAGTTCGAAGAAGATTGGGCAAAGCTAGATTGTGGTCCTTTGCTATAAGCTATTTGTTCTTTAAGTATAATACTCCTCGTTTGAGGAGTATTTCTTTATATAGTTAGCAAAACTAATTAAGATATCTTCTCTTTTCTATCTCTTTAACTAGAAAAGGAATAGCACTTTCAAAGTTAACGCCATAGAAATTGTGATTTTTATCTTTCATAGTATATTCGATAGCCTTCAAAACAAAGTCGGCAGCAAGAGTGTATGCGCTTTCAATTGAGAAATTCTCTATCATAGCACCTGTAAAAACAGAGGCAAAAATGTCGCCTGTTCCATGAAAGTTTTGCTCTATTTTTTTATGGAAATACCAAGAGTATTTATCATTTTCTTGGTTGTAATAACATATACCAATTTTGCCTTCAACGCCTTTAAAAGAGGTCTTCTCTTTATTAAATGAGATTCCTTTAAGAATTACCTTTTTCGCTCCAAGTTTTGCGAGCGCAACCATCATTTCTTTTATATCGTCTTCACTGTAGTTGCTCTTGAGGCACTCTCTTCCAAGCAAGAATGATGCTTCAGTTAGATTAGGAAGTATTATATCTGCTTTACTGCATAAAGATGCCATCTCTAGCGCAAATTCTTTGTCAAAGCCTTTGTATAAAGAACCAAAATCTGCCATGCAAGGATCAACAATTTTTAGTGTGTTTTCCTCTGCAAATGAGTTGAAGAATTTCTTCATTAACTCAATTTGCTTTATTGAACCAAGGTATCCTGTATAGATTCCATCGAAGTGGAAATTTTGCTTTTTCCAATTAGCCATAATAGGCTCAATATCATCTGTTAAATCATGGAATGTAAAACTGCTAAATGCTGTGTGAGTACTTAGAACAGCTGTTGGGATAATAGCTGCTTCAACACCAAAACAAGAAATGAGGGGAAGTGCAACTGTAAGCGAGCATTTTCCTATGCATGAAATATCTTGAATAGTTACGATTCTTTTCATTTTTTTAGAATACTCTCTTCTTCCTTTTACGAGAAGTCTGCATTTGCTATTATTACTTTATGAGAATAACTCTTTTAACGATGTTTCCAGAATCTTTTACATCCATTTTGACGCTTCCCTTAATTGATAGAGCAATTAAAAGGGGAGTAGTGGAATTAAATATTGTCGACATTAAAGATTATGCAGGTGGTTCTTTTCGTCATATAGATGACTCTCCTTGTGGCGGAGGAAAAGGAATGATTCTTCGTTTTGATACTGTAATGAGAGCTCTCAGTAGTGTGAAAAGAGAAGAAAGTAAAGTTATCTTAACATCGCCAAAAGGAAAGCTTTATGACCAAAAGAAAGCAAGAGAGTTAGCCTCTTTAAGCGATATTATAATCATATCTGGCCACTATGAAGGGATCGATAGAAGAGTTGAAAACCACGTGGACGAAATTATAAGTATTGGCGACTATGTCCTAAGTGGAGGCGAAATTGCCTCCTCTGTTATTCTTGATAGCATTTGTCGCTTGCAAAAAGGAATAATTAGAGAAGGTGCAACAGAAGATGAAAGCCATGAAAATGGATTACTTGAATATCCTCAATATACAAAACCAATAGAGTATATGGGAGAGAGAGTACCTCCTATATTACTCAGTGGCAATCATGGCGCAATAGACAAATGGAGAAAAAGAGAAGCCTTATTAGATACGAAGAGACTTCGCCCTGATTTATTTGAAAAGTATGAGCTAACAAAAGAAGAGGAAGAACTTATTACTTCTTCACTCTAGCTACATATTTCTTTATTGTATTTACAGATAATCAAGAAGATTTCTTCTAAAAAAAGCGTTATCTTTTAATTAAGAAAAGCGAACATAAATTGTTTTTTCTTCAATCCCTCCTTTTTGTGGCTATAGCTAATCCCCCTTTGCTATAGCCCTTTTTCTTTTTGTACTGAATAGAAAGAAAAACTTCATCTATTCTCCACTGCTTTTATATCAAAACTAGAAAAGAGTAGTGTAGTATAATAAAAAACGAGAAGTTTTTTCATTTTCCAAATCCTCCTAAAGATAACAGCTACAGCTTTGTGGCTGTTTTTTTTCTTTATAAACAATGTTATTCTTTAGCTATGAAAGCATTAATAATTGGTGGAACGGGAGTAATTAGCTCCTATATAGTTAAGCTATTAGTTGAAAAGGATTGGGAAGTTTGGGTCATAAATAGAGGCTTAAAAGAAAATAGACACATTGAAGGTGTAAATAATCTTGTTGTTGATATAAACGATACAGATAAAGTAAAGAGCCTTGTTAAAAATCTTTCCTTCGATACTGTCTCAGATTTTGTTGCCTTTAAGAAGGAAGATGTTATTAGAGACTATAATCTCTTTAAAGATAAAACACGACAATATATCTTTACATCTTCAGCTTCTTGCTATCTTAAGCCCTGTTCTTCTCCATTCATAACTGAAGGAACTACACTCGCAAATAAGTATTGGCAATACTCAAGAAACAAAATTGAATGTGAGGATTACCTAAGAGAAAAAAATAGAGAGAATGATTTTACTTTTACGATAGTTAGACCTAGCCATACATATTCTGAATACAGCATACCTTTTGGCCTTCATGGTGACTTTGGTTCTTGGCAAATTATAAAGAGAATGATGGAAGGAAAGAGAGTAATTGTCCCTGGAGATGGAACATCTCTTTGGACACTTACACATTCAAAAGATTTTGCTATTGGTTATGTTGGTCTTATGGGCAATACCCATGCATATAATGAAGCTTTTAATATTACAGGAAGCGAAGTATTAACTTGGAATCAGATATATCAAACAATCGCAGATAGCTTAGGCGTAGAGTTTAAGCCATATTATGTTTCTTCTTCTTTCCTTGCAGAAACAGGTAAAAAATATGGCTATGACTTTGAAGGTGCGCTCTTAGGTGATAAAGCAAATAGTGTTATTTTTGATAATAAGAAACTTCTTAATACAGTTCCTGAAATGAAGACAACAATTCTATTTCATGAAGGTGTAAGGGCATCTATAAAGTATTATCTAGAACATAAAGAGTACCAAAAAGAAGATAAGAAGTTTGATGAGTACTGCGACAGAGTTATAGAGGCACAAGAAGACGCAAGGAACAGGGTGTAAGAAGTGGAAAAAAAGAGCAGACGCTTTACTTTGGTCTGCTCTAAATAACTTTAATTGTTAGTTTTATTTTCTTTTTTGCTACCTTTTTTTCTCTTTCTAACACAATCTGTTAAAAGAAACTCAATTTGGCCATTAAGGGACCTGAAGTCGTCCTCTGCCCATTTTGACAAATCATCAAATAGCTCTTTGCTTATCCTTAATGGTACCTGTTTCTTTTCGCTCATATTAGTATAGAGATCCTGTATTAATTATTGGGTTAGTTTCTTTGTTAGAACAAAGTACAACTAAGAGATTAGAGACCATAGTAGCCTTTCTCTCTTCATCTAAGTCTACAACGCCTTCATTTTTGAGTTTGTTTAGTGCCATTTCTACCATAGATACTGCACCTTCGACAATCTTCTTTCGTGCTGCTATTACAGCAATAGCTTGCTGGCGTTGTAGCATAGCTGCTGCAATTTCAGGTGCGTAAGCAATCTGATTAAGCTTAACTTCAATTATCTCAATACCTGCATCTTTAACTCTAGCACTAAGCTCTTTCTTCATCTCTTCAGCAATTAAAGAGGCAGAACCACGAAGTGTCTTTTCTCCTCTTTCGTCGTCATCATCATCTTCGTCATCGTCGATGATATCGTAAGGGTAGAGGCGTGATATATTTCGAATAGTAGAATCTGTTTGATTAGATAGGTATTCGTAGTAGTTATCGTAGTTGAGTACAGCTTTTGTAGCATTAACAATTTTCCAAATAACAATGGCACTAAGCTCGATTGGATTACCAAGTAGGTCATTTACTTTCTGGTTACCATTAACGAATGTAGAAATCTTCAGAGAAATCTTTGTAGGGGAGACATTTGCTGTGACTTGATTGTTTTGGTTTGCATTCTTTTCATTCTCTGTTGTGTTATCTTTTTTCTTTGGGTAAAGATTAGAACAAAATGGATTAACAAGCCAAAACCCATTTTCATAAATTGTTCCATAGTATTTACCAAATAGAGATAAAACGATGGCTTCATTTGGCTTAACTACTCTTAATCCCGGAAGCAATAATATACCAAATATAGAGGCTGCTACAGCAAGAATAAGTGCTGGAATTGCAATTGCCATCTTCTCTGATTCTGCAAAGAATCCAAAGACAATAAAGAGCCCAACTGAAACAAGGATAAGAATAATTGCAAGAATTAGTCCTAAAAAGCCACTCTTAGGCTTAAGTATTTTTTCCTGTTCTTCTGATAAATAATCCATAATCCATTCTCCTTTAAGATATCAATATGATATCAAAAAGAAGCATAATGTCAACTGAAAATAAATCCCCAGGATTCCTCCTGAGGAAAGTTTAATCATCTAATCCTGCTAAATAGCAAATTGTATATACAGCCTGAGACAAGTTAATTTTCTCTTGGATTATTGAAATCTCATCTGTGTTGACTTCAATTTCCTGAGAGAGTACATCTGTCTTAGAAATCAAGCCTTGATTGTATTGAGTATTAAGTAGTTCAAGTCTCTCTTTTGCTTCTTCTTTCTTAAGCTCAAGATATTCAATCTTAACCTTGCTAAGCTCTATCTGAGTTAAGTTCTCTTCTGCTGCGCTTCTTAGTTTATTTACTGCATCATCGTAATCGGCAATAGATCCAGTAACTTCACTATCAGCATACTTTACAGCATTAAGCTTCTTACCTCCGTCCCATACTGTTGTACTTATTGCAAAGGTTAGGTACAAGCCATAATCATTTGTCCTATACCAGTTCTTTTCAACAAGTGGTAGTGATGAGCCACCATAGGTTAGAGAAATCTGGAGTGCAAAGTCTGGCTTCCAATAGAGTGATGAAGAGGCAACTTTCTTCTTTAGCTCTAATGCTCTTGTCTGTCCCTGTAACATCATAAGAGACTTATTTGTTGGCCCAAGTACAAGAGAGAGAACATCATCCTCAGATAGTGAAGATATATAGTTAATCTCATCTTCGTTAACAGTATATGAGATGTTAGATGTATCTAAATCATCAAGAGCAGAGATACTCTTTAAGTTCTGAATGTTATCATTGTACTGTTTTGTGAGCTCTTGTCGACGTACAGAGACCTCAAGAGCAGATATCTTTGCCTTAGTAACATCTTCTTTTAGCATCATACCATTCTTGTATGCATCTTCACTCATCTTAACAAGCTCATCGGCTTTAGTTTGTGTATCATCAAGAAGTGTAAAGAGATCATTCATGTAACAAAGAGCACTAAGTCTTGTCTTAAGCTCTGCTGTAAGCTTTTCTTCACTATCTTCAACACTTAGAGCTCTAATGTTAGCTATTTCACTATAAAGCTTAACCCCAGTTGGAATCTTTCCCCAAGTGAAGATTGGTTGAGTAATTGTTAGTCCAGCATTGTAGTAGAGGTTGTCCATACCTTTATAGAGTGTTACGTACTCTCCACTAACAGCACCTGGAATAGTAACTCCTAGCTGTGATGATATCTCATCAACACCAATAGTTGTCTTTCCGATAGGTGGGTTAGGCATATAAGTTGTTGTGAGTAGAGCTTCGATCTGAGGCGAATAGTTCGCTTTGGCGTCCTTAACATCTAAGAGACTTTGTGCATACACCTCTCTTGCTTTTCTCAGACTTGCGTTGCCTTCACTCATACTTTTCTTTATGTCCTCGATTGTATAAGAAGAGTTTTCTTCTGCAAAAAGAGGAGTAAGTAAGAGTAGAAGTGCAAGTATAATAAGTAATACTTTTTTCATCACATCACCTATTAGTTCTTATAGAGCATGATATTGCTTAAATCTGAAGCTGTAGTCATGCTGTTAACAGTTATAGTTGCCTTATTTCCATCATCATAAGAAGATGCATCTCTAAGCTTCCATGCAAGCGTTAATTCTACATCATTTCCTTTGTAAGTTAGATCATCAGGATTGGAATCATTGTATGTAATCTTTATTTTCTGGTTACTAGCTAATCCTGAAAAATAACCATAGTTAATTACTTGTGATGTAGATGTTGATGCAACAACTTCAAGCCAAGTATCAACTGTATTTGCACTTTCCTTATTCTTAGAATCCTCAGTCCACTTGAGTATTAGTGTGTCACCATAATCTTTTTCTTTATCACCAATACCACCTGTTGTATTAACAGAGTTCTTAGTAATTAAATGTCCACTAATTCCAGATGCTGGAAGTGTAATGTAGTTTTTTCTGAAATATATCTTTTTAGTGATGGTATCTTTATCTTTATTCTTTTCATCTTTAAGGTATACAGGGAGGTTACCAGACATCTTTGCAGCATCTGTTTCTCCCTTAGTCCAAGTCCACTTATCATCATCAGTATCACTATCATCAAATTCTGAAAGGGTAAGAGTAGGTTCTGACATATTCTTTTTGTACTTTACGTTAATAGAAGCCGAACCTGTTGCTGTAGTAACATTACCGTTTTTTTCCTCTTCACCATTATTGTATGACCACTTGAAATAGATTGGGTCAGTAATGCTGTCTAAGTTAGCAGAAGAACCATCAATTAAAGAGAGGTTAACTGTAACAGTCTTCCAAGAGTTGGAGAACTTTAAGTCAGTATCCTTGTATTCTTTTTTCTCAGTATCGTATGTAATTACTTTCTTACCGTTCTCTAATGCTGTTTCAAGTTCCCAATCAGAACCTGTTTGAATATCGTAGATTGTAACGCTTGGTACGCTGTAAGTAGTAACATTGTTTTCAGTAGTACTAAAGTTTTTTTCATTATATTTAACTGTAATAGTTGCTTTTCCATTTGTGAAAGAGCTAATTGTTCCAGTAACGTTATCTTCAAACTTGCCATCGCTACCTGTCTTGTAACCATCTGCGTATGTATATTTGAAAGAGAAACCTGTTGTATCTGAAATTGTTGCATCGCTACCAGTTGCAGTAGAAGTATTATCTTCGATATCTTTTAAGCTAATAGTAAGAGTCTTTGTAGCTGTTACTTTTTCCATTTCAATAATACCAAAGTTATTAGCCTTATCTGACTGAATAGTTCTACCTTCTACTTTCTCTAGCCCATAATCCTTATGGAAAGCTAAGAGGTAGATTGTTTTGCTATCTGCATCTTTTCCGTAGGCAGGGCTATTTGTCATCCAACGAAGGTTGGAGATAGAGAATGAGCCATCCTGAGCTGTGCGAGCAGAAGGTACACTATGATCTTTGAATTCGCTCTTTGGATTGTTAATCCAAGAATTGTATTTGTTATTCCAAGTCTCTTCGTTATCGTATGCATATACCATAACGTCAGCGATTCCACCTGTAGATGTACTAGATGTGCTAGATGCATTCTTATCCTTTACTGTTCCGCTGATAGCAGAATCAAAGACAGCTGAGCAAGCTGTCAAAGACAGTAGTAGTAAAGCTACTAAACTTACTTTAATTATTTTTTTCATATTAATTCTCCTTGGCTACCTGAGCCGTCTTTTTATTCTTCTTATTTTTCTTATAAATTCTTCTTAACTTGATTCTCTCAAGGATGAAGTAGTAGATAGGCATAACGTAGAGTGTGAGCAGTGTACTTGTTGTAAGACCACCCATAATAACCTGGCCAAGAGGTGCATATATTTCTGCTCCTTCTCCCTTAGCAACTGCCATAGGAATGACACCTAAAACAGTTGTTAAAGTTGTCATCAAAATAGCTCTAAGTCGAGATGCACTACCTTCTGCTGTTTCCTTCTCTAGAATCTCTCTCTCTTCGTCATAACTAAGTAAGCCGAGAGTCTCTGTGTATTCATCAAATTCAACACCTTTTTCTCTTAAGAGAGCCTCTCTGTCTTGCTTACGTTGCACGTTTGCATAGTCGGCAATGACAATACCGTTGTTTACGAGCATACCTACAAGAGAAACGATACCTAGAATAGATACAATACTCATTGATGAATTGAATACTGTTAATGCTAAAACAGCACCAATAATACAGAATGGGAAGAGTAGCATAATTAATAGTGGCTGGTCGAAACGCTCGAATACAGCAACCATAACTAGGTATACCAAGAACATAGCAATTAAGAGTGCCTGTACAAGTGGAGCTGCGCTAGACTGTACAAGGTCTCCAAGACCACTAGTCTTAGTTGTTATACCACTCTTAAGAGGATTCTCTTTCAAGTATTGGTTAATCTTCTTTGTTACACCATCTGTACTTTCTGTTGTAAGGGTAGCAGTAATAGAGAGGCTTGTTGCTCTATCATCATGGTTAATCTGGCTTAATCCTTCGCTAAGAGAAAGGGTAGAAACACTGCCAAGATTAATCTCTGCTCCACTAAGAGAATATACAGAGATGTCGTTAAGACGATCTTCAGAAAGAGGAACATCCTGTACATCAGAATAGAGATGGATATCATATCTATCATCTGTTGAAGAATCTGTATATTTACCAATATCTGTACCATAGAAGAGTAGTGCACTTGTAAGACCTGCTTCCTCGGCTGGAACTCCAAGACTTGTTAAGTAGTCATATGTTCCGTTTATGACAGCTGTCTTAGTATCATTAGATGCATTGATAGATGTTGTCATAACTTCAGGGTAGGAGAGGAGTTCTTTTTCAATTCTCTCAGCTTCGCTATAGAGAGCCTCTTCGTCTTCTCCAACAAGTGTTAGACCATAACCACCACCATTGGAAACAAGACTAATAAGTCTATCGAAGCCTCCATTTTCTACACTGATTGTAGCATCTGGTATTCTACTAGATAGCTTCTCCTGTATTTCCTTCATGATAGTGTGAATATCTCTATCTCTGTCTTTAACAGGTACAAGGACTACGTGGATAGCACCTGTGTTCTTCTTTGCCTGCGACATAGGAGACATGTCCTTTCCCGAGAAGACTACGTCTGTCTTTAATTCAGGAGTCATCTCTTTAATCATGGTCTCAATCTTATCCATCTCAGCTTTTGTATCATCAACTGAGTAAGTTTCAGGGAAACTAACATTAACGTAGAAGTCTCCGTTATCTGTACTTGGGATGAATGAGAACTGCATATTAGGAAGAACGTAGATACTCAATACTAGAACTAAGAATGCTGCAAGAAGCATAAATGGAGTATGACGCTCTGTAAAATAGAGGCTTCTAGCATATTGTTTTTCTATCTTATTAAGGGCCTTTATTATAATATTCTCTCTCTTTGGTTTTCTCTTACTGTCATCTTCTTTCAAGAGCTTCTTCATGAAGAATGGAATGTAGATGATAGCAACCAAAAGGGAAGCTGAGAGAGAAAGCATAAATGTTATCGATACATCCTTTAATATCTGGCCAACAAGACCAGTCATCATAGCAATAGGTAAGAATACAACAATTGTTGTTAAGCCTGATCCCATTACCGAGCCTATAACGTCATCTGTTCCCTTAAAGATTGAGTTGTTAACGCTGTATAGTGCTTTCCCATTTTCATCTGTTGCTTGGTAGAATCTATATACTTGGTCAAGAACGAGAATGGCAGCTCCTACAATGTTACCTAGAGCAACAACTATACCAGATAGTGACAATAGGTTAACTGTAATTCCCATCAGATTCATACCAATGAAAGTAAAGAAGATTGATAGAGGGATAGATAAGCCAATAATAATTGTTGCTTTCCAGTCAGAAAGGAATATGTAGATAACCAATACGGCGATAATTATACCCATGACACCAGACTGAATTACAGTTGAGAGAGATGAGTTAACGAGTGTAGAGTCATCACTAATCATACTGAAGCTGAGAGCGCCGCCACTCTTTTCTTCCTCTGCTGCAAGAATCTCTTTAATAGATTTTGTTATTTCAATAGTATTACCATCACTACGCTTACATACATCAACGCTGATTACTTCTTTGCCATCTTTTGAGACAAGGTAGTCATCACTCTTATAAACAAGAGAAATATCAGCAACATCTTCTAGTCTTACAATTCCTCCATCTAAAGAGTATCCAATTGTAAGCGATTTAATATCATCAAGAGATGAATATGAAGAATCAAATTTTGCATCAATTGAAGATGAGGCAAATGTAACTGAATCAAGAGGGATTGAGTAGTTAGATAAACTAAGCATTTGATAGACTGTAAGAGGAGAGATTCCTCTACTATTAAGCTCATCTAACTTCAATTTAACATCAACAGTTGCTGTTTTTGCACCATTTACTGTGATTGTAGATACACCTGAAATTTGTGAGATTTGAGGTTTAATTGTATCTTCAATGTATTGTCCAATTGCGTTAATATCATCTCCCTCAGCTTCAACAACAAAAGATGCGATAGGAAGCATTGATGTACCACCAACAAGAGCGTAAGGACGACCTTGAATGCCAGAAGGAAGGTCATCGATTAAATCATCAATTCTATTTCTGACTTCATCAATCTCGTCATATGGATCTACTCCATCTTGGTATGTTACGGAGACAATAGAAGCACTGTTTATCGATTGAGACGACATACTCTTGAAGTTTGGAAGAGTAACAAAATCATCTTCAAGAACATTTGTTACAGTCTCTTCAATATCCTTACTAGAGGCACCAGGATAAATTGTTAAAACATAAACCATTGGGTTTGAAATATCTGGAAGGAATTCTGTGTTAGTATCGCCAACAGCCATTAAGCCAAATACTCCTAAAGCTAGTAGTGTCATGGCAATTATGACTGGATGTGCAACAGGATAACGAGTAAGCTTCATATTAGTTGCCCTCTACAATAGAAACAGCCTGACCGGAAAAGATAGAGTTCTGGCCTTTTGAAATAAAGGATTTATCTTCATATCCGCTAGGAAGAAGAACATAGTCTTCGTTCATATATGCATCGCTTAAATCAAGATACTTAGCTGTCATAGAAGCTTCATCTACATAGTAAGCAGAGTTGTCAAGTTTGATTGTTCTTCTGTTAATTGAGTATCCCTCTTTTGTATCAAGAACAATATTAACTTTGATAAACATTCCTGGTGTAAATCCCTCTGGGTTATCAAGAGTTAAGTAGAGCTTGAAGTTTCTGCTAGTAGGATCAACATATGGGGAAACAGACTTAATTGAAGCTGTTGTAGTAAGTTCTTTCGAATAGCTAGAGGATGGACGTGTTACTGTAATTGATATATCACTAGAGTTGTTAGCAAAGAAAGCATAGTACTTTTCGCCTAAGTTTAGGTTTACAACTAAATCTGATAAATCAGCTATTGTTGCTATCGGGGTACCTTTAATGGCTGTACTTCCTTTACTAGATACTGTCTTCAAAACTGTTCCAGAGGCATGAGCAACAACGTCAGTGTAGGAGAGTTGGAGTTTGGCAAGCTCCATCTGTGCCTTCATAGCATCTCGCTGTGCTTTTACAGTATCATAATCTTGCTGTGAGACAGAATTTGTCTTATAAAGTTTTTCGATTCTTTGAAATGAACTTTCATATCCAAGATATGCACTTGTGGCTTGCTCATACTGTAGTTCATATGGTTCTGGATCAATCTTGGCAATTACGTCGCCTTCTTTAACGTAGTCTCCCTCTTTTACGTAATACTCAATAATTGTTCCCTCAACATATGGAGTAACAGGAATTATTGAATCTGCTGAAACATAAGAAGAGAAGGTTACATCCTTTTGTATCTTTCTTACTTCAGGTCTTTCAACTTCAACGGGAGATGTCGGTCGAGTATATGTACTCTCTGTTCTCGTTGAATAGAACCATCTTAAAAGAAAAAACAAACCAATAAAAATAACCAATAGTACAACATACATTAGTACTGTCTGAAATTTGCTAGTTTTTTTAGTGTTCATAGCTCCTCACATTACAGGTGGAAAAATACAAAAAAGGATTTATAGTTTCAATAGAATAGAAGTTTGTTTTAACAATTATTAAAAAAAAGAGTAAAATTAGACAAATGTTTAAAATATGATTATTTTTTTAATTATCTATTTGTAATAAAAGTAAATATATTGTAAATAATTTTAAAGTTATAAATAAAAACAATAAAACAGTAGTATGAATTTAATACACTAGTTGCTTTTTTTAAAAAAAATGTTATAACTGTGTATATGGAAAAGAAGTTGAATAAAAATGCACTTAGATCAAAGAAACTGATTAGGCAGGCTTTTTTGAAAATATTGCAAAAAAAAGATCCTTCAGGAATATCAATAACTGAAATAGTTAATGAAGCAAATATTAATCGTGCTACCTTTTATGCCCATTATTCATGTCTTAAAGATTTATTAGACGAAATAGAGAATGAAGTTATTGATAAGATGATGAATTTATTGAAAAACTTTGAGTTAGAAAACTTCTTTTCTAATCCTGCTCCTCTTTTACTTCAAGTAAGTCTATTCTTAAATGAGGATGTAGACTATTACAGAACGTTGATAAAAACTCCAGGTTCTAATCGCTTTCTGGAAAAACTAATGTCAATTCTTATTGATTTTATGGAGAAAGATCAGTCTATTCCGCTAGAAGTAAGAGAATCTAAAGCTTTCAAACTTCGTATTTATTATTTTGCAGGAGGTCTTACAACACTCTACTGCAAATGGTTTATGGGAGAGTTTAATTGCTCACTTTTTGATATTCCTTTAGAAGTAAGTAAGATATTTTCATCCATGACACTTCCTTTTGATAAAAAAACTAATTAAGTGCATCTTTAACGCTGACTGTTATATGACAAATGGCAAATAGGATAGCAAATGACAGCAATAGGTAGTTTTTGTCGATAATAGCTGAGGAAATGAACATTAAAGATGGAAGCACAGATAAAAGAATACTTCTTAAAAGAGATCCTTCTTTTCTCATTATTATCCAAACAAGAATATATAAAACAAGAAAAGTAAGCGGAATAAGATAGGAGAGAAGGGAGTCTGTACGACTCTCTTCTACTTTAACAACATAAAAGAACATAGTTGCGTAGCGTGCTACGCTCTCAACTTTCTCCCAAAATGGTTTGTATTCTTTTTGGTACTTTTCTTTATTTTCTTGTTTTGAAAAGAAAATAACAGAAGGAATCATTAGGACTATCAGCATTACTAAGTTGATGGGATAAAAGTTAAACATATTGTAATAGTAAAAGATTTCAAAGCATTGGCCTAGAAGTGAATTGGAGTTTTTCTTGTGGTTGAGGTTAAGAATTTAAGTAGATATCATTATAGATAAAGAAAGAGATATAAAGTGGTGTTATCGAGCAAGAGAGTGAGGAACTATTAGCTATGCTTTTGACAATCATTGAGCAAAAAATCAGAGATCAGAGTATAGAAAGGAAGCTAGAAGCCTCTTTCGGAACTTTTGCAAGGAAAATATAGTCACGTAGTTCTATTGTTTGATTTTAAACTTCTGTTATATATATACAAAAAAATGCATAGATATACACTTTTCATGTATAGACAAAAGTTCTATACTTTGCGCAATAGGAGAAGCACTATGAAGAAAATCGTTACAATTATGCTTGTTTTTTTTGCATCTGTTGCTCTATTTGCAAATGGTTCAAAGGAAAACTCTGGTGTTGATAATTCACTACAGAATGTATTGGACAAAGGAGTGTTTGTTTTAGGTCTTGATGACTCATTTCCTCCAATGGGCTACAGGGACGAAAATGGAGAGATCGTCGGTTTCGATATAGATACTGCGACAGAAGTTGCAAAGCGCCTAGGAGTAAAGCTTGTTGCACAACCAATTGATTGGAGTGCAAAAGAACAAGAGCTTGCTACAGGCAATATAGATTGCATTTGGAATGGCTTTACAATCACACCAGAACGCTTAGAGGCAATGACTTTCTCAGAGCCTTATGTCGACAATGCTCAAGTTGCTGTTGTAAGGATTTCTTCTGGATATTCAACGCTTGCTGACCTCAAAGGTAAGGTAATTGGTGTTCAAGCAGGTTCTTCTGCAGAGGATGCAATTGAGGATACTGAAGGCTTTAAGGAGAGTATCAAGGAGATTGTTGAATTCAAGGATAATCTTACAGCATTGATGGATTTGGAAATCGGTGGAGTAGATGCCGTTATCATGGACTTGCTAGTTGCAAATGATAATATCGCAAGGTCTGGAAAGGGCATATTCAAGATTTTGGACGAAGGACTATCTAACGAAGAATATGGTATTGGATTTAGAAAAGGTGATATCGCGCTAAGGGACGCTGTTCAGAGTGCATTAGAAGATATGGCTAAGGACGGAACACTTGGTGCTATTGCAACAAAGTGGTTCGGTGCTGATATCACAGTTGTAGGAAAATAAGATGGGAAAACTTCTGCTGCAGTTATTGGATGGCACATTTGTCTCATTTAAAGTATTTGTGCTAACTCTTGTATTCTCTCTTCCTTTTGGCTTTGTTGTTTGCAAAGGAAAGATGAGTAAGTTCAAGCCCCTATCGTTTATCGTGGATTTATATATCCAGATAATGAGAGGAACGCCTCTTATTCTGCAGCTGATATTCTTTTATTTTGCGCCTTACTATATCTTCGGATTTTCATTTCAGCGTTTTACGGCTGCAATAGTAGCATTTGCAATAAACTACAGTGCATATTTTGCCGAAATATATCGCTCAGGACTCCAATCTATAGATAAGGGACAATATGAAGCAAGCAAGGTGTTAGGCTTTTCAAAGCCATACACCTTCTTTCACATAATACTGCCTCAAGTCATGAAGAATATAATGCCATCTCTTGCTAATGAGGTAATCACTCTTGTCAAAGATACAGCTCTTGCTTCCACTATTGGTGTAATTGAGCTCTTTAGAGTTGCTCAGACATCCTCCTCGAGAATCTTCTCGACAATGCCTATCTTTTTGGCAGGGGCATTCTATTTTGTTATGAACTACATTGTTTCAAAGATCTTTGCTCTTATTGAAAAAAAGCTTAGCTACTATAATTAGAGGAGAGGTGTGATGGAGAATATGATTAAAGCCACAGGCATTAGAAAAAGCTTTGGTGAGAATGAGATATTGAAGGATATTTCATTCTCACTCAATAAGGGAGATGTTCTATCTGTAATAGGTCCTTCAGGATCTGGAAAAAGTACGCTCTTAAGGATTATTACACAGCTAGAGAATGCTGATGGTGGTACTCTTGAAATCGCCGGAGAGACTCTCTTTGAAGATAGAAATGGTGTTGCTATATATAAAAAAGAAAAAGTTAGACAAAGAACTGGACTTGTATTTCAGAACTTTAATCTCTTTCCGCACTTTTCTGTTTTGAGGAATATTACAGAAGCTGAGATTGCAGTTTTAAAGATGGACAAGAAAAGTGCTGAAGAAAAAGCCATGAGCCTACTTAGGCGCATGGGTCTTGAGGATAAGGCTAAATCATATCCATCTGAACTATCGGGAGGGCAGAAACAGAGAGTCTCAATAGCACGTGCTCTTGCCCTCGACCCAGAAGTGCTGTTCTTTGATGAGCCTACAAGTGCACTTGACCCTGAGCTTACTCGTGAAATCTTGAGAGTAATAAGGGACTTAGCTGAAGACGATATGACCATGGTTGTTGTCACGCACGAGATGAATTTTGCCAAAGGGATATCAGACTATGCAATATTCATGGACAATGGAGTGATTGTTGAAGAGGGTACTCCAGATAAGCTATTTGGTGCTCCAGAGATTGAAAGAACACGAAAATTCCTAGATTCATTTTCATCATAGTAAAAGATAAAGTAGAAGATAAACGAAAATATAAGTTATATAAACACAATCAGCTGAAGAGAGATAATTTGTTTACATACAAATAATTTAGCTGATTATTTTTTTTAAACTGCTTTTCAAGAGTTAAAAACACTTTTTGGAAATTAACTACTTAGTTATCATTTTTGTAGAGCGCTTTATGATGTTAGTAGCAGAAAGAATAAACCCTTCTGTTACAAAAGGTGAGTTTTCTATAGTGGTATTCTGAGGCTCTCTAATTGATATTTGGGCTCTTCGTGTATAAGTGTGGGTAAAACGAAGAGCATTAGCTAGCCTCCTTCTG
>ERZ808266.27-NODE-27-length-66705-cov-4.655109_pt1 | contig 66705 bp, 41 predicted proteins | sample MGYA00521278_ERZ808266 | MGnify/ENA primary metagenome ERZ808266 (study PRJEB31516, sample SAMN03275591) | gut metagenome | biome: mammalia-associated habitat; material: feces | host: Papio cynocephalus | place: Kenya | collected 2012-08-02 ... | reverse complement strand
GCTCACCTCCTTGAACTGATATTCGCTGTCGGTGACACTCAGGTATTGTCATCAAGACTTTTATTAAAATCAGAGGGGCAGTATGCTTGACCTTTTATAATAGGTCACCCTTTTCCGTCTATTGCATATCCATATGGTCCAAGCTCGCCAATCGGAGATATTTTTTTAGAAGCAGAATGATTGGCATAAACGGTCACGCCATTTTCAAATACAGTTTTGCTTACCGAACTGTCTATGATGTCATAATATTTAATACCGACACCGGCAATACTGTTGTAAAACTCACTGTAACCTTGTTTCAGCAATATTGTTTTAAGTTCGTCAATATTATCATAAAAACTAAGAGAATAAAGCTTGTCGGTATCTAAATCATTACTGTCCATACTTATACTTTTAATAACCTCATAAGTAATTCCCATTCCGCTTATTGCACAATACATTAATTGACGGTCAGGATTATCCGAAGTGTTTAACGGTGTTGAATAAAGCGGCGTTGTTCCGCCGAATACCATCTGATAAAACGGAACCGCAAAATCTAAGCTGTCATAATCGCCTGTTGAGGAAGGCGCTCCGAAAACTATATCGGCTGCCAACGCCGAATAATCATTTGCTCCTGTCGCGCCAACTCTTATGTCCGCCTTTTTCACCTTATTTAAAAGCGCAGTCACCTGCTCTGCGGTATTCGCCTTTGAATAATATTTCTTATTTGAATAATCTGAATATGCATAGCTTGTAAGAGTTTCAAAGCTTAAGGCAGAGGTGCCGGTTTTTTCTGCCCGTTTAATTACTTTATCTACCATTTTCCCCAAACGGTCTCTGCTCACAAGGTTATACGAACAATCCTCAACAAAGTTTCTTATGGGGTTTTGCTTATATTGTGTGGCATTATATTTTGTAGGTGTTTTTGCGCTGTCTTTATTAACGAAAACTCCCATGCCCGTTTTCGAATATCTTATAACATCAAAATCGGCAAATAGATTAACTCCGTTTTCCTTTGCAATATTCAAAAGCGTTTTATACCCTTTATTACCCCCATAAACCTTAGGGTAAGCTTTGCCGCCTATAATAGTGGCCGGATTCATTCCGCCATCGCCGAAATTCAACAGCTTAACCACCGGACTGATGCCCGTTTCCTTTTTAGCAGAAGTAATTATTCCTCCGGCTTCATCAAAGGTTGTAAGAGCAATAAGTTCTTTGGTTGGAATACCTAATATAGATTTAGAAATTTCAGTGCCGCCCAAAATACTTAATGCATAAGGACTAAAATTTACTTTACTCTTTTTTGAGCTTATATTCAGCAGACTTTTATACAGCCTTGCCATTCCGTTTATATTGGCATCCTCACCCGATAAGGGATAATAAGAAACCGAAACCTCTCCTTGAAAAAGTGATTTTGCGGTTCTTGTAAATACACTTTTTCCGAATGCGCCCGAACCATAACGGTAGACATCATATCCCCGTAAATAGAATTCGGCAAAAGCGTTAGAACATTCCATCCGTTCATTACCTGCTTCCGCATTGATAAATGCGGTTCCGGCATTTTTATCTATAACGGCAAGAATTGCATCATTACCGTCCTTTGCCCCGAAAACAGGCAATTTCACTTCTTCATTATCATTGTAATATTCCGCAATGCGTCTCGCCTTATCAGAACCGTAGACCTCGCCGCTCCAAGTGCGGGTGCCGACAGAATTGACATTGGAATTCATTATCGCACCCATTCCCGAAGGAACAAATAAATAAGAATTTTCGCTGTTGGCTGCGGAGCACATAAACGGTGCAAGAGAAATTGAAACAAGGCGTCCCTTTTCGGCATTTTCTCTTATTTCTGAACCTTTAACGGAAATTTTTAAGGAATCCTCATTCAACACATAACTTACCGGCACCGAAACTCCCGCGTCCTTAAAGTAATATGTAACCTTAACTCCGTTTCTGATTTTTTCGCAGTCAATACTGCCTCCCTCGTCAATTGAATCGTAAATATTATAAGTGGTCCAGCTTAGCATTACAGGGTCCGCGACACTGATTTTAACAGCAGAATTGGCATTTCCGCTGGTAGAACCCGAATTATATAAGCCGTAATTTATGTCAGACCAAACCTTACCGGTACTGTTATCAATCATCAACACGCAGTTTGCCGCTTCATCCCAATTAAGAGTAAAACGGCTGTTGGATGCAACTGTTTGAGAATTTATTGTGTCTTCGTGTTCATTATCTCTATATCCGGGATTGGTGATTGTATTTTTATCGCAGGCAGTGAACAATGTCATTACGAGCAAAGCACAAATTATCAAAGTTCCCGCCCTGAACAATATAGTTTGATATTTCATCCGTTGTGCGGATAGGGTCATATTCAAGCCTCCTGTCGGTGTGTGACAAAGAAATTATCTGTAACCTATTTCCTCATAAACCGAAACTATAAAATTCCATGTCTGAGCCAGCATTATTGTGCAAATAAAAACAACAAACACTGCCAAAAGCATTAAGAAGACTGTTGGAATTGCAGTTAATATGAGTTTGAAAAAATCATATTCGTGTACCGTCATAATAGCAACAGACAATAAGAAAAATGTAAAAATCCACACTGCAATGTCAAGTCCGTTTATAAATCCCGAAGCCGATAAAGGAAGCAAATTCGTCAACACAACTCGGATAAAGGTGTAAATAATCATAGGCACCAAGGAATATGCCGTAGCACAATAAACCTCTTTAAATGTGCCCTTTCCGGAAAAGATTGAGCAAACAAGCCAGTTTGCTGTCGACCACAGGAGCAAAAGCACCACTGTTCTTCCCAGTGTGAATAATGAATTATAGGTTGAAAGGTCGCTCGACGAGTAAAGAAATCCGGATAATGTATCTTTTACATAAAAGCTCAGATATAGGATAATTGTGATGACTACAGATATCCTGACAGATCCTAATTTCTTGTATTTCAATTCATTAAAGCCGTCAAACGGGTGGAAAGGAATTTTGAAAACAAGCCTTAACTCAGGTTTGATTTTTTTGAATACTTCCTTGCGCTTTAAATACTTTATCAGAAATACGGCGCCTGCAACAACCGCAACGGCAATTAGAATAACCCATACAAAATAATCCGATAAAAATTCTTTTAAACGCGCATTCCAAGCCAAATCGTAAACAGAATAATCCATGCCTTTTTCGGCATATTCCATTGCAGTTTTATAATTTCCGTCTTTATAGCTTGCCTTTGCCAATCCTCTGAAAGCCAACTGATTGGTGTTATCCATCTGAAGCACGGTTTCCCAAATAGGTTCTGCTTCATCGTAATCACCATTTAAGTACATTGCCTGAGCCTTCCTCAAAAGAGCGCCGTACTCAGTTTGCTTAAATACTGTGACGGTCCCGTTAGCCGAATCACCGATAACAACATCGGTACCGCAAATTTCCATGCAGACCGGTTTTTCAAACACACCCAATTGCTTGCCATTTTCAATTCCGCCGCCGAAAGCGCCCAAAAGATTACATTCGCTGTCGTATAGATAAATTGTGCCGTGTAAACCGTCTAACACATAAATACAATCATATTCGCCGCATGCTACTGCCACAATATCCTGCGCTATATAAAATCCGGTTTGATTTTCCATAACCACCAGATCTTTTTCAAGAAAATTGAATCCGTCCGAAGTGGTATAACCGTTTTTCTGAGAATTTTTATATAAAATATTTGAACCGTTCAAGGTTATTTTTCTGATTTGTCCGGCCTGATTTTTATTCTTTTGCGTTCTGCCGGTAGCAGTAACAAGATATTCGTTTGAATCCAAATCAAAATCTACAAATGAGTAAGGTAAAGTTTTTAATGACGATGACTTTTTCGTATCATTACTTGTCAGTTTATCCCACAAAAACTGGATTGTGTTAAGAACACTGCTTTCAACCGTATTTGCACCGTAAAAACCCAAAAATTCAAGTTCGGGTGTATAAAGCAACGCGCCGTAATAACAGCTCCGGCTTAAAACATAAATATAACCGCTTTTATTTATTTGCATTTTTAACGGCTGATAGAGAAAATCGTCCGAAACCATTTCTGCCTGAGGTGAACCCAGTGTGTTTTGAAGCGTACCCTCTTTATTCAAAATTAAAATTCTTGAATTATTTGTGTCACAAATATAAATATTTTCATTATGCGAATAAACACCCATTGCGCCCGTAAAATCAATCGGTACTCCTTCTTTATCGGTCACCTTGATTTCTTTATTCAGTGTATAATCGGAATTTAGGGCAAGCAGACGGGATTTTTCACCGCACAAAAGATAAACTATACCGTCGTCTCCGCTGCTGATATCCGTAATGCCTTCAAGACCCAGAGAAGAAGCGTTGATTTTATCGGTTGCCGTGTAAATCTCTTTGGAAAACTTCAAATCGGTTATATTTCCGGGTTTTTCTATGCGATTATATGTACCGGTAGGAGCCGCAAAGACAGTGATTGCAAACATAAAGCTCAGACAAATACCGATTACACCCGTAAACATTTTTTTAGGCAAGCTTACCGCCGTCCTTTCTTAGAAAATCAGGGTTTATTCCTTAATACCTGAATTGCTCATTGTTTCAAGTACATTACTCTGAGTAAACATAAATACCACAATGGGCGGTATCATAAGGATAACCGTTACTGCCATTGCACTGCCTGATCGCGCAATACCTCCGGCAGTAATTGAACTCATAACATATGGCAGGGTTTTAAGCTGCTCGCTGAAAATTGTACCGTTAGGGACAACAGACCACATTCCTTGGAATGAAAACAATAAAACCGTCATCCATGCCGGTTTCATTATGGGCATTACCACCCTCCAGTACATAGTCAGTACACCGGCTCCGTCAATTCTCGCAGCCTCCAACAAAGTGTTCGGTACACTCGAGTCCATAAATTGCTTCATAAGGAAGCAGTTGACAGATGACGGAATTGCCGGCAAAATGTACGCCCAATAAGTATCTATCATACCCAATTTTGCAAAAATCAAATACTGCGGAACTGCCAGTGTATATGCATTGTATAAAAGCATTAATTGGACTATGGTAAATAATAAACCTTTTCCGGGCACCTTTGATTTAGAAAAAGTAAAAGATGCCAAAGATGTAACAACAATGGATAAAAATGTTGAAACTACAGAAATAAACGCACTGTTAAAGACATATCTTGAAACGGGTATCTGCAAATTGCCAAGCAATGAAGGCAGCACCCTATAATTTGAAAAAGTAGGTCTCTGAACAAAAAATTTCGGCGGAAAAATAAGCAGTTCGTCGAGAGGCTTCAATGATGTTGCCACACAGTAAACAAGAGGCAAAACAGTGAATAATCCTGCAAGTATAAGAATTGAAAAGTACACGATATTTCCACCCATAGAACGGGTATATCTTTTATATTGTGAATGCGCGCTTTTCAAGTCATTCACCTCCAAAGCTTAAGATTAGCGGTCACTTTTACCGACCAAATTTAACATTCCGCCAATCAAGTAACGAATTACTATAATCAACAGGAACAAAACAACCGACAATGCCGAAGCATATCCCATTTCATAACGCGCTGTGCCAACATCGGCTATTAAAGATACAAGAGAATCCACCGAATTATCTACACTCGGATATCCGCAAAGGGTCGTCATAATACTGCTTGCGGAAAATACCGACTGAATTTGCATTACCGCGCTGAAAAGTAAAATATTCTTCAGCGAAGGCAAAGTTATGTACCACAACTCATGCCAACGGGTCTTAATACCGTCTATGGCACCCGCCTCATAAAGTTCGGTATTTACATTCTGCAAACCCGATATATTAGCAAGAAATGAAACTCCCATACTCATCCACAACTGAATAATAATAATCAGTGTCATATTATAAGAAGTTGATTGGAACCAGTTGATAGGCTCGGTAATCAGTCCCAAGCTGATCAAAAAGCTGTTCATATAAGCATAGCTGTCCCCTGAAAACATCACCTGCCAAATAAAATAGGCATTACCTACAAGCGACGGTATGTAAAATATAAATGTTAAAACAACCCTAATTGCGCGGGGAAATTCATTTATCATCCAAGCCAAAACAAATGCCAATATATACCCTAAAGGTCCCGCAATAATCGAAAATTTCAGAGTGTTTCCGAATACCGAATAAAACACATTGTCCTGCGTGAACATTCTCACATAGTTTTTAGCTCCTATAAATATAGGGGCAGAAACCATATCGTAATCGAACAGACTTAATCCGATTGAGGCAAATACCGGCAGGATATTAAAGAGGAAGAACAAAATCATAAAAGGTAATAAAATGATATAAAACATCATATCCTCTTTAGTGAGAACCCGCCTCGGAGATATAATTTTACTATTCTTTTTCATAATCCGCCCCATTTCTTATCTGTGTAAAACTAATTGCGGTTTGTATATTGATCCCACTTTCTTGCAATCTCATCATCTGCTTCTTTCCCGTATTTCAAAAGCATATCTTTAGAGTTTTCATTATTGTTTACAACCTTCCAGAAGCTCTGATAAATAGAACGCGAAAGGTAATAGCTCCCCGGAAATTCGGGAATTTCCCGCACTTCCTTCCAAGCGGAGGTAATATTTTCGGCAAATCCGTTATCCCATGCAAGACCTGAGAGCGCTTCCACATTGGAAAGAGCCACACGACCGGCCGCGCCTAATATTGATTCTACCTCATTTGAGTAAAGCATTTGAGTTTCGGTATCCGTCCACCATTTCAAAAATTCCCATGCCGATTGAGGATTTTTGGCATTTTTCATAATTGCACAGCCCGTACCTCCGCCGGATGAGGCGTGAGAAATTGTACCGTCTTCCCTTTTAGTGCCGGGGAGCTTCGTCATGGTCCAAAAACCGTCAATTTCAGGAGCAGCCACCTTCAATGTTGTATACATCGTATACGAACAGATAGCAAGCGGCGTTGTACCGGTTCTAAAGCGGTTATACATATCCATTGTTTTCGGAAATTTCATTTTGCTGTAATAATCCGACCAAGTGCTGAAAACCTCCATAACCTTCGCATCGGTCAGTGTGGTTTTCTTTCCTCCGTCCTCATAAAGAGAAAGACCTCTCTGTAAAAGAAGACTCGGAAAAAGATTAGTACTTCCCACGCCGCCGTTAGTAGCGGCATCCATCACCGTATTTACTTGCAGCCAAATATTCATATTGTGTCTTGCGAGAAGCTTGGCAGCTTCATTAAATTCATCCCAAGTTTCAGGAATTTTAATATTCAATTTTTTAAGTATATCTGTTCTTGCAAACATCATAAAAAATGTTTGGGTATCAGGCAGAGCATACAGACCGTTTTTATAGTAATACGGCTCTGTTGCGCCTTCTTGAAAACGAGTTATAACATTGTCGCAGTCATTAAAATCCGAAAGATTATAAAGCAACCCTCGCATAGCAAGATTGACCGGCTCGGAACGCGGGTGCTGCAAAACAACATCCGGTCCTCTGCCGGAAAGTGTCGCCTGCACCAAGCTTGCATTAACAAGCTTGATATTAACGGGAATTCCCGTTTCTGATGTGAAGGTTCTCTCAACCAAGGAATTTAACACCTGCGCCTGATCTCTTCCCCAATTCACCCAAATAGTAACGCTTTTATCTTCTGAATCTTCCAAGGCAGACACGCTTGTATAATCATTGGAAAAAGAAGCCAAAAATCTTTTGACTGAAAACTTTAAATTATCCGTGAAACTGCTTTTGTCGAAAATTTTCTCTTGTTCAGGCGATGACAAAACTATTTTATCCAACTCTAAAGGCATATTTTTAAGCTCTTGAAAAACAGAAGAAACAGAGCAATAGTTGGTATAATAATAATTTTTATAGCGGTGTGCCTCGAACTTGTTATCATTCATTTGATCGATAACCTCGACCATATTTTTAATTACGGAATAATTTGAGCCGCTTTTTGATCCCGTAATTTTAATCAACATATCAGCCGCCTCGTTAAGCGCAAGCTTAATGGTTTTCAGGCGTTCCTCCATATCGGGTATTTGCTTAAACAGTTCATAATCACGGTAAATGTCAACAGACTCTCCGGTTATCATATTAATATCAAGATACAAGGAAGCCAGTTCTGACACGGCAGAAGACAGCTTTGATGAAACAAGCGAAATTTCACCCGATGTAACAGAAAGAGAAATCTCATGCTTTCCTTCTGAAAGATATATCAGATACGGATTTTCATTTTCATCAGCAAAAACAGATTTTTGCCATGTGTCGTTGTATTTGAAACCTATGGAAGCTGCCTCCGCGAAAGGAATTTTTCCGTCTATCCTTAATGTGCGATAAGTTTTGCCCCCGATAACCGTATTTTGTCTGAAAGAAAATCCTATCTTATAATAGCCGGCAGGAACCTCAGGGGTAATCCAAGTAATCGTATCACCTGAGGTTTTCCAGTTTCCCCCTCCGATGTAATTCACCAAACTCTTCTCGGCATTATACGGAGAAATACTTGTCGTAGAATTATCCGCCTTCGCAGCTAAAAAGTGGCTCGACTTGAGTGCCGCCTTCTCACCTTCAATGATAATGGCGTTGCCTTTATAACAGTCAGATTCGTTAGGTGCGGTATAGTTTTCAAGTACATCAGGCTTGCCGAAAACCACATACTCTAAATCCATTGCATAATCCGAAAGAGAAATTTCTACAGAATGCCTGCCTGATGACAGCCATACAAGAAAACGCCCATCGGTTTCTGATAAAGAATCATAAGCAAAATTCAGATAATAATTATCATACTGAACCTGTTCGGGCGCAAATTGATTGCCGTTACCATCCACACGGATTTTATCCGCGTCCGTCCACATTCTCGGAAAAACAAATTCCTTTGCCGACTGATACTGATATTCTCCGTCGGTCTTTAAAGAAACTTTATAATCACTGAAATTACTGTCCGCCGCTTTATAGGACATGCCAAAGGTATACAAACCGTCATTTGCGACATTTACATCAAACACGATAGGTTCGGTTGATAATTTTGCCGAAATATTTGTTTTGATTTCTTCTTCGGACCTTTTGTCATTTCTATGTTCGTCAAGGAAATGAAAATAAGATTCATCAAAATAATTTTCCTCGGATATTTTATTATTTTCATTAATGTCAGCAGCGCTATAATTAACCTGTGCAGCAAGCAAAGAGCTTAAAAGCGAAATGGATAATATTACTGTTACACATCTCTTTAATGTCATATAAAAATCTGCCTTTCCAATGAAAATTATTCCGACACAGTAAAAATCCTATGCCTGTAAGCTAACTTAAAAATTCTATTTTTTTGGGTGATGAATCAAATTGTCTAACGGCATTCTCAAAAATTTCCTGACTTGTAATTCTCACCGTCTGACCTTGGAATTCAAAATCGGTAAGTGAGGGAGAATAATCCGTATATTTCTGATAATATGTATTACCTGTTATAACTGCCTTTCTCTTAATACCGTCAAATCCGGAATTTTTAAAATGAATGAATTTTGAATATGAACAATCAAAAATATTATTTTTCATTGTCATTTCAAAATGTCCTAAATTTGACGCTGAGCCGGAAATTATACCTTCTATTCCGCGAAGACCGGCATCATTTTTCCGATTGCCCCAACCATATCCGATACCGCTTATTATGTTATCGTTACAAACAAAGTTTTCTACCTTGCAGTCCTTATTCTGCTTATTATGATCCCAAATTTCAATTCCAACGGCACAATACTCAATAAGGTTTCCGGAAAAACTTATATTTTTGTAATTGTGACCGTTATCTCCTTGCCAAGAGATTGCAGTATCGAAAACCTGATAGATCCAGTTATTGTCAATTTTACAATCAGTAGCTCCGTCCCAGATTTGAACGGCATTTCCGGCCCTGATTTGACCCGAGCTTGCGTTTCCGCCTATCCAAGCCATTTCACAGTTTGTAACAGTAAGCCCTCTGGGATAATACCAACCCCAAACCGCTCCGGCCGCAGAGTATTTGAGAGCTAAGTTATCTATTGTAATGTCAGTAAATCCAACATCAATGTAGAATATTGCAATATTGGCGCATATCTCTATATCACTGTAAACTTCACCCGGATTACCCTTATCACAATATAAATAAAGCAAGGAATCCAATTTATTATGGTAGAATTGTCCGTTAGAAACTAATTGTTCCAAGCCGTTCGCTTTTCTTATACCCGCGTCTTCGCCCCAATTAAATACAATGCATCCCGGATCATCATAGCCATAGTTGGCAACCCAGACATTTTTCTTTTTGGTTGGAGTCCAAAATGTCTTTATTGCATAATTTTTGGGTGAAGCATAAATAGCGGGCTTTTCACCCTTGCCATATGAGCCGTACACAACACCGGGAATAGCGTTTATAGGTTCAGAAATTCTAAACTCCGAGCCGCGCTCAAACAGTATTGCGTCTCCCTGTTTAGGGCTTAAAAGCTCTGCGGCAAATATGTTTTTTACCGCGGTTTCAGGGCTTAAGCCGTCATTTTCATCGTTGCCGTTTTCCGAAACATATATTTTTTTACCGGTAATTTTGTAGTTTTCCTCAGTGTTACCCGAATTTAAAATTTCATTACGCCGGTTTTTAATTTCGTTTGCGGCACGGCTAACGATAGGAGTACCCGTATTTTCATTGATAATAATCTCATCGCGCCTTGCATATTCGGAACGACCGCTTGAGCTTTCGGATTTATTTTCCTTTTCGTTAGTTCGTTCTTGCTCTTCAACCGAGAATATGCTGCCCGGTATATTTTCATCAGCTTGAACAGAATTATCGGATATAACACTTGAATCGGTTTTGTTATCCGCAGCACTGCTGTTTTCGGAGGGGAACGACGGCTTACTGTATTCAGTGATTGCAGCTTTATTTGATTTACATGCGGATACCGTACAAATCGTAAGCACAGACAGTGCTACTGCCGATATTTTTTTCAAATTTGATGAACCGGTAGAAACTGCTTTCATTTTTCCGGACATTAGTTTGTTTCCTCCCTGAAATTTATAATCAAAGTTTAAATATAGCTAAAACTCAGAAATCAACTTATTATAATCATCTGCTCTTTTGCTTATAACAGAAGCATATTTGTTAAGAACAGATACTGTCTGAGCTCCTGTCGCGGTACCTATATCAACCTTTATGTCGCTCTGAACTCCGCCGTAAAAGCGATGCTCTCCAAAACCGGCGCGCCACTTTCTTGTGGGAACAGCCATTAAAAAGTCACATACTTCAACAGCTTGGTCGTTGCAGAAAAATGAGTCGATGTCATAATTCTCTCTTGCGAGGAAATAGCGCAGGAAATAAGGCGCAATTTCAGCGTTTTTAGAACCCTTTGGAATACCGTACGCTTCGTACTCGCCAAACATAACAGTTTCGGTTTTTCCGTTTTCGCTGGGGTAAGGAACCACAGCCAAAGAACCCGCATTTTTCAGAGTGCTGAAATAGGCGTTCATTCTTCTTGCCAATACCATAGTCGAGGCAAAGAACAAGCATTCACCTCTGTCAAATGCTTCTGTCTGCCATCTATAGTTGAAAATTTTAGATGTGTTAAGATAATCACACATTTCCTGCGTACGTTTAACAAAATCCGGCTGATTTATAATGTTCACAAACTTACCGTTTTGATACTCAATCGGACCTGAATAGCCGAAAAATGATTGATATTCGTCAATACCGCCCGTAAACGAGTATTCAGCCTTAGCAAGCTTTTTAAAATCGTTACAAAGCTCGATAAATTTATTGACTGTCCACTTGCCGTTTTTCCACAGCTTATACGGATCGTCGAGATCGTATTTTTTAATCAATGCTTTGTTATAGAGCATTGCCTCCGGAGAAGCAATGTGCGTTCCCTTAACACTGACACCGAAGCATTTGCCGTTATATGTGTAATCGCCCATAACCTGCTTATCCCATATAGCGTCTGAAAAATCAAATCCCACCTTGTTCAGATCCTGCATATTGGTAAGACCTACCGGATTGGGGTCGCGCAGACGAACTAAATCCGGCGACTGATCGGAAGCGACCAAGTTTGTCAATTGGGTCAGATAATTATCAAAATTAGCAGAAATCCATTTTATCTCTATACCGGTTTCCTTTTTAAAATTATCAATAACCTTCGGTGCGCCTGTATACTCTCTTGAAGGATTCCAGTTAAAAACCGTAATTGTTTTACCCTTTGCCGAGGACGGAATAGTCTTTAAAAATGCTTTTAAAGACTGTGTTCCCGAACCTGAGCCTTTCCCGCTTGAGGTTTGCGTACCGCTTCCGCTTGAGGTTTGTGTGTTATTGCCTACATATTCTTCGGAGGCTCCGAAAAAATCATCGTCCGCGGAACCGGAAGATTTTGTGTCTGTCTGAGAACCGGTGTCTTTTTTACCGCAAGCCGCAAACGAAAACACCATTGAAAACACCAAAAACATCGTTGTAATTCTTTTGATATTATTTTTCATACTATATTCTCCTTTTAATTTTTTATTAATGTTTCAAAAGTCTCTTAAATAAGGTTTTCAAGGTCATATGCCATTACCTTTGTCTGTAAGCTCACTTCCTTTCGGTTCGACATAAAAATTTCCCTCGCTCACAGGCAAATTTCTATTTCATACGCATTTCAATTATTTATTATTTAAGACCGATTTTATTTTCAGCATATCATTTTCAGTTTATCAGCATAAAGATTTATGTGCCCTATTTCTTTTAAGCTTTACCGTTGTTTGATTTTACTAACCTACTATACCGCTGGTAGCTACGCTTGCTATAAATTTGCGTTGTATAATAACATAAAATACAATCATGGGTGTAACCATAAGCACACAGCCCGCCAACAATATTCCCTTCAAGCTCATATTTGCCAGAGCGCTTCCTCCGCCGATTGTATTTGAAACACTTTCAACAGACAAATTACGAAGAGCGACGCTTAATGTAGGCGTAGTTGAGGCATACATTTGCGCCAAATAGTAATCATTCCAGTGCCAAACTATTGAAAAAAGCAAAACTGTTATTGCCGCGGCGCCCGAAGACGGAACAACAATTCGAACGAAGGTCTTTACGGGACCTGCACCGTCTATCCAAGCTGCTTCCTCTAATTCCTTTGGTAAGCCCTTGTAAAACTGCGAAAATATGTAGATAAAAAGACCGCCTTTAAGACCGACACCGAAAATAGACGGTATCCAGAAAATCCAAACAGATTCGGTAAGATTGGGGCGAAGCTCCTTGCCCACGATTGAAGATATTCCCTTTAGTATTCCGAAAATATCAGCATAACTGAAATTCAGATAGCTGGGTGTAATAATCATCATTGACGGAACCAAAATATTCAGTATCAGGACCGCATAAAGCACATTTCTTCCGCGGAATTTATATCTTGCCAAACCGTATGCCGCAACCGCACATGAACAAAATTGAAGCAAAGCCGAAACTATGCCATACAGGAATGTATTTTTAAGCGAATTCCAAAAATCCAGTGCCGCAATCGCATTTGTATAATTTTCAAAATTAAAACCGTTCGGAACCCAATTTACCATCGGGTCCAAATTATCGGCGGCGCTTTTAAACGAACCCACAATCATATATGTAAACGGATATAATATCACAAAACAAAAGGATATAAAGAATAAATACCTAACAATATTCACACCGATATATGCGGCCTTTTTTGATGCGGCCGATCCGTATTTTTTATTGTTATGTTCCACCTTCAAAAACACATCACACCCTACCTTTCCCGTTAATTTTAATTAAAAGGCTCTTTATAAAATATATCCGCCGTCTTCTACAATTTGCTGCCGCAGTATATTTACATCAATACTGTGAACATCGACTACACTCTGTGACTTTGCGATAACCGCCGCCTTACCTGCAGCCTCGCCCGTACACAGGCATACCGGCATAACTCTGATACTTCCGTTAACCGCCCGATCGGTCGATATACTTCTGCCTGCAATCAAAACATTTTTCAATCCCTTTGGTGTCAGACATCTATATGGAATTCCGTGCGATTCTCCCATCTTGTAACGGCAGTTTCTGCTTTCAACATTCAGCTTGCCTTCATTGATAAGCTTTCCTTCCTCTTCCGTATGATGCACATCAAGAAAATAGCTGTTACGGCAGATTTCATCCTCAAATGTTCTTCGGGCGATATAATCATCCGCATTAAGAACATAATCTCCGAGTATTCTGCGTGTTTCTCTCGCTCCGATAAAAGGCGCCGTCAAAGAAACCTGTGACTGACCAAATGTTTCAAAACGATAATCGACCAATGCTCTGTGTATTTCATGCGCCATTTTTCTGCCTTTAATCAAAGCCTTTGAAACACTTACCGGATCGGTGTTATCAACATTCCAAATATGTCCCGCATTAAAGCCGATTGTACCGTTATAAACCTGATTGTTGCACATATGCGCATCCGGAATGTCATATTTGCCGGATGCAACGATTTTATGCATCTCACTGTTCGGATTTTCACCGTGAAGCCACTGACCTTCCTTATATGCCTTCATATCCACATTGCAAATTTCGAAGCAATGAGTTGCCGGTTGCAGCCCTCTTTTGGGATCAACCGGCAGAACTTCCGCTCCGGCCATATACGCTAAGTCTCCATCACCTGTGCAATCAATAAAAACTTTAGCTTTGTAAGCGCTTAACCCTGCTTTATTTCCGACAATTATTGCGTTTACTTTTCCGTCCTTTATATCGACCGCACAAAGGAGAGTATTAAAAAGTATTTCTGCCCCTGATTCTATAACCTTAGTATCATAAACCAGCTTTAAATGTTCGGGGTTAATAGGAACCCAATCATATGAATCCGGATTTGCATGGGGGACTCCTTTTTTTGCCTCAAGAAAAATTTCTAAAGCTATGCCTCTGTAGATAACCTTTTGTTTATCTGTAAAAGGACACCATGCAGGCACCAACCCCATCGTGCCAAGACCGCCCAAACAGCCCGAAGCCTCTATTAAGAGCGTTTTAGCGCCCCGTCTTGCAGAAGCGATAGCTGCCGAACAGCCGGATGGTCCTCCGCCCACCACAATAACCTCATACTCATCATTTAACTCTAATTCCGTTGTTTTTAAGGTGAATTTTTTCATAATCAATCTCCTGCCGAATTAATTGTTATCCTAACCCATCATAGCTTGAGCATTAGTCTTAATTGTATAATCCACTTCGCTGTCAATGAAAATATCTTTACTGTAAAATATATCTCGGGATGATGTACCGAGCATAAGTGTATATACCCCCGGCTCTACTACCCATTTATTAAGACAGACATTGAAATAGCTCAAATCCCGAATTGCGACAGATAAGGTAATATTCTTGTTTTCGCCGCTCATAAGATTAACCTTTTTAAATGCTTTTAGTTCTTTAATCGAACGCGAAACACAGGATTCCTTCTTCCCGATATATAATTGTAAAACCTCACTGCCTTCATATTCGCCTATGTTTTTGATACATAAGTCAATATCCACGGTCTCTTCATTTTGCGTCACAGAAAAATCCGAAAAATCAAATTTCGTGTAAGACATTCCGAATCCGAAAGGATAACAGATTTCCTCCGGATGTTTGTCATAATAACGATATCCGACATCTAAACCTTCGGTATAGCACACCTTCAGTCCGTCGCCCGGATATTGCAGATCTTTACGCAGCAGGCTTGGAAAAGTTTCAGAAAGTTTACCTGAAGGATTAATCGCACCGGTCAAAACATCCGCAATAGCATCGCCTGCCGCTTCCCCGGCAAGCCACATCTGAACAATACCCGCAACCTTATCTTTCCAATCGTCAAGTATCATAGCGCTACCCGATTGAATCACCACAATTACATTACGATTAACCTTTGCAACATTTTCTATAACAAAAGAGTAATTTGGATTAAATTCGATAGTTCTTCTGTCAAACTGCTCGGTATCCTCAGAAAGCATATCACCGGTAAATACAATTACCGCATCGCAGCCTGCCACAAAATTTGTCCACTTTTCTATATCGCCCCAAATAGCATTTTCCGGAAAACTACGGCTGCTGAAAACAGGAAGGTATTTAATTTCAACCTCCTGATTAAGTCGCTTTTTAAGCGCATCTATCGGTACGGATATATATTCTTCCGCCGGATAAACCATCGCGCTTCCCTGACCTGAAATCAGCGGATTTTCGGCAAACTCGCCTATTATCGCGATTTTCTTGTTCTTTTTGGGAGTAATCGGAAGTACATTGTGCTCATTTTTAAGAAGCACTATTCCTTCTCCCGCCACCTTACGGGCAATTTCATGCTGCATATCGCGATTATATTTTTCAGCCTTGACACGGTTGTTTTTCGCGATAAATTTCAGAAGCCTCTCAATGGCCTTGTCAATAGCTTCAACACTTACCCTGCCGTGTTCTGTTCCAATGGTAATTTGATTTACTATGTTAGGGTTTTTGGGCATTTGCAAATCGAGCCCTGCCGAAACAGACTTGCAAATATCGTGAACCGCGCACCAATCCGAAATTACACATCCGTCATAGCCCCATTCTTCTCTGAGAATATCATTCAACAGATATTTATTTTCCGAACAATAAACGGAGTTCACCTTATTATAAGCACACATAACACTGTAAGGATTGGATTTCTTGATTGCTATTTCAAAGCCCCTCAAATATATTTCGCGCATTACGCGAATATCCGCTTCGGAGCTGATTGTCATTCGATTTTTTTCTTGATTGTTAAGAGCAAAGTGCTTTAAACAAGTGCTCACACCCATTGACTGCACACCGTTTATGTAAGCGGCGGCTATCTCTCCCGATAAAACTGGATCCTCCGACACATATTCAAAATTCCTTCCGCAAAGAGGAGTGCGCTTAATATTAATTCCGGGACCTAATATTGTATTTATATTATGTTCTATGCATTCTTTAGCCAAGGCGACGCCCATTTCATAAATTAAATCCTTATTCCAGGTTGCCCCTGCCATAGCAAGACACGGAAAGGCTGTGCAGTTTTCTTTCCTATCGGCACGAATGCCGTGAGGACCGTCCGCCATATGCAACTGCGCAATTCCCAAGCGTGTTATTTCGGCGGTACTCATATTTGCGGCTCCTGTAAGCATTATTGCTTTTTCTTCAAGAGTCATCTGAGAAATTATCTTACTTATATCCATAAATCTTCCCTCCTCAATGTCAATATCAGCAAAAATCAAATCAGTCATCTTACTCAGAATATCCAAAGGGGATATTATACAATGTTTCATACCGTTTTATTATTTTATATGTGCGGTTTTAGAATGAAACTAAGGATTTGAAACTATGCCTAAACTGCATACCCCGTATTTTCTCTTTTCTTCATTTTTACTCGAGTTTTTGTCCTAATCCATAAAATTTAGATGTTTTTTATATTGGCTTTTTAACTTTATGTTTATATTGTAGCGGTTTTCACAATGCTTTTCAATAGCCTATGGTTGATTGTATATTTCCTATTGTTGCATATTGCTTCTTAATTTCATATAATTTCCTTTAATGCATTATTATACCAATCAGGTTGTAATCAATCTTATATTCAGATTGAAGAAAATGACTCAGTTCTAACTGTTACTTGCCTTTGTTCCGATGCTGTGTTATCATACTTACGAAATGTCTTCCGGTATTCGGTATTTTATATTTTCTACACTTAAAGGAGAATAGAAATGAACGAAAATAATCAGCAATGGATACATAATTCTTTGGAACATCTCAGTAATCCATATGTCTGTCTTATGCATATGGGGTGGGAAAAATGTAAACCCGGTTACTCTTACACAAATTACAGAGATATATACCTCGTTCATTTTGTTAAAAGCGGAAAGGGAAGTCTTATACTTAACAATAATGAATATCACCTACATGCCAATCAGGCGTTTCTTATAAAACCGGAGCAGTTGGCAATATATACTGCGGATTCATCTAATCCATGGGAATACTATTATTTCGCTTTCAGCGGTGCATTTTCCTCCGAATTGATTGAGAGCACGGTCTTCCGCAATGAAAATATTATATATGATATGCCCGACAATCGACTTGCCGCCGAAATATATAACGCATGTGATAAAATATATCGTGCCGACTGCGTAGAATGGTTCGGACTTGAAAGCCTGTTCAGATTTTTGCAATTATTGCACGTCGCACCGACTAACGCTAACAGAAAGGAAAATGACAACTACTTTAAATATGTAATACCTGTGGAGCAGTATATACAATTTCATTATAAAGATAGGGACAGTATAATGAAATTTGTAAAAACAATAGGCATTGAACGCAGTTATTTTTACAGAATTTTTAAAATGCATACCGGAATGAGTCTTGAAAAATACTTGATTTCATATCGAATTCAGCAATCCAAAATAATGCTGTGTGACTCTAATATACCGATAGAGGAGATAGCAGATATTGTCGGTTATGAAAATTATGTAGCGTTTTACAAGGCATTTAAAAAGCATGTGGGGAAATCACCGAGCGATTATCGCAATCAGCGTCAAAAGGAAAAGCTGCTTGAGAGCACAAATAACCTTTTCCAAGAGAAGCGTTGAACATTCAAAGCATTTCAATCGTTATATACGATAAATCCTTCGCCATATACGGATATTGCATTGCTTACAATAATAAATGCTCCGCTGTCAAACGATTTGATTTTCTTGCAGACAACAGGCAATTCTTTAGGCGAAACTACACACAGCAAAATCATCTTTTCATTGTCGGAATACATACCTTTTCCGTAAAGGGCAGTAACGCCTCGTTTAAAATCATTCATAATCATATTTGCTATTTCCGTATTCTTTTCAGAAATTATATGGAGCTTTTTTGCATAATTGCCGCCCGTGCAAATCAAATCGGTCATTTTGACCTGAACAATTAAAGACAATAATGTATAGCAAACAACCGTAAAATCACCGAAAATAATTCCCGCGGCCGAGATTATGGAACAGTCAATAATCCAAATAAAGCTTGCCAAAGAAATATGAGGAAATATGCCGTGAAGCATCAGAGCAACAAAATCGGTCCCGCCGGTTGAGGCTTGTCGGCGCACAACCATACCTATTCCTGTACCGACCAGTATTCCGCCCGCCAATGCCGAAATTATTAAATCGCCATTATACTGCGGCAAATGTGTCGATATCTGCAGTGATATACTCGAAAACAATATACCTACGATAGTTTTTAAAACCGAAACACCGCCCAATAGCCTATACCCAAGAACCAAAAGTGTTGAATTAATTATAATATAGGTGACCGACAACGGAACATTAAATAATTCTAACAGCACAACCGAAATTGTATTTACGCCTCCGGCGGACAATTTAAACGGAACCAAAAAGCAATTACTGCCAACCGCATAAAGTAAAGTCCCGAGCATCAGCATAAATCCATCTGTAAGAATTGATTTCACTTTATGCTTATTTTTCATATCTGAGCCTTCTTTTAATTCAACATAATATTATAAGCTTCCATTAGCTTCTCCTTCATAGGTTTGAAAGAAGTCCTCTGCCGATTTACGCATATTAAGACTGATGTTTTCATTTTCAAAATTAAATGTCATCCAAAGTCTTCCGAAATATTCATCTATAACCTGAACATTAATAAGCAGCTGTGTTTCGGATTTCCAAGCTGCGGAATTTGCGCATTTGTAATAATTGCCTTTTGCATAAACCGATCCCACTTTGCGGGAATATCCTTCTTCCGGAAAAACGGTAAAACAATTTTCGCACATACCGAAAGCTAATAGCTTTAAACCCTGGGCGTTTTCATATTCTAAAATCCCTCTGTTCTCCGAAAAAGTAAACTTTAATTTCTTTATACCCATTTTGTTTTCCCTTAAGGTAAAGGTTTTTCCGCTGACTTTTTCGGCAATGGGGGATGTTTTTTTGCCTTTTTCGCAATAAAGCGTTAAATTTTCACAGTAATTTGTGAGTTCCTCAAAGTCAGATTTGTTCTCCGATAAAGATTCACATATATTCGGATAAACCATTTCAAAAAACTTAGTCAGAATAATTTTTTTCGCTTCAGGCATACCCTGAGCGTCCGCATTGAATATAAAAATTAAATCCTTTTCGGGACAACCCACAGCATATTGCGCACCCATACCGTTAAAGAAAAAACTGTTTTCATATGTGCGCCAAATCAAATAACCGTAACCAAATCTGCAATAATCATCTGTTTGGTCAGCCGTACCGATAAGCTTGCCTGTTGCCTCAGCTATATATTTTTCATTAAGTACCTGTTTCCCGTTTGCCCTACCATTATCAAGCAAGAAACGGATGACCTTAAACATATCACGAGGTCTTACGAGCATACCGGAATCCGCCCAAGAATGTCCTCCGGGGGAAAGCAAGCACTGAACATCATCACGTTCAATGCCGATATTATCAAAAAGCTTTTCCTGTAAATAATCCAAAAACGACTTTCCGGTCAAACGCTCAATCATAGCCCCCAAAACAAATGAACCGGAGCTGTCATAATCAAATTTACTTCCCAACGGTGCTTTTGTTGTTGTTCTCTGAAAGTACTCAAGCACTCGATCGTCAGTCCGCGTATCAAACCAATATGAATGATTTTTAGGCGTACTCATCATAAGCATTTGGCGTATGGTTTGTTCGCCCATTTTTTTGTCTCTTAAATTTTCGCATTCTTTGGGAAAATACTTGCTTATGGGATCGTCAAGCTTAACTAAACCTTCCTGTTCCGCAAAGCCCATTGCTATTCCCACAAAGCTTTTAGTCTCCGAATAAATTCTATGCCTAAAATCAGCCGTAAAGGGTGAGAAGTATTTTTCAAACAAAATATCATTTCCTCGGCCGATAATTATGCTGTGTACCGAAAGTTCGGCTTCTTGAAGAGCCTGAAGATATTCTCTTATTTTTACGGAAGGTATTCCCCCCGTTTCGGGCGCGACATACATTCTGTTCATTTAAACATCAATCCCTGTATTTCCGTCAATAATTTGCTGATAGTTACCAAACGGTTTTATTCGGCATGATTTCAGCCACTGTCATAATTATACTATTTCGCAGTATAATAACAATAACATTTCTTTACCAATGCGTGAAAATATATGCATTTTTTTACCTTGTTCAAAATTGGATAAAAAAGGACTATTGATAATATATTGACATTTTCATTGTCAAATTATATAATTTATTTGGTATATTGTTGTTTTATAAAACACTTTCAAAATATTTTTCAAAATATTGAATGTAAAAATTTGCCGTATTAAGCTTGTTAAGGAGAAGTTGTCGTTGATTGCCGAAGCTCTGCTTTTTGACCAAAAATTCTATATTGAATATAGCGAAAACAATTGGAAAAACTCTTTTAATTTAAGACATTTTCATCATTCATATGAAATCTATTATTTGTTGGAAAACGAAGTGACTTACTACATCAACAACAAAATTTATAATATGAAGCCCGGTTCCGTAATTATTGTACCGCCCAACACCATCCACACAACGCACTCTCCGAATTCATCACAACGAAAGCGTATTTTAATAAACCTTCCGCCATATTATATAGAGCCGTTTTTGAAGGATGATCCTAACCTACTTAAAAGGCTGCACACTCCGCCCTTCAGTATTACTGAACAAAAACGGAAAAAGGTTGAAAATCTTTTATATGCCATGTTGGAAGAATTCAACAAAGCTTCACCCAGAAAAATCCTAATAAAATCATTTTTAATTCAATTCCTAATAGAGTTGGGTGAAATCTCGCAGGAGCATTTTAAATCGAACATACCCAATTGTGACGATCCTGCAACAAAACGAATGTTAGATATTCTTGATTATATAAACTCAAACTATTATCGGAAGATTACACTCACCACATTATCCGAGGCATTTTTTCTTAATCCTTCCTATATCAGCCGCTCCTTTAGAAAAAAATTCAACCTCACATTTTCCGACTATTTACGTACAGTTCGCATAAAAGAGGTTTGTCAATTACTTGAAACCTCCTCTTTGAAGTTAGAGGAGATTGCCGAAGCTACCGGCTTTAACGACAGCGGCGATTTATGCAGAACATTTAAGGCAATTATGCAAATCTCGCCTTCGAAATATAAATTAAGCAAACGTAACATTTCAAATATTCCTTAATTAAAATATAATCCCCTTAGAGCAGAAGCCCGAAAAACAAAAATTTCGAGACCTGCTTTAAGGGGATTTTCAAATAATAAAATAAGCTGTGAAAAAATTTACGAGCTTCATCCGTTATCTTAAAACAATAGAGAATCGGATATATAAAATTACCGCTGCGGACAGCCACAGCCAACCATTCGGTTTTTTCTCGCTTTTAACATTGCTTACCGGACCAAATCCATCTTAAATTGCAATGCTATATCGGTTTGTCGTAGTTAAGACAAAACTGCTTTGGTGTTTGACCTACATGATTTTTAAAAACTCTTATAAAATTACAGCTGTTGCCGAATCCGCAGGAAATCGAAGTTTCGGCAACACTTTTACCGGCTCTTAGCAAAGCCTTTGCGCGTTCTATTCTTATTGCGGTTATATGGGCACAGAGTGTTTTACCTGTTCCCATCTTAAAATCAATCATAAGCTTTGTTCTGCTTACGAAAAATCGGTGTGCAATCTCCTCGGCTGTTAACCTTTTATCGTAATTTTCAGCAATATATCTGAGTACATCAACGATATAATCGTCAATTCCTATATCCTGAGACTTTTTCAGCACTGCGTTACATTTTCCTGCGGTATGTAATATAAGCGCAAGCAAGAGCTTTTTAACAGAAATTTCTTTTTCAGCCTGAAGCATTGTAACAAGTCGGTCAATAACATCAATTTCTTCGGCGTCCAACCTTATTACAGCGCCTTTTTTACCAAACAAGTCGTTTATATATCTGCTGTATTGCGGCAGGTCGTTTAAGCATTCCGGGATAAAAAGTATGTTTTTTCTATAATATCTTGTATTTTCGGCATTTATAAAATAATGATCTAAAAAAGGCGGACTTAAAATCAAGCAGCCGTCACAGGCATTGTACGCTGCGTTTTCCAACAATACAGTTAAGCTTCCGTTAATAATAAAGCTGAATTCATAATAATCGTGACAGTGATAATCCCACATACTTCTGTATCCGTTTTTTCCGTCTTCGTTAAAAACATCTACATATATAGGTCTCTCCGGCATTTTCAATTCAATGTTTTTCATAATCCTCACCACTAAAACATTATATTTCAAGCTTGAACGATTTGCAAGCTTTTTGGTGCAAATAGCTATTGAAAGCAAAAAAATAATCTATATACTCTGAATTATAAAACATTATCGGAGGGTTAATATTGAAATTCGGAGTATGCATAGGCGAGCTTTCGCCTGAAAATTTAAATGAAATTGATACGGCGGCTTTATGCGGTGCTCAGTTTACCGAAGCATCATTTTACAAACTATCTTTTTTTACCTCAGAGCAACTGAGCGAGATTTCCGCATATGCAAAGGAAAAAAAGGTTACGCTTGATTCTGCAAACGGACTTTTCGGCGAAATGCCGCTTTTCACAAGTGAAAATGATTATAAAAAAGCTGTAGAATACATATACCGATCTTTCGAGCTTTTATCGATCACAGATATAAAATTCATAACCTTTGGCAGTGGGAAAAGCCGTAAAATTCCGGACGGTATGAGTGTCCAAGCCGCAAACGAAAAATTCGAAGCACTTTGCACCGAGGTACTTGATCCGTTAGCACAAAAATACGGATATATTATAGGTATAGAACCGCTTAACAAAGAAGAAACCAATTATATTAACACGGCGGCCTTCGGCGCCGAACTGGTCAAAAAAATGAATTGCTCCGCTGTAAAACTGCTTGTTGATTATTATCATTTTAAAAAAGAAAATGAGAATTTAGCCGATATTGCCGATTACACCGACATTATAAGTCATCTGCATATAGCAAGTGCCGCAGTACGGTGCGCCCCGCTCCCGAACGATGGTGAAGAATACGGATATTCTGCGTTTTTTAAACAGCTCAAAAATAATGTTTCAACTTCCGTTAATATGTCAATAGAAGGCAACATACCCGAACCGCGTGAAAAGACAATCCGGGCCAGCCTTGATTATTTAAAGCATCTTTACCAAACAGTTTGATTTCAGGATATAATATACTGACGGTATTACAAGGGATTCGCAATTTTTGTATCTTGTATATTGTTGATAATTATTTCACTGTACAAGTATTCTAAGTTTTTCTGTGTCCGAAGGACCCGGAAAAATACAGTCTTATATGTTTTAATTATATTTTAAGTCAAATTAAAAAATAAAATACGATGCGGCTCCAAGTACCGCATCGTATTTTATTATGGCTTTAGCCGGTTGAGGACAGGATGTCCGAAACAAAGAACCCCCCGTTTGATGGGTGGTTATGATTTTAATCCGTTAAACAACAATATCCTCATAGTCTACAAGCATTACATTCCCCATTCTTTTTGCTTCGTCAACGCAGCCTTTTGAAAAGCCGGACTTAGAAAACAGATAGAGATGTATATTCTTGTAGGAAAACAGCCTGCTGCGCTTTGCAAGCGTTTCCAAAACACCGATATCCGCTTTTTCATTTGTCCATTTGCACTCGGCAAATAGAGCTGTATCTTTGTCTTGCTCGCCCATAATATCAATTTCTGCCTGACACTTTTCAATCGGGTCATTACCCCACCAACGGCCGAGGGATGTAAACTCCACAGGGCATTTTCCCGTTAAAAGCAGCTTCCAAAGATATTGCTTACAGATATCCTCGAAAACCTTACCCATATACTCGGACAGCTTCGGTTCAATTCGCCTGTACACCAGTTCGGTTGCTCCTCGGGCAATAGCAGAATTGTTTTCCAACACAAAACGGTGCCAAAATCGGAACATATTATCTTCAATGGAATAAACAGATTTACGGGATGCCTTTTCTCCGTAAGGAGTTTCCTTTTGTACTATACCGAGATTTATAAGATTTTTGATATAGGAAGAACAAACATTGGTATCTTCGCCCACCTTTCCGGAAATCTCCGACATACGGGAGGCTCCCGCGGCAATCGCGGTAATGATTGCCGTATAGATAGCAGGCTCACGCACCTCCTGCTTTAAAAGGTTTATCGGTTCCTCATATAAAAAAGACATTGGATTTAAAAATGTATTTTTGATGTTCTCCTCAACGCTTAAACTGTCGTTTATTTGCAACAAATATTGCGGAGTTCCCCCTACAATACCGTAAATCAAAGCCTTATCTTCGTTCGAAAGGTTTTTAAAATAACGGCAGGTTTCCTCAAAATCAAACGGCAGTAGCTTCATCTGCGCTGTTCTTCTGCCATATAAAGGCGACTTATACGCAAGAACATGATCCTCCATATATGACATTGAAGAACCGCAAAGAATGAGCATCAGCTTGGAAGAATCCTTATATTTGTCTATCAACAGCTGCAAAGTGGAGGCAAGACTTTTTGAAGAGCGGGCAACATAAGGGTACTCGTCGATTGCAAGAATCAAGCGTTCCTTTTGTGCAAGCCTGAATACATATTCCAACGCCGCCTGAAAGGAAAGAAATGAAGTCTCTGTTTCAATACCGTTGCTGTACTCCATAATGCTTTTACTGAAGTTTTCAAGATTTTGTTTTGCGTTGCTTTCCACTCCCATAAAGTATATGGCTTTCTTACCGTCAAGAAAATGGTTTATGAGTGCGGTTTTACCGACACGGCGCCGTCCGTATATCACCGCAAATTCAAATTTATTAGATGCATACAGCCTTTCCAGCGCATTCAGCTCTTGCTCTCTTCCGATAAACATTGTTATGCCCTCCGTTTCAAGTTAACTACACTATATCACATAAAGAAAAATTAGTCAAGTATGATTTGGTAAATCATACTTGACTAATTATAAAATATTGTTTTTTGTGCCGGAAAATAGAAATATATATTATTATGCATATCCTAAATGACCTTTCCCGTGGGGAAACGATGACACACAAACACTTATAGATATTCTTAAAGAATACAATGTGCCGGCAACATTTTTTGTTGTAGGCTCTTGGGTAGATAAGTACCCCGAATCCGTAAAGGCACTTTCCGACGCGGGCCATCAGGTTCAAAATCACTCCAACACACATCCGCATATGCCCCAGCTTTCAAAAAACCAGATGTGTGACGAGCTTACAAGCTGTAACGATAAAATTGAAAAAATTACCGGCGTGCGCCCTACTCTTCACCGTCCGCCCTATGGGGATTACGACAATGCGCTTATCGAATCGGTCGAAAGTCTTAATATGCATACGATTCAGTGGTCGGTCGACAGCCTTGACTGGAAGGACAGCGCAACTGCGGACAGCATTTGCAGGCGCGTGACCTCAAAGGTATGCCCGGGGTCGATTGTGCTTTTCCACAACGACGCCGACCATACCCCCGAAGCGCTGCCGACAATACTTAAATGCTTAAAAGACGACGGCTATGAATTTGTATTTATAAGTGACCTTATTTTAAAGGATAATTACACAATAGACCATACGGGAAAACAAATTAAAAATTAATTATTTTTTTATTGTCTCCCCGCAGACATGGCAAACAGATGAATCGTTTGTAATGTCAGCACCACACTTTGGGCAAAAAGTAGTGTCCTCTGAAAATATATCTTCTTCAACTGTAATTGTACTATCATTTGGTATAATCTGTTTCGGAATTTTGGAACATTTTAATTTTTCATCAATGTTAATAACTCGCTCTATAAGTTCCCCGAATCCGTATAAACAAAACGAAGATATCCAAGAAAATAAAGAGCCCAAAATTATTATAAGCATTCCGCTAATTACATTATTTGAATTGATTTGTTCTTTTACAGCAGTTGTTGTACTGTCTACATTCAAAATAAGATATATCCCAATAACAACACTACTGAAAATTCCTATAATGCACAAAACAACCGATAGAGTTTTAATTTTAATTCCGATATTATCAAACATGATTATTCCCCCTTATTTTTGTTCATTATACCATATTTGGAAATCATACACAACATATTTTCTATCAAAACACGCCCAAACAATGCTTAAATAGCAAAAGTATGTTTCTGAATAACCGCCGAGCTTTTAAAAATGAGCGTGCCGTTTTTATCGGCACGCTCTTAATCGAATTAAAAAATCACTCAGTATTTAAGCACTGTCGCTATTCCGTAATGATCGGACGGGTATTTACCGCCAACCGTGTCTGTAATTAAAACCGAGCTTTCCGGCAGGGCACCGCCGGGTGTGACGAAGCAGTAATCTATATGCTCTCCCTCCCCTGCTTTGCCGTAGCCGTGATATGTATCAGCAAGGCTTTTTGCCGTAAGAGCATTGGTATCCGAAAAATACTCCGTCATTTTTTTATATGCCGGTTTATCCGGCGTCATATTAAAATCGCCCGTAATAACAGAAAATTTTCCATTCATAGATTTTACCCTTTCTGTTATTAATTCGGCACTTTTAACTTGACACAGATCCCCGAACCCAAAATGGGTATTCAGAAGGTTAAATATTGTTCCGTACCGTTTGTCCTTAAGCCGCGCCCATGTACATATTCTTTTGTATCCCCATTCGTCCCATCCGTCGGACTGTGTATCCGGAGTATCGGAAAGCCAAAAACAGCCTTTATCTAAGCAATCATACATATCCTTGCGCCATAAAATGGGGCAGGACTCTTTATTTTCATCATCACGCCAATAGTTGAAAATTTCATATTTTTCACCGTAATCGTCTTGCAGGTAACCTAACCATTTCGGCGTTGCCTCTTGCAGCCCGATTAAATCGGCGTCATACCTATACAGTATTTTTTTAAGGCGGGGTGAGCGCTCTGAAACAGAGTTTCCGTTAGGATCGTCGGCACACCTGATATTAAATGTAATAACTTTCATGCAGTATTCCCCCTTGCCGATAAAAACGGCTCTTTACAAGCGTATAAATCTTTTCCGTTTTGCAGAAATGCTCAAACACAATAATGCTCCGAGCAAAGTACAAAGACACCAAGTATAAATTGTATTTTTTCAATCGAAATTTTCAGACAAAGCTTACTGCAATACGGAAAATTTAGTTATCTTAATATTTCCGGGGAACTCAAATACAAAGGTATCGCTTTCCTTTTCGAGCTTAAAACGGCGCAGAGTTTTCTTATATCCGTTGCCGCTTACCGATAAGGAAATGCTTTGTCTTCCGCCTACCGAAAGGGTTATCGGATATTGCGCAAGCGTATTGCCCGAGCATTCGGTCTCGAATACAAATACGCATTTTTTGTCCTTATTGTAACAGGGCGTATATTCCTTATTAGGAACTATATTCTCAATTACCGACACCGTTTCAAGCGCGGTCTCATCTATGCTGCCGAAATCGGGCTTTACACAGCCGCCGTCGGCGAATTTTTTGAATGTTGGCGATTTAAGTATGTAGTTAAGTATATTCCTTGCGCAGTACTGCAGGTCGCCTCTTGTTATATACCCCTCTTTAAGTCCCTCAAAAATATTGTGCGGCTTTTCCTCTGCCGAGTCGCACACCATATAAAGGTCGTTATGCGCTCTTACAAGCGCTTTCAGGTTCTCACGGTTCCCTGCTTCGCCCTTACAGTTGCACCTTGCCCACCAGTCGGTCATAACGACTCCCTCAAATCTCCATTCCCGTCTCAGCACGGTTTCGGTAAGGTCATAGTTTGAAGCGTTCCAATAACCGTTTACAGGATTATATGAGGTCATAACGGCTGTCGCTCCGCCCTCTTTAACGGCTATCTCAAAGCCTTTCAAATATATTTCTCTTAATGCTCTTTCTGAGACGACCGCATTACACTCCGCTCTGCCGTATTCCTGATTATTGCAGATAAAGTGCTTGATAGTGGTTGTACAGCCGGACTTTGATATACCTCTTGTCTGAGCGGCAGCTGTTTTGCCCGAAAGCAACGGATCCTCGGAAAAATATTCGAAGTTTCTGCCGCAAAGCGGATGTCTGTGAATATTCATACCCGGTCCCAACAGCGCGTCGATGTTGTAAGCAAAAAGCTCTGTTCCCTCAAGCTCAAAAATCTTCTCGGTCAGCTCATCGTCAAACGAGGACGCAAAAACATATCCGTTCGGAAGCGAGGTGCTTTTAAGGTCGCCGCCTATTCTTATACCGGAGGGACCGTCCGTTACACAGCAAACGGGAATACCGAAATCAAGCAGCGAGTCCGTAACTCCGCCGAAAGCTCCGCCCGTGCCTACCGTAACCTTGGGGCTTTCCATACCCTCGCCGCAGACCATTGCGGCCAAATCGGCGTCCGTAAGCTGAGAGATAAATTCATCAATCGTATTTTTGCCGTCCGCCGCGTCTATAAGCTTAATACCTTTATCGCCCGTAAACGGCAAATCATGGGGTCTGCGTTCGTTAATTCTTTTGTCAAGGTCGAACTTTCTGAGCGGTACATCGGTTTTGGCAAGCGTTACCCTGCCGTTTTCATCCTGCACTGCCGTATAGCGTTTAAATTCCTTTTCCGGCGGCAATACCTGTTCAAGTCTTTCGGTTACAACGGTCTTGCTTGCATTATATGTAAATACTATGCCGCTTTGTCTTACATTATTTCCGGCATATATATAATAATCGCCCTTTTCAAGAACATAGCAAAATTCGTTGCCGGTAACGCCGCCGTCGTCGTAAGACGCCATATCCTTTATGCTGAAGGTAATATCAAGCGTTTCGGACTCCTGAGGCTTTAATTCCTTTGTCTTTTTATATGCTATAAGCTGTTTTTCGGGCTTGCCGAGCTTTCCGCACGGCGCGCCGAAATACACCTGTATTACTTCTCTCGAAGTATAATTTCCGATATTTTTAACCGCCGCGCTGACGGTAATGTTTCCGTCTTTCTCGTATGCTGAATACTCGGTTTCAAATTCGGTATATGTAAGACCGAATCCGAACGGGTAGCGGACCTTATCCTTTGCAAAGGTCTCGAAATACCTGTACCCAACATAAATATCCTCTTCATAGACACATTCGTTTTTATTGCCGAATGCATCGAAATTCGGATAGTCCTCTGCCTTTAATACCTGCGTATCGGGCAGCTTTCCGCAGGGGCTTGTTTTACCGGAAAGTATATCCGCAAGGGCGTTAGCGCCCTCTTCTCCGCCCTGCCATACATAAAGCAATGCGGAAATGCTGTATTTATCCGTAAACGAGAGGTCAATAAGATTGCCGACATTCAAAACCACTACCGTTTTTTTGAAATTCGCGGTAACCTTTTTTATCATATCGTCTTCTTCGTCGGAAAGGCAGAAACTGCCCTTTGTATAGGAATTATCCTTGTCCTCGCCCGCCGTTCTGCCTATTATTATTACCGCGGCGTCGTTGCGTGCGGATGCGGATTTAACCAAATCGCCGCTGAGCGGCATTTCCTTTTGCGACCAAGGCTCGGTTGCCCAGCCGTGGCCGTTATCGAAGGGATTTTTTTCTATCCAAGCCGCATATTCCTCAGCCAACTCCTCATCTATCTTGAACACGCCGTTTTCACGGAAGGACTTCATAATGCAGGGTGCCTTTTCAACCCTTACAAGTCCGCCCGAGCCTGTACCGCTTTTAATGTATGTTTCCTGCGTTCTGCCGAACACCGCTATTTTTTCGTTTTTCGAGAACGGCAGCACCCCGTCGTTTTCGAGCAGAACGCTGCCCTCCGCCGCCATTTTTCGGCATAAAGGTTTCAGTTCCTTTACGGGACCCGGCTTTATTTCCCAAAGCTTTTTTCCGTCTATAACCGTGTTTTTATCAATTAGCATTATGCTGACTCCTTTTTTTAGCTTTTACCTAAATAAGAATTGTTATTTTTCTGTTCCGAACCTAACAAAGCTGTAATTGTCAGTCCATACAGGCTTTGTTCTGTCGTCCGCCCAGCCGTATTTATCCGTAAAGGTTGTGGGGCCTACGCTGTAAATTTCCCCATCCGGCTTGTGGTGCGGACCCAAAAGGTTGCGGTTGCCCGAAAGCAGGGTTATTTTAACCTCATTTTCGCCGTTTTTAAGGTAATCGGTTATATCGGCAGAGTACGGCGCAAACATTAATACCGCGGCTTTTTTGCCGTTTACCTCCAACCTTGCGGCAGGGGCGTTAAGCTTTTTAAGCGAAAGCACATATTTTGTGTTTTCCTTTTTGTTTACCGTAATACCTTCCGCAAGCTCCATAGCGCCCGAGAAAAACCAAAATCCGCCTTCGGTTATTTTTGAAATATCTACCGTTTTCGGCATTTCCGTCAGTGTGAAGTGTTTGCCGGCGAATATAGTCTTTCGCTCACCGTAGCTTATTTCGTCCTCCGCTCTTACCCCGAACGAGCCTGTTATATAAATGCTTTCAAGTTCTGTGTCATATGTAAGCTTATTTAATTCGCTTTCGTGTATACCCGGTGTGAATAATACGCGGTATACATCCTCGCTTTGGTAAAACTCACCCTTTAGGGTTACGGTGTTTTTACCCTGTATAACATAATCCGAAATATTGCTTTTTCTTATGGATTTATCAATGTAATACCCGCTGTCCTTAAACTCAAACGGCTTGCCGTTTATTAAAAACTCAAAGCTTTCGGGTGTTTCGGCACACAGGCAGATGTTATCGGTTAATGCTCCGCTTTCGGCGTTAAACGAAAACTCAAGCTCTATCTTACAGGGCTTTTTAAGCTCCAACAGCTTTCTTTGCAGTATTATAACCGCTGTTTCTGGCTGCCACTCTCCCCCGTCTGTTCTGTATCTGCAAAAATCAAGGGTAAGCGCGTTTACGGTGCTTTCGGATACCGCAAATTCACGGTTTATGCTTATATACTCTGTTTTTCTGCTGTCTGCCTTTTCGGGTTTTATCGTTTCAGACGATATAAACATAAAGCTCTCATACGGAGCGAATGTTAATTTCCCGTCCGTTTCCGCCGCTTTTTCGGTTATTACATCATAAAGGTAAACTTTATCATTTGTATTTACCGTCACGGTCTGTTCTTCGTCTGAAAGGTTTACAAGGTAGTATATTCTGTCTCCGTTACCCATTATACGCTTGGTGTAATGGATATTTTTGTTTTCCTTGCCGTCGGTTGTTATATTCGCAAAGCCGTACTCTCTTTTTATGGCGTTAAGGTCTGCTTTTTCGGCTTTAAGGCGTTTTAAGCGTTCGTCCTTTACACCGTTTACAAGGCTCGGCTTTTCACCGGCAAAGTAAAGCTTACCGCCGTTTTGTGAAAATTCGGTCAGCAGCTTTAAAGTGCTCTCTGTTAAAGACTGCATATACGGCATTATAACGGTATCGTATTCGCATTTTCCTATGACAAGCTTATTATTTTTGACCCTGCCGAAATGCTCCGTAATGCTCTCGTCGCCGTAATGGTAAAGTATATGGTTATCGCTCAGATCCGCCGTTATCCTTTCAAAATCACTTTGAAGAGCATTTATTCCCTTTGTATTTTTGGGGTTCTGCTTTATATATGCGGTCTGCAAGGGTTCAATAAGCAGTATCGGCGCTTCTTCCCTGCCCTCGTCAAGCACCGCGCCTGTTTTGCATATAAACTCCGCAAAGGGTTTATACGCCTCTTTAAACCACGGCAGCTGATAAAACACCGACGCAGGGTAATCTCTTTTTCTTTCTCCCCTTAAAGAATATCCCTCAAGGTGGGGGCAAAGTGAGGTTACTCCGTTTACCATTTGCCACTGCATTATCCATTTAAGCTCGTTAAGGGAAACATCCCAACCGCAGAGCGCAAAGGATTCGGTAAGTGTTTTTCTGCCTAACTGCCGCGCCGCGCTGCCCAACTGCTTCGGTATAAATGGCGTGCTTATTTTTCTGCCGAGCCAGTCTATACCCGGCTCATGGAAATACTGATAGCATGCCATTACTCCGCCCGTAGCGCCAAGCTGTGAGCTGAAATTATCCTCCGACATCATATGCCCGGTAAGACGGCAGTTATGCTCCGTGCACCAGTCGTACATCTGCTTAATAAACGAGGTTCTGAACTGTTTTGCCGCCATATTGTAAAAGTCCGAACGGAATTTCTCCGCCCCGTCAAGGTCAAAATAAAGCAGCGGAAGATTATCCGTAAGTGAATATCCGTATTCCTTTAAGAAAAGCTCCGGGAAAAGAGTTGACCACGGCGTTGCGCCGTTGCCGTACTGCGGCTCGTCTGTAAAAAAGCCCTTTAACGATTTACCGAACCTGTCTGCGAAACGCTCATAATATTTTTCGTGCGTTTCGGCAATAAAGCACTTAACGGCGTCCTTATTGAATGTATCTATGTAATAAGGGTTTACGGTATAATACACCGCAAAGCAGCCGTTTTCGGCAGTATTTATGCTTTCGGCGCCGTTTTCGCCGACCTTATACAGCCCTAACAGATTTTCGGGCAGTTCGTCGCCCTTATTAAGCCAAACCGTTTCAAGACTTTTCTGCTGAAAATCCACGCTCTTTTTAGGTACGGCGTCGCTTGCAAAGCCGCTCGGCCAGCCGTTTTCGTCATACGCCCAGGCTTCCATGCCAAGCTCGTCCGCCTTATCCATACAGGTTTTTATACAGTCGAACCAGTCTTCTCCCATATATTCGGTCTTAAGTCCGCCCCGCGCGTGCATAAAAAAGCCCTCTATGCCGCTTTCCTTCATAAGCTCTATCTGTCTTACAAGCTCTTCTTTTCGAAGCTTATCGTTCCAGCTCCAAAATGGTTTGATTTTATTACTCATATTACACCTTGTGATACATTCAAATAATATCAAAGCAATAATTTACTTTATCGTGATTTATATATTCAAGCCTGCTGTTATTCAGCTTATTTCCATTGCTAATAATACCGTTCAGTCAGGCGGTAATATAAAAAAACTGTCGCACTCTTTTCCCCCTGCACTCTTACATTCCTCAATTTTTTTAAGAATGGGGTGTTCGTTAGGAGGTACATTAGGCGAATGACACACAAAATATTTTTCGGAGTTAAAATCTTCAAAAATCATTCCGTGTCCGCCGTCACATTTAAAAAGAGGCTTATCGCAATGCTTCCAATTTCCGGTAATTTCACCGTTATCGGAATACGCAACCGCCTCAACATAGCTCCCTCTTGCTATACTTGACCACAGCATCAGGAGATTCCCGTCTTCTGTACGGTACAAAAAAGGACCGTCGGTTATATAATTTTTTCTGTCTTTATCCGCCCATTTCGGCTGCGACGCCTTAATAAGCAATATCGGCTCCCCTGCCGTTTCCTTCAAATCCTCCGTAAGCGGAACGGCGTATATCTCGCCGTCGGCAACCTGCAGCCATTCGCGGCAAAAAACCATATACGGTTTTCCGTTCTTATTTACATACAGCGTTCCGTCAAGGCACTCCCATTCCCTTGGCGTAACAGGTCCGTCGGATATAGGACGGAACGGTCCGACAGGTGTATCGGATACAAATATCTGCGTCGCGCGGCAGGCTTTATTACTTTTAAATGTTGCAAGCATGTAATATCTGCCGCGGTATTTATGTACTTCCGGCGCCCAAAAATTTTCAGTGCCCCAAAAGTCTTCGGAAGCTTTAAATATCTCTGTCGGTCCGTCCCAGTATTCCAAATCATCGCTTACATAAACATCGAACCCGTAGGCCTCTCCGAAATTTGCCGAGCCTCTTGTTCCGTAAAGATAATACTTTTTATTATCCGGCAAAATAAACGGATCTCTGATGTGTATTTTATCCAAAGTCAATTTCATTTCAAGTATCCTATTGCGTCGAAGCTTTAACCGCAAGACTATTCGGTTATTTTTTTAATCAAATCATTCAGAAGTCTGTCTCTATGGATATAGTAAACATATCTCATCGGCAAACCGTTATGATTGACCGCATAGTAATTGTCATATGTGGGTATCGGAGTTTTTTCTATTCTTGAAAGCATAAAGAATGAATCGTCATTTAAAAGCCACGCAACCGCTGTAACATCCCATATGCATCTTGACCATGCTCTGCCCTTTGCGTATCTTTCCGCTTCCTTAATTGCGTTATCCGCAAGATAATCGGCAAGCTTATTTTTACCTTTAAACCAATACTCAAATTCCGGTCCGGAAATAGTAAAGCTGCTCACTACACCGAAGCAGGGTAATTGAACTAACGGTATACCGCTTTTCATAATAACACGGGCAGCCGCAACGTCCTGAAACATATTGAATTCTCTTGTATCGTGATAATGTCTGGCATGACCTCCGAGCCATACAAGGACAGCGTTTTCGGCAACGTCGGGATTTATTAATATTGCCGACGCTATGTTCGTTATCGCGCCGATTGCAACGATATAAAGAGGTTTATCGGGCGAATACTTCTTTACGCGTTCTGCTAAGTCCTCGGCTGCTGCCGAAACCACCGGCGTGGACTCGTTCTCAAGAAACCTTTCCGATCCCTTGTATGTGTCGACATCCTTCCCTATCAGTCCAAGAAGCTTTAAAATTTCATTATAGCTTTTTTCCATACCGTCTTTCGGGGAATCGGAACGGTTATTTAAAAACGGCGCCGCATAAATAGCTTTTGTATTCAATTTTTCATCCGATTTCAACAAATATGAAACCGCAAATTGATCGTCGATCTCATTATAGGTGTCCGTATCAATTATCACATCTATTTTTCCTGTCGGAACCGCTAAATTTGCCATTCGCTGTGAAATATCCATAGTAACCTCCGTTTTGTTTTTAAATTTTTCCGTTGTCTGCTTCCGAAAGTGTCTTTTGAACCTCGCAAAGCTTCGGTATAGACGGAGCCGCGCCTTCTTTTGAAACTGCCAGAGCTGCCGCACACGAAGCGGTTTTCAAAATTGTCTCATATGTTTCACCTTTTGAAAGTCCCGCCGTGAAATAGCCCATAAAAGTATCTCCCGCCGCTGTTGTATCGACAACCTCGGTTTTAAACGCATGCATAAAAATATTCTTTTTACTGTCAATATACCTGCATCCCTCAGAGCCCAAAGTAAGCACTGTTTTTAAATTAGGAAATTTTCCGTAAAAACAGTCAAAGTTTTCGCGGTCTTCTTCATAACCGAACAATTCGGACGCTTCAATACGGTTGAGAATTACATATGATACTTTATTAAAATCTATTTTTGTAATTTCCCTATTGTACGGCGAAGGATTTAATATAATGCAAAGTCCTTTTTTATAGGATTGTTCGATTATATAATTGAGATTGTTGATTTCATTTTGCAATAAAATTATATCTCCGCTCTCAAAGTTTTTCAAGACCTCATCGACAAACTCGTCCGTTATCATTTTATTAGAACCGGAATACAAGAATATAGAATTCTCGCCCTTTCTGTCAACCTGTATTACAGCGTGACCCGTTTGGGCGTCAACATATTTTATATATGATATATCAACCCCTGATTTTTCAAGAGTATCAGTCAAGAGCTTTGAACCCTTACCCAAACACGCGGCGTGAAAAACTTTCACTCCCGCACGGGAAACCGCAATAGATTGATTAAGTCCCTTGCCTCCGGGGAAAATTTCAAGCTTTTCGGTACTCTCTGTCTCGCCGGGATTGACTATGTGGTCGATTGAATAGACATAATCAATATTACAGGAACCGAAATTAAGAATTTTCATATTATTTCCTCCGACGGAACACCTTCGCTGAAAATTTCAATTTGTGCCGGCTTAATTGCGTTTTCATTATACTGCGCCCAATACATTTCGGCAGTAACTGTTATTTTGCCCGCTTTTTCGGTTGATTGTATCAATACCGTTGCTGTTCCTGCTTCCGCGCATACCGGATTTGCTCCTATATCGGTTCCGCCGATTATTTTACCTTCTCCGGCTACCTTGAAGATTATAGGCTCTGCGTCCGAGCTTAACGGCACTATGTTTTCGTCTTTGTCAAGAAGATGGCATCTCAGCGCAACTATATCCGAACCGTCAGCCTTAAGCGGTATATTCATAAAATCAGCCTCCAGCTTTAAGTGAGTAGCCACACCCGGTGCCTTTACCTGCTGTACCGCAACTACCTTACCGTCCACTATTGCCTCAGCCTTTAAGACCGAACGATGTCTTGATTTATATTTTCTCTTAATATCCTTAAATGTAAACGGAGGATGCTTTACCTGAAGCTCATCGGGAGCCTGTTCGGCAACCAGTACATCATTAAAATACAGCCGTACCTTTTGAGCATTTGAAAAGACCGTTACATCGGAAGGACTGGATTCGGTCCACCAGTTGGCTATATAGAGAATGTCTCCCGCCGTACTTCTGTCTTGCTGACTCTTAACAAACCAGTAGGAAAACTTCGGTATCCTGAAAAGATCTAAATGACCGCCCCAACACGGATTAATGTGATACCCGCGATTGTGTGAAATAACAGGCCATATTCCGTATCCGCAAAGTCTTTTATCATTATACACATTTATATATTGACCGCTGTTTTCCCCGTTGTCAAAACGCTGCAGCATTCTGTCAACAGACTGAACCATGGGAGAATCTCCCCACCTGCGAGGAGAACGCCATATACTGTTTTGGTCGAAAAAGTTATCAGGTGCGTCGCCGTATTCTCTTATCCAGCGCGGTCTTTCGGTGAAATCCCTTCTCTCAACCAATCCGTACTTTTCCATACCCTTGCCGAGCATACCGGGGTCATACTCACAGTATTCCACATCAGTGGGACCGTAATCGGAAGCAGTATAACAGGGTTCATACGGAAATTCGCTGTGTACAACATCATGAAATCCTTTTTGGGTATCATAATCCATCTCGGATTCATTCAATATCGGCTCCCACAGCAGAACACAAGGATAATTCCTTTGTATTCTTACTATGTCTCTCATATTATGCTGCGCCCGTTCTTCAAAAATTCCTTTTTTGAAGAATTGCCATCCGGGGTTGCTTACTATTAAAGTAATTCCGATTTTGCTGCATGTTTCCAAAAAGGTTCGGCAAAACGGATAATGAGAACGGATATTATCAAATCCCGCTTCTTTGATTTTCATAATATCTCTGATAAGAAGACTTTCCGGAACGGAATTTCCTATATAAGGCCATGTCTGATGATAATTCGCACTGTTGAAACGCCTTGAGAGGCCGTTGAAAATTACACCGTCATTTACCGTAAACTTAAAGCTTCTTATACCTATGTTGATATTTTCACTGTATATGCCGCCGTTTTCATCCTCAAGAGCAGCCTTAAACACATAAAGATTAGGCGTTTCGGGACTCCAGAGCATAGGATTATCTACAACAATCTTGCCGGTCAAATACTCATTTTTGCAAGCTTTCAATTCGCTTTTTAACGAGTATTCGCCTATTTTTTCTCCGGTCGGCGCGAAAATACCGACACGAAGACCGTATGACTTGTCAAAATCAAAGTCATTCTGAATATGAACACGGAAATTCACTTCGGCGGATTTTTCCGAAACATTTGTATACCATACAAATATTCCGCCTCCGGCAATCTCATCCGCAAGCATGGGATCCGTTATATATAAGGGCTCACAAACGGTGATTTCGGCTTTTCTGTACAATCCTCCGTCATAGGAAAAGTCCAGTTCCTTTTGAGGCTTTCCGGGCGGAACCTCGGGATTGTCGGAATTGTCAAGCACAATATGTATTTCATTATCCTGACCGTAATTCAGAAAACCGCTTATATCGCTTTTAAAAGGCGTATATCCGCAATAGTGTTTTTTTACCTTTGAGCCGTTAATATACAATGTGCTGACGCCCATTGCCCCCTCAAATTCCAAAAACACTTTTTTGCCGGCATAACCGTCGGGTATATATTGAATTTTTTTGTAATGGCAAAGACCCTGATAGTTTCTGCATCCGCTCGAATTTGCGGGTGTAAGCTTAACGCAATGCGGAAGGCACACGCTTTCGGCATTGCCGTCATCCCAATTATCCCCGATACAGAATTTCCAATCCGTATTTAAGCTTTTCACTGTTTTTTCCGTCATTTTGCCACCTCTGATAAATTGATAGTTTTTCCGGATTCAATAAGAATTTCTTTTCCTCTTGAATTTGCATAAAGGTTTTTGTCCGTAGGATTATAAACAAGGTTTCCGTCGCAGCTGAATTTAAGCTGCTTGAACGCCTTTACATAATTTGCTATTTCACCGTTAGTGGCATACCATATATCATCCCTTGAGGAAACCTTCTTACAAAACTCCTCCAACCGCTCCCAATTATTGTCATTAGCAAATTCATGCGAATGTCCCCAAACATATAACAGATGAGGACCCGTACCCTCTGCCGATAAAAATGCGTCGGTAAGTTCAAAAAGCTTTTCCGCTTTATGATGACATGTAGGCACCCAACGCAAAAAATCCCTCGGAAGCTGAAAATTAAAAGTGGCTCCTACCGTCCTTGCGTAATTTATACCGCAAATTTTTGCAATTTCCGGTTCGTTATTTGTGTCGCTTAAGCCGTAAGGATAAGCCATACCGTCAACTATTTTTCCTGTCATACTTTCCAAGGCGATACGGTCATTTATTATCTGCTGCGCAACCTCGGCCTGTGAGAGCTGATCCAAAAACCTATGTTCCACTGTATGCACGGCAATTTCGTGATTTTTGTAAAGCTCCGCTACATGCGCTTTCTCTTCATCATTGCCTTTACAGCTCCAACCGCTGCATATGTTGAATGTACATTTAAGCCCATATTTATCCAAAATGCTTATCATCCTGCGATCGCTGTCTGAACCGTCATCATAGCTTAATGTGACTGCCTTTGTTTTGAAACCCGGAAACGATATATTTAATTCCATATAAACCACCATATTTCCCTTTAAGACACGATATTTGACAGATATTCAAATATCTTTATTTTACAGCGCAGTTTTGCGCGTTTACGACCGTTATTTAATATCCTTTAAAAACGCCCAATTTTTCATAGTCATAAACTCATCGGCATGCAGTCCGCTCTCGGCAACGGGAGAGCAATCTCCGCTCCACAGACAGAAGAAGCCCATTTTCGGACACTTTTCCAATAAATCCAAGAGATTTCTCCATTCTCCCTTGTCTTTGTTCGGCTCGTCTCTGTTAAGATTAACGCCTAATTCGGCATATCCGAACGGTTTGTCACATAATCCGGCATGTCTTGAATAATGCCATGCTTTTTCATAAAATCCTTCGGGTACATCCTTAGGAACCCAAGGCATAGAATATGCCGTAGGCGCAACAACATCGACATAATCGCTTCCCGGGAAATACAAATCGCTTCTTCCGTCGTTTGCGCATGAAGACGGTGAATAGGTTATCAGAATATTATCAAGATTTCTTTCGTTTATCAAATAATCGACCAGCTGGCGCCATATTCTTTTGAACGATTCTATACCCTCCTCGGATTCCGTAAAAGAACCGAAAAAGTATTTGTTATTCATTTCAACAAACGGACGGTACATAGCGGTAACGCCGGCATTCTTTAATGCCTCCAATCCGTCTGCCCATGATTCACGGCATTTAAGATAAAAATTATATGCCTTTTCATTTCTGTTGGGATTTTCGGCGTCGAAATTCATTATAAAATCCTTGCGGTCTTCTTCATTTTCATATATTTCGGCGCACATATCATCCGCCCATTCATTTGCGTTATGAACAAGTATTACGGCTCCCTCTTTATAATGCTCTATAATTTTTTCATTGGATTCCTCGTAATCAAATGTTCCGTCACCCCGATGTAAATAATAGGTGCTGTAAAGACCGAGTGTTCCGTACTTCTTGCTCAGGCAATCATAATTGTTATAGTTTCCGTCAGTCCTGTAATACAGATGATCGAATGCGCCGCAAATAGACTTTGTGCTGTCATCGGTATATTTTTTAAGTAAGTTTAATATTCTTACTGCGTCTTCGTTCGCATTAGGGTTAATTGGTTTTAATATAGACATAATAAGTAAATCTCTCCTGTTTTTAATTTTATAAATCAGCCCACTATACCGGTTCTTTCTATACTTTCGGTAAAATAGCGCTGTGCGAAAATATATAACACCAACGGCGGCAATATGCAGAGAAGCGCGCCGGACTGTAAATATGTACGCAAAAGATAAGGTGACGCACCGCCGGTTCCTATTCCGGCGTTCTGTATCATACCCTGAAGATTATAAAGCATTACAGACAGCGGTTTAACACCGTCTATAAAATAAGTGGATGCAGAATAATAGTCATTCCAGTGCCAAATAAAAGAAAACAGCAAAACCGTTATAAAAGCAGACCGCGAATTGGGAAGCATAACCCTTAAAAAGGTTCCGAAATGACCGCAGCCGTCTATGTATGCCGCCTCTTCAAGCTCCTTCGGCATACCTATAAAGAACTGCCTGAATATAAAAATAAACAATCCGTTTCTGAGTCCGCATCCAAACAGTGCGGGTAATATAAATGTCCATTCGGTATTGAGCAAATTAAAGCTTCCGATACCGAGCAATGACAGTATTCCGCCCAAATCAAAATATCTGAAGGATAGATAAGTGGCATTCATAAGACTGAGCGGAGGTATAACTATCGTAAGTATAACAAGCAGGGAAACTATACCTTTGCCCTTAAAATTAAATCTGGCAATTCCGTATCCCGCCAGAACACACGACGCTAAAGAAGCAAGGGTTGCGCCGAATGTTATACGGCAGGTAAGTCCCAATGATTTCCAATAATCCATTATTTTTATAGTTTCCGTTATACTCTTAAGGGAAAGCTGTTTTGGTATCCAAACAACGCTGGGATCCTTTACCGAGGTAGGCTCTCTTATAGCAACGCTTACCATATAGAGGAGCGGAAAAGTAAATATATACACCATCCCGACAAAAAACAGGAAAAGAAATATATTTGCTATCCACTGACCTTTCTTACGGCGGAAAGTATTAGTCAATTTTGTTTTATTTATGTACATATGTTACACCCTCCGTTTCTTTTGACCGTTTATACGGTTAAATATAAGCATAACAATACCCAATATAAACAGTATGGTCAAAACATACGGAATCGACATCGCAGACGCTTCCCCGAACCTCAGGGCATTTAATTGCTCGTTTATCTGCTTCATTACAAGATTGTCCATACTCACAAAGCTGTCAACAACGGTATACACAACATTTATAAGCAGCATCGGCACAAGCATCGGAAGCGTAATCATCCAAAATTCTTCCCATGCGGACGCACCCTCCGTATCCGCCGCTTCATATAAAGACGGCGATATGGATTGAAGTCCCGCAAGGAAAATCAGCATCTGTATACCTGTTTGCCACATTAAATCGAATAAATTATTTGATATTTTCGTGAAAAAAGATACCAGCTTTGTATCCATACCCGAATTGGTCAAAAGCTGCTGTAATCCGCTGCTGTTCATTACCGAACCCGAATCCCCTGACAGGGAGCTCATATTTCCCGCCATCATAGTTCCCGAAACGACATCGTTTTTGAGTATACTGATAACCACACCGGAAGCTATAATAACCGGCAAAAAGAATACCGCACGAATAAAGGTTCTTCCCTTGAATTTTCTGTTAAGCAAAACAGCAAAAAACAAACTTGAAATAATAATAATCGGTACTCTGTACGCCAAAGAGAGAAGGGTGTTCAGGAAATTCGAAGAATAGGTCTGATCTCCCCTGAACGCATAAACATAATTGTCCCAGCCCCTGAACTCAATATTGTAGCTGCCTATCTCCAATATTACTTCAGAAAAACTGTACCTCACAGTTTTTATAATCGGGTCGAGAAAGAAAAAGAAAAATCCGATAAGAAACGGCAGGACAAACAACCAACCCACATTATTCTGTTTTTCTAAAGACTGCCTTTTTTTTCGCATAGTATCACCAAACCTTAAAAGTTGCCGTTAACGATAAGCAAGTTGGTTATTTAAAGACAAAGCTCCTGCCCTTTAAGCTCAAACCGTCAACATTAATATCTGTGTTACCGTAATTAACATATACGCAAACTCCGTTGTCAAACACGGTTTTTGTGCAATCGCCGTTTATACTGTGATCTGTAATAACACTTCCCTTTACAGCTTCAAGAAGAGGACTGAGTTCTTTATAATACTTTGCCGCCTCGTCCTTCCACAAATCAAATGTAGTGCTGTAAAGCTCGTCATACTTACTGTTTGACAATACCGAAGCATCACTGTACATTCCGTCAAAATGCAGATTAATGCCGGTTTCAGCCGCCTTTAAAAACAGCTGCTCCTTTTCGGATGTGGAGGAAAGAGATTGTGAAAATATATCAATATATCCGTGCAACAGTATCTGATAAAAAGGCACATCGCAGTCAAACATCCCGTACCCTCCGGAAAAAGCCGGAACCGAAAAGATTTGTTCGGCATACGGGAAAGTGTAAGAATTCGCAGAATCAAAGCTTAAGGATATATTCTTATCACTGTAATTCTTTAACAGTTCCTCGTATATTTTCACTGTTTCGGAACGATATGTACCGTCCTTCTCATCAAAATCCGAATAAATATTACTGCCCAACACAGATAATGAAATTGATTTTATATTTTTACCGTCAATCTTCTTTAAGAGCTTATTTGACAATTCGGAAAGCGCTGAAGGCTTTATCAGTCTGTAATCATAGTCCGCACTTTTTTCCGAATAAACAGATCTTAAATACTTATGTCTTTTAGCAACAGAGCCGAAAACCGTTTTTGCCGCATCCTGACTTTTTGAAAAACCGTTTCCGCTTTTTCTGAACCTTAAAATATCCAATTCAAGCGACAGCTCAAAGCTGTTTTCTTCACAGTATTCTTTCAGATTATTAAGACTTTTGTTCCCACCCAGCTGTTTTAACGCATTCACATTTTTCGGAAGCTTTGAGTTAAGTATTCCGCCGTTAGTCCAACCGACATATCTGGCGCTTATATTATCTATTCCAAGCTCCTTAAGCTGCTCCAAAATCTCCTGTGCCTGTGCAAAGGTCGTCAGCGGGAGGGTTTTTGTATAGGGTATTCCGATGAAATAGGCTTCCTTATCGGCGGCACCGTAGAGTGACAATGCCAGCGCGCTTGAGGTATCGTGTTTTTTTAACCCTTTACTTATTAAATAATTCCTGTAAGCCTCCGCCATTCCCACATAATCGGCTTTTTCGCCGGAAAGCATCATATATCTTACGGTATAGTATTTGTTTTGGGGCAGATTTCTTGAAGCCTTTGTTATAATGCTTCGGTTTGCCCAATCGTCTTCATACAAAAGAGTATTTGAGACTATTCTCTGCTCCGCCTGCGACCAAGCTCTGTTATATCCCATTTCCGAATTGCCGTTTTCGGCATTAATCGACGCCATTGCGTCTCCGGATACGATTATCGCAAACAAAGCGTCATCATTTTCCTTAAGTCCGAATACCGGCATTTTCACGGATTCTTCAACATTCTTGCTTTCACGCTGCTCAACAGCCAATTCTTTGCCGTAAACATATGAGTGATAGCCGGATTCCGTAACAACCTGATTATTGTAATTAACGAGCGCTCCGCATCCGTCCGGGATAAAGAGATACCCCTGTGCGCTTGAATTTCCCGCTCCGAAAGACGGCAGTAACGCAATATTCACCAATATTATATCCTTACTGCATTTAATCTTTTTTAATTCAATCGTAGCTTCAAAGCCGTTTTCCGTTAATACATATTTTACGGGGATATATACGCCTAAGGATTTAAAATCATACGCAATACTTACTCCGTTTTCAATATCGGAAGTCTTTATACCGTCATTTAAAACACATTCGTTATGACTGTTAGCGATTTTAATATCAACCGCGGTGTTTTCGTCCTGAGCGTTTAAATATCCGACGGTAATATCGGAATATACCTCGCTCCTTTTGTCGCCGAATGTAATTTGGTCATTTAAAAAATCGTTGGGAACACTGTACCAAATTTTTCCGCTTTGTTTGTTTTCGAGAGCTATATGCCCCCTTTTTTTATCAGCATAAAGAACTGCGTCCGATGTTTCGGAAACCTTATCAAAGGTCATAAGATATTCGTCTTCCGTATCCGCATCGACATATAGCTGTACCGGATTTGTTTTTTTCTGATTTTCGTTATCCGCAAAGCATTTCACATTACCCGAAAAAGCAAATGTCACGACCATGAATAATAAAAAAACGCTTCTTAGTATCCTCAGATAACGATACTCTAAATTCGATTTCAAAATAACACCTCTTTTGAAATGTACTATCGCAATGAAATTTCCGTTTTAACGGATTGTAAAAATCCGAAAAGCTGCGACAGAAGACTGTAAAACAGGATGATGAGGAACAATACAACGCCCATTCCGATAATTGTAAGCAAGACGCATATTATTGTCTTACCGAACGAATACTGATGTATGGTGCTGAGCGCGGTGAAAAGAAGAAACGCCGTCCACAGTATCCCGAGCCATAAAACAATACTTATAAATGTTTCTTCATTTACTGCCATAAACTGGGACATTATCAAAGCAATAACTTTGCATAACAGCATCGGCAGCAGCGAGTATGACACACCCGCGCAAATTTCTTTGAATGTTCCTTTGCCCTCCAAAAGCGTACAGATAGCATAGTTTGCGCACACGAAAAGACAGAAAACACCGATTGTTTGCAGCAAAGTATAAATCAGTCTGTAATTTTCGGGCCGGTTATCATTAAACGGAAAACCGAGGCAAAAATAATTTGTAGCTTCTATTAAGAACCAAGCAATCAGAATAATAACGCATATGGGCCACGACATTATTTTTCTGGTTCTGAACTGGGCAAAACCGTCTGCGGGATGCTTCATTACATAAACAGGAAACATTTTCCTCGTTTCCCAGCCCGAATATGCCTCGCCCTCTTTGAGCGCAAGCTTTTTCTTTACTTTACCTGTTACAAAGGCAAACAGTACTCCGCATAAAACCACTCCGGCAACCAGCGGTATGAAGTTTTTGCGCACAAATATTTTTCTGTACTCCTCAAACGAATGGGAATAATCCTTTTGTGCGTAAGCCTTTTTAAAATAAGACATTGCCTGACGGTATTCACCATGTGCGTCGAGCGCCTTGCCTATACCTAAATATGCGGTTTCATTATTCGTATTAAATGAAAGTATACGGCGGAACAGTTCAAGCGCTCCGTCATAATCACCGTTTTCGAGCCTGATAACGCCGCTTTTGAAAACCTGCATATATTCCGTAGGCTCAAAAACATAGATGCAAGCCCTCTCCTTGTCAAGCACAAGAACCGAATCGCCTACGGTCTCAATCGCCGTGGGATTTTTAAACATACCCTTTTGATTTCCGAGCCCGCCGAACGCCGACATCATTATGCCGTCCTGTTGGGAATAAAGGAACACGCGTCCCCTTGTGGAATCCAATAAATATATAAAACCGTTTGAATCGATTTCTATATCCGTAAGCTTGGTTCCGCCCGGCGAGTCATACTCTGTATTAAACTCCAAATCTCCGAAGGTTCTCTCATCACCGTCCGCAAGTATATTGCCGCCGGAAATATTAAGCTTCCTTACCATTCCGGATGTGACTTCGCTGTTATTCTGGTCTTTAGTTACAGTAAAAATATAACCGTCATCGGATATATCAAAATTAGAAAAATTGGCTGCTGTATATTGGAGCGAACCTTTAAGCTGAGTTTTTGACATAAACCTGCGCATTATGTATTTCTTTATTACATCTGCTGTTTTTACAACCGGATTGCTGCCGTAAAAGGTTTTGAATTCCCCGTCCTGTGTAAATACCATAGCTCCGATATTTACATCATCTGCAATAGCATATATCCTGTTTTCGCTGTCAACAAGAATTTTTGTATAATTGCACATAATGTTATCGTCCAACAAACTCGTGTCAGGTTTGTTGATTTTAAGACCGATATTTCCGTCCTTGTCCGACACGAGAATTCTCTGATTATCTGTGTCGGCTATATAAATCGTCCCGTCAGACTTTATCGCAAAACCCGACGCCTTGGCAAATTCTATCTGTTCTCCGCTGTCGGAATCCGCAAAGCTGTCCATAACTCTTTTTACCTTGTAATCACTGTCGGTTGTTATGATACGGGAATTTCCGCTGTCTAAAATCCATATATTTCCGTCTGCGTCCACAGTAATATCGGAAGGCTCCTTCATCTTGGTATCAAGTCCCAAGGCTTTGCTGTCAACAGTTTTTTTCAATGTATAACCGTCGGGAGCGGCAACTGATGTGTCATTGGAATTATATTCATACGATTCATACGGAACCAACGACTGCGCTGCTTCGACATTACAGGGGATGATAACCGATGCCGTCAACAGCATCAACGCCGATAAATACCCTAATCTGTTTTTTAATTTCATATGTTTCCACCCTCAAAGGTCATTTTAAGCCCGATTGCGACATAGTTTCCATAACAGAGCTCTGTGAAATCATAAATATAATTATCGGCGGAAGCATTAAAATCAAGCCCACCGCAGAGCCGGCTCCGGCCCTTGCAAGTCCTCCGGCGGAAATGGTCGACAGTACACTTGGGAGCATCTTCATATCTTCGCTGTAAATGTATTGTATACCCGTGTTATTCCACAATCCCTGAAAGGTGAATATTATAAGCGTAAGCCATGCCGGTCTTACACACGGAATAACTATTTTGAAAAAAATTCTGTTTTCCGAAGCGCCGTCAAGCCTTGCGGCTTCCAAAATTGAATCGGGTATTGCCGTCTGCATAAACTGCATCATTAAAAACACGCCGAAAGAACTCGCCATAGCCGGCAGCAGAATCGCAAGGTAGGTATTTACCAGACCCATTGAGGATATTATTACATACTGCGGAACCGCAGTAACCTCCGAGCGGAACAATATCATCCATATTATAAGCAGCGAAAAAAGCTTCTTGCCCGGAAACTCAACCTTAGCCAACGGAAACGCCGCAAGCGAGGCGATAATTATGTAAATAAATGTTCCTATAACCGAAACAAAAACGCTGTTAAAAATATATCTTGAAAGCGGTACCCAAAGGTTATTAGCTAATTCAAAAACCTGATAGAAATTATCGAATGTGGGGTTTTTGACAAAAAACCTCGGAGGATATGCATATATCTCATTTATCGGCTTGAATGCCTGTACCGCAGTATATACCATAGGCAATGCCATCAGTGAGCCTACCAAAAGCAGAAACACCAATATTAAAAATGTAACGCCCTTTGACCTTGACAGCTTTACCTTTTTCTTAGCTTTGCGTTCCGCAATGAAGCTGCGGAATTTCCTTGCTGCAACCATTTTACCACCCCTATCAGTCTGCAGAATACTTGCGTAAAACCTTATTTATCAACATCCATGTAAACATCATCATAAGGAATAACACAACTGCTATTGCCGAAGCGTATCCCATTTCAAATCTCACGGTTCCGTAATCCGTCATATGCAAAAGCAGGGTGTGAGTTGAATAATTGGTGCTCGGCGAGCCTGTAAGAGCGCTGCACTGAGCTCCGACCGCAAAAGCGGAAGAAATTGACATAACAGCACCGAAAAGAAGCTGAGGAGCCATCTGAGGAAGCGTAACATAATACATCTCCTGAAAACGGTTTTTTACCCCGTCTATTGCGGCGGCCTCGAAAAATGTTCTGTCAAGCGATTGCAGACCTGCCACAAAGGACAAAAATCCTGCTCCGAGACTCATCCATATTACTACTATCAAAACTACGCCGAAATTATAGTCCGTATCGGTAAGCCAGCTGATAGGATCGCTTATAATTCCGAGCTGTATAAGCGCGTTATTTACAAGTCCCTTGGAATCACCCGAAAATATAAATGTCCATATGTAATAAACATTGCCCGCAAGCGATGGTCCGTACATTATGAGTGTTATAAAGCTTCTTGCCGTTCTTCCCATTTCATTTATAAGCCATGCTACTATAAAGCTCAGAATATAGCCTACGGGACCCGTTATCACTGCAAATAATAAGGTGTTTTTCAACGCCTTTATAAACACATCATCCTCTAAAATCAGTCTGATATAATTATCCGCACCGATAAACTTAGGCATTTCAAACATATTAAATGATGTAAAACTCAACAGCAGTGAGGATATAACAGGCAAAACCGTAAAAGTTATAAACATCAGCATAAACGGAAAGAGCATTAAATAGTAATATCTGCTCTTAATGATTCGACTTTTAAGCGTAAATCCGTCTCGATTCTTTGAAAACTTTTTCATTGACATTCGGCTAACGCCGCTCCTCCCTTTGAAAAAACAATCACGGTAAGCCAAATTCTTTCCGTTTTCTCGTTATTTCATTGTTTATATCCTTATTATAAAGTGCCAGTTCTCTTCGCGGCGCTCCCCCGTCATTAATAGAAGCACGCAAAGCGCTCGTTATAGATCTGTCTATGGAATAGTTACCCGGTATCTCAGGTATGCATATAACCGATTCCCACTGTGACATAATAAGCTCTGATTCGGCATGTGTCCAACGCATTGATTTGAAGGCTGTACGGTTGGCGGGTGAATAGCGCCCCAAAATGCCCATAGTAGATTCCAGCATATTTGCGTAATAGCTTTGCGCCTCAGCGCCTGCCCACCATGAAATAAACGACCATGCTTCCTGTTCGATACCCTTTTTCACGGCGCTTTTAAGCATTATACAGCCCGTAACGGTAGAAACATCCGACCTATTCAATTCGCCGTTTTCCCCTACCGTAGCCGGAATGGGTGCAAAACTCCATAATCCGTTTATTTCGAGCGCCGCGGCCTTTAATTGATTGTATGCGGAATAGTATTCTATCGCCATTGCCATTTCACCTGTCCTGAAACGGTTGAAGAAATCATATTCCTTAGCAAGACCGTGGTCTGTGTAAAGCTGCGCGGTAGTTTCAAAGGTTTTGTACGCAATCTCATTATCAAGCGCGGTTTTCTTCAAATCCTCGGTAAACATTCTTCCGCCGTTTTGGTAAAGCAGCGTCTTAAAGGTATTGGCAGCCAAAGAAATTGCGGCGTTCGCCTTATTTATCTCGGCAATTCCCACCTCAAGATTATTGAACTGAAGAATGTTCATAACCTTGTAAAAATCGTCCCATGTATTAGGTACTTCAAGACCGAATTCATTAAAAATATCGGTTCTGTAAAAAAGCATATGGAATGTCTGGGATTCAGGCAGAGCATAAACTCCGGAATTATATTCAAAAGGAATAAAAGCCTGTTCTCCTATCTCATTTTTAAGAGCGTCCATATTGAATTTTGACAAATCAACCAACGCGCCGCGCGAAGCAAGATTTACAGGCGTATCCTGCGGCACCAAAAGCGCCACATCGGGACCCTTTCCGGCAAGAGTTGCCTGAATAAGAGTAGTGCTTGTATCTACCATATTAAGCGAAACCGGGATACCGGTTTTGCTGACAAATATATCGCTGACCATTTGATTGATTATTTTTACCTGATCTCTTCCGCTTGAGACCCAAACATTTACGGGTGTTTTGCCGTTGTACTGTTCGGTATCAAATGAAGAATAATCGTTAGTAAAAGAATACGCAAATGATTTTATACTGTAAGAAACAGAATCAAAGAATGAAATTTTGCCGCTGTCTGCCTTTTTACCTTCGGGCACAAGCTCAATGTAATCAACTGTGAGAGGCTGCTGCGATAAAACTAAAATAAGTGAGCCGAGACTTTCTGTATTGCCTTTAAATTCAGAAAGTCTGACAGGTATGGTATACGGGGTATCCGCCATCTTTTTAAGCATAATAGACATTTCATCAAGCACAGATGCCTGTGTGTCCCTGCCGGAAACCACCTTTTCTATTTCGCCCGCTATCTCGTCTATACTTGCGCTCAATTTTTTAAGTCTCGGCACAAGATCCTCGATAACCGTTTCAAGATTATAGTCCTTATACACATCGGGCGAGGTGCCTGTGACCACGACTATATCACGGTAAAGTGAGTTAAGATCCAACACCGCTCTGTTCAGTTTTCTTAATGAAGGACCCAGCTTTCCGGGGACGCAATCCATAGTCAGGATATGCTCACCCTTTGAAAAATAATAGAGATACGGTTCTTTTTCTCCGAGCTCATATACCTGCCACTTCAATCCGTAAGGAAAACAGAGTAATTCCGATTCCTCAAAAGGAACCTCTCCGTCAATTTTAATATTGCGATAACTGTTCATACCCTGATTCAGATTTTGTCTTGCCTTGACGGCTATTTTATACCAACCCGAAACAGGCACATTGCATTTCCACGAAATACTGTCGCCGTTGTAGCACCAGTTACTTCCGCCTATGGAATTCAAGCTGGTGACACCCGGATTATTAGGCAACGTCGAAGCGTTGCTTTTGTCCGTAAGGGGGTATATACCGGAATTGTTTTTTCGGTATGTAAGCGCCGCTTCTATTTTTACCGATTCCTGTTTATCGCCGACTTCATTATCTTTATTTTTACTGAGATAATTACTGTATGATAAAGCTTTGTCCGGTTGACCCAAAACTATTCCGTTAATGTTAAAATCGCCGTCTGCATAAGCGATTTCCAAGGTATGGTTTCCGGCTTCCAAATAGTATTGATAAGGCTCATTATACATACCCTGTCTGTCAACAAGCCATTTACTCTGCGGTTCGTTTATCTCAATTTGATTAGGTAATCTGTCATTTCCCGCGCTATCCTTATAAAAAGTGCCGTCGGACTGCAGTTCATCCTGCCAGATACGCTCAAGCGTCAGGCTTTCGCTTTCTCTGAACGGTATCTGATTATCAAATGTAAGGGAAAAAGTGATATCGTTTCCATTGCCCTGCAAAGCAGTATAATTCATACAAACCGCATACCGTGCCGACTGCTTAACCGTAAATCCGATTTTCAGCGTTCTGTTTTCGGAATTGATTGCGGAAGGATTTTGACCATTGTCAAAAACAGTGATGTTTTCATCCGAAAAATCATCATCCGCATACTTTTCATAATAATAAAAGTATGAATTATCTTCTGCGGATACAGTATCCGATGCTGCCTCCTCGGCGGAAATGCCGACCGTTACAGCTGAAGAAATCATAAGTATGCTGAACAGTACGCATATCGCTTTATAAGCAAAGCTCTTAAATATGTCTTTCATATTTCCCTCCATATATTGTCAGACATTTATCTCGCACTCAAAGGTATGCCGTCCGGAAAAAACCTTTTTCAATGCTCCGTTCGGCAAAACAACATCCGCCGAGCAGTTAACGGGAATTTCAACCGATATGGAAAACTCCTTCCCGTTCTTAATCCATTCAATAGAATATACTCCCCTGATTGTATGTTGAACGCATTTAACTCTGTTGACGAACGAAGACATATGAGGTTCGATTTTCACTTTTTTGTAGGCGTTTTCCAAAGAGACAAGTCCCGACAATACTTTTACAATAAAAACTCCCGCTCCCGCAAACATTGCGTGATTATGAGAAATCATATCGCCTTTAGCGTCGCTCCACTGTTCCCAAAGCGTAGTCGCGCCCTTTGAAAACTGGTATCCGAAAGACGGATAATCATTTTTAAAGTATGTTTGCAGCAACAAATCTATATCGTTGTTTTCGCTCAATAATAATGATAAATATTTTGTACCGAAAATACCGGTATCCAAATGACCGCCTTTATCGGCTATCAATCTTTTTATACTTTCGTAAACGGCGTTTTTTCGCTCTTTCGGAACCATACCGAAATACAACGGCAATACCGAAGCTGTCAAGCTGCCGTCCGAATAATCATTGGTTAAGTCATTGAAAAAGCGCTTATTGTAGGCAAGCGCAATATTATTTAAAATGCTTTTGTATTCCTTTATATCTTTATTACAGCCCAAAACCTCAGCAATTTTAATCAAATCGGAAACTTCGCGGTAATATAAGGCTGTTGATGTTTCCTCAACATTTGAAAAAGACGACCTGTAATTTCCGTCAGGATTTTTTTTCGGTGCACACCAATCCCCGAACTTTTCACCGATAATCAAATCCTTCCACTTGTTTCTTATATAAAACACACATTCCTTGAAGTAACGATAACCCGATTTGAGTATTTCGGTATCCCCGTATTCATTATATAAACTCCATGCAATTAATATCTGAGTGCCTTCCCAGTCCGGCGTACCCTTGGTATTAAAATACGAAGTCAGCCATTGACGCCAATATGTCCATGCGTCAAGCAAAAAACCGGACATTTCGGGATATGTCGCACTGTCCATAAGACAGGGCGTACGCTCATCGCGTGCCGGACAATCCGTCATAATGCTGTAGCTGTTACCCATTACCGAACGGGAAATGTTATTAAACAAACGATTAAGAGGTTCGTAGTCACAGGAGAAGTCTCCTGCCTTTTCCATTGAGGAACGAACAACACAACCGTACGCATCGTCTTTTTCGATTTCGGAATCATATCCGATTATCTCAATATATCTGAATCCGTGATAAGTGAACCTCGGTTCATAAATCGACTGCTCCGACCCGTTTAATATGTATATATCGGTAGCCTGAGCCTTACGGTTGGTATATGTATCCAGTTCTCCGTTTTCATAGATTTCCTCCGCATACCGCACCGTTATTTCAGTCCCGCTTTTTCCGCCTCGGAATTTAAGTCTTGCCCAACCCGCAATGTTTTCTCCGAAATCCAAAACCGTTCCGTTTTGGGATTTCCAAACCGATACGGGTCTGATTTCTTCGGTAATCTTAAGCGGTTCGATAACCGACGGCTTCAGAATTCTCTGCGGTTTGTTGTATACTGTTTGCGCTTTTTCCCAGGCGCTGTCATCATAGCTTATATCAAACCAATTCTCACATAACCGACTGTCGAAATATTCCCCGTGATAAATATGATTGTAATAAATCGAACTGTCGGCTTTTGAGCGCCATGTATCGTCGGTTGGTATAATTCGACGGGAACCGTCTTCATATATCAGGTGCAGCTCCGCGAGTATACGCTTCGGTCCGTTCCATCGCCATGCGAATTTTGAAAAGTTCTTTTTATAATAACCCGCACCGAGCCAAAAGCCTATGCAATTTTCACCGCTTTTAATCTTATCGGTAATCTCATAGGAGTCATAATAGTAATACTTGTGCGAATAACCCGGAGCTAAAACGCGGTCGTCGGCCTTAGCTCCGTTTATGTACGCCTCATACCATCCCTGGGAAAAAACATAGAGCGTTGCCCTTAAGCATTTTTCAGTATTGAATACCTTTCTGAGAAGCGGGGATTTATCGGGATTTTCAGATAAATCCGGCGTTATCCAATCCGCCGTCCAATCCTTGATCCCCGTTCGCCAAAATGCAATTCCGCTTACTGCGGAATTGCCGTTATTATCCCACACAAAAACACGCCAAAAATACTTTTCGTCCGATTTCAGCGGTTTTCCGCCGTACAGAACTTCTGTTGTTTGATCGGATTCTATACGGCCGCTGTCCCATAAAATGTTTTTTTCAAGCTTTTCCGATGAAGAAACCTGTATACGATATGCCTTCTGAAACGAATTTTCTTCATCGGACAGTATTTCCCATGAAAAATGCGGTGTTTTAATATTTAAAGTCGGACATTTTGAATGTTCTGTTTTTAAATTGCCGACCTTAAGTACCGGTTTATTATACAAGAGAGTTGTCTCCTTAGCCTTTAGGTTTTCCGTTTATTTATTATGATTATTGTTGCCGCAGCCGCCAAAGATACGAGAACCACTATTCCGGAAATTATCCAATATATGCTGCTGCTTGAATTTCCCGAAGATTTTTTGGATTTTTCTCTGAGAACTACATTTTTAATTACAGTTTTTTCGTTATCTCCGGATTCTGTATTTTCTGTATTTTCAGAAGGTGCATATCTTTGTGAATTGCCGCTGTTGCCGGTGTTATTGTTCTTTCCGTTGTTTTTGTTTTCCGAAAGATCCAAAAGAGTCCAATCCGTACTCTTACCGTCCGCCTTTTTCACGCCGTAAACGGTAAACTCACATATGGCGCAGCGAGTCTTATCGGAATCAAATGTCGATGAATTAGGCACTTCAACATACAGCCTTACATACTGTGCGTCAACCTGTTTGATTTCCTGTGATGTTGTATCGGCGTTATTTCCGAATACTACGCCGCCGTCCTTCCATGTTTTGCAATCGGTACTGTACTGGAAGCGGTAATTCACGGCATTGGAATCGCTCATCTCACCGTATGAGCCTATATTGGTTACTTCCCATCTGTTGACAGTGTATACATCCTTCAGATCTATAACCACCCAACTGTCGGGGTTGCATTTATAGGTTTCCCAATAATCCAGCGTGCCGTCATTTATTAATTTCGGATCCGAATCGGGATCGCTTGAAATTACCGGCTTATTAAGCGAAGCGTTTACAATTTCCGTCTTTTCGATTTTCAACGACCCGATATTATCGTATGAGAAGTTATAATCCGAAAAATCAGCGACATCTGTTATAAATCTCATACCTTCGCCGGAACAATCCTTACTTTTATAAAAGGTAACGGAATATCCGTTGGTGACCCGAAGTGAGGCAAAAGCTTTTTTCGTTGCTCCGAGACTGTTAAGTTTCGAAGCATCATAGCTTCCTTCATCAAATGTTTTGATATCTCCGCCGTAATTTTTTTGAGTAAACAGCGCTACCGTACCGGAAGACGCATATTCTTCATTCTTGTAAACCGCTACATCCTCTAAAGTCAACAGCCGATCGTCATTAATAAACTTATCGGCGTTTACCGTATTGCTTGAAAACAGTCCGGTCTGATTTGTCCATAAAGCAAAAAAGGAAACTCTCGGCATTTTATATTTTATTGTTGCCATTACTCTTTCCCAGTCGCCCTGTTCGCCCGATTTATAATCCAAATGACATCCGAGTTCTGAAAATCCCATCGGTTTTCCGTATGAAGCATAAGTCTTATAATCAAGCATCATAGCCTCCGCAGAGGATGTACCTGTGGCTCCGCCCGCATAGAATGTAGGCGCGATTACATCTACATATTCATCGCCGGGATAATACTTGTTACCCTCTGCCGAAAGAGTTGCAGGTGAAAAATTCCATACTATATTATGCAGTCCTCTTTCATTGACCATATAATCGTAGTTCTGACGCCAAATGCGCTTAAAGTATTCCTTACCGTCGGCGGTTGGCGCATATGTCGCGGGGAAATTAAAGTTGTTCATTTCGACGAACGGACGGTAAATAACCGTTACGCCTGCCTTTTGAAGCTCCTCAATACCGTCAGACCACGATTTGCGGTATTCCAAATACCTCTCATAAACAGATTGATTGCGGTCTTTATATGTACTGTCAAAATTTCTTAAAAATAAAGTGGGGTCTTCATCCGGGAAAAGGCTCATGCAATCATCGCCCCACTCGTTGGCGTTGTGCAGCATTATAATTGCGCCTTTATTATAATGTTCGATTATCTGACGGTTTGCTTCGGCGTAATCGAACTTATGATTAACCCTGTCTAATGAATAGCAGGCGCTGAATATTCCGCAGCTCACGCCGAATTTTTCCTCGATTTTTTCATAATAGCTCCCTGCCAAGGGATCACTGTTTCCGATATATTGAAATGCTCCGACTACGCTTTTGCCCGCATATGTGGCATTGTTGAGATAATTGATTATATTACGAACCGTACTGTTTGCATTCGGATCCACCGGAGACTGAGCAGAGACAGTGCTGTCTCCGCTCAGTATGATTGTGCTTAATGAAAAGACCAGTAAAATAAACCACGCAGAAAATTTTATCAAGTGCTTTTTCATATATTACCCCTGTTATTGTTTTTTAAGTGTAACATCTATACAGTTTTGTATGCTGTTCTTGTATGTGTCGAGAGTTGATTTGATATTCTGACCGTTTGCTACCGCATATTCAATTACATGGACAGTAGAAGATACCGTTGATGTATTTGAATTTCCGTTGTTTGAATATCCGTAATCAACATAATTTATATTCGGTAAAAGCTTAATCTTCAAATCCTCCGCATACTGGGGGAAAGCATATTTATCGGCTTTGCTGTCTTTCCACGTGGAACGGAACTTAGCAAAAGCGACTGCGGGAGTTATATCGCTGGCTCCGCGGCAAGCGGCAATTCCCTGAATCCAGCCTGCGGGATATTCCTTATTTCCGTCTCCCAAGGGCAACGGAACTATACCTATATTATCCAAGTTTCCGCCGAGCTTGTTGTCATCGATAACAGCATTGGAAAGCGAAGCGGAGTAGCGTATATCTTCGGAGATAAACGCATATGTTCTTCCGGATATGAATTCCGACGGATCGGAACCGTTGCCTGCCGAGAGTGTGATTATTTGATCCGCACCGTTCGCAATCCTTTGAATATACTTAAGTCCGTTGAATACTTTTGAATCCGATGTGTTTTCCTTTACATCCTTAGCGGAGTTTCTCTTGATATAATGTCCGCCGAAGGACTCTACTATTGCTTTTTCGACAAACGAACCGTCACCGAAAAATGTTCTCTTGTTTACATCGGTTACTTTTTTGCCTATTTCAAGAACCTTATCCCATGTCCATTCGCCGCTGTTATAAAGCTCTAACGGATCGGGGAGATTTCCCGCTTTGAATTTTTGCTTGTTATAATACATAAAATAAAGGTTTACATCCTTATATCCCGCAACGGCATAGGTTTTACCGTTCCATGCGAAGTATGACGATTTATCCGTATCTATACCGCCGTTCTGAGGATTGGATTTATTTATCTTATCCTTATCATAAATAGCCGAGTCAAGCGGAGAAACCAGTCTGCTTATAGCTGCGGAGGGGAACATAGAGCCGTGAACATACATAATATCATAAGGCTCGTTGGCAGCTATTTTATTTGATATGGTTTTTAAATAATCCGCAAAATTGATAACATCATATTTAAGCTTGCAGTTATATGTAGACTCAAAATCTGCAAACATCCTTTTTTCGGATTCCGTAGGCGTCTTATCGTTTGTAATAGCCATTTTTAAAGTTCTGCCGCCGAAATCCAAACCGTCTACCGTGGTTATTTTTGCGGTGTCAATTACAGAAACATTTTCGTTTTTGGAATTGTTCTTTTTATCCGAAGTATTATTTTTGCTTGAATTACTGCTGCCGGTATCTGTATTTTTACTGTTTTCGCCGTCAGAAGCTTCTCCGCCGGATACAATTTCATATTCGGACATAACCTCATACTCATCCGAATCGGTTGAGTCGGTGTTCTTCTTACACCCGGCAATTGTAAAAATTAATAAGATGCTTAAAAAAGCGGCTATTGATCTTTTCATAATTGTTTCCTCTTCTTTCCTTTTTTAATAAGAATTAATGTGCCTGTAACAATACCTGCTCCGAGAATAACCGATAACGGTATAAACAGCAGCGGACGGTAATCACTCTTTGCGGTCGGCGAAGATTTCTTCTTCAGCTTGGTATATTTTGTAATTACCTTTTCGGTAGCCGTACCGTCGGATTTGGCGCTGTCGTCATTACCGACTGTATTGCTGCCGATAAATTCGTCGTCACCGTAATCCTCATCTGTATCGCTGTCAATATCCGGAGTAACGATATTTTTTACCGAAAGCTCATAAATGGGGTCCCAATCTACAGTTTTGGGATTTACATTTCCCGAGGCAAATGTATATTCGTAAAATCCGAAAGTTTTTATTGTATCAAAGGAAATAAAAATTCTGTTTCCGTAGATAAACGCATTCAGGTTTTGAAGCTTTCCGTTCTCGTACTTGCAGGCGTACAGCGGATTGTTATGCTCAGTCCACTCAAAAGGAATATACAGCTCTATTTTTCTGCCGCCGAATTTTTCCTCGGAAATTTCATTTCCGTCGGAATCCAAAAGCTTAATAATGTATCTGTCGCCTAAATTTTTAAGGTAAAAGCTGTCGGCAACTCCCAAAATTTCGGATGTGTTTGCTTCTCTTTCAATCTTAATGCTTTTTACAAGATTAAATTCATCATTGTAGTTAAGCTTTCTTACACATACCTCTACTCCGCTGTTGTCATCGGTAAATCTTTGAGCGTAAACCGGATCTACCGGCAAATATCCGGAGGAGTAAACACCGAACTGCTCTATTCTTATCGAATCGTCAAATACACAAGGGTCTATAATGCGAAGTCCTATGTATCTGCCGACCGGCTTTTCGCCCTCAAACCTGAAAAGCTGAATTGAACCGGGCTTTGTATCGTTTCTTCCGGGTATGTAGTTGCCTTCGTTATTGTGATAAATCACCAGATTGGATTCGTCATACAGATTTTCCTCGTCAGTGCTTATGTATAACTCGTATTCCATTGTGGAAAGATCCAAATTTGCCGCATAAAAGCTCGCCATCAATATTGTGTCAATCGGTATTGTCTGTCCCATATTGTATGTGTATCTTAAGGGCGGATGTCCCGAATCCGGACGCCAATATGTATAATGCGAACCGTCCCAAATACTTCCGTCCGCCATAAGCACGGCGCTGTCCTCGGCGTTCTTATCCTCGGCGCCGTTATCCAGCGTTACATCAGGCGTGGTAAACTGAATCAGGTTGTATTTTGCGTTATTCGCAACCCAAACATCATCAACGGAATCCGGATACAAATTATAATCGTATTTCGGAGCAACTCTGCCGTAAGCTCCGAGCTCCGTCAAAACAATACCGTTAATTCCGTCTTCAAGAGCGGTGAAATCGCTGAATTCAAATCCGATGTATCCGGCTTTGACTTCGCTGTCCAATTTAATAATCTCATTTGCCGTAATCTTATTCTTATTCTCAAATGTAAATACCGGTTCGCCCGCGAACAAATTGTCATAGCTGTCCGAAGCATAGATTTTAACATTTTTCATCGGAGCAGTTTGAGAATATGAAATAAGAATTTTATTTATCATACAGACCTTTTTAAGAGCAGCAGCAAGGCGGATAGGCTTATCTGCCTCATTTGCCGCAAAAAGCAGTCCGTCGCCGGTAGTATTGTTTTTATAGAAAACATTTTCCGTTTTTCCGTCAATCAACTGGGAAATATCACGGTTATAGCTTCCGCCTTCCGTGTATGCCAAATACGAATTGTCACCGTTATATACAGATACCTGACCGATACGGTTGGTATCGTTAAGAGACGCAACCTCCGCGGAAGTGATTTTCTCGGTAAGCGGCGCATATGCGGCAAGCTCCATTATGAACACATTGGTCGCGTCTGTCGGGAACCTGAAGCCTATGGCCTTTACCTTTTTTACTTCGTTCAATGTTATAAGCTGTCCCGCCGCGGTATTGGCTTTAAGCATAAATGAATCCAGCTTGTTTTCTTCATCAAACAAATTACCGTTGCTTTCCGCTTCCAATATATAAATATCATAGCTTGTAATTTTATTTGAAGCCGAATAATAGAACAGTATGCTTTCCACCTGTACCGGATCGGTGAATGTCATTGAGAAGTCCGGATCGGTGTGGCTCCAGTTAAAGAATGCCGCCGTATCGCCCGGCTTATTGAAAATATCCGAATAAGCCTTGCCGTCCGTTACCTGACCTTCATTATGGCTTCCCTCGTCGGGATTTACACATCCGACGCCCCACTTGTTATAGTCGGCCTTGGCATTTCTGAAAAGATTTTTATTATGATTTTGCGCCACATCATCAGCCGTGATATAGGAAATTTTATAATTTCCGCTCGTAACATCGTAAGCGCCCATTTCCATTATGTATATCGGTGAAACACCTTTTTGGAATCTAAATCCGATTGCTTTTACCTTTTTGGCTTCGTTTAAGGTTATAAGCTGACCCTTGGCTTTGCCCGACTCGATGGTAAAAGTATCAACTCTGTTTGATTCGTTGAAAAGTTCGCTTTCGTTGCCGTTTTCTCCGAGTATATAAAGGTCATAGCTCGAAACCTTATTGTAAGAAGAATAATAAAGCAGTATACTTTTTACTCTTGTCGGACCGCTGAATGTCATTGAGAAGTCCGGATCGGCATTACCCCAGTTAAAGAATGCCGCCGTATCGCCCGACTTATCGAAAATATCCGAATAAGCCTTGCCGTCAGTTACCTGAATCTCACTGTGGCTTCCTTCATCGGGATTTACATATCCGACACCCCAATTATTATAATTTGCCTTGGCGGCGCGGAACAGATTTTCCTCATGTGCCGCTTCAACATCGGCAGCCGTCATTTCGGAAACCGTATACTGGCTTTCGGATTGACAATATGCGCCCAGCTCCAATAAATATAAGAATGTATTGTCTTTTTTTACGGGGAATTTAAAGCCTATCGCCTCAACTGAGGTCTTTTTACTGAGTGAAATCAGACTTCCCGTTGCTGTTTGTTTAAAGTTAAAGCTTCCGATTTTATTTTCCGCGTCAAAAAGCTCCGATTGTGATCCCGCGGGCAAAATATAAAGCTCGTAGCCGTCTATCGTGTTCCATCCGGCAGGTACTCCCAACACTTTGGGATTTTTATTGCCCTCGGAATAATAAAGTAAAATATCCTTTACATATTCGGGCGAACTGAATTCAGCCTTAATTTCGTACGGTCCGGAGCCTGACCACCTGTTCATTGCAAGGGTGTCTCCCTCCGTCATACATATATCTGTCTGCGCCTTTCCGTCAAGCAGTTGATAAAATCCGTGTTTTCCTTGGTGTTCCTCGACATAAAGGGGCATCAGATTACCGTAATCCATCGTTGCCTTTTTAAGCAAATTGTTTGCGTCGTTCTCAGAGACAAACGAAGAATCTACATCGCCGGCGGTATATGTTTTTGTGGCATATGCACCGAGCTCCATAAGAAAGATGAAGGTGCTTCTCTTAGCCTCGGGGAATTTAAAGCCTATTGCCTTAACGCTTATTTCCGATTTTAATGTCACCAGATTTCCGGCGGCTGTATTTTTCTCAAAATCAAAATGTCCGAGTTTGTTGCCGCTGTCGAATAAGCTGCTGTTCTCGTCATCGGATTTTAATATGTATATATCATAACCGCTAACCCTATCCCAACCCGGCATATTGAATTTAGAAGGATTGGTATTGGCTTCGGAATAATAAAGCATTATCTCTTTTACCTTTTCGGGTGCGGAAAAAGTAAATGAAAACTCTGCCGGAGAATTGCTCCACGGGTTAAACGCGGCGGAATCGCCCTCCTTCGCATAGGCGTCTACGGATACTTTTCCGTCGGTCATCTGCGCTTCGCTGTGTGAGCCTTCATTCTGATTCACATATGCGACATGCCAATCTCCGTAATCGGCGCGCGCGTTACGGAACAAATTGTCCTCATGCTTTGATTCTGCCTCGTAAGCGCCTATTTTCCGTGTGCTGTAATCCTGAGCGCTTTTGCTGTTTGCCGACACGATACCGAATGTCGACGATATTATCAGCACACATAAAGCGAGCGAAATCGTTATCTTCGGTTTACAGCAATTTTTCAGCCTGTTTACCGAACCGTTTTTTGCGTTTTTTAACGGTTCCATTAAGGTTTTAAACATACATTTCCTCCCATATTATTCAAAACTAATGAAAATATCAACTGAAACATAATTATTATACCCTTTTTAAACAATTCGCACAATGAACTATTTTTATATCAAGTATACTTTTTTGTTGTTTTTTAATAATAAAAACCCGTTTTCGGAGTGATTTTATTATTCATTCTTTTCATTTGCAAAAAAGCTGTCTCTCGTTAACCTATGATTATACTTTTTTTGAAATACTATCATTTTTTGTAAAAAAAATTGCATTTTACCCGAAATAATGTATAATATAATTATATTATTATTGTCGGAGGTCATATTTAATGAAACCAAGGGTTTACTCGCTTGACTATATAGCACCGAACAAGCTGTTGCATATATCCCATGATTCCAAGACCACCGAAACGGATTATCATACTCATGAATTTTTTGAAATCGCATATGTGTCTATGGGGTCGTACACCCACAGAATCAACAGCGTCAATCATCAGGTAAAACGGGGAGATATTATCTTCTTAAAAATCGGGGATTGCCACTCCTACAAATCAAATGAAAAAGTATGCAAGGTAACAAATATACTTTTTTATCCGGAGCTTTTCAAAAATAATCCGGAGGTGCTTGAAAGCTACAGTAAAAAAATAAACATACACAATATTATTCATTTAAATTCAAAGGACATACATCAGGTTGAATCGCTGATAAAATATATGGAGTATGAAGAATCGCAGAAACGCAGCGACAGTCTTGAAATTATGAGGCGTTACCTTGATATACTTCTGCTGATAATGACCCGTTCGATAAACGAAAGCCAAAACAATGATTATAAATTCGATATTTCTCCGCTCCTTAATTACATTGCGCAGAATATAAAAACCGTAAAGCCTAAGGATATCGCGAAAAAATCTTCTTACAATTCAGCTTATTTTTCAAAATTATTTAAGGACACAATGGGTATAAACCTTGTTAAATATATCAACGAAAAGCGCATAGACGCCGCAATTAAGCTGATAACGGAAACGGATGAGCCGATTGAAAATATAGCCATTACGGTCGGTTTCAATGAAGTGAATTATTTTTACAAGCTCTTTAAACAGTACACAGGGTGTACTCCTCTTTCATTCCGCAAAAACGATAATAATTTTAAAGACAAAGAATAGTTTTAAAAAAATAAGCCGTCGGTGAAATTTCACCGACGGCTTATTTTTATATTTCTGTTTTTTCGGATTTTAGCTTAATGCTGCCAAAACAGTTTGTGCATAAATACGAACCGCAAAATCGTTCGGATGGTTGAAATCATCATCAATAAGATCCGTACACTTTTTGCCCATATCAAGCATTGCCTGGTTAACCGTATTTACATTTGCGACCGCAACTCCGGCTTTATCCGCATATTGGTCTTTAATCGCATAAAGCTGTTTTTCCTGAACGCTAAGCTGGTTGTTAACAAAATGCTTTGCGTTAAGATTCGGAATAAACGCTGATGCAAGAACAAACTCGGTATTGGGATTAACCTCCAGAACAGCGTTCATTATGCTCTTGATATTTGCGTCTAAGCTTGTGGCATTTCCCGGCTCGTTCATTCCGAAGGCTATTACAACCAAATCGGGTTTTTTTGCGGTAACCAAATCTACATTAGTCACGCCCCATGAGCTTATGGTTCCTGCCTGCGCACGGTTTATATGGTTGATTGAAGCGTTCGGGTATTTTGCTTGGAGCGCGGTTGAAACCAATGTGGGCCATGCCGGCATATAGGGAGCCACTCTTAAGTGCTGAGCCTGATCATACCATGTCTGGATTTCTTCACGGTTGTATGTTGCCCTTTCGGAATTGCCGGAAGCATTGTATCCGGCTGTTATTGAGTCACCGTAGTATACGATATTAACCGTCTCACCGTTTTCAAGCTTTTGCTTGGTGTTTTTTAAGTCGGAAAGCTGTGACGCCGGCTTTGCACCCGACCAGGAATCACTGTGCGAATAAGTTACATAAACCTGATATTCTCTCATGTGATCATTTTTAATATAGCGGTTTTCATCCTCCGCCAAATACATCATGTCAAGATTTGTGATTTCCTTCTTCTCTTCCTCAGATGCGGGTACCAACGGATATTTTGCGTCATATGATATTGATTTTATTCTGCTGTTATTTGTTAATTTTATCTTTTTGCCTTCAATAATATAATCCTGCCACTCAACATATTCTGTTTTGAGGTCGGCGGATCTTACCGAAAAAACTGTGTCCGGTGTGTACATTAATGAGGCATCAATCACCTCTCCTTCTTTATTTTGTTCAAAAAAAACCGATTCATTGTATACAGTATCGCCTTCCCAATAATTACTGAGATACGATTCGGCGTTATATGCTGTATACAATTCACTGTCCGGTCCTACCGGCTTATAACCGAAAGCGGTTTCAGGCATAGTAGCTAAGCCTCCGTTGTTCTTGAATACGGACCAAGCGGCATTCTCTGTTTCCGCGGTAGCAATCGCGGTTGCCATATAGTATTCACCGCTCTGTACGGAAATTCCGCCCTGCGGCTCTGTAGAAACATTATTGATATATACCTGACGGGTTACAAGTCCGTCCTTGTTAAACAGGAATACCAATACCTTCATATCTTGTGTGTAGAGGGCGTTGTCCTTGTAGAAGTATACTTTATCGCCTTCTTTAACATTAATTATGTTAAATATGCTCTGACTTCCATCGGTTTCGGCAGCACAATATGACTTGAGCGTATAGTTTTCATTTCCCCAGTTTTGAACTGTTTTTCCGTCTTCTTTAGATGAGTAATCAAGTAAATTGGCGGTTCTGTTAAGATTTATTACACCAAGCAGACCCTTTTGTAAATCGGACATATCGTTCGAGGTTACAAATCCGTCTTCATTCATATCAAGATATCTTTTTGCTGTTGCAATTCCGTCCTCGGGAAGTGTAGCTTCGCTGAAGGTTACAAGATCGCAAATGTTCACAACACCGTCGCCGTTTGTATCGCCTTTAACGGTGATTTTTTTATCTCCGAAAATTGCAATCTGGCTTATACGCGGCCAAGAATACATATAGCTTGAGCTGTCATTAAACATTTTACAGCCGTTAATTATTTTTATGCCGAAATATCTTGCGCTGATCGAATTGTCAAAATGAATCTTCTGCGCATATTCGCCCGTTTGCTTATTTACATAAACAAGCTGCTTGTTTGACGCGTCATACAAATTATCAAGTGAATTTGAAGCATATAACTCGTAAACACCTACAGCAAAATCGTGTGTGTCATTTCTGTTATTTGTACTGAAAAGCCAAAACTCGTTAATATCACATTCTGTTTCAAGATCATAGGTTATATTAACATAAGTTTCCAAATTTTCCGCATTGTAGGTATAATTTGACGGGTCCCAACCATTAGCGTATGTAAAAGTACCGTCTTCTGAATTATAGCTTTTTACGAAAGAAGGAGCACCCATATCGACTGCGTCTGTACTCTTCATATTGCCGTCCGTCAGGTTGTTAAGGAATTTCTCATTGCTTATCGTGCCGCTGTTCGTTCCGTCAACATAAGCTATGCTTGCCTGTTTGCCGTAAATAATGCTGTCATTAATTGTTTGACCGTTTGAGGTTGCTTCGGTGATTGCACCGTTTGCCGGCTTCGGAGTGGATACGGTTGTGTTATCCTGTCCGAAAAGCGCTACCTCGCCTATTCTGGCGTAAGAATAGTTATTATCTTTTAAAGAATTAACACCCATTATTATTTTTATTCCGAAAAAGGCGCCTTTTCTCTCTTCAAACACAAATTGCTGGAAGCAGCTTCTACTTTTGTTGGTAGGATGCTTAGTGTTGTTAACATAAGTGAAAAGTTTGTTTTCCGAGTTGTAAAGATCTTCCTTGGTGTCGGAAATATATGTTTCGTAAATCGCTGTACCGACCATCATAACATCAGCACTGCCGGTATTGTCAGTAGAAATCCAGAACTCATCAACATTTTTCTCGGAACCGAGGTCATAGGTCAGTTCGGTATAGTGAGTAATATTATCTGCATCATATGTCATAGTATCCGGATTATAGCCGTTGACAAAGCTATCATTTTCATAAAAAAGAGTAGTATCTGAGAGATCGTTTGTTTTGAAATTACCGTCGGTCAGTCCGGCATACAAAGAACGGGTGGTTTCATTTGCGCCGCCGTCCGATGACATTCTAATTTCACCGGATGTCGACTTGTAAAGTATATTATCCGATATTGACTTGTTTTTTGAAGATACAAAATTTATTTCTCCGCCGCCATTTTGAGAATTTGTATTATATGGGAACGGGTATTTTGGATATACTGTAGGATTAACTGCCTTTGTTGCGGCTTCAGTTGTATCCGCATTGGTGTAAAGTGATAAAACACCGCTTACAGAAAGCAGCAAACAAATTGACATTACTAAGCTTACCGCTTTCAAAATATGATTTTTTCTCATTTATAGCCCTCCGTTAACTAAATTTTTTTAAATGCTTTACTCAGCTCCACTGAGACCAGCCGGACATCGTGGTGTTCTCACCCGCGCCGGTTTCCTTGCCGGAGCT
>ERZ808266.26-NODE-26-length-67229-cov-5.894051_pt1 | contig 67229 bp, 95 predicted proteins | sample MGYA00521278_ERZ808266 | MGnify/ENA primary metagenome ERZ808266 (study PRJEB31516, sample SAMN03275591) | gut metagenome | biome: mammalia-associated habitat; material: feces | host: Papio cynocephalus | place: Kenya | collected 2012-08-02 ... | reverse complement strand
ATGCAAGAGGGGGTGCAGTTTTTGGAGACCCCCCCCCTATGTCTTTTAAGCCTCCACAGCGACAGGTTTAACGCCATCTGGTGTCTTATTGTCTTTCCAAACTTTTTTATAGATGCTTAACGGATCATGTTCGATCATGAAATCGATTCCTTCACATATTAAACCATCTATTTCTTTCTCTGTTAAATCATCTGTAATCTCAACCAAACGAGAGAGATGACCACAAGTGTTGTAACCTTTCATGTTATCATACAACAACCATTCATCGAACTGATAGAAAGGATCAAATGGATTGTCAAATGTAGTAATCATGAATGCATTATCATTCATTGTATCATCTCCTTTCATTATGATTTAAGATACTTAGTTACTGTGCTCGTTGATACACCTAACTTCTCAGCTATCTGTGCAATGGTATACGAAGCTGACATAGCTTTGATACGATTAACTTTAGCTTGGTTAAGTTCTTTATTTTCTCTAGGCATTGCCCTTTGTCTTAACGAATCAGCATCACTGTTTCTAAGAATACGATTCAATGTATTCTCTGATACAGCACCTGCCTGAATAGCTTCCCATTCTCTATCAGTTAAGACTATATTTCTATCTTTTCTTGACACAGAACCAAGTTCTTCACGATACTTAGTAAGTGCAACCTGCCCTGCTTTCTTAATGTCTTTACCACTAAGCTCTTCTCCTGTGGCATTGGCTGCATCTTTCTTTGCTTTAACTGTAGCTGCTGCCATACGGTTTGCTGCTCTTTCTCTAGCAGTATTAAGTTCTGCTTTCTCAATCTTAGCTTTAAGTGATTCAACTTCAGAAGCATACTTCTTCTTCGCATCTCTATTATATGCAATCTTATCAGTATTAGACGCGTCTACTCTTGACTGCCTAGCTAATTCTTTCATTGAGTTTGCATAATCTGCATACACTAATTCCATTTGATTTCTGAATGGGGATACTAATGTCATAGCATCATCAGTTTCTAACATCTTCTTGGACTCGGTAGTCTTAGTGCCTTTATGTCTTTCAAGTTGTCCAGTCTTTGGATTAATCTTTTCGAAGTCATAATCAGCATCATCAGCTCTTTTGTATAAGAGCGCACCTTCTGGACGAGTAGGGTCGTACCAGATATCGCCAGGTTTATTGCGATCGGCATTCTTCTTAAGATTGACGCGGGGCTGTCCCTGTCTTTTATCCACTCGATACGGACTCTTCGCTCCTGAAATAATAGTTGCAGCACCACCAGTAGCACTACCTTGGTATTTCTTCTTTAATCCAGCAATATTATTATCTTTCTCGCTAGCTTTATAGTCAAGCTTATGCTTCTCAGCATCAATAACAACCATCGAATGCTTAACAGCTCTTGCTATCTCGTGATCATCAGCGCCAAGCAGTGTCATATCAGTGATTAGATTAGATACTTTACCCATCTCAAGCTGCTTACGTTTATCTTCTGGTGGGAAGTATTCATGACCATTACGATAGTAATGCTTTTTACCATTAGCGTCTACTCTTTCTTCGCCACCGTATTCTAACTTGTTATCGAATCCAACAAGTTCTTGTAATGGTTTTTTATTCTGTATCTTAACCTTACCATTGCCGGTTGGAATACAAATACCGGCATCACCATCGAAGTCGGCTCCAGACAACTGTTCAGCAACCTTCTGATTAATACCAATAGCATCTGAAGCAGTCTTACTCATAAGGCCGATAGCTTCTTTATTCTTATTATTTACAGTAAGGATGGGAATCTCGAACTGTCCACCATGTGGAAATCGAATGATAGCTAATTTAGTACCATCTTTGTAGTTAGGTGCATACACTTCATTATTTTTAAGCGATGGAACCGGTAGAAATACATGGTACTTCTGGCCAGGTAAAGCAGCTGCCTGTAAATTCATAGCCGCTGCATCACAAGACTGTGCAAACTTATTAAGATAATACTTCTTGATTGTCGGGTTAGATAGTGCCATAATCTCAGCATATTCTTCTTTTTTATTAGCGACATCGAGATCTAACTGATTCTTCGCTAAAGTCTTAGACTGTTTGGATAAGAACTGAGATGGTAAAGAATCTTTCCATGCACTCCACTCACCTTCTTCTCTTGTCTTATTAATAAGACCGAGTTTAGCATTTGGATCTTTTGCACTACATCTTTCGCCAGTCTTAGAATTATACCAATACTGACCACCTTCTTTGATCAGCGCACCAAATGGATTATCTGGATCTTCTTTTATACTTTTTAAAGCTTTTTCCATACCTTTTGCTTTAGACTTATTAGAATTAACAATAACGTCGACACCTGGTGGAAATATCTTTGGGTCACCATAAGCAGCCATTCCTTTGATGTAATATTTATCATCAACCATAATACGAACCTGAGCATATCGTGACTCACCAAGAGATAAATCTTTAACGCCAGGCTTAATCCATGTCATACCGTCTCGCTGAGTACCGCCATCTTCATCATAAAGAATTTGAATTCGCTTAGAATCTAATGACGCTGGATAATGAAATTTCTTTTCATAAGAATCGCCGCCATCACGAGTAATATAATCTTTAACTGTATCGATCTTAGACAGATCATAAATATCTTTATACTGTACGTCAGGTTTAGTGAGTACTTTCTGAGTTGTCATCTGGCCCTTATTTGTTACCTGATCAAATCGATTGTTATACACATGATAACCATGCTCAGCCTGTAGCATAAATAATGCCTGATTGAGTTTCTCCTGAGATACATTAAGTTCAAGGTCAACGCCTTTACCAACGTCAATCATGCCGTGTCTACTATTCTCAACTCTTTCTTTTAAGAAGTCTGCAGTAGCTCTAGCCTGCTTCATTCTAGATTCTGAACTAGCATTCAATAACGATCGGACAGAAGACTCATTAATTCCCATTTTTCTACCGATCTCAGAGTTATTCATGCCTTCTTTTTCTTTAAGGCGTTTAGCTGTGGCAACGTCATCCATTCGACGCTGATCTTTAGCAATAGCATAAACTGTTCTGAAATCAGTTGTGGAATATCCTAGTGACTTAGCAATTGCTGAATCACCGGTAAGTTTCTTTCCTGTTTCTGGATCATCATATGTAAAACCTTTTTTTCGCATTTCATCGACTCGTCCCATAAAGTCTCGTGAATGCTGATACGGGTCTTCACCAGAACCCCATGGATATCGGCCTGATCTACGAGGCATACCATAGTGTTCAATATATTCTTCATCCGTCATAGAACCACAACCTAAATATGAATCTATTTCTTCTACGATTCTACTCATGATCAAACCTCCTATTCAATATCGTTTAACAAGTTGTCAATATAAATAATACGATCCATAACTTCTCGGATCTCTTCTGATTCTGTATCATGCACCAATACTTCATCCTGTTTATATACTCTGAGTTCGGTCTTAATATCTTCTGGATTAACACTATACTCTAAGCAGAACAAAGCTGCATACACGACTAACTGGTCAATATGTTTTTCGATCTTTCCTACTCTACCGGTCTTAAGATCGTGTATTCTGAGCATACCACGATTAAAACTAATAGCATCGGCTGTTCCAAAGAATCTGTCTGAATAATATAAAATTACTTCAGTATCCATCTTATATCCTATGGCGTCATTCACATAGGCATATAATGTTTTCTTAGAACGTGGTTGTTTAATACCAAGATCGATAGACATCTTAGCCCATTCATGTAACTTAGTTCCTCGTTCCTGAGCAGTCATCTCTTCTTTCTTAGCAATAAGTTTCTCGTCACTATATCTGAGCCATTGAGACTGACTGGCAGAGAACAGTGCATGTTTACCAGTTAAATACGGGTGTTTAATAAACTCCATGTTTTACCTCCTTAAAAAATAATCATCAAGATCTCTAAGAACTTCTTCTTCGTTCTCTGGAAATATAAATCTTGAGAATGCCATTTTATTATTCTGTTCTACATAGTAATCCTGATTAGGTCTATGTGGAGCAGTGGCGCTTCTTTTAACTTCCAGGGTAGCCCATCGATCATTGAATAGTATTAATCTATCGGGTATGCCCTGAATAAGACCAGATGGAAGTTTGATTACGATACATCCAGGATATCGTTGTTTCAGTTCTTCTTTGAGATGCTTCTCAAATACGCTCTCTCTCCTTGCCATAAACATACCCCCTTTTAATTTATTGGCATGGTGAGACTCGAACTCACGACATACGGCTTATAAGGCCGGCGCTCTTACCGACTGAGCTACATGCCAAAAATATAAGAGGAAGAGACATCGAGCCCCTTTCCCTCATAAAAGTGTATGTTTTTTTAGCGATTGTGTTTGTTCACACATAACTAAAAGTATATCCTTTATACTGTTTACGTTTACCATATATAACTTCATGGATACCGGAAGGCACACCGTCAATAGCATGAGCGCAAGCTCTTAACGAATTGAATATTTCCCCGGTCTCATTTATCATAACTTTAGGTCGTCTAGGAATATAATCTTCATCTGCGTGGACAATGTGGTATCCTTGAACAGAAACATATCCGTGTCTTTTGTTAACTACATTACTAACGCATGACGGGGTAGCTCCAATAGCGTCTGCACAAGATTTAATACTTGGAAATATCTCTCCCGTCTCTACAATCTTTACCGGGACTTTTCTTACCATACTCATAATATCATCTCCTTTACTTATATCTAGATTCAACATAAAACAAATCATCAGGTGTGCAACCAAGAACTTTGGCAATCTTAAATAGTGTGTCTGTCCTCGGTGCTGTTTTACCATTTAAATAGTTATACACGGTCTTAGCGGACACGCCGATCGCTTCAGCTAAAGTTTCTTCAGTGTATCCGGCTAATATCATTTGATGTTCAATGTTACATGAAATTTCTCGATTAAACCAAAACTCTTCCATTTTGTCAAAATCATCAAATACTTGTCTAGTGATGTGACGTAGTCCATCGTATATTCCAAGTAGCCCATCTGGTGTTCTAAATACTACTTGCCATTCTCCAATCTGGTGAACACCGATAAAACAATGTTGAGGAAATCCATTCCATCCTCTAACTCGTCTCCAAAAATCTTTCATTAACTCTTCGTTTTCTTTTATACCATAAACGTTCATATACTCCTCCTATCTAATATAACTGGTCATTGGCGGTAATATATCATAATAGTCGCAATTAAGTGCCCTACAAATATTAACGAATGCTCGCATAGTCGGCATCTGATGACCTTTAAGGTATCGACTAACTGCAGCTTTATCGATTCCACTACGTCTAGCCAATTCAGCAGCACTTACATTCTCATCGTTCATAACCCACTTAAGATTTTCTGCAAACATATCTAAAAAATCTATTTGTGTCATATTGCTGTCCTCCTACTGGAAAAATTTACCAAAAAATAAAAGTTGATTATATACAATTTACTATTAGCTATAAGGTTTTGTAATTAATTACAAAAATATATAGTAAATATATAGTTTCGTAAAATCAACTAATTTTACCCCAAATCTGGCCAAAAGTTGGGTTTTTTGCATGATTTTTAGAAATTTTCTTATTTTTGTATATACATTTTTTATGAATGTACAAAATTAATAGTTTCTACTTCTGGCCAGACTCAAGATTTTTGTATATACATTTTTAGAGTTATCACCGCCTTTCACATTTTTGTATATACATTTTTTGATAGTTTCTCTATTTTTGTATATACATTTTTAGTGCTAAAATTCATTCTCAATATAAAAATCATACAATTCATCATGATATCGTTTGAGCGCATCTCGCAAGACTTTGGATTTATTTTGTCCTAAATATCCGGTAAGCCACGCTAGCATACGAACATCTTCGTCTGACAAACGTATGTATATTGCTTCGTTCTTTCTGTTTCGCTCTCTACCCTCTTTCATTTTTTCTCCTCCTTATCAAACATTAATTCATATATTGTATCAATACAGCTCGCAACTACCACATCCCCGCTCTTAGTAGTTCCCCTAGCTCTGGCCACAATTAATAGTTCGTTAAGATGTTCATACGTAGCTAATGGAACAGTTACTTGAAGTTTTACCATTTGTCCGGGTACATTAACTTTAATCATAATATTTATCTCCTTTTAAAAATAAAAGAAGAAGCGCATGAAGCGCCCCTCCTTAAAACCCAATAAGTTATTTACGCGAGTACTATTCGTCGAACTTTTTACCGAACACGTCGTAATCTTCCCTATTTTTCTTATGCTCGGACTCTGAGTCATCAACATCAACCATCGTAATCTTTTCAATCTGACCACCAACAAATCCAAGTCCGCCAGCCACTGCAAATATAGCAGCTGGAGTTAACCATTCTAAATTACCTGTCCAAATAGCTGCTACAGTAATACACACACTAAGAATATAAAACATAATACTAACCTCCTATTTCCAAATCTTTCCAGTAGTTTTATCTTTAACTACCATTCTACTTTCAATACTAAAACCAGCCAATTCGCACATGTTAAATATAGTGCCAAGAAGTTTCTTAAATCTTATCTCGTCGTCACTCCTTCCAACGTTACCATCATATGCACGATCTCTTTTACGTACACCTTTATTTGCCATTTCTTTAATATATTCCCCGTCCACTTTTCTTACTGCTTTAGCAGCTACTCCGTCATAATAACCGGAACCGTTTCTACTTACATTATTATGGTCTTTCATATATTTACCTCCTAAATAAATTCTCTTGGATTCTGCCCCAAAGGTAATTCTAAATCAGCCCGTGAATCCTGATACATAGCTAATAACTGATTAAATATGTCTACAAATTTCTGCGGTGTAATAAGATTCTCAAGTAATCCTAACTCCAATACTGAATATCGTTCGTCGTACTCATCCCGACTCATCCTACCGTACACCGGTTTCAAAACACCTTTTAACATCTTTTCGTATTCTTCTCGCGGTGGTATAGCATATAACATAAATATCACCCCACAATCGTATAACCAGCGCCGTAGGCAGCACCTTTAAACCAGTTCTGCTGCTTCTCCACTCCAGTGCATCCGTTAAGTCCTTTCTTAGTCACCTGCTCGTTAAGTTTACCGCCAATAACTTTACCGTATGTAGCAATCCGAATCCTATCTCCTTTCTCATTAAATCCTAAAAAAACAACAGAATGTATTGGATTCTTCTGTTCGAATATAACAATCTTTCCGGCGCGTAAAGCTCTACGAATTCTTTTCTTTGCGTCTTTGTCATTCCTGCCTGTAAGTGGATACCATTTAGCTCTCTTACCGCCTGCAATCTTATTAATAAGGATTTTAGTACCGTATACTGTAAGCTTAGAACCGTTGTATCCTGCTACGTGTTTCTTAGCGTATGTATACAATTCGTCTGGATTCCATGCAGTACCATCTTTCTGCTTAACACCCAAGAACTGCAAAGCAATTGAAGCCGCTGCCATAGAACATCCATGCTTTTTACAGAATGAACCAAACTGATGATTATCTGGAATAAGAATATGACTACCGTTATTATAGTCTACTCTAACTGGATACTTTTTGTTGTTATCTTTGTTCTTGTTCTTGTAAATCTTTGTAATCTTTTTAGCCATAATTAATCCTCCTTTAGCTTAATAATAAATACTTCAACCAATCTGGAATATCTGCAGTACCTATCAGATAGAATCTACTGAATGTCGATAATATAGCGCCTATAAATAGCATCACGACACCGACATTTGTCCCATTTTTTGAGACTGAAAAGAATATGATTCCAATACCGACAAAGAACATAATTAAACCGATAATTAATAGTAGTTCCATTATTTCACATCCTTTATCCTATGACCCCAAATAATGCTAAGACGCCTAACAACGTCGCAATAACCATAAACATTATAACTATCCCAGCTATTGCTAATATACCCGAGATCAAGATAATTTCAAATATAAACGTGCTCCACTTTTCGTTTTCTTCTGGATGACCATTTCGTATGAATAAACACACAGAGATAAATACCCATACACATATGAAAAATACAAATAGTTCCATTATTTCACCTCCTTATAATATATATTCCATAATTAAAGCGTATATTACAATACATACTATAGTTATATTGAACCCTGCAGTACCCCATACGAATACAGACCATAAACGTTCAGGCAATGATTTGTCTGACGTGAAACATAATTCAACAAACCAAGATATAACCATTACTATAAAATAAAGTTTTAATAAAGGAATCATAATGTACCTCCGTTAAGAATGCAACCAAGAGCAGAAAGTGCTAACACTATAATTCCGCCACCAAGACATATACATGCGAATGTAGTGCCACCTATTTCACCATCAACAATAGCTAGTGCACAGAAACCAATCAGTATTAAAGCTACTCCAATTATGATTAATAAAGTCATGAAATTCACCTCCTTAAAAAAAATAAAAAGGCTCAGTGTTTAAACCAAGCCTAGTTAATAAGTTACTTCAATAGATATGGTAAGAATATCACCAAATCGTAAATAATTGCTAAAGCTCCCATTCCAACCCACATAAGAATTTCATCTTTAAGTGCTGTCTTGTTAATCTTAAGTTCATAAGTTACAATATCGTCTTTTTTCTTCATAGCTATCGCTCCTTTCTTTTCATTAAAGGATATGTAAATTTAGCGAAATATAAAAAGAGAAAAGACCCAGATTTTACTCTGAGCCCTGACCTCATTATTTGATTACTTTGAGTTTTGATTTTCGTTTAATTTTATCCAAGTCTTTTTGCGCGTACCCCATACTGAGTAATAAACCTTCCGCTTTTTGAATATCTTCCTTTATCGATTCATTATCACTACGTAAAGAATCGTTTATGGCTTTCAATTCCTCAGTTTGTCGATTAATTTCCTTCAATATTGGATCCTCTTTCATAATTCTTTTTCTAAAAAAATTAAACATATACATCGCTCCTTTCTTTTCATTAAAGAGTATGTTTTTCACGCGTACTATTCTTTTACAATAACCTCATATGCTTTCTGAGCTTCCTGGAACGAACGCTTTCTTTCAGTTAAGACTGAGAGTCTTTCTGTATATGTTTCTAAAGCTTTCTTAGTCTGAGTATCATTAGGTGTCTCAGCTAATTGCTTGCTCAAATAAGCAATTCTATCTTTTAAATAATTTAACTTTCTCGTAACTGTAGCAATAGCTTCTTCATAAAGACCCTCACTAGCCGCCGCATTAAGAATATCAATCTGTTTCTCCTGTACCTCAATAACAGACTTCAATGAATTAACATATTTACCGGCTTTATATCCGAATATTCCGGACACTAAACCGACAATTGCTACCATTTTCCAATCGATCTTCTTAGATTCTTCTTTAACTTCTACTACTTCGTTATTCATTTCGTTGTTCATAATTTACCTCCTTGAAAATATAAATAATAAGTTAAAAGTAAGAGAGTGCGTACCAATACCCGACTCAACCTCATATTTCACTTGCGTCAATCCGCAACAAAGTCTATACGCTTCACGCCGAATCTCCCTCATATTTCACTTGCGTCAATCCGCAACAAACGTGACCTCTAAAAATTGTATACCAGTACCTGAATCTCCCTCCTATCTCAATTGTGTCAATTCACAACAGGTCTGCATACTCTACGCCGAATCTCCCTCCTATCTCAATTGTGTCAATTCACAACAAACGTAGTCTACTCTCTCATTAAAGGACATGTTTTTTACGCGATTATTCGTTAATACATCGGATCGTCATCATCGTCAGACATTCCGTAAAATAATCCTACAAAAGACCCAATAAGTAAAACTACTAACAATAATATTCCTGCAATCATTTCTTACCCTCCTTAGAAGCCGGCTCGTAATAAACCGGCTTTTCTGAATTTTTATTACATGGTTCCCCAAGACATTCGTTACAAGGGTCCATGATATCATCGATATCTTTGTATTTACATTTATCGCAATACGTGTGGAAGTCTACTTCTCGGTATTCTCTGGTCGGCATAACTTTTCCTCCTTTAATGTATCCATCTCTCTTAAGATTTTATTAGCCAGTTCTATACCATCTTTACTTCCCGGTTTAAGTGTTTTTTCTTCAGACAATACTATCTCTAATCTGCACATAGGGCATTTGGTTTTACCCTGGCATAATAATTCTGCTTTACTAGAAAATTTAATCTTATTACTGCAGCACGGGCAAACTAATTCAAATTCGCTATTTTCTTTTGCTTTCTTCATAGCTTGTTGTACGGATCTCCCCCAATTATAAAACATTTTGTTTACATCGTTAGTAGATTTTGGCGCGCCGGTGTATGGTCTTTCTGCTTTGTCTAACCAATATTTGATACCATTATAGTATGAATTTTTCCCACCATCGCACTCATAACAGAATTTCTTAACTACTGCCATAGCAATGCCTTTTTCTTCATCAAAGTTTTCATCATGACAGCATTTGACAACAGTCTTCGTATTATCACTCCAAAATACAATAGTTGCTGGTGGATTGAAAATTACTTTTGTAATCCAATATATATTATCCGGGTTTCGTTGAATACTAAGCGTTACTTCATTATTCTCGTTGATTGTTACTTTAGGATTCTCAATACCATACACGTTCATCATATGGGCTTTAATATCGTCTTCAAGATCCTGCTTCATATCGGTATCACGGTACCCAGTACCATAAATACTATTGGCGATACTCTTCGCATAATCAACATATCTGGCATTACCTAAACCAGCTACTTCGCGTGCCTGTTTTAAAATCTCCATATACTGTTTGTTTGTTAATGTCATAATTATACCTCCTAATATTATTTATTAATTTTATGTGTCTCTACAATAACTACACAATTCATAATAAAATCATCTTCCATAAAATCTTTAAAACGATTAAAATATTCTGTAAGTAACTGGTAATTCATCATAAATATACCTCCTATCTAGAATAAAATCTCTGTTCTACATCTCCACCCTGGACTGTTACTGACTGCATAACACATTTCTTCTCAGGATCCCAATATAAACTGTCGAGAATAAAATCAATTTCGTCCTGAACTTCGCTGTCTGTCATCTTAAGGACTTCATAACCCTGTAATCCAACCTGTTTACGGAGTTTCTCTAAAGTTTCAAAAGTCCAATTAACAAACTTCTGAGCTTCAAGTTTACGACTAGCGAATAATAGTCGGTAAATACCTAATTCATTTACAACAAGAACCGTTTGCATAGTTTTATGTTTTTTCACGATATCGGTTAAACCGATATTGTCATCGTGAAACCCTCTTAATATCGGGATCGAAACTTTTTCAAGATTCTGTGCTGGAATACGCTCTCTAACATGAAACGTTTTTAATTTTAAAGCATCACATAGATCTTTTAAGACAGCATACCAGCGTCCTTTAATAGACACCCAACGAATATCATACCCACACCAATTTTCAATCTTAACTTCTTTAATTTTACGCATAATATTTACCTCCTGTTTTAACCTTAGGTCTATCAATATTTAAAAGATCAATAAAATACTGTGGTTCAATCGATTCTTCACCGGTATCAAAATCAAACCAAGTTCCATCTGGTTTCATCATAACAATTTGATCATACCAAATATCGTTCATTGAATCATACGTGGTTCCTAAAATCGGTCGTCTGTCGTTTCTATCGTATTCACTGATAGGTATCCATTTAATATTATTTGTTCTCATAATTATACCTCCTTATTTAGCCTACATTTCCTCTGGATTGAATTCTTTCATAACCTTAGTTGCTGAGTTTACCACTTTTGGTTTTCGATCAGTAATAATGGCATCTTCTCGATCATCATAATATTCAATAAGTCGTTCTATTGCGTCTCGACTATCTGTTAACCAGGTTCGATGACCGTCTACTGCATAACCACAAATATTTTCGAGAATTTTACCGACTAAAAAAGCATCATACCCTTTTAAATTTTCAGTCATTTCTTCAATAACACTGTCTATGGTTAACATGAGTCTACCTCCTTATATTATGTACGGGCCTGAAAAATATCAAGCCCTATTAGTTAGTTGTAGAGTACCATTATCGAATCAACCACTACAGATTCGTTTTTGTCATATGATGTTTTACACAAGTCGGTATTATACCGAATATCAATAACATCTCTGTCGACAAGAAATGCATTAATCTTCTCCTCGAGTTCTTTTACGTTGTATCCATGAAATACTTTAATTTTCATAATATCCTCCTATCTTTTCTTTACATGAAGTTCCATAGTCTGTATACTCTGGTTGGACGTGACACCATATTCACCCACATCAAAAGTAAGTTCAGTATTCGGTTCTACAGACTGTTCTGTAACAATATAGTTCTTCAGTGATTCTTCATCTTTAATATCAATGAAAGAACCATCTTCTGAAACAAGCTCTAAAATAACAGTAGCATCGCCATAAGCTTCTCTTCTGTCTCCGGCCATAGCGTTGTATCCACAATCGTTTAAGTTTCTTCCTACATAGTTACGAATATACCAAGTAGTAGCATCTGCAGTTTTTGGTAATTTAATTTCAACAGGATCTCCAAAGTCTTTCTTGTAATCCACTTTCTTTACATAAAGCAATACTTCGCTGATAGACTTCTTAACTACCATATTAGTTTCTTCGTTCGTAGTCGGATCTACATAATATGCATATTTAAGCTCTGAGTTAGGTTTTACATCTTGTTTTGATACCACATAAGATTTTAATAGTTCTTCGTCTGTAGCGTCAATATATTTACCAGTCTTTGTTACAGGTGTGAGTTTAACCCAAGAGTTTCCATACATATCCGCTCTGAATCCGCCAAGCGCAGTATACCCAACATTCGCCAGATTCTTTCCAGTATAATCTCTAATATACTGAGTGTATTTGTCTGGGGCATTATCAGTTTTCTTGGTTGATGCCGCATTTACTGGTGTTGCTGTTACTAAAGTTACCATTGTCATCATAATTGCTACTAATTTTTTCATCATAGTTTTTACCTCCTTGAAAATATAAATAATAAGTTAATAATAAAACGAAAAGAATAAAGAGTATGTCAATCCCCGAATCACTCTCCTATTTCAACGGTGTCAATTCACCACAAAGGCTACATACTTCACGTCGAATCACTCTCCTATTTCAACGGTGTCAATTCACCACAAACGTGACTTCTAAATAAATTGCATACCGGTACCCGAATCTACCTCTTATTTCAATCGTGTCAATTCACGCCAAGGTCTGTATGCTCTACGTCGAATCTACCTCTTATTTCAATCGTGTCAATTCACGCCAAACGTAGTCTTCTTTATTCTTCTCATTAAAGAGCTTGTTTTTTACGCGTGATTATTCTTCAATAATCTCATATATTTTCTGTGCTTCTTGGAATGCTTTTTTACGCTCTGTAAGCATTTCTAATTTAGTTTGGTATTTGATCAAAACCCGGTGAGCGTCCATATCGTTTGGATTAGAAGATATCCTTTTTCTATAAGACGCCACCTGGTCTGTGATATAATTTAGTTTCCTAGTAACCGTAGCAATAGCTTCTTCATAAAGACCTTCACTTGCTGCAGCATTAAGAGTATCATTCATCTTTTCAAGCCATTCAATTCTGATGTTCTGTTCACCAACTACGTTCTTTAAGATTTTAACACTCTTAGCCATCTTACCGATTTTGTATCCGAAGATTCCAGATAAAATACCAACGCCAATAATCTCTGCTGCTTTGATAACATCCTGCTTTGTGATTTTCTTAGATTCTTCTTTAACTTCTACTGCTTCATTATTCATAATTTACCTCCTTGAAAATATAAATTAATAAGATGTTAATGCGTCTTCTAAAACATTTAAATGACCAATAAATTCTGACTGATCATCGTCATTTAGATATTCAACACCAGCACCACCTATCATACTAGCAAAATCACGAAAATATTTAATCGCTTCTAATACCTTTTCTGGATTTTCAATCGTTAATTCGATCATAGTTTTTACCTCCATTTTCAAATATAAATCCATATCAATTTCAATAGTGTTAAACTTATATCCGCATTCGAGACATTTACGTCTACGCTTTTTGAACTCTTCTTTATCTCGACTGTCTATGATCCTAGTATCTCCTCCACATACTGGACACGTCATAAAATATCACTCCTTAAACATTAACTCCATAAAATTTTCTGTACTGCGTTTAACCGCCTGGTCAAAGCCAAATTCCACAGCTTCGAATATCGCGTCGTATACTTTTGAATACAATTCGAAATCATCAAGATTGTATTTATGCATTATTTTCATTGTTTCCTGATCAATTGTTTCATATTTCAATGACGGTTTTGCTACCATAAATATTACCCCCTTAAATAGTCTTTATTTACTTTGTGATCATCATCCCAATCTTTCGCTTTATAGTTAAGTGGATAAGAAGTGTACAGATTCACATAGGTATCTAAACAATTTTCACATCGCTTTCCATTTTCATCTCGCGCTTCACAAGTTTTACAGAAATCAGATATACTAATAGGTTTCATTTTTAGTCACCTCCTTTCGTTCTAAGTCCGGCATATACTAAAATATCTTGTTCGATTTGATCTCGATCAACGGTATCTTTATGCTTCCAGAATTTACAGGCTTCTGGATATATAGCTCTGCCATGCGGCAATCTCAAAATCGAACAGCAACTTTCTCGGTCTGCCCAAGCGAAACAATTTTGACAAGTCTTAATCATGTTTATACCTCCTTATCATGATATCTATTTGATCGTTTACATATTCTAATGCATCGCCATACCCAGCTTCATATGCTGCTCTCATCATCTCCATTATTTGTATAGTGGGCGGAAAGTACCCCGCCTGTATGCAAATATTCTGAATAATCTGGTCTCGTGTTAATGTAGATCTTTCTGTGTGTTCTCCCATTTTGTAAAACTCCTTTCATTAAATTTTTTCTTTTTATTAATAGCTTCTCGTATAGCTCGGTCGATTGGTGCTGTAGATTTAAGATGGTAATAATATAAATCTATATACCGAGTATTGATCCTGTCTATTCTACCTTTAGCTTGTTCTAAAACCTTGTAACTATAATTCTGTGAGTAAAATATAATAGTGTCTGTCTTGATGCAGTTCCACCCTTCACAACCGGCAGTATACTGCACCAAGTAGACCCAACGTTCAGCTTCGGGTATCTCCATATGAGCATGCCCGCTCCATTCCGCTACTTCATAACCAACATAATCTATATCACTGAACAGATGAAGTAGTATTTCTCTTTCATAATCAAAGTTGTAAAATATGATAGCTCGAGGAACCTTTTCAAGAATATCCATGAGTGCCACCACACGAGATTGATCCTCGTTAACAATGTGTCTTAGCACACTGCATAAACCGGCCGCCATCTCAATTGGTTCATCTTTATATGGGTCCCATCGAGTTTTCATCGCAGTCCAATATTTCTCTTTGTTATAGTTACAAAGAATATCAATATCGTGCCGTTTAGTTAAACGACTCACTGGCATATCAATTAATACTCGATCTCTAAGTCGTTCTAATCGTTTTGTTCCTAGATATTTCTCAACCTGAGGCCAATTGGTAAAGCGACTGAACACTACATGCTCTCGTAAGAATTCAGTCTTATTCTTAAAGAATCCATTAGCAACAAACACTGGAATATAATCCATCCATGTATCACCCGGTGTTGCCGATAATATAATCCAATTGTTTTTCTTAGCTATCTTATAAAATGCTTTAACCCAAGCGCCGGATCCGGTAACACGATCCTCATCAAATATAAAGAATGCATCTTTAACATCTGTATACTTCTGTATATTATTCCACGAATCAACGACTACTGTGTTTCCGTAATACGTATTTAAAATAGGATCTGTCGAAAGAATATAAGGTGATAATTCTTCATCCCACTCTTTAGAATCCCTTTTCTTTGCCGTTGTAATAATATAAAGATCCTGTGGGTGTTGTTTCATCGGTATATGCGACGGTATCATGGAACCGCCATTTTCTTTAAAATAATAGTATAACCCAGTTCTTGATTTACCAGATCCAACACCGCCGTTTAATATACATCCGTTTTTCATATTGTCTACTGCTTTTTGCTGCTCAGGTCTCAAGAACTCTGGTCTTTTTACTGCTCTACTCATTATCTCTGAATAACAGCGTCGTGCTTACCACGAGGAATATCTGGAAACCCAGTCATATGTTTGCATCCAATGGTTACCGTGAAGTCATCTGGATACTCACTAATATGTCTAATAGAATCATCCAAATTAGACATCTGATTGAATAATTTACAAATTGGTCTATGCTTACAATTCGTACAACAGTTGTTAATTACTACCATAATTACATACCTCCTTAAAAAGAAAAGGAAGAGCCCTAGATAGAGCTCAACCGATTTACATAAGTAATAATACAATAATTCCTGAAATAGTTACAATTGCAGTACCAAATACTACAAATTTAATCATTTCACCAATTGTCATAGTTTCTACTGTGTAATCATGTTTTCCTTTATACATAAGTTCTTCCTCCTTTAATAAGTTTAATCGCTTATTTTCTCATTAAAGGAGGTGTAAATTTCGCGAATTAATCGCAGACTCTAGATGCGTCTAACATGGACTGACTATAGAAATCGCATTCTATTTCTGAGGCTTTCCCGCGAGCGACCAGAGCATATCTAGCGTTCAATGTGTTACCATCCATAACCAGGTAACTCCCCGCGCTATTTTTAACTACGAATAAATCCGGAGTCACTTCAAATCTATATTCGCAATCGTCTTCGACACATAATATAGTTACTGTGTTATCCGTTGTGCTAACAAAATAATCGCCAGTAAACGCTCGAATTTCGTTTTGATTCTTCCCGTCAAACCGAATCGCTTCTACTGTTTCAGGTCTACGCATCCATAAAGTTTTCATGTCATTTTACCTCCTCATTAATAGGTTGAGTTAACAATTCATAGAGGGCGAACGCATTGTCACCCTCAAAAGCATTTACTACTTCAATATCTTTACCCGGTTCTTTTTTACCAACAATAAGAACTGCATCTTTTTTGTTTGGAGAAAAGCTCATTGACACGATAAGTGACGTTGCTGAAATATTATCCTTCGTCATTGTTTGATTCCCCCTCTTCATCATAAATATGAAGCCAACCATTTAATTCAGTCGCACATGCAGGACATAAATCCATGCGTTCTGTCTGTTTGAGAGCAGTGCCGTTACCTACTCTAATGCCTATTGAAACATATGGACTGCCTCCAGTATACTCATCAACTTTCATAAAGTTACCACATCGATCACAACATCTAGCATAAGACATGATTAGTCCTCCTTTGAATTTAAATCGTGAAGATTTACCCAAATCGGTTTATCGTTTTCTGGTGTAGATTCTTCTTCATCGTATGATTTTTTAAGATTTTCTACTACTTCTTTTGGGGGTTTATGTTTATATTTAGCTTCGGTCATTCCTTCGATTGTACCCTCAATAAAACCTTCTAAAGCAGCGTTAATAATGTCACCAAAGAATTTACCAACTGTAGCACCCATACCAACATACATACCAATCTTAAATAAATCCATTTTCTTCATAAATATAATCCTCCTATTCTTCTGGGCCTTCTTCAGCGGCAAATCTAGCTGTGAAGCGATCGATGTTCTGAGTTACGGACATAGACTGTAAATATGCAGCTCTACCTTGATGATTGTTGAAATTATAGTCGTATGGTCTAATGTCAAGTGATACATCGAGAATATCACAATCATCCAACAATCCTACAGTGTCTTCGTCTAACTTAGTTCTGTTTCTTCCAGATACCAGCCAAATAACAGGACCACGGCTGTTGAACTTAACCTTAACTGGCAAGAATATAAATGGATCGTCATCCTCGTCACGAGGTGGTTTAATCTTAACATTCCAGCCAAGCTCAGTAAGATAATCTTCAAGGAGAATCTCTTCTTCAATTGGTTCTCCGGTTACCGGGTCATCCCCCCTATTAACGATAATAATCATATTGTTAGGAATGACTAATGCGAAGTTTCGATCTCCCTCTCTGTTAAATTTAGAAGGTGCTCCGCTAAAGTTTCTGTAAACAATTCTAGCTTCATCAATCTGGAGGATATCTCTAGGTGCAAATGTAATCTTCATAATATCAATTCCTTTCTTTATTTAATTGGACCGTCACAAAGGTCAATATAGTTTTTCATTGTTACAACAATACCAAGTTTATTCTCAGCAATTTCAACTTTTACTGGTTCATCGCCGAATTCTTTAAAATAGATTCTCGTCTGGTATTTAAGAACTGGCGGATATCCGAATAATTCACGGACATCGTTCATGCAAATCCATCCCTGTTTATTCAGTTTCTCTTTTGCACATTCTACCAAATGCTGTGCAAATAACAAGTTCTGCTGAATGTTTGGAGAAGAAAAACCAGTATGTTTTTCAAACTCGTTCCAGCTCAAGGTAAAATCTGTTGAATACTTTGTTCTTTTCATAATAGTTACCTCCTTTAAAAAAAATAAATTGAAAAGTTAAAGAGAGAACAAGCTGCATTTTATAGCGCTATACTCGAAATATCCGAGCGTTCTCTCTCATTATAGGATATGTTTTTTACGCGAGTTTAGATTTCACGATTAGCATAAAAACGTTTTTCGATTCTATCTAACTGGTTCTGACGATATTTCGAATAGATGATCAGTCCTGTAGAAAATATCAATCCCAGAACGCCAACCTGCTCGCATCTAGCCGGGTTACTGAAGAAGTTTCCGGTATGCCATAAAACGTTATTAACCGCATTTTTACCTTCTTTACCGAGCGTTGTAACTACGTTCTTAGATTCTCTACCAAGTGTTGTAACTATGTTCTTAGACTCTCTTCCGACTGCCATAATAATTTCTTTTCCAGCTTCTACTTTAGCTAATTCTACCTCAGTTTTGGTTTCAATAATATCGTTTACCATATCTCTTACCTCCTTATAAATATGTTTAACAATCTTCACTACACGTTTGAATAATCTTTTAATCATAGTTATACCTCCTTAAATGAATGGGATTTCTGGTTCAGGCGCCCAGTCTGGAATATGCATAAACCCCGGTGTCGGCTCCGGGGAAATATAAGGCTCGTCAGAAACAAACCATTCAAAATCACAATACTGGCTAATAACGTCTACTGCGTCATCGACAAGCTTATTATAGAATCCATAGTCGATACAGTCTTCTTTATGGAGTTCTTTAACTTTCTCAGACTCTAACCATCTAAACCCAGTAGACCCAGATGCTGCATAGTTTTTACCATCATTAACACGATATAAAGTGCCCGCGTTATTACCCGGTAAAATCGGTGTAAACTGGCCAACTCGTCCGACAAATATCAAGTTATGACCTTTATCGATTTCTTCTTTAAGTCTTGTGTATTCTGGTTCATACGTAGTATCAGACAACTGACCTTTCTTATACTTAGTTTCAAGTTTACTTAACTCTTTTTCAAACGAGGTAACGTCTGGAAGCGTTTCATTGATGTCCAAATATAAATCACCTTTGGACACTGAAAACGTTTCACATAAATCATCGAATTCCACCTTCTCTTTACTAAATAATGTCTTGAATACGTATGGTACTGCAAATTGCTTACCAGTAGCTGTCCATGGATCTTTTACATGTTTCTTATTATCGTCTGGAACATAACCATACATATTCATGCATTCGTCCAGATCTTTGTATTTGGCAATATAAACAGCATCATTCACAAGACACATTCGGTCATATGTAGCCTCGTGTTCAAATGTATATCCGTATCTTTCACCAAACTCCATAACAAACTGAATAATATCAGGAGTTGCGTCTGGAATCTTAATTGAATCGGTCTTAATATGGGCTACCTTGAATCCGCGTTTCTCAACCTCTTCCTGAAGATCAACCATAAACAAAGCCCCACGTTTAGCAACGATATTATCTTTATTACGAGGATCCCTAAACGGATTATCAAATCCTGCTGCTGTAAGACCGTATACTGAATTGATAGCCGTCTTTAAAGCATTAGCTAAAGCCTTAGATGTCATTTCGCCATCTTTAACTTTCTGAATATGCTTTGTTAAACGCCCATCAAGCATGTTATTGACTTCTTCCCAGGCCTCATGCTTAATACTTACACGTCCTTCAACAATATCACGATATGCCGTTGTATATTTAACACCGAATAAACACTCGGCGATTGTCGAATGAGGATGCATCGAAGCAATATCCAGTAATGCTACATTACCATACATTCCTGGTTCAGCATATACTCGTCCACCTTCACCAACTTCAACATCTTTATAAGTAGATTTACCGTACTCATACTTATACCCAGGAAAATATGGAAGTAACGACCCAGCTTCACCGTGAGTCTTTTCCATCATTTTCGGGCATGCATTAACTAAAAAGTCGTAAGTATCCTCGTCTATATCGTAGACTGGTTGTGATAAATCACGATAATTAAATTGGGACTGTGGATTCTTATCCCCCTCAAATATAATTTTAGTAGTGAGAGAGTTCGTTGTAGCGTTCTCTGATAATTCAGCCAAGTCAGACAGAATCAAACGAGCAGACCAATCCGCGTCAAGATAATCCCAAGCCTTATCTGTGGCAATAACGTCGTTGTCACAATACTTAGCAACTTTTTGCCACAATTCTTCAGGCACTGGCTGATCCCATGGAAGACCTAATTCTTGATGGTGAATACCCATCTCAATCTCGAGCTTCTTAAGCGATTTTTTATTACCTGCAGATGCAAAATCATAAATATCAGTATATGATAAGTTATATGCTGGACCGAAGAACGCGTTTCTATCTCCTGAGATAATTCGCTGAGAGAGATTATACAGTTGTTCGTTAGTAAATCCTAACATACGAGCCCATATCATATGATTATCGTACCGTCTACAGTTGAAACCGACGATTCTGTAAGTATTAACCCACGCTTCGATTTCTGCTGGGGATGGATTTATCATTCTGACAACTTTATCGCCATGTCTGTACATCCAATTGACTAAAAATAAGTTTGGAAATACTTCAACATCATATACAATGATCGGTTTTTCACTTTCGTCCACTGCTGTAGGTTCTGGAATATCCTCAGATTTGAAATGCATTTCCTGAACCATTTTAAGACATTTCGTAGACTGGTTGCTACTACCATTTGCAAATGCAATAACAGCACCTTTTAAGTCTGATAAATCGTAAGTTAACCCAGATTCGTATGCATCGTCAAGAATTTTCTTAATAAAACATACTTCTGGTGTAGTCGCTCCATGATGTTCTTTATTCAAACATTGTTTGATCGTGGTTCTTAAGCCTTTAGCTGTTTGAACAACTTCCATATCCACCATTTTTTTTACCTCCTTTAACGGTAATCCCGAAGATATCGGGTTAATAGGTAGATCGTTGCACTTTGTAAGTTTTCTACGAAGCGAACTATTGCCAGTAAATACCTTTATTTCGATATCCTCGTCATAGATTCTTGATAATTGTGTTACATCACCACTGTAAATATAATGTAAATGAATGCCAGCACCAGATTTACTTAATTCAGCGTAGGTTGGTGGCCATTTATTTGCCGCTTCGAGATTTTTCTCAAAACTTTTATTACCTGCTTCATCTTTAAGATCAAAGTCGATGACAATATGTGCTATCTCACTTTCAGGAAACGCGACATAATGAAGTTTTCGTGAATCGAGATCGGCGAGGGTTCTTGTGACTTCGTCCCAACTTCTTCGCGGTGTTCCTGATTCGGTGCTGTATTGTGCTGGCCACGTCGCGGCGATTCGATCGAACACTGATTCAATTCCTTCTTTAAATTCCAACCAACATGTTTCTTTTCGTACTGACTCATGTTTTTCTCCTTTCTCCTCTCTTTCAAAAATATCAGTCTTAAAACCTCTATAAATGTTCTTAATCCTCGAATCTCCATCAATTCTTTCATCAAACTCTCTGAAATAATTCTTGAGTTCTTCTTTGAAAGTTCTTAATGGATATGGGTATGGAACATTCGCATCTTCTGTATATTGTTTATACATCTCATATGCCACTTTAAGACTTACTTCGTCTTCTCGTTTAAATACAGAATACGAATCAATAATAAAGTTAAAGAAATCATTCGTGGCGCCCATCATAGCATATGGTACATAGTCGTCGTAATATTCTGGATCCGTCAAATATACTTCTTGACAATGATACGCTATTGCACCTAATTCGAAATCAATTCTTTTTATTAACTCTTTATATTCTTTGTATTCTATCTTTTCCCCGGATGGTGTGACATCAATAAGACGTCTTAACAATCCAGATTTACCGTCAGTGATTTTTACCGGCTTGTTAGTTCCCATGATTAAGAACGCGTTAAACTTATTGGTATATGCTGATTTAAACTTTTCGTTTACTGTCATATACTCATGAGAAACTAAACTATTCAATCTAGTGTTATCTTCAATCTTAGATAAATCACCATCATGCTGAATAGCGACTAATGGATTAGATTTGAATGCTTCTAACGCGAATGCATTATTACTCGAGCCTAATGCTTTTGCGTCAAATACACAATAGTATCCATCGAACAATTTCTGAATAATATTGATTATGGTCGATTTTCCGGAACCAGCGCTACCGTACAATACCATAAATTTTTGAAGTTCTTTGGAAGCTCCGCACACGATTGCTCCTATAGCCCATTCAATTTTATGACGTTCAGAATCAGAATATAAAGTTCCGATTAAAGTATCCCAAGCAGAATAATCTCCAGCTTCTAAAGGATAAGTTAATCGTTTGCTTGCATATTGTTCTTTATTAGTAGGACTGTTTGAAAATATCAATGTTTCATCAAGAGCATGATAATAATCTCTTGTCTGTTTTTGACAATATTTATGCCATGCGTCGATACTTCCACATGAGGCGTCCCACATGTAAGAAATATCACAAGAGTCTAACAATTTATGCTCGTCAGCAAACTGTTGAATATCTCGATCAACCAAATCAATTAAATCTTGTTCGTCAGTAGACCATAAGCCTATATCGTCGTTCCAAACCGCGTAAAAGTCACCTCCACGTATCATAAGATCTGAAGATTTCCTAACCATAAATTTAGGATATACTTCAGTGGTCTTATTTTTTTGTTTTGTGCTAACTTTTACAAAATCTAGCATTACATCTCGTTACCTCCTTATTCTAAAGGTTTTAAATATGCAGACACTAATAATGCTACACCAATTAATCCTAATGTTCTTTTTGTGTTACGATCTTTCATAGATTCAAGTATTGCTTTACCGGCACTTAAAACAACTTCTTTACAACCGTGTCCAGCACTTAAAAGAAGTTCTTTCTTGTTGTTAGAAATAGTTTCTACGGCGTGTCCAGTAGTTTCTACTACACTTAAAACAACTTCTTTCTTATCTTCTCTAATCTGATTAGTCATATCTCTTACCTCCTTATAAATATGTTTAGCAAAATTTACTGTTTTTTTAAACAGCTTTTTAATCATAGTTACACCTCCTTAAAATACTGTATCAAGATACCAACACATCTGTTTCCAAATATCAACCTTTGTAAGATCTTCTTCCGGGGGGTTGTAGAACTTGAATAATCCACCATCACCGTCTGGTGCATATTCTCGATTAATCATTTTTGAAACTTTTTCTCGAATTTCACCCTCAGGGAATTTTTCTTCAAGATAATCCGGATTTCCCCCAATTCCAATTGATCCTATTTGCATCCAAAGCCATTGTTTAGTTCTATCACCCTTTCTTGGATCGCTCATAATGTCTTCTTCTTTAATTGCTAAAGCTAACATCATTTCAAATACTGAACAAGGACCAGAAAGATAATCAGAAATAGTGTTATAGTCCTGTCCGGTTTCGTATGCATAAGCGTTTCGTAAACTTATACCATCGTTTACTCGAGCGACATCTTCTTTCATGACCGCTGTAAATTCAATAGAATGAAGGACTGTGAATAATTTACGAAACTGAACTCCGAATATGGCTGCACCCATTGCTTTTGTGTATAGCCATTCGAAGTATTCAGCTTTAATCTCATCTGTTTTAGATTTCTCCATCTATTATCACCTCCTCGTTTTCTTGTTCCTGTCTTTTATTAAAGAACGAATTTACCAATAATCCACCGGCTATGGCAATCAACATAATCGCTGCAGTACGACTTGAATCTGGATCGTTAATAATATCTGTAATAGTGTTAACGACACCCTCGCCAACTGATTTAATGCCATTAGTAGTTCCCGTAACTAAAGATTTAGCCCCGTCTCTAGTTCCCGTAGCAACTGATTTGACACCATTTTTAGCATCATCATAAATTTTCTCAGCAAATTCAATTTTAGCGAGTTCTACTTCGTTTTTAGCATCAACCATTTTTTCTACCATAATTTTAGCCTCCTTATAAATATACTTAACAACTTTTACCGCTTTGTGTAAGATATTTTTAAACATAGTTTTACCTCCTATTCACTGTACTGCTGGTAATGCCTTGGAAACTCCTCCTTAAAATATTCTTCTGACGTACGATCTTCTCTTAAAAGTTCGTACTTCATCATCTTTTCATCATTACGAATATACACAGTATCTTCGTCGCCTGGATTTGATCCGAAGTAATGTGGTGCGTCACCTACCATAGATGTCGGATCGTCAATAATATGATCGTCACTGTCAATCACAATACCGTCTCTCAAATAGAATAGAGTCTCTAATTCATAATTTTCATCAGACTCAAATTCGTCTGGAGGAATGATTTCAATCCCGTCAATATGACAGAACTGTTCAAGCCCGTCTTCTTCTGATTTTTCTTTCATCTTAGCTTCGGCAATCGGTTCTAATGGTCTATAACCTTTTTTAACTAAGATGTTGTTATACTCATCAATTTTATCGGTAAGTTTTTCATCTTCTGGCTTTTCTGTTGGCTCTTCTTTTTCGACAGATTCTTCCGTTGGTTCATCCTCGACCACTTCAAACTGCGACTTAAAATATAAATACATAGCTGTTGCACCAGCTGCTGCGCCACCTGCAAATGCTAATAATAACTTAATTTTATTGTTCATCATAGTTTAATTCCTCCTTATTATTTCTTTTATCTAAAATTGCGGTAATAAACAATCCAATACATGCGAATCCTAGTATTATAGCGGTATCTCTTTTACTATTCGAATCGCCAAATAAATCTCTTCCAACCGCCATAACGGCATTCTTACCTTCTCTTCCAACAGCCATAACGGCATTCTTACCTTCTCTTCCAACAGCCATAACAGTTTCATGCTTATTATTAGCAGAATTAATAATAATATCTCTTCCGGCATTAATTGCTGTTTCTGCAGTGCTCAACGCCGCTACAGATACTTCTTTCTTAGCTTCGATCACCTGATTAGCCATATCTATTACCTCCCGATAGACATACTTAATAAAATTTACAGCTTTCTTAAACATTTTTTTGATCATAGAATCACCACCTTAAAGACTTGCTAAAATCTTAGTTAATACTAAACGATCGTAAGTATTAGTCGTGCTATCTAAACTGTCACTAAACTTAGACACTAGATCATCTAATACACCATCAAATTTCTTAACAAGTTTCTTTCTCGCATCTTTGCGAATGTCTGCTTTGAATTCTTCCATATCCATGTTCATTACTTCAGCGTTTATTCTATCGGATACCTGTTTTTCAATATCTGTGTACTTGCTATCAATGATTGGTTTGATGAGATCGCTCATCTTAGAAGTAATACTGTCTTTAGTTTTATTTACAGCGGTAGTTACAGCAGCATTAACTTTTTTATCAACCGCTTTTTCTACAGATTTACTAATCATTGACTCCGGAACTGGAATATCAGCATTAGACTCAACAAAATCGTCTACAGTTTTATTAAGTTTAGAGCATACCTTATCAAGTTTCTTGTTTGTACAGAACGCGTATATAGTTCCAAAAACACCAAAAGTGATCATTCCTACGGCGACGACAGCATCCATGTTAATTTTTCTCATAATGATATAACCTCCTAATAATTTAAACTATCTTTATAAAAGTTACCAGACCCGATTGTATCGAGTCCAGCAGTTCAATCTATGAGTTTGTAAATATCACCGTCGATATTAAAATCGATCAATACTATAGGCTCAAGACCATTCATAAATCTCCTTGTGGCTTCGTTTGTTGCATCGTCGAGGTTGAAACTAACTTTATTATCGCCAACAGGATTCTTTTCGTCATAAATCCAACCAGCGACCATACCGGCAGACGTCTGCTTAATACCAAGAGATTCATAAACTTCGTTCACTGTCAGGAAACCATTACGTTTCAGTCTATCATTACACCAATTCTCCTGCTGAATTAAGAAAAACTTATTAGCTTCTGGGTCGTTTTTCCAGTCAGGGCAATTTGAATCAAAGAATACTGCAAATGGTGAATATTTAGGATTTGATGTTTCAACTGTCGCTGTATCGGTTGTTCCATCTTCATTTTCAGTTATTACTTCTTCGTCGTGCCTATCAAGATAAATATCTTGTTCGGCGTCTTTACCGTATTTAGCAGCAACACGTTCTCTATAACCTTTAAAAGCGTCGTTTACTGATGTGTATGCCGCTGCGTATGCTGCGCTGCGTTTAGAAATAATATTATGCCCCGCTAAGATAGATGCTACTGACGCTACACCTAAAGTAACTGCTGGTAAATATAATTTAACAACATCAAGGGTCACCTGTCCGTAAGCAATACTAAGCTCTTTCTTTTCTTCTTTAGTAGGCTCGTCAATACTTTCAAAAGACTCTTTTACATAAGTAATGTTGTCTTTTCCTTCATCTAAAGTATCTTCGAGTTTAAGTGTAGCTTTACATGCTAATACTGCTGCACCAACGCCACCAACAATTCCACCGTAAGTGAGAATTTCATGGGAATGTTTTCTCAATAATAATCCACCTTTTGCTACTAATCTTCTTCCTTTTAATAATAATTCTGCTTTATTCATAATAATCCTCCTTTATTTAATATTCAATTGGCTTTGGTTTAGGTAATTTGATAATATAACCATCACGAACTCGAACAATGTCTGCGGTTCTTAACGAACTCCATCCATAATTAGCGTCACATGGATTACCGACTTCACCCACGAAATCATAATAATCATTTACTGTGACGATACCGTACTTACCGATCGTATCAACCATCTGCTGTAATACGTCTTCAGCTTCCTGTGCTGTTGAAATCACAATATCATCAAAATCATACCCGGTTCGTCTCGTCGGAGCGTATACTGGTGTTGATACTCTGGTTCGGTTACTGTTTCTACTACCGTAATCACGATAACTCACATATGTGTTTGTTCTACGTGTTCTTGAACCGCCTCTAGTTCCCTTATGAAATACCGTATCAATAGTATCATTGAGAATATCACCAAGCGTATTCATAAGATATGGAATAGCTAAGTCAAAAATAACATAGTCTTTCAAATTTAGAATATCCTCGTTGATAAGACCATCTTTAAATTTTGCTAATCCGGATTTCTGTTTACGTCTAACTTTATTTTTAACAACTGGGTTCTTTTTTTCTCTGGCTCTCTGTTCCTCTTTATACTTATGAGAATTAGGTTTAATTTCTGTCATTATTCTACCTCCTAATCTATGATTTCTAACTTACCAGGTAATGTAATTTTAGAATTTGCTGTTTTATGTGCCTCGAGTTTAAACTGGTAAGCCAGATTACTTTTAGCTTTCCTTTCTGTTGCCGCGATAGTCATACCTCTCCATTTTGGGTTTATGATTTGATTAAATTCCTTAACCGGACCTTCATAAAAATATCTATGCATATTTGCACCTCCTAAGTCAAGAATAAAAGGAGAACACCCTGTAAAGGATGCCCCCCTTCGAGAATATGTTTTGGTTTTATGCTTCTTCAGAAACCTGATCTTCTGAAGTTACTTCAACATCTACTGGTTCTTCTGGATCCATTTCAATACTCAGGGTATCGCTTCCAGAGATAGCTGTAGTTAATGAGTCATCTTTGTTACTGTTAAGTGCATAACCGATAACACCACCGATAATACATGCTACGCCAATGGCGATTTCACGTTTATGGTTTCTAATCAAATTAATACCTTTCTTAAACTTAGATTCTTTCATTTCTTCTACTTCCTCCTCTAAAGTTTCTTCCTGAACATCGATAGTTTCCTCTTCTTTAACTTCGTTGTTAATGTTTTCGTTTTTAACTTCTTTCTTAGTCATAATAGTTTCTCCTTTCATTAATAAAACTTTTTCTATGTTCTCATTAAAGAACATGTTTTTTACGCGAATTAGAAATAATCCGGGCTCATCTGAGGTCTATTTTTATAGTCTAACATCAAACATGGGTTATCATTTTCCATTTTGATCGGAACCAAGTCGTAATCAATAACCCCTTCCTGATACAAGTTCCATCCAACATTTGGAATATAACGAGTATCCCCCGGAATTCCGATTTCGATATATAATTCTTTTAACGTAATTGACTCTTCCTGACCGCAGATCATACGATAATTCAGATCGTTAATCGCCTTCTTAATCTTATCTACCTGGCATTTAAAATATCTATTACAATACGGTTCAAAGAACCATACTCCATCTGGATCTCCTGCCACAACAACCTGATTATTGTCATTTATAGGAGCTCGTTCAATCTGTCGTTTTGCCACTTTTTCAGTTACTTCTTTAGCTTTATCTTCTCCGATAGTTTCTACAATAGCTTCTTTATAGTCAGCTAATGTGTTTTCTGATAATTTATAAGCTGCTGCTAAAGCCGCGTTACGTTTAATATGAACATTCTGTCCTCCGATAATACAAGCAACTGAAGAAGCTGTTAACATTACTGACGGAACATAATATTTCCATGTTGTTTTAACTGTTTCAACCGGTGTTAATTTAACCGGATGCTTATCATCTCCAGATTTTTCAATCTTTGCTTCTTTAATTGCTTTTTCAGCTTTAGGTGTAGCTTTTACTGCCCATACTGTAGATGCGATCATGCCGGCAATACCAAAACCGGTTAAGATCTCGCCCTGATGTTTTACACCGAAAGTTTTAACCACTTTTAATAAACTCTTAATTCTCATTATTTATCTCCTTTCTTTTTAAATGTAGATACTACAAGTCCTGCACCTAAAAATAAGAGTACAATACCCGTATTATATCTAAATTTATCATCATTAAAAGTATTCATAATATTAAATACTTTATTAACTTTACGATCTCGAGCGTCTAAAATTAATTGTGTTCCTGAATCAATTCCTTTTTTGCCAACGTCAGCTACAGCTTCGACAATAGCTAATATCTCGTTTTTTCGTTCTTCCATATATTTAGCTACCTCCTTAAAAACACGCTTTGTCAGATTTACTACTTTTCTTAGTAACTTTTTAAACACAATTATTTCTCCTCCTTCTCAAGTTTATCGATTCTTTCGATAAGTTCGTCCATCTTGTCTTCTCTACGTCCGTCAAGATATGCTTCTACAAATGCAGCGCCTGCAAGTAATACTGGAACAATAAGTTTTGTGAAATCAAATTTTTTAGTCATAATGTTACCTCCTTAATTATCTTTCTTTATGAATGTTGTTACCATTAACCCAGCGCCTACGAATAAAAACATAACTGCTGTTTTACGGTATGTATACGTACGGTCTCTACTCATGAAATCTTCATATATTTTGACCATTAGTTCAACTTTCATTTTTTCAGCTTCAGCCTTAATATCGGTCGCTTTCTTTACTACTTCCGCTGCTTTCTGAGCACATTCATTAACTTTTTCTGCCATTTTTCTAACCCCCTTGAATACGCGTTTTGATACATTTGCAATTTTCTTCAAAACTTTTTTAATCATATCTACACCTCCTTAAAATATAAAACTAAAAGAAAAAGACTTAGAATCTTAGTATCCATCATATGGACTTACATTAATTCTGCCATATCTCCGTTTTGGTTTCTCACCTTCGGTTCAGCTCTATAGGGTTCCACCCCTAGACTTTTACCGCCTAGAGTTTACATTACCTCCTCTAGCACGTCACAGTCCGCCTTATCCATTCGATCTCCCTTTCGCCTTAAACAAGGTGTCAAACATTTGACTGAGAATCGCTTCTAATACTTCAGATCGTATCTCTCTCATTATAGTACATGTAATTTTCGCGAGAAAAAAAGAGGACAAATTAATGTCCTCCGTTTATTAATTATTTGCTAATTTTGTTCAGTAATAAATATACTGTTAAACCTGCTAATATACTAATAAATAGATTCATATTATTTGTCTTCCTTATCTTTAACCGTGTTGCATATCGCAGATCCTAATGCTCCAACTAAAAATATTGCTCCACAGAGTAAGCATCCATCAACTAACCCTTCTAATGCTCCTTGAATAGCGCCACCGTTTATAATATACATAGTGTCACTAATTTCATCGTCATACCACTTGTTCTTGATTTCCGCGTCTCGATTTTTAAGCTTTTCAATAATTTTGTCTGCTAACATAGTTCTACCTCCTTAAAAATATGTTCATGGTTTCATTATAGTAAATGTTTTTTACGCGAAAGGAAAGAGCCGAAGCTCAATCCGCTGAGAATTATTTTCTGTTTTTCTTTTTATTACCTGTGAAGTGTTTGATAATCATTACTAATAAGAATACAAATACAATTACATCTCCGAATACTACAACGATTGCTGAGCCTAATATAGCTCCCAATATTGCAATACTTACAAATGCTAAAATTGCTGTTAATACTAATAATGTGAATAAGATCATAATAGTTCCTCCTTATAATAAAAATATTAATATGTTCTCATTATAGGATATGTTTTCTACGCGAAAAAGAAAAGGGCTTATGCCCTAATCTATTCTTTCGAAATCGTGTAATATCTCATTTAATATAACTCGTTGAGCTAGTAATGATTCGTACGTTGAAATTAATCCATTATCCTCTTGAAATTTTATTTGATGATTTACAAGATATAATTTTTCTTCTACGATAATTTTCATTATTTTAATCCGCTTTTTGTTTTTAAACATTAATATCACTCCTTTCATTACATACTATGTAATTTACGCGAGAAAAAGAAAAGGGTCCGAAGACCCCGATCTTTTAGAATCATTTCACTTTGTTAAAAAGTTTTCTGGTCCACTCTTTTCCTGCTATAGTAGACACTGAACCCGTCTCTTCAAATTTCAAAGTTACCAATGTTCCAACAATAGCTGTTCCTACTCCAGCAGCGATGGATAATAAATTTATTCCGATGTTCGATCGTCTGGTTTTCTTCTCTTCCTCGAGTTGAAGTGTCTTCATTTCGAATTCGTTAAAACGATTTGCGTCTGCTTCTTCCTGAGAAATATCAAGTTTTTCCATTTCAATCGCCCGATCAAGTAATTTAGTTAATCCGTCAACTGCTACTTTGTAGTCTTCACTACCACAGTCCATAGTACCTAAATTTTTTAATTCTGATTCAATCTCATCATGTAACATAGTCTGGTTTCTCATAAATATACCTCCTTAAAAATATGTTAATGGTTCCATTAAAGTCCTTGTTTTTTTAGCGAATCTTTTAATTCTTGACTCATCTCACTTTTCTTTAATAGAATATAATCCTTATGTAGCAGATCCTGATTCGGTACAATATCTACAAATACATTATAGAATCCGGTGTCGTCTTCGTCATATGGTTTAAGATAGAAACGACCAACCGCAGTTCCTTTCTGACGAAGAGCATCACCCACAAGAATACCGATTAATAAACCCAAGATAAATACAACAAGAAACATTTTCATAATAAAAACCTCCTTTTGTTTTTACGAAAATTCCACCCGGGGAAAATTTCGAATTTGAAAAATGAAAATCAAAAGGAAAAGAGTCCGAAGACTCTAGTCCTTATAAGTACAATAAATACCTATTTTGTTAATAACTGGTCCATTTTCTGGTTAATACTTGTTAACTGCTGATCAAACTGTTTCATAAGCTGTGCTGATGTAATCATATAATCCTGAGCTTCTTTTGTTAATGTCATAGTCTTCTGTAACAGAACTAAAGTTTCTGAATCAAGGCTCATAATATCCTTAATCCCAAACTGTTCGTAACAGTAGTCCATAAGTTCATCAATAATCTGGCTCATGCCGATTGATAAGTTTACCATTGCTTCTGCATAATTAGTTTTTGTCATAGTTAAATCCTCCTTAATTAAATGAATGGTTGTTATTCTCTCATTAAAGGACTTGCAATTTTCGCGAGAAAAACAAAAGGAAAAGCCCTTAATCGGGCCATCCTAATTCACTACATATATGGTGATAAATGTCTCCAATGATTTTGCGTTCTATGGTCATTTGCTTTCTGAGTAAAATATTTGTCTGTAAATCTTCGTATTTTTCTTGTTGTATAAGCTTCTCTGCTTCAACATTTAAATCGTCAAATTCCTCATCCAAATTATCCATTTCAGTTTTAATAATTTCCAACGCCTTATAATACTTTTTATTAAACATAGTTTTACCTCCTTGAAAATATATGTATATGGTTTCATTATATACTATGTAATTTTCGCGAAAAAGAAAAGAGTCCGAAGACTCTAGTCTTGAATTTCTGTTACACTATCATTACTTAAATGTAATATTTGTCCAATTTTTGTGTTATCATTTTTATGTGTGTATGTATAAGTTTTGCCACCGTGGTAAATAGTTACCTCGTAATCTTTGCCGTTAATAATGTTATAAATATCGTCATTTAAATCACTGATTTGATCGTTCAATTCCTGCTCGAGCTTATCTCGTTCAACAAATGATTCATCTCTTTCAGTTTTAACCTGTTCGATTTTTTCATTATTAATTCGATTATTACGTTTTACTATTGTATGGCACACTATACCACTTACAACCCAATTTAATAATGTTAAAGTTACAATAATTGTCATAATAGTTCTTTTCATAGTTTACCTCCTAAATATGTGTAATAGTTTATTTTTTCATTATATACTATGTAATTTTCGCGAAAAAGAAAAGGCCCTGTAAATATACAGAGCCGAATCTTTTACTGATTAAACGGTTCGTTATACCGCCTGTCTAAATCATCTAACCTTTCTAAAACATACTCAGCTAATTTAGTGTCAAATAATACTTTTCGTTGTATATCTCTCCAGTTTCGTTCAGCATTCTTATCTGCCAGCGCAATATAAGTCCAGTTTATAGACTCAAATCTGGCTGTTAGTTTACGACTGCGTTTTAATAACCTGTTAATTCTGATATACGCTTTGATTCTTTTTAACATAGTTTTACCTCCATTTTGAATATGTTCATATGTTCTCATTAGACAGAATGTAAACGACGCGATTTACTTATTAATCAAGAACTCCTGAAGACTGTCTCTTCTTTCTTTGAGCTTATCAATTCCGTTTCCGGTAATTTCATGATTAATAAGATCAAGCATACATTGAAGAACCATACGATTAGCTTCTTCTTGTTCTTTCAGACGTTCTTCTTCAAGCTTGATTTTGTCTTCATGAGTTTTAACCATTTCTTTAATATCATCATTCGGTTTCTTGATCTCTTTGTAGATCTTGTATACTGCCCATACTGCAGCTACAAGAGTACAAATATAAATGATTTGTTCGGTGTTAATTGTGATTCCCTGAGATAATACCATAACTTATTTCTCCTCAGAAGACTTCCCTTCTACAAAAGCTCCAAATGCCTGATGAAGACCGGTTGAGGCTAAGCCCATCACAGCTCCATATACCACAGATTCAACTGAAGGACTTGACACAACTGCGTTTAACACTGCTCCAACTACTGCCAGGATTACTGGGATATCGTCATTCGGAATCTTTTTCAGGAATGTTGAGTGTTTAATAATATAACCTACCACTAAACAAGCTACTAAAACTACGAGTACAAAATGATTTGTTAAAGTTGTAAAATCGATCATAATAAGATCCTCCTTTTTTAATAAATATATGTTAGGTTGATTGTTACTTTAGTTTAAATAACGCCTCATTTAGTTGATTAGAAAGGCTGATAAGTGCACAGCACTTCTGATATAGCCATAGCTACTTTTAATCCACCGCTATCTCGTGGATGCACAGAATCGCCCATATACTTCGTTCTATTCCATTGGTTGATTCCACAACGTTCAAAAACTGGAATATATGGGATGCTCAAAAATTCTGCAACTTCTTTTACGGCTACTGCATAATCATAAGTTGTTTTTCCGGCAGAATTGTATTCGGGCCATGTTTCATTTTCTCCCGCAGCTCCTCTGCCGCTTAATGGGCTACATACCATAATTACGGCATTAGGGCACTGTTCTTGCATTCTTTTAATCGTAAGTGCTAACGCTCCTTTAAATGTAGTATTTTGTATATCAGATTCGGATTCTAATGCTCCTATTGGTATGCTGCTATAATCATTTGTTCCGCCCATTATCAGCACTAAATCAGCATCCGATGGAACTGTCTGAACTCTTGATTCGCTGCAAAAAGCATTGCTACCGCTTCCTGCTACTGTAGTTCCACCAATACCCTTATTGATAATCGAGTCGAATCCAAATCTTCGCATTAAATACGGCTGCCAAGTGTTTCCTTCAGTTATACTATCTCCATATGTTACAAGCTTTTTATTGCGCCATCCCCCGTACAACAAATCTAACACATCTATATTAGTGTTAACATACACATAGGGGACCGAACTATTCTGATTATTAACCAGCAAATAGTTTGCGCTATCTGGAACTGTCACCTTCTCTTCGTATGAATCAGTCCATCCAGTGGTTGCACTTCCTTTTGTTATATCTTCAGTTCCATCAATATTTGACGAAAACATATATCGTAACATAGTGTTAGAGTTTGCAAGACATGCTCCTTGTATTTTTACTTCGGTCCTGGGAGTCACCTCGTAAGTTCTCAGCGTGTAATTTGCAGTATTTTTTATAGCAGTTGATATATCGATATAGGTTGAGTCTGTTGATTTGATCGGATTACTTTGCCTAAAATACTGAAATGTGTTGCTTTTCTTTGCAATTTTTTCACATTTATCGCCTACCGCTTTTGCGTCGGCAGCTTGTCCTTCTTTCGACAACGTATTATCAATCTCAGGAATCGCCCCGCCAAATATAGTTCCTATTCCTTCGTATCCAGTAGCAACTATATACTCTTTTAATTTTTCGTTGTCTGTTACATCAAAAACCGCGACATTGGCATTTAACGTGTTTGTTCCCGTTGGCATAATATAAATATTTCCAATTTTGAGTGTGATTAAAAAATAATCGTTCTGGTTATAAGCCAACCCACCCGTCCATTGATACTGATACTCTCTCAACATTGCCGTGCCATAAACGTAATCTACATCCATCAGTACTAAGTAAGTTTTTCCAACTACTCCATCTATCAGTTTGGCATTTTCTCCTGATTTTAGCGATACATTTTTGGTGATTATAGGAGTTACTATTTCGCCTGTTATCTTTTTTGTATCAATTAAATCTTCCTTTAACTGACTAACATCTTTAATTACCTGTTCAGAATTAATCTCTTTAACCGCAGTATTCTTCTCATTCTCAATCGCAGTTAGAGAACTGTTCTTACGGGTGTCTATCTCTGTCAGTGCATCGTTTTTCTTTTTCTCAACGTCAACCGAAATAGCCTCGGAAGTTTCAGTCTTCAATGATTCGCTAATACTCTCTTTCACCTCCTTACTAATCTTCTCGACTAAAGTCTCCTGCTGCTCTGGAGTTACTGACTGTTCGGCATTATAACCTTCCAGAACCTTACCAGTGGTGTATTTGGTATTAAAATTCTTAACAATCTCTCCGCTCTCATTCTTCTTATAAAGCTGGATACTAAACTTAACGTCTCCGATGTATGATGTAACATCAGGACCCATCAGCCATGTGAATGTAGTCTTATTACCTGCCTCGCTACTCAAATCATCAGCCTCATAGTAATTTGCGTCGCCATTAGGACTACAATAGTTTACACGGGCAGTGCATTCTGTCAGATCAAAGCCTCTGAAATATCGAGGAAGTACAAACATAACCCGGTTTACAGAAATATCCCCAACGACACCGAAAACAGTGCCGTTAGTAGGAATAGTCAGGGTTCGTAAATCCTCATCGATAGTAATGTTAATTAAAGTTGTATTCTCGTCCATTTTGAACTCCTTTCTTATTTGTATTTATTTGGGTAATCGAGTATGTAAGCCATTGTATCAGCGATATTAACATACCCAACATCAGCATCTATCATATTAGCATAGAAATTAATTGTGTCACCAGCGTTTAACTGCATTATATAAGGGATTATTCTAGCTCGAGTATCTGCTTTTGGAGACCATAAAGTACACGAATACATTGCTACTCGAGTGCCGTTTTTATATATATCGAACTGAGATCGCCCCCCTGCACTATATGGTTTAAACGAAGCTCGAACTATAAAAATGTACAAACCAGGTTTAATTACTTTTAATGTGTTCGAATCAGTAACTGTGACGAAACTGCTTCCAAAAGTTGTTGGACTTCCGTTAGTAAAAGGTGATAGTTTCCATGCTGACTTATCGGCGGTTAACGTTTGTTCACCTTGACAATACCAATGCCCGAGATCACCGGCAAATTGGTTATTTACACTCTTACCATGAATCTCAATATCTCCGTCTGATAATATCCCGAACGCGTTCGATCTAAAAGCGGTATTTGTACCGTTACCCACAATAAATAAATATTTATCTTCTGGGTCTTCCACATTGTATTTTCCAACAACCGTTTGATGTGCTCCGGAAGCTAATAAATTATTACCAAAAGCAAAAGCGTTTACCCCTGATACAACATTTACTTCTCCTACAGCCATTGACGCTCTACCGGTAACTTGATTATTCATACCAAACACTGACGCATTGTCTCCTGATACTTCATTATTATAACCGAAAGATAATGTTTCAATATCGTTAGTGGCATCTAATCCCATTTTGAAGTAGCAATGGCCATTACGAGAATACTTCATGATGTCTTCATCAAATACAAATTGTGAGGATTTCTCGTTACCGATTATTACAGATTGTTTGTCGGCAGAAACCGGCGCTGAACCAAAGAAAGCAATAGTGTTCCCATCTTTACCGAAGTCCATTACTGGTGAATCTCCGGCAGATACTAAATCTAAAGTAGTAGTACCGCCGACTTTATCCTGGATTTCTATACGGATCGTATAAGATTTATCAGGTTCAAGTGTGCCGGATAACGTGCATGGTGATGCCGCATTTAACAAATCGGTAACAACTGAAGTATTATCGATAATTGAATAATATAATGTAGCTTGATATTTGGTTATACTATTTGCTAAACCAGCGACAGTACTCATATGCGATTCAGAAAAAGTCAATACTGCATTAGTGCCGTCTTCAGATCTTGATTCTTTAACTGTCGGTTTCGGCGGGGTATATTTATAAACTCTCTCGGTGATGTTTTTTGTATCGGATCGACCTCGACTGTCAACTGCTTTTATGGTGTATGTGACATCGACGTAATCACCACTTGCGACTTTTACCGGTGAAAATACCTGGTTTAATGCTACAGTTCCTGAACCAGCGTCTACATATGATACATACGTGATTGCCGGCGACGAAATATAAACAGTTTGCTTAGCTCCGGATACTTTTTGTACAGATATACTTAAACCGATGTTGGTTCGTTCGCTTAATGATTTACTGTTATATGTTGTGCCACTACGTGCTATAGAAACACTATCTATTACTGGTTTAACATTCTCGTCAAGAACAAGAATGTAATTGTAATGTATTGTCGCTGATAACTGTGTATTCTTAGGATATACTGTAATCTGCAGGGTGCCTTTTGTTGAATCACCGAATCCCGGTAAAAATTTTGATGTTGCTGGTGTCCATTTATATGTACTCGACGATACGTTCGATGCTATGGTTCCAGACTCACTGTAAGCTCCGCATTCGAAATAATACCCTAAATCATATTTCCCGTTTACTCCGGTGATCGTTATCGGACTTCCGGTATATACTGTAGTTGCCATGTAATCACCTCCTTATAAAATATCGATTGAGAAGTTACCATTTGATCTAGGCATTAATACTAAATTCCCGACACGTAAATACTCATGGATTTCGCCCTTATTAATATTAAATTGCTGTCCTGTTATCCATGCTGTCGCATCATCGTCGGGCGTTATCTCGGTTTCTGTCGTGCCTTTAAATTGAATCGAATCATTAGCAACTTTTACTTTCAAATCGCTACTCGATTCTCCTAAGATAATATCTCCTTTTTGAAACGTAATATAATCTTGATGGTTTTCAACATCGGCTTCGTCAGTTCGGATCATCTTATTCCAGTCCATCTGCCAACCTTCTACCGTTTGTGTAAACGTTGTGTCTCGCTCAATATAAGCATTCATGTGTTCAGCAAGATTGGTTACCTCAGTCTGAGATGCTTTAAGTTCAATCTTTGTGGTATTGGATTCAATGTTTGTTTCTGCGTTTGTAATACGGCTTTCGTGACTATCCGCGAGTTCATAAGCTGCTTTAGCCGCTAAATAACTGCTCGACTTGGACACTTCAGAATATTTAATATCACCTTTTGACATTTTGAGCTGATCTACGAAATATAAGATCATGTCAGATCCCGGCGTGTACTCTGGTTCGGTGGTAGACCATCCTTCGGGGATAGCAGCCCCATCCGTAGGTTTAGATGGAGCCGCTTCTGTGGAGGCCTGAAGTTTGTAGTATCGGGTTATAGTGTCAAGTTCATTTGCATAGAGTAATGATATAATACCCTTACATATTGTCTTCATTCTTTAGACCTCCTTTTATTGAGATGAACCTAATACCACTTCACAATCAGACGGAACCCGGATGTTATCGTATATGTTTTTGTTTTTACCATATATTGTTGTCGTTGTATTGGATATACCATTACCATTTGTGGCAGGAATTATAAGTTTTTTTATATAGCCGTATGGTAGGTTGAGCATAGAAGTGATTTCATTAGCGTTTGACATATTCCATTTTGAAATGTCTACAGTCCCCCCATAGTTTACACCTGTATTATTGAAAGTTTCGGTAAAATTAGTACATTCCGACGTATCTAAATCAGATAATCCGACACACGTGTATCTGAGTCCTTGATAAAATGTTTCATATAAATTAGTTATTTTAGCGCTTAATATTCCTGGTTTTTCTGTGGTGCCTAATATTACACGTCCATAAAAATGGGAATTAAATGTATAGCTTAATGATAACCTTTCGGGAGGAATTAAATTTGATAGGTCGATGGTGCCTCTGATGTTACATCCATCAAACGCATGTTCTAAAGAATTTTCATTTACTAAAACAGTATTTTCGCCAATAATTAAAGTTTCGGTGTTCGATGTTCCAGTTGCGAAACTTGACATCGTTTGTATTCGACGGATGTTTGATATGTCTATTCCTGTAATATCAGTATAACTAAAAGCGCTGCTTATATCTAACCCGTCTTCTGGCGAAATGTCAGTATTACCAATTTTTATATCGTGTTCTATTTCTGAAAAATAAAACATACGTGCGGCGGAGTAACAAGAACTGAAATCGACTAATTCAATACCACTGAGTAATGTACACTTTGCGTAACTAAACATCTGTACAGCATACCCGACGTTACTCGTATCTACATATGGCTCACTGGAACGGTCACTCGCGTCGTTTAAATATATTTCTGAACAACTACATTTATAGAATAAGCCATAACTATTCATAGGAAACATAATTTTTTCGGATGAGCTGGAATCCCAAGTAATAATCAAAGCTTGTTTATCATTTATAGTCCCGACGCCGATGATAGCATCCCCAGTACTAGACACTGTTGCCGTATCGCCTGATAATGTTACATCGGGTTTAAAATGTAATGGTAAAGTACTATTATTAGTATAAATATCACCGGCTAAAGTCATCCAGTTGGTAGATAATATAGGCACGGTTAAGAAATTAGCCTTATAGTCAATATCACCAGTTACAGGGCCTATTTCCGGTACCCAACCAATCCATGGATCAGTTCCTTGAACCGGATCATCTCCAGTATATGTTGGCGTTTGACCGTATGTATACTGTCCAGTTTCCAGTAACGTTGTTCCGTTATAGAATCGTACTGTGTAATATACGACAGCTCTAGTATACGCCGCATAAAATATCTTCTTACTCGTTATATTCTTAAGTACATTTGCTTCTGCATCGGCATAATCAGCGCTACTTGTTGTCCAACCGGAGAATGTATAAGAATAGTATTTATCCTTATCTCTAGTTGGGGTTGATCCATAATATACAGCGTCTGAGCCTTCATCAACATAACCGCGGCCAAGCTCACTTATCGCCACAGCGTCAAGATTAGATATATTTCTAAATATAACAAGATAATGTCTAGTCTTACCAAACGCAGCATAAAGTTTCTTATCGCTCTGAATATTGACGAGTGGATTTGAATCTGCTGTTTCCGAATCTTTTGTTGTACTCCAACCTACAAACGTATACCTATAATCTTCAGTCTGTTCTTTTGCTGGATTTTTTCCTGAGAATACCGCATTTTGACCGGAAATGACATAAATACTCTGAAGTAACGTATCTCCATTATAGAATTCAACAACGTAAGAGATAGAATCGTAGGTGATCGTGATATCTGGATACTGAGACCTAAATGCTGCTAACTGAGTAGAAGCAATCGATCCAGTGTGAATAGTTCCTGTGATCTGAGGTTTATCGACATTGTTACCATGTTCGTCCAAACCTCTAAAACCGTCAAACTTATCAAACAGCTCTTGAATGTCATTCGGATCATTCATTTCAGCACTAAACCCGATAACTCTAACTCGGCTGTTGGTCTTAATCTGACTGAGAACGGTAATCGGATCGATGATAGACGCCGGAATATTTTCAAGCCATAATGTTGAGACGTTTGTATATGACGACATCACAAATTCAGTGAGTCCCATCTGGTTCTGAAGAGTTAAGTTCGTAATAGTATTTGGTAAATGAAGTTTCTTCAAGTTACCACCGTTAGGTAACGAGATACCAGTAATACCAGTTCCGTCGAAATATACTTCTTCAATGTTTGTACATCCGGACACGTCTACTGCCATTGTAAGATTAGGACAGTTACGTACGTCAAGAGTCTTAAGTAATGTATTATTACCCAAATATAATTCCTTTAAGTTTGTGTTGCTGTAACTAGAAGAACTGTCACCAATTTTCAAACTTTTAAGTTTTGTAGCTTTGGAGAACTCGGCATAACCCACCATAAGCGGTGAAACATCACCGATCTCAGAAATTTGTGAACAGTTGTATACATAGATTTCGGTATCGTTTACGTTATCCAGAGGACACTCTAATGTATACTTAACATTACGCGTGGCTCTCTTCTGAACTAAGTAAGAACCATACTTGACTGATGCATAAATATCGGCATACGGAGTTACTGTTATATCTGCTTTAGCATAACCTCTCAAAGTAATAATATCGCTAAGAGAATCGCCCGCAACATATTTACTATCAAGGTATCTAAAACGGTTATACAGCCACCATTTACGTTGTTCCTCTTTAGAACCTTGAAGCATGGATAAGTACGCAGAAGTTCCAGTTTCTAATAATGGCTGAACGTATTTATAATATGCGTCTTCATTAAAAATAGCTTCCGGCCATTTTGACTGGTGATCTTCAAACTGTTTATTTACATACTCGTAACTGAACTTACCGCTACTTCGTAATGTTGCGTACATAGATTTAACATTATCATAAAACGCCGCTCTAAAATTCTTCCAAAGTACACTTTGCTGGCCGTTGAATACATCTGCTGAATCAACCTGATCAATATCTTCGAGATTGTATGAGAATGCTAATGTACCCTCATTGTTAATACCAATAGCGGTATCAAAATCGTAAGGAAACATGATCCACTTGCCAGTCCCAAGTTTCGTAAGAAATTGGTTCTTAGCTCTACTATCAACCATTAAGAATACTTCTGTAAATAGATAGTAAAAAGTCATAGCATTCAATTCGAAGTAATTACTAAACTCATTCTTAAATTTAGTTAAATCGTTCTGGGTGGATTTAACCCAACTTACCACAGCGGCTAGATTCGTAGAATCAGTATTACCATCGGGATACCGTCCTTCGAAATCATTAAGCCAGTCATCACCAGTAAAGTCGTCAGACTTAAATAACGATCTATCCGAAGTATTATTTAAGAATTCCCAAGATTCATCGCCTTCGGTAAAGCCGTAGACTTCTTCGGTTCCTTTATCATTATTAAAATTATACTTTCCTAAGAATGTTGTCTCAGTACCGTTATTCCAGAATATAACAATCGGAAATCCATCAATACCCTGGCGTATAGCAGAGTTCTCCTTCTGAGGTTCGGTCTTATACGGGCAAATATCGTTATAGAGCCTTACGAGTTCTACATTATTCGCTCCTTCTGATGAAGCAACGTCGGCTTTAAATGTAAACGTACTCACTGGAATAGCCCCTGTACGCATAGCATATTTGGCTATTTGTTCTCCATTTTGAACGAATCCGCCTTTAAATTTACCTTTGTAATTCTTTCTAGCGTACCCAGCAGATGAAGTTCCCTGTACATCGAATTGAGCGTTCTCGAACGTAAAACTATTCGATGGATTTATAGGGTCCACATACTGTCCACTTACAACTTTCTTATCGCCTTTTGATTGAGGAAGTTCTGATGCATTAAGAATCAAATATGGTAAATCTTTAGGAAGCTTTGATATGACAATTCTATCATATTCATCAAAGATGTTATTACGATTGTATCGCTGTAACATCAAATCAAGATTATGCGTGTCTGCGATGTAATTATTTAACACCTGAAATCTAGTCAGACTATTATTATATACTCGAATAGTATAAATATCGAGTGTACAATCGTTCGATCCTATAGAAATACCAACCGGAGTTCCCTGAGTGAAGTCATCGTTGTTTGGGTATTGAAGTATACCAGAAGCAATACCATTGATGTATACCCAAATAAGACGATTCTCACTTCGTTTCTCAATTACGAATGTAATTCTACAGTGTTCGTCTTCCTTATACTGGGTGCCGATAGTACTCTGTTCTGAAGATAAGAACGTCTTCTGGGCTGTGAATTCAAGCCCTCTGTCTTCGCTTATACATGAGAAAAGAATACTATCATAATTAAGTACGTCCCTAGTTGCAAATTCAAATTCAATCGTTTTACCAGTCGTTCGGAAGTCATCTTTAAACATCTTGAAAGGAATATCAATACGAGCATCTCCAGATACTCTAAGAACCGTTGTTCCGTCATCGTCGAGAACCCAACCATCACTTACAAAGTTGAAATTACTCATAACAGCAGATATACTGCCAAACTCCCAGACGTTCTTAGTCGCTTCATTGTTACTCCGTCCATACGACGTGAGATATAATTCTAAATCGTTAGATTCAGCTTCAATATCTACATCTGACTGCGTTACTGTAAGATTAAATACTTTTTCGATAGTTCCGCATTTAATTTTAAGAACGTGCGATCCTGAGGTATCAAACCGATATGACCAAGATTGCATAGTTCTATCTACACCAATCATATCGGTTACAGTCACGCCATCGGCAATAAGTTTAACCGCGCTAGTTAGCGATTTTGGATTATACACGTAGAAATCAATTTTAACTGTTTCGTACTGTTTAACGGTTGTCTCTGCAAATGAAGAAGTAATAATAACATTCTCATTGCTTGAATCAGAGCAGATAATATCATAACGTAAGGTGTTAGATGTTAGTGTATTACCGTCTACTGATGTTGTGAAATATACTTCTAATACATGATTACCATTCGTCTGTTTAGGTATAATATACGTCAACTGACGATTACTTGATGTTGTTTCGAATGTATATATCTCAGTATTATCCATTTTGAAGTGCATCGTCTTATTAACGTTACCGACCGGTGTATACGGAAACGTAATGTCTCCGTCATATGCTAAACTCGAATCGAATGTAGATGAAAGACTAATAGCAGCCACAGTTACTGAGAAGTTGATGGTTCTAGAGTTATCGTAAGCATCAGTAACCGTGATTTTTATTGTGTTAGCGCCAGCATCAAGATATTCCGTAACGTCAATATCAACATTTCCCTGTGGTATGTCATACGATGCTTTAATTACATTATTTATGATTACCTTAACTGTACCGTTACCCGTTGCAACGCCATCTTCGGTGGACGACCAGTTAATCGAGATAGAACACGATTGTCCTTCTCCGATCACTTTAGATAGCCAACCGGAAGTGTTCTTAACTGAAAGTTTAGCATCGTTGTCGCTACCCCCACCAGAACTACCGCCGCCTCCTGAAAACGGACCAAGATTTCCTACTACAACTTCTCCGTTCGAGGTAAGAAATAAATAACCGTTTTCAACATAAGCACCGTCAATTTTACTAGCTTCTAGAGCATTTGCTTTGTCAATAGCAGTATTCAAAGCTTGAGCGTATGCATCGAGACGATCGTCGTTATCTGCTACTTTATCATCCATTGCATTTAGCTGTTTAGCGTATAATTTATTTCCGCTTTTAAAATTCTGTTTATCATAAGCCATCTACCTCACCCCCTAGATTATAATCCAATAAACTCTGATCCATATTCTTTTCATCAAGTACCATAACTTCTTCATCAGTGTCTACAAGTTCACAAGCGAAATCATAATTAGAATCACCGTCAACAGGAGTATGCATAAACGTAAAACCGTTATTACTTATACGTGAATCATCTGTGGCAATAGCGGTCCATTCAGTATCGCCATTCTTACGATAGCTCCATCTTAAAAATGCTTTTTCGCCAAATACATTATGCATTAATGTAGCGTCTGTTATAGAGTATCCACTATGACGGATTTCTACAGTCATGATTGTAGTCGTCTTTGTATCTTGGAACCAGGTACCTTTTGACGATGTAACTATTAATGACGATGTAGCATCAACTCTAAGATCGTTGATATCTTCAGTTGTTGCCGCTGTCTTAGAACCAATCTTAAGACTGGACACTTCCAGATCTAGACTACCGGTTACTGCATTAAAATCAAGCTTACCGTTTCTACCAACAAGTTTAAACGCTCCGTCGGCGTACATCTGTATTGGCGATTCATTCTTACCCGTTAGATTTCCATTGCCGATACCCAGTCCTGTAGTAGAAATATAAACACCGCTATTTGGATCAGTTATAGATGTCTTACCATCACGCATAGAATCTTGGCTTAATGTAAAACCGGCAATAGTTGCTTCAAAAGCAGATAAGTCTGCTACTTCAATTGACGCTGCTTGAATCTTTGTACTGTTAGCTTCGGCTTCAGACACACCGTTTGCTTCGTTTATAACTTTGACGATCGAATCCTCACCATCCGGACCGGTGATGATCAGCCGGTCAGTCTTAATTGTTCCGGCAGTGATCGTATCTGCGTTAATAGACTTTATCTTTGCAGCCTCAATTGTTGCGTCAGCTATCTGGGCATTTGTGATCGCACCGTCGGCGATCGTTGCAGTGCCTATAGCACCATCTTTGATAATTCCATTTTGAATCCATGCGTTATTAACGTTGCCTAAATCTATATCAGCTTTCTTAGCGACCAGATCATTTATCTTGGCCGAGTCTGCTTGGAGATTTGTAATATGTGCGTTAATCGCATCTAAGTCAGAAATCTTAGCAGTGGTTGCTTCAAGATTAGTAATGTTCGCTTCCGCGGCATCCAGACGTCCTTTAACTGTAACGTTTTCCGACGTAAGGTTCGTGATATTGCCCTCAACAGCCGTGATTTTAGTAGTCGTTAATTCTTTAAATGAACCGTAGTCACCTTGCAAATTCCGTATAGTAGCATTCGTTGCGTTCAGATTTTCAATCGTAGCGTACTTTAAATCTGCTTGGTCAGCAGTAATTACTGTAGCTTTTAGATTCTCGATCTCGGCATTTGTAGCTTCAAGTTTACCAGAGATAGATACATTATCCGCTTTAATAGCTGAAATTTCAGCTTCACTGGCGGTTATCTTATCTCGTATAATAGCATTATCCGCCACAACAGTATCTACTTTATCTTCTACTTTCTTAACAGTACCACCATTAGCCGCTGGAGAAGATACATTTCCAACAACAGTAGCAGTATGTTTGAGAATATCGACAAGTACACGTTCACCTTCGGCATATTCTACAGTCGTAATAATCGGAGTAAGGACGTCTGACCCATCAAGTTTTACGTAATTAGCACCACCTTGACCGACGATTGTTCCGTATAACGGTCCGTTTGATTTGAGATTGGCTTTACTATCAACTCCAACCACATTAACAAACTGATTAATTAAGTTATTAGATAGAGCCATATAGTATCACCCCTCCCATAATTTCTTTGTGAATACAGCAGTCTCAGTAACTTTACCAGCTGTGTCGCACTCTATTGTTTGCTTAGTTACTCGTGCTTTTATATCAGCCATTCCAGCTCTATTGTAGTTTAATCGAACGCAATCACCGACTCGTACTGGACAATATCCGTGCGTATAGCTTACGGTGCATTCGACTGATGATAAACTTTTAAGTAATCGTTCAGCATATTCTTGTAACATCGCTGTTGTTGGAATACCTGAAATATCTGGGTCTGTATCTCGATAAATAATTTCTCTACCTCGAGCGATCGTTGATGTTGGACTATTCGGATCGTCATTAACTGCTTTAGCATAATAATTAACGCTGTTATTAGTGCCTGTATAAATTACTTCAACCATGTTTGGAACACCATATAAATCCTGTTCTAAACTTATATCAGAATATAAAATAGAACTGTTATCATCATCGTATTGCCATACCGGCTGGAGTGATTCAGTATCCTGTTCCGGCATAAATATCAATCTTGAATATTCATCAAGTCCTAACTCGTATTTAGCATTTGCGGCCAAATCTTTGACATAAGTCAGCCATGTATCATCAGTATTTGCAACAAAATCGCTATAGAGTTTATCGTCGGTTGTTGTTTTTACAACAGGTCCACGCATATGTGTCCAACAAAGATTATATACTGAATCCATAATATTCTCGTTTTTCATTACTGAATACCCCAATGGTGGTGGGTTTTCTTTCAATTCAAGTAATGGAGTATAAGCGTCCATAGTAATTTTCTTAACTCGACCATCATACGTTGTAGACGGAGTTTGTACTAAAAATGTGCCTAATGAAAACTTTTCTCTAATTCCATTTTGAATTGTTACAAGGTATACACGAACGTAGCATTCGCCAAGAGCCTCGGTAGCCTCGATTGAGGCCGAGCCGAGTGTATCTGCAGAACTATCACGTTCTATTTTACTCTTGGTTACTGTTTTTATTTGGCGTTTATCAGTCCAGCTTCCGGGGTCAACTATGTAATATTCATAAGTACGTTGCATACTTTTAGTCCAATCAGGCATATTACATACCTCCTTCCACTCGAGTAATATCCAGAGTTACTGGTATAACCATCTGACAATGATTGATATTCATAGACACAGCAATAGATGCCCAATAGCCAGTTCCTGACGGTTCTCTAACATACACATCACCAGTATATGTCGCTAATCTTCGTAATGCATATAACGTGTCTTCATCGTCCTTAGGAATGTCTACTTTCCACGACGATGATTCACCGAGTTGTGTTCCGTAATAACTTACAGGTCTCTTTCTACCAACATATTCTACCAGTGATACGTCAATAGAATTCTTATCAGACACATCGATGTTATACCGGAGAACCACACGGGAACCAGACCATTCGTTTTCTTCTGGTATATTGTCAGGTTCTTCTTCTGAAGTTACAATATTTTCCCATTTTTCATCCCACTGGATTATAACCGAAGTTTCGTCAATAGGATATGCCGGGATATCTTCAAAGCTTACTGCTCCAGTCGATTTAGATATTGCAACAACTCTATATCGAGCATAATCTAACGCTGGATGCGGGTCTGTCAAATAAGTATTCTTCGTATTTTCAATCTCCGTAGCAATTTCAATGAAGTCGCCATTTGAATCCCTACGATATAAATTCAATGTTACATTATCAACTAATGTTTCTTCAGGTTCTTCAGTTGATATATCCGGATCATAATCCGCTGGAAGAGTATATGCATACGGACGAATTATACATGAATATGTTTCATCATCATATATTATCTCAGCATCAACATAATAGGATTCATCAGTCCAATCTACAGTAAATTGTACTTGCGACTCAGCAGACAGTCCAGAATTCATTGTTACAGTACCCAACAATAAATATTCTGCTCCATTTTCTAAGTCTATACCGCTTGGATTCAACTCTACTAATAAATCGGTTCCTATATCAAAATATTTTGAATATATTTCTTGTCCTGCTGCTACGTATTGTGTTTCACCAGTTTGATCTTCATATTCATAATCCACCAAGGATATGACCGAAATATGGTAACCGATTGGTGTTTGGTTTACTGGTCCAGATACACCTTTTACATATATTGGAAATTGTTCCACGGTGTCAAGTTCAGTCCCATCTTTGTTGGTTAGGGTTAATTCTAATGTCGGGGGTGCGTACACTTCAATTATACGTTCTACTGACCAATCAGACCATTCATTGATGACCCCCATGGTTCTAACTTTCCATTTAATTGTCGCGCCATCTGCTATTGAAGAACTATCTAAAACTGTAGAATGCGTTTCTTCATCGTCTTCATCATCTTTATAAGTATGTGTCAATGTAGTCGGATTAATACGAGTTCCATTAGCTGTGATATACAATTCTGATTTTGAAGCTTTTGAGCCATCTTGTGAGTTATTAACCCAATACAATTTAATTATGTCTGTAGTCATAGCTTTAGATGCCGAGGACCAAGTAGTTGGAGCAGCAGGTTTTTTACCAACTTTACATGAAACCACCCCAGTCCAACCAGATTCGCCTTGAGCGTTCTTCGCACGAACTCTGAAGAAATATTCACCGCCTTCTTCTAATCCAGAAATGATTGCCGTGGATCCACTTTCAATAGTCTTAGTTGAAACGCCATCCGGGTTAGTGTTGAAATACTCACGTTTTTTCGTATATTGTACTTCGTATGATGTAGCATTGCTAACTGATTTCCACTTTACTTCTATCTCGGTAGATGACCGGGCTCGACAACTTGTTATCTTCGCTGGCGTTGCTGGAATAGTTTCAACTTCAGACGAAAATTCAGACCAATCGCTGTATAAAACCTGATTATAATAAACAACAGACTTATAAGCAATATGGCCAGGGGCTTTTGTAACTGTTTTAGATTTTGCTAAAACTCGATACGCTCGACATTGTACTTTATACTTAGCACCGGCTGAAATATTCCACGAGTACGACGCGGACCTATTTTTTACGAGTGCAGGATCCGTAGCAAATGCTGTACCGCTGTTATTTTTAACAACTCTGAACTCTATTCCGTCAGGTTTATTGTTTGGATCTATCGATAGATTTTCGCAAGAAGCTGTAAGTTTGAATTTATCAATTTTAACAGTTGGAGCCGAAGGGGTATCCGGCTCCTCATTCTTACTTAAGTTATACGATTTCTCAGAAGACCAACTAGCAGTCCAATACGATACTTCTTTTGTTTTTTTACCTTTCTTAACTTTGTGTTTCTTAGAAACTGGTTTAACTTTAACAGATATCGTCTTAGCATTATCTGGTATTGAATATGTCGATTGTTTATGCGATTCGGTTGTTTCTGAGCCGATAAATTTGACACCATCGCCAGTAGTGTAATACCAAATAACTTTGTATTCTTGTGTGTTTTTCTTCCCCCATGTCCAGGTACAAAACATAGTACTAGAATCGTTCTGAATATCGAGTTTATTTATTTTCGCGGTAGCCATATTTATCGCCTCCTTTCAATACGAGCCGCTCTGACAAGGGTTCCGACTGCTTCAGAAATCTCACTTCCGTTATCATAAGTAATACCATTAATGCTATTATAGGTGTTTCCGACATTACCAAGATCTTTACGAAGTTTATTTACCGCTAAAACTATTTCTTCATTTCCATTTTGACGATTATCGACTATAGTCCGAATAGCACGTATGTTTCCAGAAGAAGAAACCATTGGGTCATTGAATAATGCACTTAACATTTCTGATTTCTTAGTTACATCAGTCATATCAACTACTGGCCTGATTGTAGGATTAGAATCGAAACTCATGTCAACCATTTTTGCAAGTTTCTGTGAAGAATCAGACAATGATTGAGTAGCTGCTTCGCCCATATTATATCCGGCATCACTAACAACACGCATCATAGATTTAGCTCCGTTGACGTAGCCTTCACCTAAATAAACACCGGATTTAAACGCTAATCTAGAAGGTGATCTAGAATGCTGTCCGGCATTAATACCTCTAGCACCGGCTGCACCAACGGCATAACCAGCAGCATATGCCGCTGCTACTTTAGCTCTAACACCATTGACATAACCTTGTCCAAGATTCATTCCGGCGCTATGAGCACTACCGACTCCGCCACGCATGGCTGATGCTGCTCCAGTAGCAACTGACTTAGCGGCCGAAACGGCTGAACCTCGCTTAGAACTAATCGCTTTAACGAATGCCATAACAAGTTTTGTTCCTGCCGAGCTAAACTGCCCGGAAGATCCAGATAATTTAGATGTCATAGATTTTGCTAATGAACTTGCAGCAGATGTAGCTGCTCCAGAACCGGATTTAAGTCCACTAGTTAACGATTTAGTCATCGATGATCCAACACTAGCTAATTTGCTAGCCCCCGAACTTAATGATTTAGCTGCTGATGAAACATCAGTTTGTCCAAGTTTAGATACTGCTGATTGGAACTTGGAAATTCCAGAGGTATCAAGATCTTTAAGTCCATTAATAAAACTTTTAAGTCGATTAGCCGCGGATATAGCACTTGATACAGTTCCAGAATCAAAGCTGCCAACACTTGAACTGAAGCTATTGAGTGTTCGGCCCAAACTACTTACCTTAGAGAAGTTGGTTATTCCTGAAGCGTCAAAGTCTTTAAGACTTTTAACAAATGTTGAAATACGTTTAGCTATGGATACCGCGGTACTAATCGCAGTAAGATCTATATCGCCAATCGAACTAGCGAATGAGTGCATAGCCGTTCCAAAAGCCGAAATCTTTTGACCAAACTGACTGAGATTCATCTTGCTATCAAACCATGATTCTTCAGGTAAGGCTTTCTGAAGCTCTGCTAGCATATTTCCAGCAGTAACAACACTTTGAATTGCAGATACATCAATAGCATTATCTCCGGATAAAGAATCTGTTGCGATTCTAATCTGATTGATGAACCAAGACACCTGTGTTCCAAATGAAGATAAATCTTTTTCACCAAGATTTCCTTCGCCAGTTATAGCTTGAAGTAATCCGCCAGCAGGGGCTACCGTATCTTGCAATTTGGCGAATACTGATCCAACATTAGCAATTGATTCGAGATTAGACAAATCGACTGGTCCGTTAGCATTCAATGATGATGCGACATCTACAATCGCGTTAGCAAGGGTTTTTATGTTCTCAGCAAAGGTTTCAATTGGACTTTTACCAAAGTTGATAAATTTAGAAATTCCGTCCAAGAAACTTGCCGCACTTATTTCTAGCATTGCATTAGACAATGTTTTCACTCCGTCTAATGATTTACTATCAATCTGACTAAATGCTTGCATAAATGCAGAAAGATTTTCGCCAATAGACGGTAGTCCAGAAGTAGCTCCAGCACTGAAACCGCCTACTATATTACCAAGGAATGATCCCAACCCATATCCGATTTTCTGAAGTACTTCAATACCGCCATCTAAGAATTTCTGAGCACCAGGGATAAGACTTACTAATCCAGTAACACCGGTCATCAAAGCCGCTACGCCAGTTACAATAAGCAATAGCTTTCCAGCATTAGCTGCTGTGGAACCACTTAACCCTGATATAGAGCCAAGTATAGCGCATGACGTAGACAATGCGAGAATGAGCTCAGACATAGCAGTTGCTGTTTCTATACTAACATTAAAGTCGTATTTGTTAAGTACGCCAAGTACTGCTGCTAAAGCTGCCACAACGGTTGCAACACCAGCCACTCCGGCGATTGCTGTCTTACTCACGCTTTTCACATGACCTAGTATTGTCACTGCTCCAGATATAGCAAGTATTAACTCAGATAAGCTAGTAGCAGTTTCTAATGACATGTCTAAAGATAAAGATCCTAAGATAGCGCATACAGTTGCTAATAATCCGATAACCACCAGCACTGAAGTCATTGACTTAATTGATGTCTTGGCATTCGATGACAATTTGCTCATTATTCCAAAAGCAATCATCAAACCAGATAAACAAGCAACTGCGGTTGCCATTTTCTGAGGGTCTAGCCATGTTAAGATAATAACTGCGCCAACCATAGCTGCTATTGCTATAGCTAATGTCGCGATATTCTTAACCGCGTCACCAGAGCCTTTAGTTGAACGAACCATGAGCGCTACCATAGATGATAACAATCCTACAGCAATTATACCTTTAGCAAGTGATGCAGTATCTATCATACCAAGTAATACGGAAACGCCGGCCATTATAGCGATTGCTGTCGCCATACCTAGTAATGTTAATGCTAATTTGCCAGATTGGTTTCCTGCTGATTTAGCTATATTGGTCATTGCTTTTATAATCAAAGTAAATACACCAATAGCCACTGCACCTTTAACGAATTCACCAGGAGTAAGAGTACTAACAAGCTTCATCACTCCAATAAGCATCAACATAGATACCGATACAGATAATATTAGGCCGCTAACCTTAGCTATTTGCTGACCAGAATCCATTTTGACGATATTGGTAAGTGCTTTGACAAACAGTAAAAATGCCGCGGCAAAAGCTACACCTTTCAACATCTCATTCGGCGATAAGAGTCCAACAAGTTTCACCACGCCAACCATCATCATCATAGAATTAGATATGTTGAATAGTAATAAACTTAATTTGGCCACGGTTGACCCGTTATCAATGGAAACTGCTTTTCGAAGTCCATATACAAACGCAACAAACGCGGCGGCGAATAGTCCACCTTTAGCCATATCAGAAGGAGATAATCCTGCTACAAGTTTTACAACTCCAGCCATTAACCCCATAGCGATTGCCATCTTAATCATCATTCCACCGAGTTTATCTGCTATCTTGCCATCCACTGTAGCTACTTTAGTCATAGCTGCTACAAATATTCCAAAAGCAACCATAAAAGCAGCACCCTTAGACATATCACTTGGTGAAAGTGTTCCGATGATCTTCGCCGCTAGAGCAACAACTAACAATGACGTAGCGAGGCGTTTAATCATCTTACCTGCTTTGTCTGAATTCTTTGCTGATTTACCCTTTACCATCGTACCATAAACAGCAAGCAAACCGCCTATAGCAAGTATAATTCCAGCCAGACCTTTAAAACCTTGTTCTGCTTGTTCTGGTTTCAACGATCCCATTAACTTGACCGCGGCAGCAATTAACAGAATAGCAGTTCCGATACTGAGCAATGAAGTTTTAAGTCCTTTGACATTGAACCCGTTTTCTCCTCTAGTAACTGATAGCCCGTCGAGTTTGTTCATAGCAAAAGCTAATGCTACAAGAATGCCCGCTAATGCTCCGATTGCCGTTACACCTTTTTGTAATTCAGCAGTATCAAGTTTAGCAAGCACATACACTGCTCCGGCGAGAATAGCAATTGAAATAGCCATATCTTTAACCGCTGAAGCTTTCATCTGCCAAGCTTTTGCATTGATTACATTAGCGAACGCTTTAACTACTTTAGCTGTATTTTTTAGAATCTTTTGAATGTTGTCATTAGATTTCTCGATTATTTCTGCTGCGTTCTCGAATATAGAACCAAGACCAGCAAATGGAGAACTTATGTTTTCAAATACTTTTATTACTCTAGACGCGAGATATCCGAATCCAACCATTGCTCCAAGTGATAATACTTTTCCTAAATCAATATTCTTAAGAGCACTTAGTATGATGTTACCAACATTTGAAAGAACCGATCCAAGCTGTCCAAGCTTATTCTGAATACCGATAATAAGACCTTCAATGGTCCATTCACCGATTTCAATTGCACGCTTAGCCGGTGAAGCAATGCCGAGAACACCTTTAATGGCATCAAGCATAGACTGACCGATCTGAATAAGAATCTGCGGGATTTTACTTATCCCTCCTTCTAATCCTTTTTCGAGTCCGTCTATTACATTCTGTCCGACCTCATTCCAGTTTATGTTGTTAAAGAAATTAACAAAATTCTGAACCTGAGGAATTCCCTGTAGCATATCTATGAAACTTTTAATAGCATCAACCGCCATTTTGACGCCATCAGCGATTAATTGAAATCCACTGGTGATCAAACTGTTGCTAAATAAAAAGTCTCTGATTGCTACAATAGCATCTCCAATATTTGCGGTTACGGTTAATAAATCAGTATCAAACGCTTTAAGAACCATGCTTAAAACTTTAAATGCTAATTTAAGTCCGCCGCCAGTAACGGTCATAACCATATCAAGAAGTGCGAATAAACCTTTAAATGTTCGTTTCAGTTTATCTGCAGTCTGGTTGGTCATGACTAAAGACCGAGTCATCTTCTGAAATCCAACGATAACATTAAATAAGTCAGTTGCGGTAATCGGGTCCATTGTTTCTTTCCAAGCACTACCTATGGATTTAAATACTTTAATGAGTCCGTTTCCGATATTAGCAAATCCTTTAAGTAATAACCATCGACCATTAATCTGGTCCATATTCATCACCAATTCTTTAATCGGAATACCCATCTGTTCAGAAGTATCTTTCAAATCGTTAAGTGCTTGTTGTTGTTCTTTAGTCACACCAGCAGCTTTTAGCTGAGCATCGCTCATTTGTGCGTATGCAATAATCTGCTTTTTCTGCTCATTCGTAAGTTTAGTATTAGCGTCTGTTTCTTTTTTTGTTGATTCTGTAGTTTTGTTTTTTGTACCTACAAGTTTATCCTGTTCAGCAATTTGTTCTTTGGTGTATCGTTTACTATTTCCCAAAGCTTTATTAACCGCATTCTGTACGGCATAATAGTTAATGCCAGCTTTAGTTAATTTTTTGAAACGTTCTTCGCCATTACCAAAATCACCGTTAATAACCTGCGAACTTATCTTTCCGAGATTGGTAAGTGATGTAGACACTTTATCCACTGCTTTAGCCGCATTATTAATACCATTAAACGCTTTATTAATCTCTTTACTCATTGCGCCGAGGCCCTTGCCCATTGCGCTTTCAATAACGGCATTACGAGCGTTCGACATGTTATTAATAAAGTTGTTAAGTATATCTGAAACTCCAGTCCATAATGATTTAGCTTCTTCGAAATCGCCGATAATAAGACGCCAGGTTGTAGTCCATCCGGATCCTAAAGCTTCTTTAAGTGTATCAATCAACTGAGTAAATGTTTTTACTTTAGTTGCTGCTTCAGTTGCTGTTTCAGCCATTTTAGTAATCTCGTCGGCCTGTTTTTCAGTATATCCTTGAGACATTAAATCTGCTTTAGAATATGCTCCAGAGAACTGATTAAGAGTTTCGGTTAATACTTCGGTAGTTAACCAACCACTCTTCGTTAAACTCTCTCTGAATGTTCCAGCTGTTTTAATTGCCTCCTTGGCTCCAGTCTTAAGATTCTCCGAAGTTCGTATTAACGCATCCTGAAATACCTGACCACCCATACCGGCATTTACAACTGAGTTCCAGTCCATCAGATTTACTTTACCAGCGGCTAATGCCTGTGACAACTGATACATAGCAGTTGACGCCTGTTGTGATGTCGAGCCTGAAACAGCAGCTAAGTTTGCAATACCCTGAATTGCTTTTACCGATGTATTCAATTTTACGCCCGCGGCAGTAAATGTACCGATATTACGAGTCATCTCTGTAAAGTTGTAAATGGTTTTATCGGCATATGTATTCAGCTCATCCAAAGCTGCATTTACCATTTTGACGTTTGTTCCCTCTTTTTGAGTATTAGCCAAAATCGTCTGAACTGCGTTAATCTGCGTTTCGTATTCTGCTAAACCGTCTTTAACCGGGTTTATGGTTAACGCCGAAGTAATATTCTTTCCCGCGCTCATCGCGGCGTTAGTAATTCTGGATATTGCGGTCATACCCGCTATTTGCATAGCCGAAAAACGAGCGTTTACTGTTTCGACGCCTTTTGCCAACCCAGACAAATTTGTACTTTTTGCTGCTTTATCTAAATTTTCTAATCCTTTAGAGGCACCAGAGAGATTGAGTTTAGCCTTCAACTTGTCGAGTGTTGACATACTTTGTGCTACGTTTGATTCAAAGTTTTTGTTATCAAACCGCATCTCGACGATTCTACTATCAACAGTATTACTCATATCTTAGTAACCTCCTTCCATATTTCATTTACCATTTTATCAAAAACTGGTTGAATAGCTGGATTAATATAGTCTCGACCAGCGACCCATCCACCAGTTCCAGTTCCGTGTCCATAAAACAAAATAACTGCTATAAGGACACCGTTATTTCGATTCGAGTTAGTGAATACTATCGAAACACCACCCGAAGAATTTTCAATGTTATAATCCCAGGAATTAGCTGTTAAACCAGTGTCTACTGGGGTAGCAGACCGGAGGGCGGCCACTCCCTCTTGTCCGTATTTATCGAGCACTCCTGCGTTTATAGCTTTTTGAAGTTTCAAGAAGTATCGAGTAGCCTTTTCAAAATCACCCTTCTGTCTGAATGTAATCATATGTACCTCCTATTTAGGCCATTTATTAAGGTCTTTTGGAAGTGTTAATTTGTTATTTTTAGCTAATGTACGTAAAGCTGCTTTTACTTCTGCAGTTTCGATATTAGCAATTGCTAACTTTTTAAGGTTAGGTGTCCCTGCTCCGTACCCTTTTTTATGCAAGTATTCAGTTAACGTAAACGTTGTTTCTTTTGTTGTTACTTTGGTCAAGAATAATTTCTGCTCGGCATTTCTTCGTCGAGTTAACCCTCGGTATACTTTACCGCCAGCTTTATTATATTTAAGCATTGCGGTTGCGATTTCTTTTCGACTTCTAGTTCCGTCGGCAGTAAGCTGCTTAATACTACCGATGTTATAACAGAATGACACCAAAGCATCAATTTCGTTCTGATTCCATTTATACTTGTTATCGTATTTCATAACAAGTGGAAGATACTTTTTGGTTAAAGAATCTTTAAGCCATTTTTCAGCAGTGGCCTGAGAAATTTTCATTCCAGATTTAATAGTCTTTCCAGTAATAGACTTATCAGCATTAGTAATGCCGTAGCCAATAGTCCATACCCCAACTTCATCTTTGTAAGCTTTTAACTGACAGCCTTCAAATTCTTTAACGAGTTTGATACAATTGTTACTTACTTTAGCCATATAATCACCCCTTTGTTCCAAGTCTAGCGCACCGCTCAGCATTAAGCGATCGGTACGATCTGGCCACTTCTAGCTTACTCATCTTTTTGGCTGGCTGATTCTTAACAGAACACACTCTTAACAGCGTGAGTAATCTTTTTATATGCCAATGTTCAAATTCAACGGGCACATTGTTTGTTATCATCCAATAGTATATGATTTCGGACGTAGTGGCTTCATTAGAACTACTACGTGAACTATCCTTACGAAATGTTGTTGCAGTCATAGGATCGTCCATATATTCTTTGATTTGTGTGAGGAGGTTTGAATCTATCCTATCATATACTTTCGGATCAACATTGTCATCAAGTGTCATGCATCTTATATAGTCGAGAGTCATTTCTTCGGTCATATCTTTGCATCCTAAAAACGGTTTATGCCATTTTGACTCCCAACGGGATAAAGCAACTAATGAATGCTCAAGATGCAACACAGTATCTTCTGACTCAACATGATAAACAAACTCCTCGTTGATTTCGTCCCATTCTTCGGACCCAAGTCCCGGTATAGTAATCTTAAGCATTCATAGTCACCTTATTTTCTTTATTATTTTACTGGAATGGGAATTAATCCTTCTTCAGCTGCTTTCTTTGAAATATCTGCTGGAATGATTCCATTAATAAATTCTGCTGCCGCTTTGTCATCGGTAGATAATTCCATAAATAATTCAGAGTAAGCATTAGTTTCAGAGAATGCTCTTGATACCGGAACGCCCGCATCATTTACTTTCATGAAACGTTTACCATCTGGTGATTTTTCACCATACGCTTTAAGAATAAATTCTTTAAAGATCTTGATAAGGCTAGGTGTATCGTTTGCATCGATAATAGCCTTAACTGTGTTTTCGAATCCTCCCATGGACGTGAGATCCATCTCCATGAGTTCTGCTTTCGATAAGTTAAAGTAGAATGCCTCTGTTCTTTCTACTCCGTTAAAATCTGTGTATGTAATTTCCTTTCTTAACATAGTTTAGCTCCTTTCATAATTAAAAATAAGAGGACCCGCGGTTTAAGCGAGTCCATTAATCTTTTCAGTATTTGTTTTAGCTAGCTTTGTCAGCTGTTTTGATCGCTGCAAGAATAGCGTCTGGTAATGGAAGGTTTGGTGTTCCTGAAGATGTATCGCCATAAAGAAGTTTCTCAACGGCAGCAAGAGCTTTATCTGAAATCTTTGTAGAATCGATTACTAACGTAGCGGTAGGTTTATGTCCTGTAACATCTACTGGAGTAGCATTAACATCCCATGAAAATTCAACAGCTTCTGGTGAATCATTAATAGTTGTATATGCTTTCTCAGATGGAGAAGCAACGCAACCGTATACACAATGAATTTTGTAACCCTTTTCATTGCCTTCTGTATCATTACCAATACGTGTCTGATAAGAGAATCCAAATGTTTCGCGATCCTGCTGCCCAATAGTCACACCGGTAGATAACTCAGCACAACCATCGCATTTCTCGAATTCTTTAGGGAACGTGTACGCAGTAATAGTCCCTTTCCAATCCTCGGCGGACATTAAATTAAGGTATTTAATGTCGTCTGCATACAACGCTGTTGGTTCCGCCCCCTCTGGGGATTCGGTTACACCGGTAAGACCGTTCCAAGCCACACCTGTTTTGTAAGATCCGCTTTCTTTATCAAAATTATATAATACACCCTTGCGGACACCAGTTTCATAGAAATGTTCGCCGGATGCGTCCCATGTTAATTTAGCCATAATGATTCCTCCTTTTAAAAATATAAACTAAATGTATCATGAATCAAGTTGTCAGAGGTATATTGAGTACCATATGAACAGAATGGTAATGTCAATAACTTATCTAACACTGGATCATCAGGTTTCTTAGATATTACAATGACTGAATACCTTTTCTTAATAAGGTATTTTTCATCATTTGCATGTTTTACGTCAAAGTTATCTCTATGATATACTATAGCCGGATAACCCATTTTGACGGATGCCGGAGGTTGATAGTATACGTTTCGAGAACCAAGAAGTTCTTCAAGTTTCGTCTGAAGTTCCAGGCGCGTCCCCATTATATACACCTCCTATAGTTAAAATTAATCGAGGGGGCTGAACCTCGACTTCAGTAATCTTCCATCTAGCCCCCATGATTTCTACGTATGCCATACAAGAACAGTTATTATAAGCAAATGGATCAGCAATGATGCTAACCATATTAGAAAGGCTAATTTCATCGAGAACATTACTTTGAGCTTGACGTTTGCGACGATCGCTAGTCAAATCTCCATAGTAATCTTTTTCAATGATTTCATCTTTCCATATTCCAGGTTCTGATTCTTCCTGTATAGCGTACCCTATTTTACCGAACCATTTACTCATAAGCTGCCCCTAGGCTGATGTAGCTTTGCCAATATCTGCAGAAGTTGCGGTTGTGGTATTCGGTTTAATGTATGTAAGAGTCGCTTTCTTACTTGCTACAGAACATCCAATCGGGGTTGAGAATGATCCATCTGCAGCTACAATTACAACACCTTTAAGATATGCGTCTACTGCTTCGTCTGCAGTAAGTGCTGTTTTAAAGTCTTTCTCATGATAGAGAACATTGTCTGCGGCTTTTAAGAAACATTTTCTAACAGCAACATTTTTGTCTGAAAATAATGGTCTAACAATTTCCATAATTTATTCCTCCTTAAAATTATTCCTGTGGTTCTTCCAGTGCAATCGCAGAGTAAACTCTTGTAAGAGAACCTGATAAACGTGTTTCAAGCATATATTTGTATCGGTTGAAATCCATATCAAAGTCGTCGAACTTAGTGATTTCGCCGCCCTTTGTGGAACCAAACTGATAATCAGCAAGATTAACAAAGAGACCTAAAAGTTTGTGTTTCTTAGCCTTGTCGTCAGTTCTTACTAAACCTTCGAACTGTTCTACAGTATGAATAGCACCGACGTTAAGTGCTGCTGCAAGATCTGCTTTAGAGTCATAAATTCTACGACCATTTAAGTCTCTTGCTAAGAGCATCACGTTTAACAGATGTGGTGTACAATAAAGATCTGGAGTTCCTGATCCTTTGAATTTCTCTCTGGAATAGAGCGCTGCAGTGATAATAGCCTCAGCGTAAATATAATTTTCACCGAAGTTCTTAGAAGTATCGGATCCCTGAAGAGCTGTCTTAGCTGCTGCAATATCTACATCATAGTGAATCGTATATAATTCATCATCATGCCAGATAGATCTGATATGATCTTCATGAATCTTATCTGGATCGCCCTCTTCTCTCTGATCACCGACTAAAGCGGCCATAGCAAGCTCTTCATTGAGGATGTGTCTCATCATTCTCCACTGATATGCTACGATATCGAAATCTGTGATGTCAATGATATCATCACGATGCATTTCATCTTTAATGTAAATTGTCTGCGGATCTGTTGTTCTGCTCAGTAACTTAATCTCAGCCATGTTTTCTTTGTAGTTACCTTTCTTCTGGTAACCCTTAGCTCTCAACTCAGTAATTCTTGCATCAGCCTGACGAGTTCTAATTCTGCTGATAGGTGATTTATGAATCTTACTGATTACTGCATCGATCCATGACTGATCTCTTTCGAGAGTTTCAGGTTCACCTTTCTTTAACAGTTCATACTCTGGGAAGAGTTTCTCAACATTATCATCAAACACCCCATGTGCAAGTGTGTCTGAATGTTCTTCAGCATAGATATCCATTGCCTGTTTAAGAGAACCAACATTGGACTGTTTAGCTAAAGAGATAATCGCCTGCTCATCAGAGTGACTAAGTACATTTGTTGGTGCTGAATTAGAACCTTCAAATACATTATGTTTCATATCATCATCTCCTTCATTTTCTTTATTTCCTTCTTCGAGTGCCATACCAACCATAGCATTCATAACCTCACGCTGCTCGTCGGTCATACTGTCGATTACTTCCTGAACGGTTTTTCCGCCCTCAGGTTTATTATTAGAATCCGCCATTTTATTATCTCCTTTCTTATCATCTACTACGGGGGGCTGGTCAGAGTGCCAAAGCATAATATTTTCATCATAACTGGCATATAATGTGTCTTCTTCGTTATCGCTATGCGCCATAACAAAATCTACATATGCTCCAGGATTTGCACCGGATAATACCAAACTTAATTCTCTAATATTGCCGTGCATTACGTCGCTACCGATCTGCTTGAGCTGATTAGCCCAGATTGATAATGATCTTACATCTCCATTCTGGAGTAATTTCTTAGCATGCTTACCCTGCTCCGTGTCATTAAACGTACCGTAGGCATAAACACCATCGTCACGATTTTCGAGCATGGCATGGCCGAGAACTGCATTAGGATCATTGTGTTCATGATTCCATACTAAAGGAACGGTCATGCCATCATTTCCTTTAAATGCGTCTCGTCTAATTGTACGGCCATCACTACACTGCAAATCATTACGAGTAGCCCAACCACTAAAATCATAATTAGCCATTTTGACTTTCTCCTCCTTCTTCTTCTATATATTCGTCAGGATAATACTCATCGCCAGTCGGCGGTTGAGTTTCTTCTGGTTGACTTATGTTACTATTAACAAGTTCATCAGCCTTAGGATCATCTGACGGTTTCATACCAATAACTTGCCTAATTTCGTTTGACGTCATAATCTCGTTACGAGTAAATTTATCTGCGATTTCGGCAATGTCGTTAACCGGTACTAATCTGAACGGATCTCTAAAGTAAGTAATTGACTGTCCTTGTGATCTAGCAGTCTTAGTCAAGAACTTACGTCTCAGTTCTTCAGTAATGGCTGAGACAATCGGTTCGATAACCCGGTTATTATAATTAAGCATTGTCTTTTCATCAGCAGTTCCGTTAAGAACTTCCTGAGTTATACCGAACTGAGCATATACTTGTTCAGTTAAGTATTCGATCTGTTTAAGAAGATTATTCTCGAGCGACCGGTTTAGCTGAGTAATCTTCTCTGTGCCATCCGCATATGCAATACCATATTTGGATCCACTAAGTTGTTCTTCTAAATCTTTACGACGTCGATCGGCCTGTTCTCTACGAGCTTCAGTCTTAACAACGTAAGGTAACTGGATAATTAAATCCAATTTACCCGATGCGGTCTGTTCGTCGGTAATGTCAAGTAAAGCAAGTTTTCTTTTCAATCTCTGTAACGTAGAATTACTTTCGTTACAGATGGCATAGAATGGATTCTCAATAATACCAACCTGTCGTTTAGGTATGATAATTTCCTGTTTCAATCCAGTAGAATCATTGTATAGTTCTACTCGAACATCTTTGGGGAACCATTCTGTAATTTTACCGACCCGCATAGAAAGAATGTCATAAGACGATGTGACGTTAGGGTTTAACGATGTGTCAACCGGAACAATCGCAACCACGCCTTCGTCTAACATTGATAAAACGATGTCTTGTATAAAAGCACTTCCTGTTTGATCGATATTGGCTTCTATATTAAGACATTCATTGAGACCAGACTTCACGTCTTCTATATATCTTCGGTTTTCATCCAGGCGACAATGCTTTATATCAATCGCTGCTACATCAATAGCGATGCGATTATATATAGTAGTAATGATCGATCGTTCATTACCTCGACTCAATCTGGGTCTATCTGGATTTGCCGAATAGCTAGATCCGCTGGGGGCCCATGTGGGGGCGCGTTTCTGAAATGCATTATAGGCATGTTTCAGCCTATCTATAAATCTATATTCCATTTTGAATCTCCTTATATGTAAGCCGCAGGGCACTACTCGGTCGTCACCTCTTCGCTTTTCATGTCATAAATTTGCGGCTTATAGGCTACGCTAAATCAATTCCTTCGATCTCAGCACGAACTTCAAGCTGATTCGAATACTCTTCCATATACCGTTTCTGAGTAAGATATGTTGCTCTTGGACACGGCGGTGTAAACTCAAGTTTACCAGCGTCCCATTTGATAAGCATCTTTCTGAGAGTATCAATTCTAATCTTAAGCTGCAAATACTCAGCTTTAAGCTGTTCTTTATAATCTTCACTTGTCATGAGTTCAATTGTATCTTTTAACTCCATATAGGGCACCTCCCACTTATTCAAACTGCTCACGATTAATCTTGTAAGCAACAAAAGCATCCATCATAGCCGCTACGGCATCGATCTTATGCTCGTAACGCTTCTTTAAAAGTTTACGATTACCATTTGTATCTTCAATAGTAATACAGTTGCCCATGGTAAAAGTCATAAGTTCCTCGTCGAAGATAAGCATTCTTTCCTCAGCAAGATTCTTCAACTCGCCCAAAGGAACAGATTCAGTTCTTGATCCCTGCGGCACTTTAACAATCCCATACTCACCGTATTCTCTACCGAATCTTTCTACAAATTCTTTAGCATTATATGGGTCATATCCAAAAGCTCGAATATCGTATTCTCGTTGTGTTATATGATTATCTAATTCTTCATAGACATCCATCATATCAAGAATTGTTCCTTCCATAACGATTAAACTGCCCTCGTCTATGAATTGGTCATATTTGACTCGCATAGACCCTGGGAGTTTTGCTAGGGTAAGCTCTGTTATATAATTTCGAGTCTTAACGCCAAAAGCCCCATCTCGTAATGGGAATAAGAATGTAAACGAACAGAAGTCGTTACCCTGTGATAAATCGGCGCCTAAAGCACAAGGCATTCCCCAAAAATCGTGTCGTCTATGTTTCAATGTTTCATCATAAGTGAAGAAATATGTATAACCTTCCATTGGAATCCCAAAACGCTTAGCGAGAATATCGTTTCTTGCTGCTGGATTCTTCTCAGCTCTTTCTACATCATCCTGGTATGTCTCATATGTAACAGTCTTTCCAAGATTAGGATTTGCTTTGACCCACATTTCGGGTTCAGCTACTTCATCGATTGAATCTAACTTATACCAAAAGATAGAGGTATGTGGCGCTTTATACTCACCTTTGAGAATTTTCATTAATTCCATTTTGATGTCATCGCCAGCGCCATTACGAACCGTACCTTCAGAACTTATAGCTACAATTAGATAGTCGTCATTTGTTCCTCCGCCTTGCTCCTTTGCTGCACCCTGCTCTAAAGCGCCGATTACGTCCTCTCTAATGTCACCAGAAAGCCACTCATCAACGGTCGCTACTTTAACTCGAAGACCCTGTAACTTGTCAATTGTCATTGGTCTTATTTCTAATAACGAACCGGTCAGAAAATTCTGAATACCTTTCTTAGTAGAGGCAAGCTTTACTCGGTTGGCTTTCGAGCCAGTCGTGTTCTGTAGTGATCCTTCAGTTAAAAACTGATATAATGGACCTCGAGCACGAGTAATTGCAGTCCTTATAGGGGACATAACTTCTTCTGACTGAGCCATGGTAGGAGCAGTTGTTACCTGATGGGTAGTAGATACATCTACATTTAGAAAGTAGTTTTGTAAACAACTTGCGTACATAGACTTCGCTGCACCTCGAGCAACAATCAAATATTGTTTCTTAATTAAACGTTTCTTTATTGTCTTATTTTCGTAATGCCCGCCTCGTCCATCTGGATCCGGAACATAAATACTTTTATCAACAAAGTAGTACCAGCCGAAAATCTGCTCAGCCCATAACTTAAATGAATCTAATAAATGCAGATCCTCGCCGTTAGTTAATGTGAGTTCATCTTCACAATACCTTATAAATCCATTAATAGCTTGATCATCATACCAGACTCCTGGATTAGCGATTAGATCATCTATTCGATTCATTTCCATTTCTATCTCTCTTGAGATAGGAATTTCACCTCTTATTACAGCATCTCTAAACTGACCGTAATAAATCGGTGTGGCGGTATTCGATAAACTCATATTATACCACCTCTACTTCTGTTTGCGCTTTTTCTCGAGTTCGTCAGCCATGTCTCGGAAATGTTCCCGATAGTATCTGTTCTGCTGATCGTCTCTCTCACGCTTAATCTTCTGGGATTCAGATTCTTTTCCAAGTTTAGACTTGTAGTCTTTAACCTTATACATGTTCTCCAAATCTTTAGCCTGCTGGGCAAGTTTTTCAGAAGCTGATTTCTGATCAAGTCCTAATTTCTTGTTAAGTACTTTCTGGAATGTCTGTTTACCGACACTATCCCAAACAATCTTTCCTAAAACTGGACCATTTTTTTCGATAAACTTTCGACCAGCACTTCTTGTATCTGGTTGTAAAGAACTTATCTGTCGATTAAGATCTAATATATCTTTCTGCGTCTGAAGAAGCTGTTTCTGAGCCTGAAGTTCTTTTGTTCTTTCTTCAATCGTTTTTTGCTTTGGTTTAGGCTGTCCTGAAGAACTATGTCCGCTATTTTCTCTATTAATTTTCTTACCGGTTAACGATGTATATTCTGATTCTAACCGACTAACTCGTTTTCGACCGGCTGGGGTAAGAGAACCATCTTTATTCTGATATCGTCTAACCCCCCATTTCTGCCCTTTTATCCCATGGTGAGCTAAAACTATTTCGCTCATATTCACCACCTCCTATAATTTAGATTCTGCTTGAGAGTTTAATCGCCATTCGAATTCGTTAATCATACGATTCGTGCTGTCCATAACCACAGACGAAGAAGGTGGGTCGAAAAGCATTTTGACTTTCAGATGCATATACGATTTAACAAGTTGCATCTTCTTATCATCGCTTATAAACTCATTCCAAGTTTCGATCTTGCTAGTGATCATGAATCCTTCAGGCGGTCCTACACCAAGCTGTGTTAGGATCATAAAGACTGAATTTATATGCGCTATGATCTGCTGATCAAAAGCTTCATAGTCTTCGGTGATCCCGAGTAATAACTTAATTGATGTAAGTATACTATCCACAGTACGTCCTCCTTTCTTGAATCAATCATGACGCCATGGGCAAGTATCGTTTTTACTACGTGTGATTGGGTCTTTCATAAGTATAGAATCATCGCTATAGTGAATAGCGTCATGTGTTCTTTTAGTTACAGATATTAGATACATCGGATTGAGTAATAAATCACTTCGTTCCAGTATGTCTTGCTTAGATATTGGATTCATGTGATGTATGAGTATTTTGTCGTATATCTCTCGACCTTCAATACCTAAATCACAACCATTATCTCGAAGTATTACTTGATCTCGAATGTGTTTCCATTCTGCAGATCGATAAAACTTCTGATTTAACCATCGATCAAATCCAAATGTTTCTTCACCAACTCTGCCTGATAATTTAAGGTATTCGAATCGTTCTTCAAAAGTCGGAAGTAGTGTTAATTCATTGTATGTCCTAATAATCATCAGGATCACCGTTACCTGAGTATGTACGCATAGCTTTAATGGCTTCTTCATACATTGTTTTCATCTCTTCGCCAGATTCAAGAGCGTGTGCTTTAGCTTTAAGAAGCTCATTCTCCTTGGCTAATTTCTCTCGCTCTAATCTCTCTCTCTCTGTTCCGAGTTTTAGGAAGTGTGTGATGACCTGCGATGACGCAGTTCCGTCTAATATCTGTTGCTCTGCCAGATCCATGGCGTAAGAGATCATCTGATTTTCTCTTGCTTCTGGAGTCATAGCAGTTCGTCTCTTTTTAGCCATGTTTAAGCCTCCTTTCAATAACTTGTAACTTCTTTCATACCGTTTTCAGAGGGGTTTACACAATGTTTAATCAAGATCTATACTGGTTTTAGGTACTAGTAAAACCAAGAAAGGAGGTAAACTATGAGAAAAAATGTAACGATTATTCGGAGGTCCCTACAGCTGGCAATCTGCAGATGTAAACCCCTCTGAAAACGGTATGAAAATATAAATTGTTTCTGTGAAAATTCCCTCCGGGGAAATATCAAAG
>ERZ808266.25-NODE-25-length-68217-cov-4.596051_pt1 | contig 68217 bp, 62 predicted proteins | sample MGYA00521278_ERZ808266 | MGnify/ENA primary metagenome ERZ808266 (study PRJEB31516, sample SAMN03275591) | gut metagenome | biome: mammalia-associated habitat; material: feces | host: Papio cynocephalus | place: Kenya | collected 2012-08-02 ... | reverse complement strand
TTTTCGTAAAAAAGTGAAGTAAGTCCCCTGCCGAGACCGCTTTTCTTTGCCGCCATATCACTTTCTCCTGTTCTTCTTTATAAATTCCTTCGCGAGCGCATTGTAAGCGTCGGTTCCCTTTGACCGTTTATCGTAATACTGAATAGGCATTCCGTAGCTCGGAGCCTCGGAAAGTCTTACCGTGCGCGGTATTGTGGTTTTATACAGCTTGTCCGCAAAATACTTTTTGATTTCGGTTATAACCTGCACGGTCAGATTAAGTCTTCCGTCAAACATTGTTAGAACAATACCCTCAATCTCGATAGTAGGGTTATAAAGCCGCTTTACCTGACGAACCGTATTCATAAGCTGTGAAAGCCCCTCAAGCGCAAAGTATTCGCACTGTATCGGGACAAGCACGGTGTCTGCCGCATTAAGGGCGTTTATTGTTATAAGCCCCAGCGACGGCGGACAGTCTATAAATATGTAGTCGTATTTATCCCTTGCCGCCGCAAGCGCCATTTTAAGCTGAGCCTCACGGTGTTCCATTTCAATTAGATCCACTTCCGCCGCCGCAAGGTTCATTGACGACGGAATGATGTCTACCTTTTGGAAATCGGTTTTTATTATTGCGTTTTCAAGCTTGCCTGTTCCGACCAGAAGCTCGTATGAAGTAACCTTTGCTTCTTTTTTGCTTATTCCGTAGCCGCTTGTTGAGTTTCCCTGCGGGTCAGCGTCCACAAGCAGAACTGTTTTGCCAGCCAGACCCACGCCTGCGGCTAAATTTACGGCGGTTGTGGTCTTTCCCACTCCGCCCTTTTGATTAACTATGGCAACTATTTTGCCCATTCGGAAACCCCCAGTATAATGTTTCACATGAAACATATAAATCACGGAGTATATTATAGCATTTTACGGGACAAAAGTAAACAGAAAAAAATTCCGTAGCTACTACGGAATTTTTTTAATGCGGAATTCGGAATGCGTAATGCGGAATTGTTTTAAGGTGTAGGGTCGTCTTTTCTGCCTAATAAATAATCGGTGGAAGTATTATAGTAATCGGCAATTCTTGCAAGTATATCCGCACGGGGAAGTCTCGTCATATTTTCATAGTTTTGGTATGTGCCCTCTGTAATATCACACCCGACTGCCACTTCCCATTGCGTAACGCCCTTACGCCTGCGACACTCTCTTAATCTTGCCGCCAAAATTTCACGCATATACTTTCACCTACATTTGTTATTGACAGTAAAAGTATAACGAATTATAATATTCAATATACCAACAATTGTTGGTGTGCGCGATATTTTTTTGGAGATGATAGTATGGAAATTTACAAAGAAATTTTATTACGCTATTTAGTGGAAAGCGACGGCTCGCCGCAATCCGAAACTATTACTGTTTCCGCTAAAGAAATAGTTGAGGGTAAATGCTATGAGCTTGTTTCAAAAATTAAAGATACATTGGAAAACCCTTTTATATCTAAGTGTGAACAGCTTTTCGTGATAGAAAAAATAATAATGGAATTTGAAAAGACAGGAATAACGGTAAAACATACCCCGGATTATTGATTTTAAGCGAAAATAATTCCGAATTCCGCATTCCGCATTCCGCATTAAGTCTTGTCTCCCGGTTTAAACAGGCTTGCCATAAGCAGTCCCGAAACAACGGACACGGCAATTCCTGCCGAGGTTGCGGTAAGTCCGCCTGCAAATATTCCCATAAAGCCGTATTTGCCGACCGCCTCTTTAACGCCCATTGCAAGGCTGTAACCAAAGCCCGTGAGCGGAACGGTGGCGCCCGCGCCCGCAAAATCGACGATCGGTTTATAAACGCCTATCGCCGTAAGCACTACGCCTGCCACAACATACGAAACCAATATTCTTGCCGGCGTAAGCTTTGTATAGTCAATCAGTATTTGCCCTATAAGGCAGATTGTTCCGCCGACCAAAAAAGCATAAAGACAATTCAAAAAACATTGCATACAAAAACGCTCCTTAAATGTTTCACATGAAACATTGTTTTTATATATTGTTTTCCGAATTGTCTTTTTTATACCTCAATACCGTAGCTTTCCGCTATATAAGTCCTGACCGTTTTATAGTTTAAGTGTCTTACCGTCACACTGTCGGCACTTTCCGACCTTATCGCAACGGAAACATTGCAGGTTCCGTGCTTTCTGTCGGGCATGGTGCGTATCACCTTGATTTCTCCCACATTCTCGAACGGACAGTAAAACTCATAGGTTTTAAACCGCTTTATCCCCTGCGCGTAGATATTCTTGCCGAGCCGCAGCTTACCGAAGCGGTAATCGAAAATACAAAGATAAGCGTAATATGCGATTACAGCCGCCAGCACCAAATACAAAAACAGTATCAGTCTTGTAAAATCGGCAAAAATCACCGCCGGCACAGCCGCCGCGGCGGTAGCGCAAATAATATAAATCATCGGGAAAAACAGAAACCTGTTCCTTGTGCGCCTTGTACGATCGGCGTGAAGCAGCTTACCGTCCGACATTAAAAACGGGAAATACGCCTGAAACTGCCGTTTTATAATTCCCCTGCGCTCGGACGGAACCAAAACCGCCGTTTCGCTTTTCGAATTGCCGTAGCCGCCGACGCTTACTTTCATAGCATAGCGCCTGAATATCCGCATAAGCGGCGTCTGGTCAATCGTCACATCATTGACCGACTCCTTTTTAAAGGAAGTCCTGTTCCGAATAAAAAATCCCGAACGCACCTCGATTTTATCCTTTTCAAGAAAAAGCTTGAAATTGATATACTTTAAAAAGGAATAAATAAAGCTGAAGGTATAGCTTAACAGAAAAATAAGCGTTATCGCGTTTACGATAGGCGGAAAAGGCGATTTTACCTGACCCGAAACCGTGTTTATCTCGTCAAACAGGATATTGTTAAGCGCTATTCCGAGCAGTTTGCCTGCCTTATTTATAATAGGTACTCCGATTATAAGACCCGTAACCGCCGAGGAAGAGGTCGCCGCCATAACCGCAACCTTGAGCGCCGAAAACCTTACGGCGGTGTAATTGCTCTTGCCGTACAGCAGCTCGGAAGCCTTTTTACTGTCCTTAACGCTTAGCTTGAATTTAAAATCGGTCTCGCCCTTTTTGCCTGCCTCGGTATTTACACAATAGGTAACGGCGCCCAAAACCGCATCAAGCGGATTTTGCACCGTTTGTACCGAAGAAAGCCGCGCCGCCGAAATATAAGAGGTCTGCTTTATAAATATGCCGCTTGTGATTTTAACGCCGCCTTTGCCGCAGACAATGGAAAAGGAACGGCATTTTAAAAAGCCGATAAGCAAGATGCCCGCAAGCGCCGCCGCCTCGGTCGCCAAAATACCCGTCGCCCTCTTATAGAGTATATACTGAACGATACCCTTTAAAAGCGGAATTACAAGCACAAACAAAAACGGCTTCATATAATTTAAAATCATAAGCGGATGCGCTTTAAACTCTCTTTTCATCGCCGTTCATCTCCTGTTACGGCGTTTATAAAGCGCTCGGCGTCCGTCACGGACAGTTCTGGAATTATAACGCTGCTCCGTGCCGCCTTAAGGCTTAAAGCGGAAAGACCCATTGCCTTTGCAAGCGGCGTTGAAATGCTCTGCACATAGACAAGCCGTGAAAAGGGCATTATGTGGCAGGTCTTTATAATTACACCGCGGTTAATTATTATGGCGCCGTTAGGGAACGAGACAGAGTAGCTGTCAAAATAGGCAGGGACATACCAAAACACCGCCGCAATTAAAAGGAGCAGTAAAAAACCGCCCGCGGCTGTAAACCACAGGGAAACAGAAGAAAGGGCGAGCAGAACAGCCGACGGTATAAGACCGACAAGAGCTATCCGTATCTGCCACAAAAGCTTTGTTTTTTTCGGAAGCACGCTTTCTTTCATCCTTTCCCCTCCTTTTTGGTTTACATAATATTATTTTTCCGATTTTATCAAATCCCAATACGCCTTGTATTTTTGCTCGGTTTTATTGTCTCCGTACTCATAATAGCGCCTGTTTTTGAGTGCGCTCGGCAAATACTGTTGGTTTACATAATGATTTGGATAATCGTGCGGATACTTATAGTTCTGACCCTTTACCTCGGCGTCCTCGCCGTCGTAATGCTTGTTTTGGAGCTGACGGGGAATACTTCCGCCTATACCTCTTTCTATATCGCTCATAGCGGCGTTGATTGCGTTGTGCGCCGAGTTTGATTTAGGACTTGTAGCAACCAAAATAACCGCGTCCGCAAGCGGTAAACGGGCTTCGGGCAGTCCCACAGCCTCGGCAATATCAACGGCGGCTTTAACTATCGGGATAATCTGCGGATAGGCAAGCCCCACATCCTCGCAGGCGCAGACCATAAGCCGTCTGCAAGCGCTCGGCAGGTCGCCCGCGGCAAGAAGCCTGCCCAAATAATAAACGGCGGCGTCGGGGTCGGAGCCTCGCATAGACTTTTGGTACGCCGAAATAATATCGTAATGCTCGTCTCCCTCACGGTCGTATCTTACGGAGCCTGACGCCAAAATTTCCTCAACCGTTTCGTCGGATATTTCGATTTTTTCCGCCGTCTCGCTTGTCAGCACGCAAAGCTCAAGCATATTAAGCGCCCGTCTTACATCGCCCGACGCCGCAAGGCAGAGCTTTTTTAAGGACATATCGCTTATATAAAGCTCCTTTCCCTTTTCGTCCTTAATTACGCCCACGGCGCGTGTTACCGCCGTCCTTACATCCTCGGGCGAGAGCTGTTTGAACTCAAAAACGGTGGAACGGCTTAAAATGGCGTTGTATACATAAAAATACGGGTTTTCGGTAGTGGCGGCTATAAGTGTAATATCCCCGTTTTCTATGTAAGAAAGCAATATTTGCTGTTGTTTTTTATTAAAATACTGTATCTCATCAAGGTAAAGGAGTATTCCGCCCTGCGCCTCTATCGTGCCGATGGTATTTATTATTTCCTTAATATCGGCGGTGGAGGCGGTTGTGGCGTTAAGATAATGCAGTTTTTTTCCGCAGGTTGCGGCAATTATATTGGCAACCGTGGTTTTCCCCACTCCCGACGGGCCGTAAAATATAAGGTTGGGCACATTTCCCGAATCGATTATTCGGCGAAGTACCTTACCCTCTGCCAAAAGGTGCTTCTGTCCTGCCACCTCTTCGATTTTTCGGGGTCTTAATCTGTCAGCCAACGGAGAATTCATACCGCACCTCCTTAATTTCATTCGATTACATTATACTATGCTTTTGCGATTTTTTCAACTCATTAAAATGCTCCCGTTATCATAAGCTTTAATTAAGGGAGTGGAAGTTAATTGAAGAAAACATTATTTATCAAAAACGCCCTGATACTGACCGTTTCTTCCCTTATTCTGCGTTTCGTGGGAATAATATTCAAGGTATGGCTTGCAAAGCTTATCGGTTCCGAGGGTATAGGACTTTATCAGCTCGTTTTCAGCGTATATATGCTTGCGTCCACCTTTGCGGCAAGCGGAATCTGCACGGCGGTAACACGGCTCATTGCCGAGGAGCTTGCGGTGGGCACCAAAAAGGGCGCCGCCAAAATTATGCGGCGTTCGGTGGAGCTTACCCTTATAATTGCTTTAGCTACGGTAATTACGGTATTTTTCGGGGCGGAATTTATAGCGTCTCGGTTTTTAGGCGATATCCGTGCCGTTCCGGCGCTTAAAATTCTGCCGCTGTCGCTCCCGTTTATGGGAATAACCTCCTGTTTAAGGGGATATTTTATAGCAAGGCGCAAAATAACCCCCAACGCCGTTTCACAGCTTTTCGAACAGGCGGTAAGAATAATTCTTGTGGTTATTTTGGTAAAAAGCTTTTACAAAAAGGGACTGGCGGCGTGCTGCGGCGCCGTGCTTTTTGCCGACTGCGCGGCGGAGATATGCTCTTTCCTGCTTTTATGGGTAATATGGCTGTTCGATACTAAAAAGCTTAAAATAACAGCCGCAAATTCAAGACCCCCGCAGCCCGTGGTTAAAAGAATTTTCCATATCGCTCTGCCCATTACCTCTGGCAGATACCTTAACACGGCGCTTCGAACCGCCGAAAATATACTTGTACCCAAAAATCTCGCAAAATACCCGTTCGGCGGCAGTAACGCCCTTTCGCAGTTCGGTATGATAAAGGGTATGGCTCTGCCGATACTGTTTTTCCCGTCCACCCTTTTAAACTCGGTCTCTACCCTGCTTATACCCGAAATTTCCGAAGCGAGCGCAAAAAATCAAAAGGGACTTGTAAGGAGCGCCACCCAAAATGTTTTAAAGCTTACCGCTCTTGTTTCCTTTATCTTCGCCGCCGTTTTTTTCTGCGCCGGCAGGGAAATAGGAATGCTGCTTTATAAGGACCCTGCCGTGGGCGAGCTTTTAAGGGCGCTTTCACCCATAGTGCCGCTTATGTATCTCGACAGCATTTCGGACGGAATTTTAAAGGGACTTGATCAACAGGCATTTTCGTTCCGCACCGCAATTTCCGATTCCGTAATCAGAATATTTTTAATTTTGATATTACTGCCGATATTCGGTCTCAGGGGATTTATATGGATAATGTATTTTTCAAATGCGCTTACCTGCGGCTTGAATGTAGGCAGGCTTTTAAAGGTAAGCCGTGCAAGGCTTTATTTTGTCAAAGAAGTTTTCTTGCCGCTTGGCTGTGCCTTTATTATCGTCCTTACTGCGGAAACTCTGCTTAAAAAAATCGTAACGGGCAATTTGGTTTACATAATACTTATATGCGTGATTTCACTGCCCGTATACCTTGTTTTTCTTATGCTTTTCGGGGTTTTAAGTCCCGACGATATACGGAATTTCACAAAAAAACACTGAAAAATGCTCTCAGCCGTTCAAAAATACCCTCTGCGTACAGGTGTACACGGAGGGTATTTTCCATCGTCTTAAAAAGAAAGGTTTTTGTCTCTTATTTTTTTAAAAAAATCCTGCATTACGGCGGTACATTCGTCTTCCATTATGCCCCCGTAAATTTCAGGCTTGTGGTTATAGGGATAATCGCAAAGCCTTACCACGCTGTCGATACTTCCCGCCTTGCCGTCGTACGCTCCGAAAACAAGAGTTTTAATTCTCGCGTTGATTATTGCACCGGCGCACATCGGACACGGCTCAAGCGTAACATAAAGCTCGCACCCGTCAAGCCGCCATGAATTTAATTTTTCGCAGGCGGTGTTAATAGCTTCGATTTCAGCGTGAGAAAGAGCGTTTTGCTTTTCCTCTCTCATATTTCGTGAGGAGGCTATGATTTCGCCGTCCTTAACTATAACCGCGCCGACAGGAACCTCGCCCTCTGCCGCCGCCTCTTTCGCAAGCTCTATCGCCGCCGACATAAATTTACTGTTCATAAGGGTTATATACCGGCTGTTTATTTCTTAAAACAAAAATAAATACAGGCTCAAGGAAACCGAAAAGCACCGACAAAACTGTATAAAGAACCGCATTTCTTCCGTCAAACAGCGAATAAACACGCCATAAGGCTATGTACTTTATAACCGCAAAGGCAAGCTCCGTAAAAATCACGGCAATCGACAGCACAAAAAACGGAATAAGCGCAAGCGCCATATTAGGGTCAATCTCGCCGTCATACATCGCAACGCTTATCACGGTGCGTACCGTTTCGACCGATATAAAACAGAACAAAACAAAAAATACTACCGCAACAATTTTTTCTATTATATGCATAACAAGCAGTAAAATACTGTATTTAAAGGGCTTTTCCGTAGGGCTTTTGCGGTATTTTTCCGCAAGTCTGCCAAGCGTGTAGGAGCTTGCGACAGGGATAAAGCTAAGCCACGGGTATTCAAGCCCCGCGGTTTTTGACATTTTGTAAATGCCTACCGCGCGCAGAATATAAAGTACTATGCCTATCGCCGCCGCGACAGCCGAAAAAATGACAAAAGCAGTCATTACAGCCAAAAGGGCGCTGCGGTCAAATCCCGAAAAATCCTGTTTGAAATAGAAATTAAACATATTTTAACCACCTAAATAAAAAACTGTAAAGATTCCAAAAGGCAGAAAACAGTGAAAATTATAATACAGGGCGAAGTGAAAAACCACTTCATTTTCTTTGAAAGGCGGCTTTCGGTGTCGGACGGTCTTAGAGTGAAAAGCTCATTTTGGTTTTCAAGGAACAGGATTGATACTATGCCGGCAAGCATAAGCGCCATTAAAACCAGCGTATAGATAACATTTTGCGCCGACTGTGAAACCGAACCCAGAAAATAGCTGAACGCGACCGAAATAAAATTATTAAAGCCGTGAATGGCCATTGAAACCAAGAGCGAGCCTGTTTTTACCGTTACAAATCCCAAAATTATGCCGATTATAAAAGCAAAGGGCATTTGCTCGAAATTTCCGTGCATAAGTCCGAAAAGTATCGCCGAGGCAAGTATCGCAAAGCCGTCCCCGAATTTTCTGAGCGAGCCTAAAACTATCCCTCTGAGGGCGAACTCCTCAACCATTGCGGGAACTATCACGGTCGATATAAAAGCAAGGCAAAACCCGAAAAAGCCCTTCGGGTCCTCGCCGAAATCGACATTATAGTCTATACCGAAGCTTTCAAAAATTCGGCTTGCCTGCGAGGTTGCGACATTCGCAAAGGCGCAGAACGCCGTTCCCAAAAAGAAAAGCGGCAAAGCGGTTTTTCTTTCCGGCTTTTTAAAGGACATCAATTCCCCTATTCTAACGCCGAACGATTTAAAAATAACAATATACGGCAGTGTGAAAAGCAAGATTGACAAAACTATCTGCGCCACCTGAAGCGCCGCAGGCTCCGTTATTATTTGCTGTGCCTTCAAGGTTGTAAAGCCGAGCCTTTTCATAACAAAATAGTACCCGACCGCCCAAAAGGTTGATATAAAAAGCTGAATGATAAAGGAAAGGCCTATCATCAGTCCCTTTTTTCTGATACCCTTTTTTTCTTCGTAGGTTTTAGGGGTAAAGCCGTAGGGTACAAAGGTAACATAGCCGGAGGGCGGAGCATATGAAACTCCCGGTGCTTCATACTGCGGAGTCTGATTTTCGGTTTCATTGCCGTTTAAATTTTCATTTTCCATTTTTTACACCTCGCTCAAATTATCCTCTGTACCCTTAAATATTTATTCTTCTTCCCCGTTTTCCTCTGCCACACCCGCGTCCGCGTCGGGTGTTTCGGGTAAAACGGTGGGTTCCTCGTCGCTGTGCTCTGTAACGGCGACGGAAAGTATCTTTTCACCGTCTCCCACCTTCATCACGCGAACGCCTTTGGCAGGACGGGCAAAGGTGGAAATATCGCCCGAGAATATCCTTATTATTATGCCGTTTGAGGCTATCATTATAATATCCTCTTCACCCGTAACGGCAAGTGATGCCGCAACATCGCCGTATTTTTCAACACGATAGTTTGTAAGACCCTTACCGCCGCGGGATTGCAGACGGTAATCGCTTATCGGACTTATTCTGCCGTAGCCTGTCTCGGTAATGGTTAAAAGCTTGGTGTCGTCACCGGTTATTTCCATTGAAACCACATAGTCGTCGGGCTTCATTGTAATAGCCTTAACGCCTCTGGCACCTCTGCCCATAGCTCTTACCTGATTTTCATTAAACTGAATAGCCATACCCTTTTTAGTGGCGATAAACAGGTTATTATCCCCGTTTGTCATCTTAACAAAGGTAAGCTCGTCGTCATCGTCTATGGATATTGCGATAATACCGCTCTTTCTTGTGTTTCTGAACTCGGAAAGCTTGGTGCGCTTGATAATACCCTTCTTTGTAACCATTGTAATATAGCGCTCCTCGTCAAGCTCGGAGGCAGGCAAAATAATGGTTATCTTTTCTTCGGGCATAAGGGGCAGAATATTTATAATATTCATTCCCTTTGAGGTACGGCTGCCCTCGGGTATTTCATACGCCTTGATACGGTACATTCTGCCGAGGTTTGAGAACAGCATAATGTAATCGTGCGAGGAGCAGACAAACATATTTTCAACCGTGTCGTCTTCTCTTGTGGTCATACCCGTGATTCCTCTGCCGCCGCGGTGCTGAACATTATAGGTATCAGCAGGAAGTCGCTTAATAAAGCCGTTCTGCGTTTTTGTAAGCACGCACTGCTCCTCGGGGATAAGATCCTCAATATCAACATCGCCCACAACATCGGTAATTTCGGTGCGGCGGTCGTCTGAGAATTTATCACGGAGATTTAAAGCCTCGGTCTTTACTATATCAAGTATACGCTCATGGCTTGCTAAAATTGCTTCACACTCTTTTATAAAGTCCAGCTTTTCCTGCAATTCGTCAAGAATTTTTTGTTTTTCAAGACCCGACAGCTTACCTAACTGCATCTGTACGATTGCGGTGGTCTGAATATCGTCAAGCCCGAAGCGGTCGGACAGCGCCTGCTTGCTTTCGGGTATAGTCTTGCTTGAACGGATTATTTTAATAACCTCGTCGATAAAGTCAAGCGCTATTTTAAGACCCTCTAATATGTGGGCGCGCTCCTCTGCCTTGCGCTTATCGTAAGCGGTACGGCGGCGGATAATATCGCACTGGAAGTCTATGCAGTTTTGGAGCATATCCTTAAGCGTTAATATCTGCGGCTTGCCGTTTACAATAGCAAGCAGAATTGCGCCTATTGTGGTCTGCAAAGCGGTGTTTTTGTAAAGCTTGTTAAGCACTACCTGAGGGTTGGCATCCTTCTTTAAATCAACGATAATTCTGATACCGCCGTCACGCTTTGAGGAGTAGTCCACAACATCCTCTATACCCTCGATTTTCTTGTCCGCCGCCTGATCGTAAATTGCCTTAACAAGGTCCTTTTTGCGTACCTTGTAGGGAATTTCGGTTATAACTATGCGGTATTTGCCGTTTTTGGTTTCCTCTATTTCGGCTTTGCCTCTGAGGGTTATTTTACCCCTGCCCGTAGCGTAAGCCGCGCGGATACCGCTTCTGCCCATTATAATGCCGCCCGTCGGGAAATCGGGTCCCTTTATATACTGGCAAATTTCCTGCAAATCAGCCTCGGGGTTATCGATAAGGACGCACATACCGTCGATTACTTCGCCTAAGTTATGCGGCGGAATTTCGGTAGCCATACCTACGGCTATACCCGAAGAGCCGTTAACTAAGAGCTGCGGAAATCTGACAGGCAGAACCTCAGGCTCGTTTAAGCGGTTATCGTAGTTCGGCTGAAAATCAACCGTTTCCTTGTTTATATCGTCGAGCATATGAAGAGATAACCTGTTCATTCTCGACTCGGTATAACGGTAGGCGGCCGCGGGGTAACCGTCTATGTTACCGAAGTTTCCGTGACCGTCAATTAAAGGATAACGGAGAGAGAAGTCCTGTGCCATACGCACCATTGCGTCGTAAACGCTGGCGTCGCCGTGCGGATGGTAACGGCCGAGTACCGAACCTACGGTATCGGCGCATTTACGGTACGCCTTGTCGGGCGTCAGTCCGTTTTCAAACATTGTGTAAAGTATTCTTCTGTGAACGGGCTTTAAACCGTCGCGCACATCGGGTATGGCACGACCTACAAGCACCGACATTGAATACTGGAGCATACTGCCCCTTATTTCGTCTACTATTTCAACCGGAACGATTTTGGTTTCTTCATCGCTCGGCCAATACACATTTTCTTGCTTTGCCATTTCTTCTCACCCCTTTATATATCCAAATCTGTCGCGAATACCGCGTTTTCTTCAATGAATTTTCTTCTCGGCTCTACCTCTTCGCCCATAAGCATTGTAAAGGTTTGATCGGCGATTTCGGCGTCCTCCATAGTAACCCGTAGCATTGTTCTGTGCTCGGGGTCAAGTGTCGTCTCCCACAGCTGTTCGGGGTTCATTTCACCAAGACCCTTATACCGCTGAACATCGGGGTCTCCGCCGAGTTCCGCTACATATCTGTCCTTTTCCTCATCGGTAAAGGCGTCAAAATATCTCTTCCCCTTTGCAACCCTGTAAAGCGGAGGCTGAGCTAAGTATATATGCCCTGTTTCAATAAGCTGCGGCATATAGCGGAAGAAGAATGTAAGCAAAAGCGTTCTGATGTGCGAGCCGTCGACATCGGCATCCGCCATAATAACGATTTTATCGTAACGAAGCTTTGTTATATCGAAGTTTTCGGCAATTCCCGTGCCGAGAGCCACTATAACGGGGGTTAGCTTATCGTTGCCGTATACCTTGTCCACCCTTGCCTTTTCAACATTAAGCATTTTACCCCAAAGAGGGAGTATAGCCTGATAGGTGCTGTTTCTGCCCTCTACTGCCGAGCCGCCCGCACTGTCTCCCTCGACTATAAATATTTCTGTCTTTGTCGGGTCGCTCGAAATACAGTCTGTAAGCTTTTCGGGCATTCTGGTTTTGCCGCCTATGCCCGATTTATTTCTTTGCAGCTCTCTTGCTTTCTGTGCCGCCTCACGGGCGTTTGAGGAAGCAATCGACTTATCAAGAATAATTTTTGCCTCTGCCGGATGATCCTCAAGATAGTTCATCATCTTTTCGGCAACTATATTGTTTACAAGCGTGCCTATCGCGGTATTTCCGAGCTTTGCCTTGGTCTGCGATTCAAACTGCGCATCCGTAAGCTTAACGCTTACAACCGCCACAAGACCCTCGTTTATATCCTCGCTCTTTAAATTGGCGTCGTTATCCTTTAAAAACTTAAAGGTTCTCGCATATTTGTTTATAACTCTGGCAAGACTTGTCTTGAAAGCGCTTTCGTGCGTACCGCCGTCCACCGTGTGAATGGTGTTTGCAAAGGACATAATTTTGGTATCGTACCCCGTACTCCAAAGAAGCGCTATTTCCGCCATAGAGTCGCCCGAGGAACCGCTTAAATATATAACATCCTGATTTAATCTGTCCTTTTTGCTCTTTTCAAGCAAAAATTCAACATATGACTTTATACCGCCCTCAAAATGCAGGTCTTCCTCTCTGCCGGGAATATCCGCGTCGGTGCGTTCGTCCTTTAAAACAACCCTTATGCCGGCATTCAAAAACGCCTGCTCGCGAAGTCTTAATAAAAGGGTATCAAAATCATAGCGTGTAGTATCTGTAAATATTGTAGGATCCGGCTTAAAGGTAACCTTCGTACCTGTTTTTTCGGTATCTCCTATTACCTTTAAATCGGTTTTTATGTTTCCGCACTCATATCTCTGCAAATAGATATGCTTACCGTCGGCTATTTCTACTTCAAGCCAGCTTGACAGTGCGTTAACAACCGACGCGCCAACGCCGTGAAGACCGCCCGAAACCTTATATCCGCTGCCGCCGAATTTACCGCCCGCGTGCAGAATTGTAAATACAACGCTTACTGTGGGTATTCCCTTTTGAGGATGAATACCTACGGGTATACCTCTTCCGTTATCGGTAACTCTTATCACGCCGTCGTCAAGCAATTCAACAAGTATTTTATCGCAATAGCCTGCAAGAGCCTCGTCTATCGAGTTGTCCACTATTTCGTAAACCAGATGGTGAAGACCTCTCTCGCCCGTAGAGCCGATATACATACCGGGGCGCTTTCGCACCGCCTCGAGTCCCTCCAATACCTGTATGGAATTTTCATCATAATTTTCCGTAACAGGCGCCGTAATGTCATTACTCATTTAAAAAAACATTCCTTTCATAATATGAGAAGTTCATCTTAGGCAAGTGAGAATAATCCGAACCCGCCCAAAACGGCGGATTTTCGGCGTATTTTCACTTGCCTAGTGTGACAGGACTCGAACCTGTCACACTATAAAGAATCTATAAACCCCGATCTTTTAAGCAGGGTAGAAGTTGAGAGCTGAGAAATATATACCCTGCTTTTTTTGTTTTCCTCGCTTACAACGGCAAACGATTTCGGCAATTCGTACGATACCGTTATTACATCGCCGTTTTTTTCCGCGGTATTCAAAAATTTTCTTGAGTGTTTCGACACGGTAGTGCTTTCAAGGTCAAATATTCCGATAACATCCCTTGAACGGACAACCGTTCCCTGACCCAAATGTATATACATTAAATAATCCTACCGTTTCTTATATTTATGATTTTACCTTTTTTAAGGTTTTTAACATTTGACGGGTCACAGCAGGTAATAAAGGACTGTATCCCCTTAATGCGGTTTAAAACAAAATTCTGTCTTTCGGGGTCAAGCTCGCTCATAACATCGTCAAGCAAAAATACGGGATATTCGCCCGATATTTTGTTTATTACCTCCGCCTCGGCAAGCTTTAAGGAAAGCGCAACACTGCGCTTTTGACCCTGCGAGGCAAAGTCCCTTGCATTAATGCCGTTTATTTTAAACTCAATATCGTCCCTGTGGGGACCGACAGCCGTAACGCCCGAAAACATATCCTCTTTTCTTGAATTTAAAAGGTCTTCCTTTAAATTTTCACAGCTTTTAAGATATTCGGTTGAAAGGACTTCCTTTTCACACGAAATACCGCCGTATACACTCGGTAAAAATTCATTTAAAGCGGTTAAATATCTTTTTCTGAAAGCCACTATTTTCTCACCGTTTGCGGCTATTTCATCCTCAAAAACATCAAGCATAACCGAAAGCGAGCCGTCATATCTGTAATCCTTTATGATTTTGTTTCTCTGCGTAACGGCGCGCATATAGTTTCTTAAAATTCCTATATATGCCGGATAAAGCTGACCGATAGCCGTGTCCGCAAATTTTCTTCTTTTTGACGGTCCGCCGCTTACAATACTTAAATCATCGGGTGAAAAAACGATAGCCTTAAATTTTCCCGCAAGCTCAGATACGGATTTAAGCTTTTTTCCGTTTAAAAAAGCCGTTCTGTGCTCCTTTATTTCAAGCCTTGCTTCTTCGTTTATGCCCTGCGCCTCAAAATTAAGTTTTAAGACCGCGGCATTTTCTCCGAAACGGATAAAATCACAGTCCTTTGAGCCTCTGAAGCTTTTCATTCCCGTAAAAAGCCATATCGCCTCAAGCAAATTTGTTTTGCCCTGAGCGTTTTCTCCGCATATGACATTCATTTCGTCAAAGCTTCCGGAGCTTAAAAACTCAATGTTTCTGAAATTCTTACATTCAGCGTCAAGAACCCTCATTCTATTACAAAACCGTTTCCGTTATAATAAAAGGTATCGCCAGAACGCAGCTTTTTGCCCCTCATAGTGCAAACCTCGCCGTTTACCTTAACCTCGCCGTTTTGTATAACAAGCTTTGCGTGCCCCCCTGTTGAAACAACGCTCGCAAGTTTCATTGCGCTGTCAAGCCTTATAAAATCCTCTTTAACGGAAAGCTTTTTATAATCCATTATCTCAACCTCATCGGCATTATCATATAGGTAAAGCTGTTGCCCTCTAACGGCAGAATAAGCACTCCCGCGTTAGCGCCGTTAAACAGAATCTGAACCTTTTCGTCTCCTACCGCCTTAAGCGCATCCAAAAGGTATCTGCTGTTAAGACCTATTTCAAAGCTGTCGCCCTCAAGCTGGGTATTAAAGGTTTCCGCCGCTCTTCCCATAGAGGTAGCGCAGGTAAATACCACATTAAGCTCGTTAAAATAGCAGCGTACCGGCGTTGAAAACGATTCGCTTATAAGAAGTGAGACACGCTCAATGGTATCAATAAGCTCACGGGTATTTACAACCACTCTTTGAGTATGAGCGGACGGAATGGTCTTCTGATAGTTTACAAACTCTCCCTCTAAAAGTCTTGAAATGAAATCGTATCCGTTTATATTAAAGGAGATAAGATTTTCCCCTACCTTCATTTCAACCTCTTCGGTGTTTTCATCTATAAGCTTTACAGCCTCGCTTACCGCTTTACCCGATAATATAAATGAAAAATCGTCCGAAATGTCAACATTCTCTCTTTTAATTGCCAATCTGTATCCGTCAATGGCTACAAATTGCATAACCGAATTATTAACGGTAACATTTATTCCCGTAAGTATCGGCTTTGCGCCCTCGTTCTGCGCGGTGGCGAAAAATGTGCCCTTAACCATTTCGGATAAAAGAGAACCGTCTATTTTAAGAGTTCTGTCCGAGCCTACCGTCGGCATTTCGGGAAAATCCTCAGCCGCCATTCCCATTATGTCAAATGTGGCTTCGCCGCACTTTATATTGCACGCTAATTTTTCATTGGAGGAAATAACGACCTGCGGAGCATTCATACGCCTTAAAATATCGCCTAAAAGCCTTGCGTTTATAACAATATCGCCGGCTTCGTCGCATTTGGCGTATATCTCCTTTCTCATTCCCATTTCAAGGTTGTAGGCAATAAGTGTAACCTTTCCCTGTTCGGCCGAAAGAAGTATTCCCTCAAGCACGGGCATTGAGGTTTTAGAGCTTACAACTCTCTGTAAGCGTGTTACTGCGTCAAGCAAAGAAGAACGCTCAACGGAAATTATCATATTTTTTCCTCCTAAAAGAAAATTATAAAATAACAGTAATAATAAGGGGTGTTAAAACGGTTAATAAGGTCTGAAAACGGCTTTGTAAGGACAAGTTTCGTTGTTAAATCACAATTGGATAAAAGTTTAGTAATTTAAGCCTTAAAGGATTTTCAACACCCGATTTAATAACTTCGCTGTTAATTAAGTTTAAAACGGTTGATAACTCAGAAGGAATAGGATTCGCTTGTGAGGTTTTTTATAATATCGTCCACAAGCTCCTTTTCGTAGGGCTTGTCCTTTAGAAATTCCTCTATCCTGTTTACATTGTAAAGAACGGTGGTATGGTCTTTACCGAAGCTTTCGCCTATCGCCTTATATGAAAGGTCGGTAGTTTCCCTTGCTATGTACATAGCTACCTGACGGGCAAGAGCCAGCGCCTGCGTTCTTCTGTTTGAAAGAATATCGCTTTCCGATACATTGTAGGTTTTCGCAACCTCGGAAATAATCTTTTCAATCTTTATGGGTTCGGGCTGTGTATCGTTTATAATATCTCTTATAAATCCGCCCACCACCGCGGTTGTTGGGGGTCTGCCCTGAATTGATACATATGCTTTAAGTTTCTTTACCACGCCCTCAAGCTGACGGGTGTTTACCTTGATATGCTCGGCAATGTAAAACACAATAGGCTCGTCCAGCTTCATATCAAGCTGAAGCGCCTTTTTCTTTACAATTCCCACACGGGTCTCAAAATCGGGCGGAGTAATATCCGCAAAAAGTCCGCTTTCAAAACGGGAGCGAATTCTGTTATCAAGGGTTTTTATTTCTTTCGGCGGACGGTCGAGCGTTACCACTATCTGCTTATTGTTCTGAAGCAGGGTGTTGAAGGTATTGAAGAATTCCTCCTGGGTTTGTTCCTTGCCCGCGATAAAATGAATATCGTCTATCAAAAGAACATCTACGCCCCTGTACTTGTTGCGGAAATCGTCTATTGTGCCGAGTCCCAGCTTACCGTCCTGCAATGCCTTTATAAGCTGATTTGTAAAATCCTCGCCCCGTGTATATTCAATCTTTCTGTAAGGAAAGTTCTTCTTTATCTGATTTTTAATGGCGAGCATAAGGTGGGTCTTACCAACGCCCGACGGACCGTATATAACAAGCGGATTGTAGGTTATATTAGGATTGTTTGACACCGCAAGCGCGGCGGCGTGGGCAAACCTGTTTGTAGAGCCTACAACGAAATTTGAAAAGGTAAAGAAATCCTCAAAGGTAAGCCCGTCGCTGAACTGCTCGGCCTTTATGATTTTTTCCTCGTCGTCCTCGTAAATTATCTTAACGCGCATATCTATTCCCATTACGGCTTTAAGCGCTTTTTGCAGAACCTCGGTATAGTTCTGCTCAACAACTCCTCGCATATATTCGTTGTTGATAGAGACAACAAATTCGCCGCCGTTAAGAGAAACCGGAACAAGATCCTTTAAAAAGCAGTTAAAAGCAACTTCCGAAATGGTTTTTTTACATTCCTCACAAACGGCGGACCATATGTCGTTAATAGAGCTTATCGGCATTATGTAAACCACCCTTATATATAGTATAATATATATATTAATAATCTTATACAGTATAACACATCTAAAGGAAATTTTCAACTTTTTCATAAGAATAAAGTTGATAGAAAAAGGAAAAAATTATAGTAATAAAGACAAAGGAGGGCGTCGGTACGGTACGGACAGACCTTGCGGTTGAAATAAAGACCGACATTTCGGATAAGGACAGCGGAATTGAAAAGGAAGAAGCCGTAAACGGCGATGTTAAAACCACGGTTATAAGAATCACCTCAAAAAAGGGCGAGGAGATCCTCGGCAGACCCTGCGGAACATACATCACCGCGGAATTTCCCGATATAAATAAAATCGCCGATTTCGGCGGAATTAAGGAAGAAATTATTAAGGCGCTTTCAGGCTTACTTAACGGTATAAACGGAACGGTGCTTGTCGCGGGGCTCGGAAACACGGAAATAACGCCCGATTCGGTGGGACCCTTTACGGCTAAAAAAATACTCGCGACACGGCATATTTCGGGTCGACTTGCGAAAAGCATAGGTCTTTCCGGTCTTAAAAGCGTGGCGGTAATAACGCCGGATGTGCTCGGTAAAACGGGAATTGAGGCGGCGGAGCTTATAAAATGTGCCGCGGACACGGTAAAGCCCGCGGCGGTAATAGTAATCGATGCCCTTGCGGCAAAGGAACCGGACCGTCTTTTTAAAACGGTTCAGCTGTGCGATACGGGGATCCGCCCCGGCTCGGGGGTCAAAAATTCACGCAGCGAAATAAGCGAAAAAACGATAGGCGTGCCGGTTGCGGCGGTAGGAGTTCCCACCGTTACGGATGCAGACTCGCTGGCATACAGTCTTACGGGAAAAATGCCCGAAACCGAGAGCGGAATGTTCGTTACACCGAAGGATGTAGATTTGCTGTGCGACAGGATAAGCGAAATACTTTCGCTTTCCTTAAACGAATTTTTACAGCCCGAAATAGAGCCCGATATAATAGCAGGACTGGTCTAAAAAGCTTTCCCCCGTCATAAACTCGTATAGGGGGCGAAAATATGCGAAACAAATTGGGCATAGCAAGGCTTGCCGGCGTTTTTTTGATAAGCACGGTGCTTTTGGGATATAATATTTACGGTATGTTTTTAAACAATTCGGCAGGCAGCATTGCGGCGGCGCTTCCGCAAGATACGCAGGAAAGCACGGTATCGGAAACCGAATCGTTAAAGCCCGAGGAAGCCCGTGAGACCGAACAAGCCTCCGCCCCCGTTTCGTCCGAACAGAAAACAAGCGAGGCGGTAGAGGCGTCTGCCTCCGGAAATGTCAAGGGAAAAATCATAAGCAATTATATTTCGCCCTATAAAGCGGCGCTTTCTTATGACAATATTTATGTAAAAAATATGTCGGGGCTTGAAATCAATATAAAATCGTTTCTTGAGGCTCCGCTTTCCTTTAAAATAGCAAAAACGGACGCTCCCGAGGTTCTTATAATGCACACGCATACAACCGAAACCTATATGACCGAGGATGCCGATTGCTATACCGACGCCTTTTCCCCGAGAACAAGAGACACCGAAAAAAATATGGTAAGCGTCGGAAATATAGTGGCTGACAAGCTTAACGCCGCAGGCATAAAAACTTTGCACGATACGACCGAGCACGATTACCCGAAATATACGGGCAGCTATACAAGGGCGGCAAAAACAATAAACGGATACTTAAAAAAGTATCCGAGCATAAAAATAGTTCTCGATTTGCACCGCGACGCCGTGGCGTCGGGTGAGAGCGACAAGGTAAAGCTTGTAACCGAAATAGGCGGAAAAAAGGCGGCGCAGGTTATGCTTGTAATGGGCTCGCAAAGCGGAAGCGTTACAAATTTCCCAAATTGGCAGGAAAATTTCAAGCTGGCGGTACGCCTGCAAAGGGTTTTGGAAACAAAATACCCCACCCTTGCGAGACCGATAAATCTTACCTCAAACAACTATAACGAAAGTCTTACAAAAGGTTCGCTGCTTATAGAATTCGGAACCGACGCAAACACCGTGGAGGAGGCGCATTATTCGGCTCAGATGGTAGGCGACGCATTGGCGGAGCTTATGAACTCGCTTACATAAAACAAAAAAGGAATGATTAAAATTAAAAGAGTGTTTATACGGTCGTTTTCAATTTCCTTTGTCGTTGCGGTTTGCTTTTTTTCGGGACTTTTCGGAATAGCAAAGGCTTACGAAAATACACGCAGAATAGGCTTCGGCGAGTACAAAAAGGCCGTCGCCATAGAGGAGGACGGACTGAGGATACTTGATTTTACGGTAAAAATTTAAAAGCAGACGGGGAAACCGTCTGCTTTTTATTTGTTTAATTCCGGATTGTCGGTTCGGTTTAAGAGATAATCCACAGACACGCCGTGAAAATCCGCAATTTTAATAAGGGTCTCGGTCGGAATGTCAAGGTCTCCCCGTTCATAGTTGCTGTAAACACGCTGACTGCAGGACAGAACCGTTCCCATCTTATCTTGGCTTATATCTTTGTCTTCTCTTAAGTCCCGCATTCTTCTGTATACCGTCATCACTCAAGAATATAGATTTCCACATTGCGCACGCCGAAGCTTACGCAGGCGGCTTTGCTTGACATAAACAGGTCAACGCCCGTCGGGTGGTTTTTAATAAATCCGCCGGTATCAGCCGCAACCGCATAGCCGTATATAACACTGCCGTCGGCGGTTTTTATATACATTTTGGTTCCGTAGGGTATAACCTTGGGATTGACCGCAATGTAACCCGGCTGGGGGGCTACGCCCGTGGCGCAGTTATGACCTGTGTAGGTATATGCCGTCGCCCGTGAGGTGATTTTTGATTTGTAATGAAGCGGAACGCCGTTTTCGTCAAGCTCTATCGGTGAAGAGGGTGTGAGTGTGGAAACCGATTTAACGGTTGCGCTGGTTTTAGCCGCTGTTTTTACCGCGGCGGTCTTTTTTGTTCCTACTATTGTTTTGGTGTTGACAGCAGTCTTTAAAACCTCTTCGCCCGTGACTGTTTTTTCCGAGGAAACGCCGTTTACAAGCTTTTCGGTATAAGCTACCTGCTTTAAGCCGTCCTCGCCGTCCTCGGTTTTTGTAACGCCTGCCGCATGAGCGGAGGAATACACCGTCTCTTCACCGTGGGGAATAACCTCGGTATAGGTTCCGTTTACATATTCTATATCGGTGTAGTCGATATAAGCGGTTTCGGTTATTTCGGTATCAAGCGAGGGCTGTACCATATCAAATTCATCCGCGGTATAGCCGGCCAAAGCGAGTGCGTCGGCAACCGTTCCGCCCGAAAACTCAACCTCAATTACATTTTCGCCGCTTGTTATAAAAACAGGAAATGTATAGGCTATCTTAACAGAGGTAATACGACCCTCGGAGGCGGTCTGTAATATCTTATACCTGTCCGACTTAAGGTTAAGTCCCGAAAGCACGCCCGAAACATTAAGATTAAGCGAGCGGACAACATAATTCTTTTCACCGTCAAATACATTTACGGTGTTTATCGAAAGTCCGAGCAGGGAAACCACCGCAACAGTTACGGCGGTAAGCACTGCGATACACTTTACACGGGTTTGTTTTGAAAATAAAATTTCGGACAATCGAATTTTTATTTTTTCTAACATCAAATGTCTCCTTTGAAACTGATTTCTCAATTCGTTTGCTATTATATACAAAAAACCACACTATGTCAAAGCGGTTGAAAACACAGTTTTTGTGCAATGCGCACAAATTACAAGGCGGTTACAAAAAGGTTACAAGCGTGTAACCTTTTAAAGCCCGAAAAAATTGACAATTTTTAACATTTAGCTTGTGCAATCCTACAAAATGACGCAAAGTGGCGTGGGATACAGCTTGTACAATACTATTTTATACCAAAAGTGGGGGATTTATTCAAAAACTTCCAAAATAAACACAATATAGCGTGTATTAAGAAAATATTAATATTTGTGAAATTGGGGCTTTACAAACGCCGTAAAGTGTGATATAGTAGTTCGAAGAAACCTTTAAGACGGTACGGGATGCCGGCAAGGACAGTGAAACACAGTATATATATGTATACCATTATGTCCTGCCGTGTGCAGGCTTTTTTTATGCCTTAGGAGGAGCGTTATGGAAAAGTTCAAGGCAACCCTTATGGACGAAACGGCGGTCACCCGCGCGCTCAAAAGAATTTCGCACGAAATTCTTGAAAAGAACAACGGAACCGAAAATCTTTGCATAATAGGCATAAAGCGCAGAGGGGTATCCCTTGCGAAAATCATTGCGGACAACATATATAATATAGAGGGCGTAAAAGTCCCGTGCGGAGAGATTGACATTACATATTACAGGGACGACCTGTCGGTAATATCGGACGATCCGGTAATTCACGGAGCGGAGCTTCCCTTTTCCGTAACCGACCGCCGTGTGGTTTTGGTGGACGATGTGCTGTATACCGGCAGAACGGTGCGCGCGGCGCTTGACGCTCTTATGGAGTGCGGCAGGGCGGCATCGGTACAGCTTGCGGTGCTTATAGACAGAGGACACAGGGAACTGCCTATCAGGGGCGATTATGTAGGAAAGAATATCCCGACCTCAAAATCTGAGGTAATAGCGGTTAAAATACCGCCGTATGACGAAATAACGGCGGCGGAGCTTTATGAGGTATAAACGGCTTTACGGCCTTTATATAAAATAAAAGCACCGAAAGAGGAGAGACTCATGGTGCTAAAACGGAGGAAGTAAAAATGAAACTAATCTACGGTGTTAAAGACAAACCGAGTTTTGGCAAGGTAATAGTTTTTGCTTTGCAGCAGCTTCTCGCGATTCTTGCGGCAACGATAGCTGTTCCTACTATTGTGCAAAACGGAATGTCACAGTCCGCGGCGCTTTTCGGCGCAGGCGTGGGAACAATAGTTTATCTGCTTTTCACTAAATTTAAAAGCCCTGTATTCTTAGGCTCGTCGTTTGCGTTTATCGGCTCAATGCTCGCCGCCTTTGCGGGTGCCGCGTCCACTCAGGCAGGATATGTAGGCTTGATACTCGGCGCCGCCTTTGCGGGTCTTGTATATGTTATTATCGCAATAGCGGTAAAATTCGTCGGAGTAGGCTGGGTTAATAAGCTCATGCCGGCAGTGGTTATCGGACCGACAGTTTCAATCATCGGTTTGTCCCTTGCCGCAAACGCCGTAAGCGATATAACAAAGGGTAAGGTGCTTGACGCAAAGGGTAATTCGGTTGCAAATCCGCTTGTGTGCCTTGTGTGCGGACTTATAACCCTTTTGGTAGTAACCATCTGCTCGGTATACGGCAAAAAAATGGTTAAGCTTATTCCCTTTATTATCGGAATTCTCGCGGGATATGCCGCAGCGGCGATATTCACCGTTATAGGAATTGCTACCGACAATCAGGCGCTTCAGATAATAAACTTTGAGGTTTTCAAGAATATGAGCATAGTAGCGGTACCCGACTTTACATTCTTCGAGGCCGCAAAGGGACTCAGCAAAATCAACGGTCAGTACATAGCTACGGTTGCGGTAGCTTACATTCCGGTTGCGTTCGTTGTATTCGCGGAGCATATCGCCGACCATAAAAACCTCTCCTCGGTAATCGAACAGGATCTTCTTGAGGAACCGGGACTTCACAGAACCCTCCTCGGAGACGGCGTAGGCTCTATTGTAGGCGCTGTATTCGGCGGCTGCCCGAACACAACCTACGGCGAATCGGTCGGCTGTGTTGCGATAACCGGCAACGCTTCCGTTGTAACAATACTTGCTACTGCCATATTGTCAATAGTAATTTCCTTCTTCGGTCCGTTCGTAACATTCCTTTCAACAATACCGAACTGCGTAATGGGCGGCGTTTGCGTAACGCTTTACGGCTTTATCGCGGTTTCCGGTCTTAAGATGATACAGGAGGTTGACCTTAACGATAACATAAACCTCTTTGTGGTAGCCGTAATTCTTATCTGCGGTATAGGCGGTCTTACCGTATCGTTCGGAAAGGTTACAATAACCTCGATAGCCTGTGCGCTTATTCTCGGAATAATCACCAATGTGGTTTTATCCGGCAAAAAAGAGGAAAAGAACGCGTAAGTTTTTAAAACTGATTTTAAAGCACCGTCACGGGGTACTCCGCGGCGGTGCTTTTTGTTTGGTAAATAGTTTAAATTCAGACATAACAGATTTTACGACTGCGAATTTGCTTATAACAAGCTTTTGCTCTGCTAACGCAGGGTACTTTTCTAAGCCTTAGCTCGGCTAACGCCGGTTTATAGCTTTTTGCTTTGCTTTAATCTGTTGCACTCATGCCGTGCGGGCACATCCTTTCTTTATTGAAAGAAAGGATGCAAAGAACATTAGGGGACCCGTGGGTGGGGTCCCCTAAGACCCCCCTGCGGCAAGCAGGAAATTGCACAGCCATAAGTTACAGTCTCTATTTACTGCTTGCCCAATGGCAAAGGGGTAAAACCCCTTTTGAAACCCCTTGTACAAAACTTTAGTCGGGGACACACAAATGATGTTCCCTACCTAAACCTTTTAAATACAATCAACGGTTTGCAATATACACAGTAACCTTTTTATTCTGTTTCTTACAATTATCTATCACATATTTTGTTCCGTGCGAGGAGCCGTCCCAAAAAGCCAAAACCTCGTCCGCATACCCGATTATCTGAAGATTACGCCTGAGCGGCGCGCCCCGTCCGTATTTTTCGTATTCGGGCAAAAATTCCGTAAGCTTTATATTATGCCTTTCGGCGTATTCCTTAGCGCTTGTATCCACACCTTTAGCGCCGCCCGATACTATTTCCGTTGTATTTTTCGGCAGGTACTTTCCCAAATCATCTACCTTAAGTCCCCTTGAACCGATTACCGCAATTTTCATATACTCCTCCTATATTATCGCATTGAGCTTGGTATACTAATTATAACCAATTTTCTACAATTACGCAAGTGCGTATACGCCCATGCGGAATATTTTGTAGTATTTGTATGGGTGAAAAAAATGCAAATAAAAGACGCGATAGTAAAACGGTTCGAAAATTTGTGCAGGGAGCGCAAAATCAAACCCAACGAGCTTGCCACGCTTTCGGGTGTTACGCCGTCAACGGTTTACAGTATGCTTGACGGCAGAAGAAGAGATATATCCGTAATAACGGTCAAAAAGCTCTGCGACGGATTGGATATTCCCGTATCGGAGTTTTTCAACGATACAATATTTGAAAGCTTGGAGCAGGAAATCAAATAAACTATTTTTAACATCTTTTGTTCGTCATAATGACGCCATTATACCACCATTTTCGCACGAAAGCAATATTTATTTTATAATTAAAACAGCACATACTGAAAAAGGTGAGTATTTTGGAAGATAAATTATTGCGGTATACACTCAGGGTGGACAGAATTTTATTTAAGAAATTCCGATATATTGCGGAGTCGGAGGGCAGGAGCGCAAATAAGGAAATCGAACAGTACCTTAAAAAGCGTGTAAAGGAATTTGAGGAAGAACACGGGAAGATAGATTTAGGGTGAGGTGTTTTTGTGGCTATCAAGAGCCTATCAATCAGAATTGACGAAAATATGCTTAATAAGCTCCATATTGTTGCGGATTATGAGGGTCGCAGTGCAAACAGCGAAATTTTAATTCTGATACGGGACGCAATAGAAAAATATGAAGAAAAGCACGGGAAGATAGAAATATAATTTCTTGTAACAATTAGTATACTTGGTTTAAGTATACTACTCGCATTATAACACAATAATATCTTAAAATCAACTTATATTAAGATTTGGGTGATAATGTGAGAAACAAAAACAATAAGCATTTAGGCTTGGAAATAGATCCGGATATACATTACAAGCTTCACTATATCTCAAAATACGAGGGGCGTTCCGCCAACGGTCAGGTCAATTATCTGATAAGAAAATGTATAAGGGATTTTGAAAAAATCAACGGTGAAATAGCTGTTCCCGACGAAACGGAGAAAAAATAAACGGTATGCTGTAAGGCATACCGTTTATTTTATATCATTAATATCATACGGCGTGGTCTGGTACACGAAATAGTTAAGCCAGTTCGAAAACAGCAGATTTGCGTGCGCGCGCCACGAAACAACAGGTGGCTTTGTCGGGTCGTTTCCCGGGAAATAGTTTTCGGGGATTTTGATAGGCTCGCCTGCCCTTAAATCACGGAAATATTCGTCCGCCAGCGTGTTTGCGTCATACTCCGAATGTCCCGTAATAAAAATCTGCCTGCCGCCGTCCGTGGAAACGGCGTATACTCCGGCTTCCTTTGAGGAAGCGAGTATTTTAAGCCTGCCGTCAGCCCTTATATCCTCCGCCTTAAAATATGTGTGGCGTGAGTGCGGCGCCATAAATACATCGTCAAACCCACGGAAAAGTATTGAATTCTTATAGTCCGCCCTATGCTCGAACACACCGAACAGCTTTTGGCTTAAGGGATATTTTTTTATGCCGAAATGGTAATAAAGCGCCGCCTGCGCGCCCCAACAGATATGCAGGGTGCTGTGAACATGGGTTTTGCTCCATTCCATAATCTCGCACAGCTCGTCCCAATACTCAACCTCCTCGAACGGCAGCTTCTCAACCGGCGCACCGGTGATTATCATACCGTCAAAGGTGCGGTGCTTTATATCCTCAAAGGTGTTGTAAAAGGTAAAAAGATGCTCGGCGGGCGTGTTTTTTGAAATATGGCTTTTTGTATGCAAAAATTCAAGGTCCACCTGAAGCGGAGAGTTGCCCAAAAGCCTTGATATTTGGGTCTCGGTCTCAATCTTCTTAGGCATTAAATTAAGCAAAAGAATTTTAAGCGGCCGTATATCCTGCGTTATGGCTCTGGTCTCGGTCATAACGAATATGTTTTCGTTATTAAGCGTTTTTACCGCAGGCAGATCGTTAGGTATTTTTATCGGCATCTTTTACTCTGCTTCCGTACAGTCAAGCGCCTGCTTTATGTCCGCAATCAGGTCGTCGGCGCTTTCAAGTCCGCAGGAAAATCTTACAAGGTCTCCGGGAACTCCGGCGGCGGTAAGCTCTTCCTCGGTCATCTGCCTGTGGGTACTGCTCGCGGGGTGCAGACAGCAGGTTCTCGCGTCCGCAACATGGGTCTCAATAGCGGCAAGCTTTAAATTTTTCATAAATGTTTCCGCCGCTTTTCTGCCGCCCTTTAAGCAAAAGCTTACAACGCCGGTAGTGCCGTTCGGCATATATTTTTGGGCGGCGGCGTAATACTTATCGCCCTCAAGTCCCGGATATATCACCCTTGCTATCCTGCTGTCGTTTTCAAGCGCCTTTGCAACCTTAAGGGCGTTTTCGCAGTGCCTTGCCATTCTTATATGCAGGCTTTCAAGACCCAAATTGAGTATAAAAGCGCTTTGCGGCGACTGAACCGAGCCGAAATCACGCATAAGCTGTACGGTGGCCTTTGTTATGTACGCGCCGGCAATACCGAAGCGCTCGGTGTAGGTTATGCCGTGGTAGCTTTCGTCGGGCGTGCAGAGTCCCGGGAATTTGTCGGGATAACGCGTCCAGTCGAATTTTCCCGAATCAACTATACAGCCGCCTACCGCGGCGCCGTGACCGTCCATATATTTTGTGGTGGAGTGGGTGACAATATCGGCGCCCCATTCAAACGGGCGGCAGTTTACGGGCGTTGCAAAGGTATTGTCAACTATAAGCGGAACGCCGTGACGGTGCGCCGCCGAAGAAAATTTTTCAAAGTCAAGCACGGTAAGCGCGGGATTGGCTATTGTCTCGCCGAAAACCGCCTTTGTGTTCGGGCGGAAAGCGGCGTCAAGCTCTTCCTTTGTGCAGTCGGGCGAAACAAAGGTGAAATCTATACCCATTCTCTTCATAGTTACGGCAAAGAGATTATATGTACCGCCGTAAATTGTGGAGGAAGAAACAATATGGTCGCCGCAGGAGGCTATGTTAAAAATTGCGTAAAAGGAAGCCGCCTGACCCGAGGAGGTAAGCATAGCCGCCGTGCCGCCCTCAAGCTGACAGATCTTAGCCGCCACGCTGTCGCAGGTCGGGTTTTGCAGGCGCGAGTAAAAATAACCGCTCGCCTCCAAATCAAATAGCTTGCCCATATCCTCGCTTGTGGCGTATTTAAAGGTTGTGCTTTGAATTATCGGTATCTGTCTCGGTTCGCCGTTTTCGGGGGTGTAGCCGCCCTGTACGCAAATGGTATCCTTGTTCATTAAAAGTCACTCCAAATTAAAAATTTTACAGGCGTTTTTGTTAAGTATCATTTCATTTTCATCGTCCGTAAGACCGAGAGATAAAAATGCGTCAAGCTCGCTTTCGGGCGGCCGCATCGGGTAGTCGCTTCCGAAAAGCACACGCTCCGCACCGTAACGCCTTATTATTTCTTTTGCCGTTTCCCGTTTAAGATAAGGAAGCGAGGAAGAACAGTCCACATAAAGATTGGGCGTGCCGCACAGCTTGCGGCTTGCCTCCTCCCAGATAGACCAACCGCCGAAATGTGCGCCTATCACGGTAAGTTCCGTGTAAATTTTAAGCACGGGCAAAAGACGGTTCGGGTTTGAAAAATCATAACGGCTGTCGCCCGTGTGCATAAGTATCGGCAGGCGGTTTTCCTCGCAAAGCTCGTATATTTTAAGACAGCGGTAATCATCTATCTTAAACCCCTGAATATCGGGGTGCAGCTTTACGCCCTTAAGACCGAGAGCGAGCAAATGCTCGGTATCGCCCTTTATATCCGCGCTGTCGGGATGCAGAGTGCCGAGCCCCACAAATTTATCGGGGTGTTTTTTAACCTCACCCGCGATAAATTCGTTAATGCTTTTTACCTGATGCGGCGTGGTAGCCACGGATTGCACTATAAAACGGTCTACCCTGCCCGAGCTTTCCGCCTTTAAAAGTGCGTCCGCAGTGCCTTTTCCGACAGAATGCTCGTGATAAAACCCGTCCGTACCCGCAATCGCCCGCGCGGCGATTTTTTCGGGGTATATATGACAGTGCGCGTCGGTAACAAAAAATTTATCCGTCATTAAAAGCGTATCACCTTACTTTTTAACTGCCTTATTATATTATACCTGTTTTTCCGTTTATTTCAAGGACTAAAATATGAGCTTAGAGAGCAGATTTACAGCAATACAGAGCGCCGCTCCGCACACCGTTGGGATAATTACCGAAAGGAGCGTCCATTTTATACTGCCCGTTTCCTTTTTTATTGTAATAAGCGTCGTGGAGCAGGGCCAGTGCATAAGCGAAAAGAGTATTACATTTACAGCCGTAACGGGCGTCCAGCCGTTAGCCGCAAATAAGCTGAATGTTTCCGCAAGACCCGTTTGGTCGGTAAGCGTGCCGGACGCCGCATACGCCATTATCATAAGCGGAATTACCGTTTCGTTGGCGGGAAAGCCTAAAATAAACGCAACCAGTATAACTCCGTCAAGTCCCATAAATCTGCCTATCGGGTCAAGCGCCGACGACATTAGGGAAAGTATGCTCTGACCGTTTATAAACACATTCGCCGTAATCCAGATTATAAGCCCCGCGGGAGCGGCAACGGCGGCGGCACGCCCCAAAACGAACAGCGTGCGGTCGAAAACCGAACGGACTATGACCTTTCCTATCTGAGGCTTGCGGTACGGCGGCAGCTCCAGTGTGTAGGAGGACGGAACGCCCTTTAAAACAGTAAGTGACAAAAGCTTGGTCACAAGCATTGAAACGGCAAGGCTTAAAACTATGGCGCCTGTTAAAAGCGCGGCGGCAAGCAGGGACGGAACAACGCCCGACGAGGTGCCGATAAAAAACATAGTTATAACCGAAATAAGAAGCGGAAACCTGCCGTTGCAGGGAACAAAATTGTTTGTAAGTATCGCAAGCAGGCGCTCCCTTTTCGAGTCTATTATTCGGCAGCCCACTATCCCCGCGGCGTTACAGCCAAATCCCATACAAACCGTGAGCGCCTGTTTTCCGCAGGCATTGCATTTTTTAAAGGGGCGGTCAAGGTTATAGGCAATTCTCGGCAGATACCCCGAATCCTCAAGCAGGGTGAAAAGCGGAAAAAATATCGCCATCGGCGGCAGCATTACCGAAACCACCCATGAAAGCACACGCCATACGCCCGATACCAATGCACCCCTTAACCAATCCGGCGAGTTAAGGCGGATAAACAGCTCGTCAAGGCGTATCTCGATTTTTCCGAAAAACGAGGACAAAATTTCAGACGGATAATTAGCCCCCGTAACCGTCAGCCAAAAGACAAACGCCAAAAGCACCACCATAACGGCGTAGCCTGTAAGCTTGCCTGTAAGAAAACGGTCAAGTTTTCTGTCAAAGGCGGCATATTTCGGGTTTTTAAAGGTTACCGTTTCATCCGCAATCCTTTCGGCGTATTCCACGGCTGAGGAGACAATTATGTCCTTAAGCTTATCGGTTGTTATACCGTTTTCAGAAAGCAGCTCCTCCGCCCGCGAACGGGCGGAAAAAAGCGCGGGACTGTTTAAAAATTCATCGCCTGCAAGGGCGGTAAGCTCCTTTGTAAGCGAGGGGTCATTTTCAAGAAGCTTTAAAGCCAGCCATTTTGCCCTTCGAGGGTCTTTTACGGCAAGGCGTGTTTCCTTTTCAACGATATTTACGGCCTTTTCCACCGCGTCGGGGTAATCTATCTTAAAGTCAAGTTTGCTTTCTTTTTCCAATGCGCAGTCTACGGCGTCGAGCAGTGCGCCGAGGGTCTTCTTTTTGCGTGCCGATGTCCCGACTACGGGAACGCCGAGTATCCGTGAAAGCTTTTTTAAATCTATGCTTATGCCCTTGCGTGCGGCTTCGTCCATCAGATTTACGCACACCACTACCCTGTCGGAGACCTCCATTGTCTGCAAAACAAGGTTGAGGTTTCTTTCAAGCGCGGTTGCGTCGCATACCACAACTACCGCGTCGGGCTTGCCGAAACAGATAAAGTTTCTCGCAACCTCTTCCTCCGCCGAATGTGCCATTAAAGAATATGTTCCGGGTATATCCACAAAAACACAGCCGTGCTTTGCGGTCGCACAGTACCCTTGGGCGTTCGCCACGGTCTTTCCGGGCCAGTTTCCCGTATGCTGATTAAGCCCCGTAAGGGCGTTGAAAACCGTACTTTTACCCACATTCGGGTTGCCTGCAAGGGCTATTACCTTATCGTTTTCGGAACGCTTTTTTATAACAAGCCCCGAATCAACCGCGCTGTATCCTACCGAGCTTTTTGTAAGACCCATTTGCTTTTCCCCCCAAGACAGACTTCTGTTACTATCTTATTCCGAGGGAGCCTAAATGTTAAAACGCGGACCGCAAAAAAGCAGTCCGCGTTTGATAAACTGTCATACTGTATTTTTTTAATCGCTTACAGCTCCGCCGTTTGCGATATAGCTTTCCATTTTCTCCGAAAGACGGGTCACGGGCTGGCTTGCAATTTTAAGTCCGAGCGGGCTTTGCCTGTCCTTTATATTATGAACCTCGTCGGCTACCCTTTTAAGCTCGTTAAAGCATATTTTTGCGCTTTCCGCGTCTCCTGCCTTTTTGTAAAGCGTAACGCCCGTAACAAGCATATTGCAGTATTCCCTGTACTCCGAATAGGAAAACGGCGCTACCAAAAGCACTGCGTTTTTATATTCCATAACCTTTTTAAAGTCACCCTTTGCAAAGGCGTTTCGTGCCTTTACCGTATACGCAAGGGCGGCGTATTTATTACGGCTTAAAATATCGTCTGCCATATTCTCGGCTGCGGTTTTGTTTTTCTCCTCCGTAAGAAGCTGAAGCTCGCTTTGCGTATTAAAGGGATACATTGAAAGCGCCGCTTTATGGAGGTTAAAGTGAGAAAGCGCAAGCGCAATACCGAAATAAATACACGCGGCAGAGGTTAAAAAGCAAACTCCCGATATAATATCTGTTTTTTTAAGGGTTATTTCCTTACCGCCTCGGAAGTCGGTAAACAGCAGCATTATCATAAATACCGAAATGTACTGCAAATCAAAATCGAAACAGCAGTGCATAGCTATCGAACACAGAATTACCCGATTGCAAAAGGGCTTTTTGCCGAAGAAAATCGCTTTAAACACCGCCGCAATAAACAGAAGTCCCGGAACCCAGCCTATATCAAGCAAAATCTGCAAAAAATCGTTATGTACATACATAACCGAGTACACGCCGGTCTGAACCGAACGCTGGACATAATAGTAGCCCATATAGCCAAGCCCGAACGGGTGCTTTAAAATAAGCGGCAAAGCGTCTCTGAAATATAAAAGTCTGCCCGAAAATGTGCTTGAACCAAGCGATATGCCCGCAAATCTTCCCAAAATTGCGGAATTGCCCGAAACCGTGATATAAAGCGTTAATGAGAGGGCTATGGCTCCCGCCGCCGAAACGGTGATGATTTTGATTTTTTTGCTTTTTGTGACGAGTATCAATACCAAATTGGAAATTACAAAAATCACAAAAACCGTTCTGCTTTGCGAAAGCAAAATCCCAAGAACCGTTACGGCAAGCATTACGATATCCCATATTCGGTATTTTTCCCTTGAAATTACAATAAGCTCGCAGGCAAGCGCGAAAACCGCGTATGTATTCGGGTATTCAAAAAAACCGCAGAGCCGCCCCGAAACCGAAAAATAATCCTTAAGAACAGGAATATACATACAAATTGCGGAAATCACGGTAGTTACCGCAGCCAAAACAGGCAGAGCGGATATTATACTGTCCGAGCTTTCCGTCTGCATCAATATCAAAAGATAAAGCAATACCGGCAGATATTTAAACACGCCTATTGCCGCCATACCGCCATCTATCGCCCAAAATATGCTGAGGGCATAAAAAAGCGGGATGCAAAATACGGAAACGGATGTAATATTGATAAATAACCGCATACTTTTCTTTGTCGCAGCCCTTACAATTATATATATAAGCATAGCCACGCTCAAAAAACAGGAGATATATTCGTGAAAGGTTCCCACGCAAAGCAGAGAAACAGCCGTAATAATTTCGGCAAATCCGAGTTTTTTGATTTTTTCGTTCGTACCGCTCACCTCAAACCGATATAATTTTTGTCTAACGGGGAATAATTATTTTCTGTCCCGCGGGAATTTTAATAATATCCTTTTTGTCTCTCTCGACCCACACATCGGTGGCGGTGGGGTTATAAAAGACCTTTTCGTCGGCGGATATTTTAAGCATCCTTTGCGCGGAAATATAATTGTAAATATCAATATTGGTCGCATACCAGATTTTATCGTTTTCGGATAAAAGCGCAAGCAGCTTTTCCGTTTGCTCCCATTCTTCCTCGGAGCGTATTTCGTGGCTGTGACCCCAAATATAGAAAAGAGGATTTGTCCACTGAGTATCAATATCCCTCAAAAATCTTTCCGCAAGGGGCATAGCGTTTTTAAAATGGCAGGACGGATGCCATTCAAGGAAATTGTCGGGGAGGCAAAAATCGTTTGTTGATTTTACAGTCCGCGAGTATTCAATTCCGCAAGCGCGCATAACCGAAATCACTTCGCCGTTGTAAGAGCCGCTCGGATAAGACATACCGGTTACGGGGTATCCCGCAATTTCTTCAAGAATTTCTCTGTCCCTCATCGTTTCGGTTACAAGCGACGCGGCGGGCATCCTCGACGGCCAGCCGTGTGAAAGCGTATGACAGGCGATTTCGTGGCTGCGGTATACATTCTTTACTTTTTCCTTCTCGGCGGCGTTTTTTCCGAGATAACTGATGCCGTTAAGATGGAATGTGGCTTTGAGATTATATTTGTCGAAAAGCGATATAAGACGGGCGTCATTTTCAGCACCGTCGTCAAAGCTGAAGGTGAGTATCCGTTTTAAACCGCCGGGATAAATGTGATATTGAAGCATAATTATTACCTGCTTTCTTAAAAACGCGGCGTCTGCGGCATATAAGGCGCAAAAGCCTGCTACGCTTGATTGTAGCACAGGGATTTTCTTTTGTCAACCAAACCGAAAAATATCTCCGAAAGTGACTGTGTGGGTTTACAACAGATGTTTTATAAAGGATAGAAAAAAGTGACGAATGGAGTTTCCTGTTATGTGAAAGCGCAATATGAACGCCTGGTAAAGAAGCTCTCATTTAAGATACAATGTGTTCAAATCGATAACGATGCGGAATTTACCGAAGGCTTAGGAATACCGAAAAGCTGACGACCATTCCGTTTGAGGTTCGCCTCAAACAGTGTGCAACAAAACACAAAGTACAATAATCCCCCTATGCGCCCTCTTGATTGAAAATCTCCTGCCGTTTATTTTTATCCTTAGGCGAGGTTTTCTGATTCTTGCAACACATCATTGAAAAAAGCGCAAATTTTGTGAGTGAAATAATTTTTGGCTATTGACTTTTCATAACCGTATGCTATAATAAACTCGGAGATTAGAGATGTAAAGTACCTTGTTGCTTTGCGTCTTTTTTGTTTTTTCGGGGTAAATTTAGTGAGCGGACAAATCTGTTATGATGCATTTCGGAAGACAGCTGTTATTGCGCTGATCGGCTGTTGCCGAAGAAACGCCTTTTTAATCAGGTCGAACTTGGTTTGCTGTAATTGTTAAGGAGGATCAAGGGTATGAAAAATAAATTTGAAATTTCAAACTGCCCGTGCGGTAAAAAGCACATAGCGGACATTGACGATATAATAGTCGAAAACGGGGCAATAAAGCGACTGCCTGAGATCATAAAGGACTACGGCGCGAAAAGGACATTTGTTTTGGCAGATGTAAATACATATAAAGCGGCAGGTGAAAAGGTCGTTTCAATCCTCCGTGAAAATTCTGTTTCTTTTTCTTCGTATATTTTTCAAAATACCGCGCTTGAACCTGATGAGTTTGCGGTAGGCTCTGCTGTTATGCACTTTGACAATTCCTGTGATATTCTGATAGGAGCCGGCTCCGGTGTTATTAACGATATATGCAAAATATTAAGCTTTCGCAGTAAAATACCGTATATCATAGTGGCAACCGCACCGTCAATGGACGGTTACGCCTCCGCCACCTCGTCTATGTCGATGGACGGCTTAAAGGTTTCTTTGCCTGATAAATGCGCGGACACTATAATAGGTGATATAGATATACTTAAAAATTCCCCTGAAAAGGCGCTTATATCAGGACTTGGAGATATGCTTGCAAAGTATATCTCGATTGCCGAATGGCGTATAAGCAATATTATTACCGGAGAGTATTACTGTGAGAAAATTGCTCAGATGATACGCGGCGCCGTTAAAAAATGTGTCCAGAATGCGGATGGGCTTTTAAAGCGTGATGACGCTGCCGTTAAAGCCGTTTTTGAGGGACTTGTTATCGGCGGCGTTGCAATGACCTATGCGGGTTTGTCCCGCCCCGCGTCCGGAGTTGAGCATTATTTCTCTCATATTTGGGATATGCGCGGATTGGAGTTTGGCACACCCGTTTCAACCCACGGTATTCAGTGCGCCGTAGGCACGCTTTGCGCGGCAAGGCTGTATAACAGGATAAAGACCGTTAAACCCGATAGAGAAAAGGCATTACGGTATGTATCCGATTTCGATTATGAAACCTACAAAGAAAAATTAAGGGCGTTTTTGGGAAAGGGCGCAGACACTATGATTGCTCTTGAAAAGAAAGAAAAGAAATATGATGCAAGGGCTCATTTAAAAAGGCTCGGAATTATAATTGACAACTGGGAAAAAATAGTTGCCGTTATAAATGAGGAAATACCCGAACCGCAGCTTATAGAAAGCATACTTGATAAAATTCACTGCCCCAAGACAGCAGAGGAAATCGGAATTGACCCTGAAATTCTTCCTATGACATTTGCGGCTACTAAGGATATCAGGGATAAATATGTTTTGTCACGGCTTTGCTGGGATCTCGGAATATCGGAATTTTTTGAGGAAATCGCCGAATGTTAGATAAGCGTTTTGAAAATATAAGACTTTTTCTTTTTGATATGGACGGCACACTGTATATAGGTGATAAGCTTTTCGATTTTACCGGGGAGCTGCTTTCTTCAATAAGAAAGGCAGGGAAGAAGTACCTTTTTATAACCAATAATTCATCAAAAAGTGTTAATGCTTATGTTGAAAAGCTTTATCGGCTCGGCGTTAAGGTAACGGCTGAGGACTTTCTCACATCGTCGCAGGCAACCGCTTGGTATCTTAAAAAGAATTATTACGGTAAAAGGCTTTATGTCTGCGGAACGGAGTCATTAAAAGCGGAGCTTAGAGAAAATGACTTTGAAATAACCGAGGATACCGAAAAAACCGAATGTATAGTTATGGGGTTTGATACCGAGCTTACCTTTAAAAAGCTTGACGATATATCTAAAATGCTTTGCACCAAGGATTTGCCGTATATTGCTACCAATCCCGATTATGTGTGCCCTACCGAATACGGAAGTGTTCCGGATTGCGGCAGTATGTGCGATATGATCTATAACGCTACGGGGAAAAGACCGTTTGTTATCGGTAAGCCTTCACCGCTTATGATACGGCTTGCTATGGAGAAGGAAGGCTGTTTACCTAACGAAACTGCGGTTATAGGCGACAGAATTTATACCGATATTAAAAGCGGACTGAACGCAGGTGTGTTGTCGGTGCTTGTTATGAGCGGTGAAACAACGCCTGAAATTCTTAAATATTCAAAGGATAAGCCTGATGCGGTGCTTGAAAACGCTGGCGAAATGACATATTATATATGACAGATAATTTTAAACTTTATTATAACCGATCTCTTGATACTTTTTAAATTTGTGATATAATATCTGTCGGAGATCAGAGATGTAAAGTACCTTATTGCTTTGCGTCTTTTTTGTTCTTTAAAGGAGGTTGAGGAATTGAATAAGTCGGTTACAGACGCGCTTGAAAGAACACCTATTATAGCGGCAACCGACCGTCACGGGTGGAAAAATGCGGTTTTATCCGATACGGAGGTTCTGTTTCATCTCGGGGCGGACATTATGACTGTTGCCGATGATATAGCCGAGGCAAAAAGAAACGAAAAATTTGTTTTTATACATATCGATTTGGCTGACGGAATAGGAAAAGACAAATCCGGAATAAATTGGCTTAAGAAATTAGGCGCGGACGGTATTATTTCTACCCGTACACAGCTTATAAGAGCGGCGCACGACAGCGGACTGCTTGCGGTTCAACGCTTTTTCATTCTCGATTCAAAGGGTATGCATTCAATTTCCGAGACGATTGAAACCGCAGATCCCGATTTGATTGAAATAATGCCCGGGGTAATACCGAAAGCGTTAAAATTTTTTTCCGGACAGGAAATACCCGTTATAGCCGGCGGACTTGTTGAAACAAAGCAGGAAGTAACGAAAGCATTGTCAAGCGGAGCCGTTGCGGTCTCAACGGGCAAAAGAGAATTGTGGAATGAAATTTAGAATATAATATATCTGCGGAGTCAAAGAGAGCGGAAAACAAAGGGTTGCAAAAAAACAACCGTTTGTTTCCCGCTTTTATTTTTTGGAGGGATTTTATGCAACAAATGATTTTGAGCACGGTTTTAAGGTCGCTTGCCGCTGTTATAATCGGCGGAATTATCGGGAGCGAACGGGCAAGACACGGCAGGAATGAGAACTCATATTCTTGTTTGTCTCGGTTCTTGTATGACAAGTATGACAAGTATGTTCGTAGCCGATATGATAGGCAACAGCGGAGATGTGTTCAGGATACCTGCTCAGGTGATATCCGGCATAGGCTTTTTGGGCGCAGGTATGATAATACTTAAAAACAACAATATGATAACCGGTCTTACAACCGCCGCCGGAGTTTGGACAACCGCCACAATAGGCGTGGCGCTCGGTTACGGCTATTATGTGGGAGCGGTAGCGGTTACGGCACTGTTTTTATCCACAATAGTTTTGTTTGCAAGATTTGAGCGCAAGCGTAAATCGGCTGAGGTCATTTACATTGAAATAGATAACGCATATAAGGTGAACGAGGTCTTAAAAGAACTTGAAAAAACGATTCCTGAGAGTTTTACATACCAGATTTTCGCACCGAAAAGCGGAAATCAGGGCAACGTGGGGCTTAATGTTGTAATAGATAAACGAATAGATATGGATGTATCGGGGCTTTCGGAGATTGAAAATATAGTTTTTGCTGTGGAGGAGTAAAAAATGTTTGATGTAGTAATTATAGGAGCAGGTGTTGTGGGCGCATTAACCGCAAGGGAACTTGCGAGGTATAATCTTTCCGTGTGTGTGCTTGAAAAGGAAAACGATGTTGCAATGGGTGCCGGCAAAGCAAACAGCGGAATAATTCACGGTGGCTTTGACCCCGAACCGGGAACACTTAAGGCGGAACTGAATGCGAAGGGTGTGCCGCTTTTATATAAGGCGGCGAAGGAGCTTAATGTGCCTTGCAAAAACAACGGTTCAATGGTGCTTGCGTTTAATAAAGAAGAGGACGCGGTTATAGATGAGCTTTATGCGCGCGGACTGAAAAACGGAATAAAGGGTATGGATATTCTTTCCGGAACAGAAGCAAGGCGGCTTGAAAGCAATTTGTCGGAGAAGGTTACAAAAGCGCTGCTTGTGACTAATGCCGGAATAATCTGCCCCTATGCTCTGACTATTGCGGCTATGGGCAATGCTATGGATAACGGCGCCGAGCTTCGGACGAATTACGAGGTTACGGCAATAGTAAGGGCAGAGAACGGCTTCAGAATATGCTCAGCGGACGGCAGACAAGTAACCGCGCGGTATCTTGTAAACTGCGCCGGCGGATTTGCGGATAAAATAGCCGAAATGGCAGGGGATAAATTCTTTGAAATAATACCCCGCGCCGGCGAATATATGTTGCTTGATAAAAATGAAGGCAAGACTGTATCGCACACGATATTCCAAGTGCCGACTGCCAACGGTAAGGGCATTTTGGTAACTCCCACGGCAGACGGCAATCTTCTTTTAGGACCTACTGCCGAAAGGGTGGAAACACCCGATAATACCGAAACTACGGCGGATGGGCTTAAGACTGTTGCCGAGCTTGCAAAGAAAAGCGTACCGAGCGTTAACACCCGTGCGGTAATAACCTCTTTTTCAGGCGTGCGTGCGTCAGAGAAAAACGGCGATTTTATTATAAAGGAATCGAACAAGGTAAAGGGACTTATACACGCCGCGGCGATAGATTCGCCGGGACTTTCCTCTTCTGCCGCTATTGCGGAATATATTGTGGAGCTGCTTGAAAAAAGCGGACTTAAATTGACCGAGAACCCCGATTTTAACGGTAATCGCGAGGATACTCACGCTTTCAGAAAAATGAGTGATGAAGAAAAGGATGAATATATAAAGAAAAATCCCGCATACGGCAGAATTATATGCCGCTGCGAGACGGTGAGTGAGGGTGAAATATTGGACGTACTGCACCGCAACCCTGCTGCAACTGATGTTGATGGGGTAAAACGCCGTACCCGTTCGGGAATGGGAAGATGTCAGGGCGGCTTCTGTATGCCTTATGTAATGCGGCTTATTGAAAATGAAACGGGCAAACCTATGACCGAGATAACCAAAAAAGGCGGAAAATCGAATACTGTGACAGGCAGACTGTGAGGGAAAAGAAATGATAAATCACGATATAGTAGTAATAGGCGGCGGACCCGCGGGAATGGCGGCGGCAGCCGCGGCATATGACAGCGGCGTAACCGATGTTTGCATTTTAGAGCGAGAGGAAATGCCCGGCGGAATTTTAAAGCAGTGTATTCACAACGGCTTTGGACTTCATAAGTTGGGGAAAGAGCTTACAGGTCCCGAATACGCGGCGGTCTACGCTGAAAAGGTGGCGGAGCGCGGAATAAAGACGTACTGCGAAACCATGGTAACGGATATTTCACCCGATAAAATTGTAACGGCGCAAAGCACCGCAGGTCTGCTTAAAATTAAGGCAAAGGCTATAATTCTTGCGATGGGCTGCCGCGAGCGCAGCCGCGGTGCGCTCAACACTGCCGGAACCCGTCCGGCAGGAGTTTACAGCGCGGGCACGGCGCAAAAGCTGATGAACTGCGAGGGTTATGCGGTCGGTAAGAGGGTCGTTATATTAGGTTCGGGAGATATAGGACTTATTATGGCACGCCGTATGTCGCTTGAGGGCGCAAAGGTTGAGGCGGTATGCGAGCTTATGCCGTATTCCGGCGGACTTAAAAGAAATATTGTTCAGTGTCTTGAGGATTTCGGTATACCGCTTTATTTATCCACTACCGTGGCGGAAATTCACGGTAAAGACAGAGTAGAGGGAGTAACTGTTGCAAAGGTGGATGAAAGACGCAATATAATTGAGGAAACAAAGCGTTACATACCGTGCGATACTCTGTTGCTTTCCGTCGGTCTTATTCCCGAAAACGAATTGACCCGAAATACCGAAATTCCGATAGATAATATAACAAGCGGGGCTAAGGTTGACGAAAACCGTCAGACCGAGACAGAGGGTATTTTCGCCTGCGGTAATGTTTTGCAGGTGCATGACCTTGTGGATTATGTGTCGGACGAGGCTGAAATTGCGGGCAAAGGCGCCGCAAGCTATGTACTGAACGGTGCAAATGGCGGCAAAACGGTAATCACAAGGGCAGGTAACGGCGTGCGTTATGTTCTGCCGCAACGGATAAACGCAGACGAAAAAAATGATGTAGCATTGTTCCTGCGGGTATCGCAGCCGTTCGGAAAGGTTAAATATACCGTAAGCTCGGGAAACAAAGTTCTTGCAACCGCCGTGCGGCTGAAAGCGGCGCCCGGAGAACTGGAAAAGATAGTATTGAAACCGGAAAAATTGGCTTTGGCAAATGAAGAAATAACAGTCAGCTTGGAGGAAGTAAAATGACAAGAGATATGACCTGTATAATTTGTCCGCGCGGCTGTGCGCTCAAAGTGGAAATTAACGGCAATAATATAACCGTTACGGGCAACAGCTGCCCTAAAGGCAAGCAATACGCCATAGACGAATGTACCAACCCTACCCGTACCGTAACTTCATCAGTCAGGGTGGATAACCGTGAGGATATTATGGTAAGCGTCAAGACGGAAAATCCGATACCTAAAGATAAAATTTTTGACGCTATGAAGCTTATTCGCGCGAAAAGTGTTGCCGCTCCGATACATATAGGCGATACGGTAATAGAAAATGTATTCGGAACTGATATTATTGCAACAAAGAATATAGAGTAGGTTTGTTTTAAGGTCTTATCATTCCGAATTGTTTGACATTTTGGATTTTTAAAATATAATAACGGCATAATATTTTTATCCTGTTTTTATTTTGAAATAAGGACAGGATTTTTTTATTTTTAATATTCTAAGGTGGTGAAAATTTATGTTATAAAAATTAGAAATTTAATCGAAATCTGCGGTTGAGTTTGCGCAGAATGTGTCCGAGTGTGACTCCCGAAGCTATGAGGCCTCCGAATTTATAAAAAATTACAAAAAACGCATAATTTACCTATAATATTATTTGTTTTGCAACGCAAAATACTAATGCAAACGCAAAGAGAAATTTTTATAGGAGAGAAAAAATCATGGCAAACAAGAATGCAGTACCTGAGGCTCGCGAAGCCCTTAACCGTTTTAAGATGGAAGCCGCTAACGACCTTGGTGTTCCCGAGTGTTATTAAAAAATTTATTACATAGACTGAACAGAACCGCCTGATGACGCGGGACAGCTTTTAAAACATTGACTATTCGTTACGAATATGGTAATATATTCGTGGTGATGGTATGGAAAAACGAAACGCGAAAATTATTGTCGGGACAGCCGGCGGCACTGCCGGAGGAAACGCCAAAACATATAAGATTTCACTGCCTACAAGGTGGGTGACGGAATTAAAGCTTAACGATAACGGAGCAGAGCTTTGTTATGACGGAGAAAAAATCGTAATCTCACCTCACCTTTCGTTTAAAGAATTTTCGGTTAAGAAAAAGGCGATGGGTCATAAGCTTTTGCATATGGCGTTTTATGACAAAAATGTACTGTGTACGGAAATATGCGCAGATTTAAGCGATAAGTCCCTTTCCGTAAAGAATTATACCGATAATATAGTAAAAACCGCATTTGGAAATAATTTATTTCCCGATTGGAGGGATTTTGAGGGCTTTTTAGAGGAACGCTGTGTTCCTAAGAACCGCAGCGGTATAAGAGAATATCTGGAGGCATTGGGACTTGACAGGTACGAGCCGCTTGAAATAATAAAGAAAACAGGCGGCAGAATGGCGGAGGATGAGCAATGGATAAAAACAGAGGTAATAAAATGACCGTAAAGCTTGTAAGCAATGAAAAGGTAGCGGAAACCTCCTCGAAGGGAAATCAGGAAAAATGGTTCGATAAAGAGACGAATAAATGGTACAAATTAGATCAATTCGGTTACGAGGCGCTTGCCGAGACCTTTATTTCAAAACTGCTTGAAAAAAGTAATATAAGTGATGACACACCGTTTTCTTTCGCGAAATATCAAATGGAAAGACTTAATGTTCACGGCAGAGACAGAACCGGATGTTCAAGCGAGAGCTTTTTAAAAAGCGGTCAGTCGATAATTACGCTGAGCCATCTTTTTTCAAGACGGCTCGGAGTTTCCCTTAAAGATAAATTGACAAGTCTGCCGAGCGATAAAAAGCGGATAGAATACTTGGCAACGGCAACGGCGGAGTTTACGGGTCTTAAGGAATTCCCCGAATATTTGACCCTTTTGTTTGAAGCGGACGCGCTGTTTCTTAATGACGACCGACACCTTAACAATATTGCTGTGCTTGAAAAAAACGGCAGCTTTGATTACTGCCCGATATTTGATAACGGTGCGGGATTGCTTTCTAACACGCAGTTTTCGCCTATGGATATTGAGCCTAAAGGACTTATCAAGTCGGTAATTGCCCGTCCGTTCGGTACAACATTTAACCGTCAGATGAACACTGCGAGAGCGCTTTTCGGCAAACAACTGAAAATTCCGCAGTTTACCGAGAAGGAAATTACGGCAGAGCTTAAACCGATGCTTGAATTTTACGCCGAGCGCGACAGAGGGCTGATTGCAGACCGTGTTACCGAGTGTATTCTCGAAAGACAAAGGTTTAATAAATAATATTTTGTTTTATTCGTTTTTTAAAACCAAGCAAGGCAACCGCAAAAATGCGGTTGCCTTGCTTCACATATCGGATTATAATTTTTCATAAATTTCAAGCAGTCTGCTCCTTGTTTTGTATTTACCGTAGGCTATAAAGTTTGGGTTTAACATTATAAGCTGCCTTGAATTGCGGATTATGTTGAGGTTTTTAAGACGGGCTAAGGATTTGTTTACAGTCGGCAGGGATAGCCCCAGCAGCCTTGCTATTTCACGCTGGGTTATTTCTATGCAGTTGCTTCTGTTTGTGTTAGATAAAAGAAAAGCAAGTATCTTACAGTCCTGCCTGTTGCAGTTATTAAGAAATTCGGTAAGATAACCCTTCCATAGCTTTACAAAGCCTATGTCAATCAGGTCGGGAGATATTACCTTCTCTATAAAATTACGCTCTGTTATTTCACCCGAAGCTTTATCAAGAACACTGTATTTTTTGGTTTCAAAATGCACCTTCTTTCCATATGTGGTTTCCTGTTTCATCGCTGTCACCACCCTTCTTTGTTTAAATTTTGCTACGAGTTTGTTTAAATTTTTGAAATCCCGCAGTTCCGCAAATCCGCTGTTTAAGGGGCTTGCGGCATTTTTGCTTTCCGGTCCTCTGTAATCTTTATTGAACGGATTTATTTTGTGTAAACAAAATGAAGCCGTCTTAAACAATAACTACTTTAAGCTTTTTTCATGTCTGCCCGAGAATAGGTTTACTGAGGTATACTCTCAGGATTGGTATGAATGTAACCCTTATAAAAGCTGTCGTTTTCGGGTATGTACTGAAAAGGTTTTCCGGCAGGGTTTTTAATACTGTTTATGTTTGACTTAAAAAAGTCCAAAACGGTTATAACATCCTTTTGCCTGTTGCTTGCAAATAAGCTTTTACAACTGCAATTTCCGTAACAGCCTATTTCATCATAAACATTTTGTAAGCTGTAATCACTGCCGTATTTTTTAAGCAACGCCGTTGTATTGAAGTCCGTTGATTTTTTAATAAGTACATCTCCGCAGCAGCATTTGGATTTGCTTATACTCCTTAAGTCATTATCCGCAATGCTGAACGGGATATTGTAAAGCTCAAGCTTTTCAATAAAGGGCTTATAATACTTAAGCTTTAATTCGGACTTTAGGTTGTAAAGTCCCGAAAACTTAAAGTCGCTTATAGGTATATTAAGCAGCTCTGTAAGCTTTTGCCTGTACTCCTTATCCTGCGGAACTATTTTAACGGATTCTATTGTAAAAAAGTCAGCGTCGTGGAACAGGTCTATAATATCCGTATCGGTTATACCAGGTATAAACGGCTGTATTCGGATACCCACCTTAAAGCCTTTGGATTTTAATTCGCGGTAAAACCTATACCTGCTTTCCATACTCGGAACATTAGGCTCCCACTGCTTATTGTCGGATATATTGGATACGCTTAATTGAAAGCTGTGTAAATCAGGTCGGATGTCTGCACCGTAAACGCTGTTTCCCTTAGTTGAGAAGAGTATTGATATACCGTACCTGTTGCAAATATCTATCATCTGCGAGGTTATATGATATTTTTCCTCGCATGGCATAAACGGGTCGCACAGACCTCCGCAGTGCCAGGTAATACCTTCCGAAATGAGCTTATCCAAAAGACTGTTTTCATCAATTTCGTGTTTGTCCAGTATACGCTCGAGAGTTTTCCTAAGGTGATTTAAGTTTGCTACCTTAAAATCCGAGGCTTTCATAATTTCTCTGTTATTAGCAAAACAGTATGTGCAACCGAATGAGCATACCGAATAGGTATCTACCCTTAAAGGTAGACCGCATATACCTATCTTGCTTGAAACCGTAGGCGTATTAAATTTTTTAATAGTCATACTATGACCTCCTTTATAAATAAATTTTTTCATATTTTTCATAGTAAAAAACGCCGTGACGCATTGAAATACATCACCTCCCACATCGAAAATTCAGCGGTTCTTAACTTTGCCTTGAAATTATATTTATTAACAAAATTCCGTCAAGTAAATTTTGGGGATTTTTTTGGATTCGGGCAACAAAAAAGCGCCCCAAAGCCTTTATTTAAGGGCTTTTGAGGTGCTGAAAAAATTTTTATCTTATAATTTTAAATAGCATAAAAAACTATTTGTTTTTTAAACAGCATTAGCTTTATCTTTTTTCGGATACATCAATAGATTTTTTAATAAAACTGTGCGAATTCGCATCGTCATATTTTAATTTTTTATTGTTCTTTATTACGATGTTTATGCTTTCTTTTACCTCGCATTCTTTTGTACATGCTATTTCATTGTTAATAATTTCTACTCCGTCCGCACATGTGATGAGGAAAGGCTTGCTTTTACCAATAATCTTGTTTCCAAAAATCTTTATGTCTTTATGCACACCGGGGGTTTGAATCGGTGCATCTGTTGAAGTGACAACTGCAACGGCATCGCAGTATTTTGTTTTTCCGAAGCCGCAATTTATAAATCGGTTTTCATAAATCTTTATGTTTTCTGTTGAGCCGCTTTCATACCAACCGGCTTCAGTGCATATATGTATGGCTTCTCCGGTGCAAGAGTCGAATAAGTTATTTCTTACCTTTACATTACGGGTTTGAATAAGCATACCTCGACCTCTTAGATTTTTTACAACGCAGTTTTCAAAATTCAATGCGGCAATTTCGGTGGCACTTGAAATATATTCTCCGATTTTAATATGTTTTATATCATCGGGAGATAATTCTATAAAATACATATCTTCATTCTTGTCGAAACCGCTGTTAATAATTTTTGCCTTATAATGTGGGATAAGGGTGGTCGAATTTACAAATTCGATTTCGTGGTCTTTGTCAAAAACCACATCAATATAATCTTGTGAATTTTGAGGTTGCTTTGTATAAATGCGGGAATTTGCGATTTTTTCTACAATATGGTAGAATCCGTGAATATTTAACGCATCGTCTCCAGAACTCTCAAAATGACAAGTGTTTATATTTATTAAGCCACTGCAGTTTATTAGATGTACAGCATCTGTGTTTGTGGACATAGCCCTTCCTTTACCCGGTTTTACAGCTACTCTGTACAAGTTTAAATTGTTGACTTTTTGACCTATTATACCCATACCAGCGGCTGCTTTCACAGTCACATCTTCAATCGTGATATTTGTAGAGCGATATATATGTATTGCGGGAGCAAAATTATAAATATGTCTTAATATCAGTGTATCTGAAGTGGCAAATTGTTCTGCCGCATCGCACGAAAGACTGTATTTTCCATCGTAATTCTTAATATTGGAAACATTTTCAAAGACTGCATTGCCGCCGGGAACGCCGCTATTAATATCTGTGTTTTGAATAGAGACTATCGGTTCATTGCCGGAAATTCGGCTGTCGATAGGCATAATTTGAATGTTGTTTTCAATTATCGACAAAATATTTGCAGTAAAATACGGGATATGCAACCAGTCGATCGTTATTCTTCTTAAACGCATTCTTTTGCAATTATCTATATCAAATGGGGCTATAAGGCCATCAAATTTCAGTATAGTGTTATCTCCGCTGAAAATAAAGTCCTCGAAACCGTTAAGCTTGAAAGCAATATTTTCGGTGGCTAAATCTTTAATTCTATCGTAATCAAGCGGAGAAAATTTACCGTCAAGCATATCTTTGTATAGTTTTAGTGATTCATTGCTGTATATTTCATATTCGCCGGACGGAAGCTTAATTCCGTTGAATGAGTTGAGTTTGGCGATATTAATTGCCCGCCTTATAATTGACAAATTTTCTTCACCGGCTCCCTTTGCGGGATTTAATGTCGGTATATTATAAAAATTCTCCATTTTATTTCCCCCTGAATATAATATTAAATTTACAAGATAATAACACACCGCCAAATAAAAAACAATATATATTTATAAAAACACAGCAAAGAAATTTAAAAACCATAAAAATACACATTTTTTATAATAAAAACATTGACAAATTTGCAATAGATATGTATAATATACATTAAGCAAAACGATTTGCATAAGCAATATTTTAAGCGTTTCGACTATTAAAAGGCAAAAATTGGTTAGTGTTTCTTGCTTATGCAAAAGAGGAAATTTCCCTTGTTAGTCTGAGTTTTAATTGTATGAAATCGGTAGGTGGGTTCATTTTGTATAATAAGAAAATTTCGGCTGTTTTAATTGCTGCCCTGATGACTGTGTCTGCATTTTCATGCTTAAATGTCAAGGCAGAAAATGAAAAAACGGCTTACACCGCAGTTACATATGAGTCGGGTAAAAATTACTCGGCGTATTTATCTGAGCACAAAGATGCTCATTTTTCGCAAGATAGTATAGATATTACAACCGAAAATTTAATACTTCAGGAAAAATCCGAGGATATATCTAAAAGCATAAACGATAAAAGAGTGGCTGTTGATAAAAATAATTCTTATTGCGACTTTAAATTTGATGTTTCTGAGTCCGGATTTTATAATATTGGATTGAATTATGAACCGATTGCCGAATCTTCGTCAACCATAAGACTCTCCTTTAATTTTGATGATGAATTACCCTATGAGGAACTGGATGAAGTATCATTCTCGCGCATATGGGTCAACAAATACAGCGAAAGAGTTAAAGATGAAAACGGCGATGAAATAAGAGATGAACAGACAGAGGCGTTTCATGAACGCTTTGACTGGGCAGAAAATAGCATAGGACTATATGAGGAGCCGTATCGTGTGTATTTGGAAAAAGGTTCTCATACTCTTAAGATTAAACGGGTGGCAGAATCGCTTTATGTAAGCAAAATTGTTTTGGGGAGATATGATTCCTCTGTTCAGAATTATGAGACATACTTAGAATCCAACAGTTCATATAACGATGTTGATGAAAACTGCATTATTGAGGCGGAGGACGCATTTGAAAAAAGTGAGAGTACATTAGCCGCTACTATCGACAGTACTAATGCGGGAATGTCACCGTCCGATCCTTCAAGAAGGGTAGTAAATTCCTTCGGAAAAGATTATTGGCAGACTAACGGTCAGTGGGCGTCATGGAAGGTGCCGGATGATGCTGAGGCGGGTTTATATATTCTTCGCTTTAGGGCAAAACAGAACGGTACGGTTGGAACCACTACTTACCGTACTTTATACATAAACAACGAATTGCCTTTTAAAGAAGCAAAAAGTATCGGATTTAAATATGACGGGGATTGGCAAATATCAACCTTCGGGGACAACGAACCTTACCGTATTTTCTTGAAGCCGGGTGACATTATTACCTTAAAGGCTACTACGGGTCCGATGGCTACGATATTGAGTGATATATACAGTTCGGTAAACAATCTTAATGATATATATCAATCGATAATAATGGTCACAAGTGCTACGCCGGATTCCGAGAGAGATTACAATATACAAAAAGAAATTCCCGATTTGATTGATCAATTATCTGCTGCCCGCAAATTAATGTCGGGAATATCTGAGGGTATATCAAATATAATGGGGGAAGAAAATCCAAAAATATTCTTTATACAAAAATTTGTGAGACTGATTGATAGCTTTACAGCGAACCCGCGCCTTATAGTTTCCGAACTTTCTACTTTTAAAAGCTATATTGAGTCTTATGCGGGCGAAACTTATGATTTTAACAATCTGCCGCTTGAATTGGACAGTATTTATTTAATGTCTCCCGCAAGCGAAGAGCCGAAAGCAAATTGTGGCTTTTTTAAGTCCCTGTCATTTGAATTCAAAAGATTTGTTTCATCATTTTCCAATGATTACAATTTCACTGACACAAGCCAAAAGGCTATAACCGTTTGGTGCACTTTAGGAAGAGACCAAGCCCAATCTGTGAAACAGATAATTGATAATTCGTTTGTTCCGCAATCCGGTATAGCGGTGGATTTTAAAATTTCAACAACCACACTCACAGAAGCGATTTTGGCGGGTTGTGAACCGGATGTTTCGGTATCTGTTACTCAAGATGTTCCGATTGATCTTGCTTTGAGAGGACAGGTGCTTGACCTGACGGATTATCTGTATTCACAGGATAATGAATTCTTCGAACAGTTCTCGGAATCTTCATGGATACCATTCACTTATAAGAACAAAATATATGCTATGCCGGTAACGCAGGACTTTCAAATGATGTTTTATCGCACAGACATCTTAGCAAAGTTGGGTCTTAGCGTGCCGAGAACATGGAATGAATTTTACAAGGTGCTTTGTGAGCTTCAGAAGAACAATTTTACTGTAGGTATTAGGGAGAGCGATAGTACAAACGCGGGTATTTCAACAGGAATAAGTTTCTTTGAAACTTTACTTTTGCAAACCGGAGATAAATATTTTAATGATGATTTGACAGAAGTTAATTTTAACAGCACCGGTGCAAAATCTGCATTTATGAATTGGGTAAGTCTTTACCGAGACTATGGATTGGACACTGACTTTGACTTGACTTCTCGTTTCCGTTCCGGAGAGATGCCGATACTTATAACGAGTTATTCTTATTATCAAACCTTGGCTACTGTTGCACCTGAACTGTCCGGACGGTGGACCATAGCCTCTATGCCTGCTACAGTAACTGAAAAAGGGACAAATGTTACTGTTTCAAGTACAGTATCCGGTGCCATAATACTTAAGAGTGCTGAAAAACGCGGTCTTGCTGATGAATCGTTCGAGTTTTTAAAATGGTGGGTAGGCTCTGAGGCACAGCTTATGTATACAAATGCAATGGAATCATTGCAGGGAATTGCAGGCAGACCTGCGGTTGCGAATAAATCTACATTTATGAGTCTCGGTTGGTCAGATTATGAAAAGACCGCTATTTTAAATCAATGGAACAGCGTAAGTGCAATTTCTCAGGTTCCGGGTACATATATAATTAATCGTTCTCTGACAAATGCATTGCGTACTTCATACGCAGGCGGTGTAGATCCGCTCAGACAACTTTCAATACAAACTCAAAACATAAATACTGAGCTTGCAAGAAAACGATTGGAATTTGAAAACAACAACTAAGGGGGGAAAAACAGTATGACAAACAACGCAAGGAAAGCTAAAAAACCTTTATCTAAGAGCATGGTGTATTATGTTATGCTTATTCCCTTTATTTTGATTTTTTCCCTTTTCACACTTATTCCGGCGATTGTGGGACTTTTATCAAGCTTTACTGACTTTAACGGTATGACTTGGCCGGAGTTTGTAGGATTGGATAACTACCTACGCCTATTGTTTAAAGATCAAACTTTTTTGGTTGTGTTTAAAAATACTCTAAAGCAAGCAATGATAGTTGGTCCATTAGGATTTATATTAAGCTTTGCTGTTGCATGGCTGATTAATGAATTGGGTAAAAATGTAAGACTTATTATAATATTCCTATTTTATTCTCCAACCTTCAGCGGGACCTTATATGTGGTATGGAAATATGTTTTCGCTAATGATTCAAACGGTTTAATCAATACCATACTTACGCAAATGAATATTGAACCTATTAGCTGGCTTTCCGATTCGAGTTATTCTATGACTGTTGTTATAATAGTGAGCCTGTGGATGAGCTTTGGTGCAGGTTTCCTTTCCTTTGTTGCGGGTTTCAGAGGACTTGACAGGGCGTTTTATGAAGCAGCTGCAATAGATGGACTGAAAAACCGATGGCAGGAATTGCTTTATGTTACCTTGCCTCAAATGGGACCGCAGCTTCTTTTTGGTGCAGTTCAAGCTATAGGATCATCTTTTGCGGTAGGGGCAGTCAATCAACAACTTGCCGGTTATCCAAGTACAAACAACGCTACAGACACTATATTACTTTATATGAGCGAATGCGGTAAAACCCGTTTTGAATTCGGCTATGCTTCGGCAATGTCTGTTGTTCTTATGGCTATAATGCTTATACTTTGGAAGGTTACTAATTTGGCGTTAAAGTCTTTTAATGAGTAATGATACGGGGGAAGAGATTTTGAATAACGGAACAAATATATTGAGCCGTTTAATAAGGCGGAGAAAAGATAAAAAAACCGTTCAGCTTTCAAGATCAAAAGGCGGAACATTTGCGATATTTATTTTCTTGGCTTTATTGAGCATATTTATGGCTATTCCTCTGGTATACACAATTTTGCAATCGATAAAACCAATCGAAGAATACTATATATACCCACCTAAATTTTTTGTAATGAATCCGACGCTTGACAATTATCGCGCAATACTTAGTGCAGTTGATAATTTGGGTGTACCGTTTACAAGATATCTTTTTAATGCGATTTTTACGACAGTTGTCGGGACAGGTACATATTTGCTTTTATCGCTTGTGACTGCTTATCCGATTGCCAAGACGAATATTAAAATAGTTCGCATACTCAATGCCGTACTCGTATATGCGATGCTTTTCCATAACGATACAATGTCAATGGTTCGGTTTCTTGTTATGTCAAAACTACATATTATAGATAGTTATTGGGCAGTAATACTTCCGAATTTGGCAAGTACAATGGGTATATATTTGCTTTGCCAGTTTATGAGAAATTCAGTGCCGGATTCTGTTCTTGAAGCGGCACGCATTGATGGAGCAGGCGAGTTCAGAATACTTTTTTCGATAGTTGCTCCAAGCGTTAAAGCAGGTTGGCTTACAGCATTGATTTTTACATTTCAAAGCTATTGGAATGCGGGCGGAACAGGGTATGTTTATTCCGAAAAACTTAAAAATATCACAACTGTAATGTCAACCGTGGCCGCAGGAGGAATTACGCGGGCCGGAACCGGTATGGCAATAACACTCATACTTATGATTCCAACGGTAATAGTTTTCCTTTATAATCAACGCTCAATAATGAACACTATGGCACATTCCGGATTGAAATGAGGTGCAAACTTGAAAAAACATTTTTTAACAACCGTTGCGGTTGTGGCTTTATCAATTTTATTTTCTTTTTCAGTAGCGGCTCAAAGTGTTTTTGCACCGTATAACTCATATGAGTACAATCGATTCGATGAAAGTGTTAAATCGCCGGTTGGATATGTTCCGTCACAGATATTGGATTCTTCAAGACTGAATTTATCGATGCCGCTAAACAGCGTAACGGATTTGGTTCTTTTGGACGGTACTATATATGTATTGGACAGCGGCAACAGCAGAATATTGGCTCTTAATACTGATTACAAGGTTGTCGGTGAATACAGTAATTTCAAAGTTGGTGATTACAATAAAGAAAAACTAAATGAACTACTTGGAGGCGAGGAAGTATCTTTTGTCGGAGCAAACGGATTTGCAGTATCAAAAGATGGTAAGTTTTATATTGCTGATACTCTTAATAATCGCGTACTGAAGCTTAACAAAGAATGTAAGGTTGAGGCAGTAATTTTAAGACCGGATGAAGCTCTTAACAATACCGGGGCTGCGTTTGATCCTTCAAAGGTAGCCGTTGACGAAAAAAACCGTGTTTATGTTACAGCGGACAGCATCGCTTTGGGTTTAATGGTTTTCAACGAAAACGGTGAATTTATTCAGTTTTTCGGAACTAACGAGGTTTTGTCTAAAACTCAAGCCTTTGTTAAGGCCTTTAGAAAGGCGTTTATGACAGTAACTCAGCTCGATTTGGTTGAACAAACAACGCCTGTCACAATATATAATATGGATTTTGACAGCAACGGTTTTTTATACACAGTCTCACCTTATCGTGATTCAACATCAAAAGCGGCTGTTTCCGGCCTTGTGAGAAAGCTAAATTATATGGGCGAGGATGTACTTGAAAGCTCATTGGTTTTCGGTGATACCGAAGAAGATGATGACTCAAAAACATGGTTTCACGATGTTGATATAGACAGCGAAGGCTTTATTAATTTATTGGATCAAAACCGCGGTAGAATATTTCAATATACCGACAGCGGTATGCTTATATCGGTTTTCGGAACAAAAGGCGATCAAGTAGGTTGCTTTTCCTCGCCTTCGGCAATAGAAACGGTAAATCAAGATATAATTGTTGCAGATAAAAAGAAAAACTGCATTTTCGTTTATTCGCCTACTGATTATGTAAAGACAGTTCGAAGTGCAGTTATCAAGATGAATAATAATGATCTTGAGGGCTCTGAGGAAGAATGGCGGTCTATATTAACCTTAAACAGCAATAACTATTTTGCTTATGAGGGACTAGGAAGAATTTATGACTACAAAGGCGAATATAAAAAGGCTATGCAGTACTACAAAATCGCCTATGCCCAAGATGAGTATGCGCTTTCGTATCAGCAATACCGTCAGGAAAAAATTGAAAAAAATATCTTGTGGATATGTATTTCTGTAATTGCAAGCATAGCTTTGATTGCCTTTGCGATTAAGGCTGTAAAAAGGTATGCGAAACCCGTAGAGGGCTCGGCATATTCCCGAATGGAGCAAAGGTATACTATGCCGTTTTATACTTTGTTGCATCCGGTTGACGCAGCTTCTCAATTCAAAAGAAGAAACATAACCTCTATGGCTGTTTCATTCGGAATTGTGGTTTTATGGCTTTTGATAAGAATATTTGATTATAACTGTACCGGATTTTCGTTCAGTATTAATCGAAATGTCGATTTTAATATGCCGGTTCAGATGGCAGTCACAATAGGATTGTTTGTTGCTTTTGTGGTTTCCAACTGGGTTGTAGCTGTTCTTTTGGACGGAAAGGGAACAGCACGGGATATTATTGCGATTTCCGCATACAGTATGATTCCGTATATAATATCGCAATTTATAAAGGTTATTTTAACAAATGTACTTGTTCCCAAAGAAGCGGTATTTTTTGAAATCATCTGTATTATAGGATTGATTTGGACTATTGCTGTGCTTTTCGTGGGAATGATGACTATACACGAATTCACAGCCGGAAAGACAGTATGGGCACTTTTACTGACTTTATTAGGTATAGTAATTATAGTGTTCTTGATTATACTTTTATTCAGTCTTGCGCAACAGCTTGTTAATTTTATAAAGTCGGTATATAAAGAAATCATTTTTAGAATGTAGGGAGGCAAAGAAAGTGAGAAAAAAACTTAAGATTGTAAGTGTATCGCTGTTCTTGTCTTTTGCAATACTACTTTCGCAAATGATATTCTTTGAAATTCCAAAGGTTTTCGCAGAAGAAGCGCAGGACAGTACAGAAGTTGTATGTTATTCGGAGAATGACAAAGCTGTACTTTATGCGGATGCAAACGGGCATTTTAAATTCACTGATAAAGAAAGCGGAAAAACTTGGTATAGTATACCGAGTGATTATGCTGATGACAATATAAGTGTGGGACTGACTAAAACCGATATAAGATCCGAGCTTATAGTTGAGTATTTTTTCAGGGCTGATGAGAACACTAATATGTCAACTCAAAAGACCAACAGCTATACTATGTGCGAAACCGGTTCAAATATATCGGTTAAGAAAATAAGCAACGGTTTTAGGGCTGTGTATAATTTCGATGAGATCGGAATAAAAATCCCTGTTGAATACATTCTAAACGGTGCGGAGCTGGATGTTTCAATTATCACATCCGAGATAGACGAGGGCGATGAATGTTATTTGGTATCGGTTGAGTTGTTACCTTATTTTGGTGCTGCCGGCAGCAATGAAAACGGATATTTGTTTATTCCTGATGGTTGCGGAGCAATAGCAAAATTCAATCAGAATATAACGCCGCTTAAAACCTATGAAAAAACTGTATACGGTTCAGATCTGGCTCATTCCGGACAAATAAGCAACTCGATCGAACAGGACATCCGAATTCCGGTTTTCGGCACGGTCTATTCAAACGCAACAGCTTTAATGGGGCAAATAATTAAAGGTGACGGTGCGGCTTCGATTATCGCTGAAACAGGCAATGAAAGTGTATATTATAATACGATCTCAAGCAAAATGCTTTACAGAATATATGCCGAAGGCAAATCGTTATATGCAACTAACGGCAAAAATACTATTTATACTGTTACGCATAATGACTTCGGACTGGATAAATATACGGTTCGTTATTATATGCTTAGCGGTGCCGAAGCTTCTTATAACGGGATGGCGAAGGTTTACCGAAATTACTTGTCAAAAGAATATTCATTAAAGAAAAAGGAAACTGAACAAAAGCTTGCGTTAAGAATATACGGTTGTTTAGAAACAGAACAAAATTTCGTGGGATTCAAGTATTATAAAAAGCAGGCACTTACAACATTTGAACAAAGTCTCAGTATAATTGAGGACCTAAAAAATAACGGTTGCAAAGATATTGCTATACAGTATATGGGTTGGAACGGCGACGGTGTTTATAACCGCAAGCTTCCCGTGAAAGCAAAGCCTTTAAGCATTTTGGGCGGTTCAAAGGCATTTGCTTCGCTTGTTAAATATGCTGAAAATAATAATATCGAATTTTATCCGGATAATGATTTGCTTACATTTAGTCAAAGCGGTAATTCAGTGCGTATAAGAAAGAACAGTGCGAAAGCGCCTAATGGCGATAATGCAAAGCAGTATTCTTATTCTATGGTTACATATAACAGAGATTCTTCTGTAAAGCCGTGGTATTTGTTAAGCCTCAAATATATTAACGATTATACAGATAAATTCTTAAAAAATTATTCAAAGTTGGAATATAACAGTGTCTCACTTTCTACACTTGGCAAATATATTTATTCGGATTTTAAAAACGGAAGTGGATTGTATCGTGCCAAAGGCATAGAAGAAATACAAAACTCTTTGAAAAACATCAAGAAAAACAACATGTCTGTGTCTGTAAGCGGCGGAAACGCATATGTGCTGCCTTATGTGAATAGGGTGTTTGATGCTCCGGTTACCTCCAGCGGATATGATATTTTTGCATACGATGTTCCTTTTTATCAAATGGCGCTCAGTGGTTATATATCATATACCACTCCGGGTTTAATGCAGTCGCCAGACTATCAAACGATGTTTTTGAAAGCGATAGAAACAGGAAGTGATTTATTATACGATACCGTTTACACGGAATCATATAAATTGCGTGAAACAAGGCTTTCAGATGCATATAGTTCTCAATACAGTCTTTGGAGTGAAAGGGCAGCATTAGGACAAAAAGAACTTGAAAAAATCAGCAGTATGATCGATGGCAGCAGCATTGCCGAACATTGCTGTCTGGCTGATAATATTTACAGCGTCAGATATGAAAATGGTATTGTTGTTTATGTCAATTATAATTCTTCTGATGTGACAGTTCAGGATATTACTGTTCCGGCATTAGGGTATCTGGTTAAGGAGGGGTGAAGGTTGACTGAAAAAAATAAAAATATGCTTTTGACCCTCAAATCAAGGAGAGCAATGGGCGGAAGAATGTTTATGATTCCGTTCTATTTAGGCTTTATACTCTTTTCCCTGGGGCCGCTCTGCCAGACGGTAAAAATGGTTTTTAATAATGTTTCCATTGAATTCGGCGGATATAAGATGTCCTATGTCGGTGTTGGCAACTTAAATAAAATTTTTAACGAGGATCCTGACTTTCTTTTTAACCTGTTTACTTCTGTAGGAAATATGCTTTGGCAGGTGCCGTCGATACTCTTTATATCCCTGTTTTTGGCGATAATAATCAATACAAAATTTAAAGGCAGAGGATTGGTTCGTTCTATTTTCTTCCTTCCTGTTATTGTTGTTACCGGTACGGTAATACTCATAATACAAAACGATGTTGTTGCTAATGCGGCTCTTAATGGCGGAGTGGTTGCCGGCGGCGAAATTGAGTATGAGGTCGGAATAGAGCAATTATTAACCGATGCGGGAATCAGCAGTAAGTTGGTCTCGTTTTTTACCGAACTTGCAAATAATATGTTCAATATGCTTTGGAGATCCGGAGTTCAAATTGTTCTGTTCCTTGCAGGTCTGCAAAGCATACCGAGTTCGCTCTATGAAGCGTCGGCTGTTGAGGGAGCAACAAAGCTTGATGATTTCTTTAAGATTACCCTGCCTATGACATTGCCGATAATGATAATAAATTCGGTGTATACAATAGTAGACGCGTTTACGGACAGCAATAATGAGGCTATGAATCAGGTGCTTGTGGCGGTAGGGGAGCTTAATTATGGGGTAGCTTCCGCAATGGCTTTGTCCTATTTTATTCTGATTGGTGTATTCATAGCGGCAGTTATGTTTGTATTTTCAAAGCTGTCTAAAAGGTATTCTTAGGGGGTGGAGTGATGACGCAAGGACTAAATTCTTATCATATAAAGCGTATTGCAGGACGAAAAGCCTTTTCGTTACTCAAATTTGTTTTTATTTGCTGTGTATGCTATTTATTTCTGTTCCCTTTGCTGTATCTGGTTGTTTCTGCAATTCAGGATCCAACGGCAGCCAAAGATCAAAATTCCGTTTGGATACCGCAAGTTTTAACTCTTTCAAACTTTAAAAATGCCATTGAGCTTATGAATTACGGTAAATCATTCGGACTTAGTATGATTATATCGATACTTGGTACATTGGCAACGCTGATTTCCTGCTCAATGGCAGGATACGGATTAGCAAGATTTGATTTTGCAGAGAAAAAAATAGCATTTACTTTAGTACTTATATTAATTGTCGTTCCGCCTCAAACTACGGCGATGTCGGTTTTCCTTAATTACCGATTTTTTAATCCGTTGGGATTGGTTTCACTTTTTGCGCCTATTACCGGAAATGAAAATATCAATATGATCGGGTCTCCGGCTACAATGATTCTTCCGGCAATTTTTGCGGACGGAATACGCTCAGGTCTTTCTATATTTATTTTCCGCCAATTCTTCTTAGGTCAACCGAAGGAGCTTGAAGAAGCGGCAATGATAGACGGATGCAGTATTTTTTCAACCTACAGAAAAATTATGTTGCCTCTTTCTTCTCCGGCAATAATTACAGTTTCGGTTTTTTCGTTTGTGTGGTATTGGAATGATTCATTCTACAGCACAATGTTTTTTACAAAAGAAAACAGCCCGGTTGCGGCTCAAATATCTTTTTTGAGAAATACATTTTTGGAAACTGCAACAAGCGGTGATTATACCGTCCAAGAGCAAAAAGCAATATTAGCGGCTACAGCTTTGCTGTGTGTTATACCTCCGTTAATACTTTATTGTATTATACAGAGGAAGTTCTCGGAAAGTATCGAGCGTACGGGTATTGTAGGATAGGTTTTAATAGGGAGAAATCTCTTAAAATAATTAAAAAAGGAAGGTATTACGATGAAAAAAATAATCAGTTTGTTATGCGCTTTTGCGATGATTGCCTGCGTTACGGGTTGTAATAAAAAGGCAAACAATTCAAGTGACGCCGCAAATTCCGATGATGCTTTTATGTCATTCACAAATTCAAAAAATGAGGACGGAAGCAGTGAAACAACGGAAAGCGGCAATAACACTCAGGGCGGTCAAACAACGAGCGGCGGTAAGGTAACTACTTCAAGGAACGAGCAGGGCGGAATTACAGGTACAATAGATATTCCGGATGAACCGACAAAAACAAAGTCAGAACTTGCCAACAAGAACTATGGCGGCAAAAGCTTCACCCTTATGTACTGGTATCAACCGGATGATGTTGTTAATCGTAAGATTGCTGCATTTAACAAGGCGCATAATGCAAAAGTAAAGCTTGAAGTTGTAAATGATGACCTTGCCGATGCCCTTGCTAAAGCCATTGCAAGCGGAAAGCCTTATGATATCGTTGCAAATCACGGAAGATATTTTCCGCAAAGTATTTTTAAGAATCTTTATGAACCGCTTGAGAGCTATATAGCGGAAGAAGATATGTACAATGCCGCAAACCATGATAATTGGGGCCTTAGTAAAGCGGTTAATGATATGTTTGCTTGGAACGGACATTATTATGCACTCGGCAGTGCAAAATCAGTATATTCCTATGTTCTTTATTACAACAAAAAGATGTTTAACGCCGCAGGCCTTGAGGATCCGTGGGAGCTTTATAAAAAAGGTCAATGGACTTGGGATAAGCTTGTTTCAATGGGTAAACAGGTTACAGAACCCGGCACAACAGGCTTCCTGTATGTTGATAGTTTGTATGTTTGGGACACATTTAATGCGGTTTCGGGTATTAAGTATGAAAACGGAACATTTACCGAACAGCTTACTGATTCACGCTTTGTTCAGGCTGCTCAGGATTATCAAAATCTTTATTACGGAGATTCCGTTATAGGTATTCTTCCGTCCGGCAATCCGTTTAAATCCGGTAAAGCCTACATGACTATGGAGGTTACGGATGCATACAGCTTACACTCCAAAAATGCAAAGGTTTCTTCAGCATTCGGCAGAAGCACAAGCAATTTGGGTGTTGTACCTGTTCCGTATACTTCACTTAATTCTGAAAACAAATATCCCGGTCATGCCGCACAGGGTTATAGCTCTACAAAGGGTGCTAAGGATCCTTCTGTTGCAGCGTGCTATGCATTGTTTGAAAGCCGTTATACTGACAGCAAGGCCGGCAATGACTCATTCCCTGTCGATGTAAGAAATGAAACCGATAAGCTGTTTGCTAAAAACGGATATCTCGGCTTCCACGGCTTCAGGGATTCTTCCGGCACTTCGTACACAGACATAATAAATTCCAAAATAGGCACTGCTTTACAGGGAAATGCAAATGTTACGGCTACTATAAACAATAACAGAAGCTCCTTACAGCGTGTAATTTCGGATACAATATCGCAAGCAAAATAATGATTTAAATATTTATACAAGCAAACGGAGGAAAAAATGAAATTATATAATAAAATTACTTCCATTTGTCTGATACTTAGTTTGTTGTTTGTGGTTTCGGGTTGCGGAGGAAACTCCGCAACCGCAAATAATAAAAAAGGTTACAGCTATAAAGCCTATACCGGTGCGGATTACGGCATCGGCGAATACTATGATTACAATTCTTTTAGCTTTGACAACAAAACAACCGGAGGGAAGAATAATTCTTCCGGCACAAATAAAGGCAATAACAATAATCAAAGTAACAGTAATAAGCCGAATTCCGGAACGACAGATAACAGTTCATCGTCATCCGGCGATAACGGCGGCAGCAATTCAAATCCGTCGGAAACAATAGAAACCATTAAATGGGAAAGCGGAACACTCACTGCCCCGGGTGGACAGTATAATCTGCCGGATGTAAAACAAACCTCTAACGGTCCCGTGATTGCAGAAGCAACTAAGCAGGTAAATCCCGGTAGCAGTATTACTGTTACAGGATCCGGATTTTCTGCAGCAAACACAAAGGCGTATTATTACGCAAAAAGCGGAGATCAGGCAGGAAGGGTATATGAAGCCCAAGCATGCATTGTGGATGATACACAGATGGAGGTCACCATTGACAGTAATGTTAATTGCGGAGCTTACGGGGTGTATATTGAAAACAACAATGGTACAAGTGCAATTCGTATGGTCAATGTTGCAAAGATTTGGTGGTCAGATTTAACAGATGTTAACGCAGGGGATGAATTCAGCGTTTACGGTGAAAATCTTACTGATGAAAACAAAAACAGCAATGTTTATCTCTTGAATCAAAAGGGTAATTATTATAAAATGAAAGTCACCTTTGCTGATCCTTACAAGGTGACGGTTCAAATTCCCGATGGTTTGTCCGATGGAAATGAGTATACAATTAGGCTGCATAATGGTTACGGCGGCGAAAACGGATGGACTGAATCCGATGAAAAAATTGTGTTTAAAAAGAGTAAAATAAATGAGTGGACCGGAAAGACGATAGATGTTACATCTTGCGGTGCAAAACCTTCGGACGCATCCAATGACGATAGTGCTGCTGTTCAAAAGGCAATAGACAGTGCCGATAATTGGGATACAATTTATTTCCCGGCAGGAACATATCTCTTCAAGTCAGAAATAACTTCTGATAAAATTTTGAATTTTAAGGGCGCCGGAGCTGATAAGACCAAAATAGTAGTCGGCAGCAATGTTTCGGCAGACGCATTAATAAATATAAATGCAGGACCGACTGAGTTTTCAGGCTTTGGATTTGAAGATGTGCGCACAAAACAGTTTGCTAACAATATGATTCAGTACAAGGGCGACGGATATGTAAGCGGAAGTTTCAATCTTTATATACACGATTGTAAATTTCTTCAAAGCACAAGACCTGCCGCAAGATCTTGGAAGGCGCCGATAACTGTAAGGGGCGCAGCCTGTGCGGTTATCGAAAACAACTTTTTTGAAACAACAGCCTTATGTTTTTCAAGCAGTGTAAGTAAGCTTTTTGTGCGCAATAATGAAGTGTGTGGAGTGTGCTACTGCGGTACATATTACAATCAAAACTGTTTACTTATTTGGAACACTGACAGAATAGATGCATCAAATAACAGGTTCTACGGCAAGGATATTATCACAGACCCCGACGGCACCTTGAGCCTTAATGATTTTACTGTGGGAAGAACCTTTGCACTTCAGCAAAACAACAGCAATGTTTATATTTCTCATAACAAAATGGAACGCGTCGGTCTGCCGAACGATAATGCCGGCGAACAAATAATGTTTGAGGAAATTCCCAACATTTATCTGGGAGCCATAACAGGAGCGACTTCAGACACTGTAATTCTTTCAGGAGTTACTACTAAAATGGTGAATAAAAGAAGCATAGTAACAGTTGTTGACGGCAAAGGAGTAACACAGTATCGTTATGTTAAATCTGTTAAGGGTAAAACACTTACTCTAAACGAACCTTGGGCAGTAATTCCCGATACAACGAGCACGGTTATGGTTTCGAACTGCTTCGACAATATTGCAGTTTATGACAATTATATTGACGGTTATAAGAGCCATAATCAAAACTATACGGCAACCTGCGGAGTTCAGATATACGGTACTTCGCACAATATGTTTATTGACAGCAACACATTTAAAAATATGTGTGCGGGCGTATGCGTTACATCTCATTATAGATGCGATGATCTCGCAACTAAGACTAACGGCGTTTATTGGACTCAGGTTGACAGAAATAAAATATCCAATACTTCGCAGGGTATTAGATTTAAACTTGCAAATATGGTTACAAAAAAACAAGAAAAAATAACTATGTATACATCTTTTGGGGTTACGGTGCGTGAAAATGAATTTAGAGATATGGTAGATTTCGAATTTGCTTCAAGAAAAACCCTTGGCGGCGTAGGCATAGAGATAGGAACCAGGAATTTCACATATGTAACCAATCCGGAAACAATAACATGGAACGGTGAATGGGAATTCGGTACACTTATAGAAAAGAATAAATTTATAAATAGTCAGAAGTACAATGTTTTGCTGTGTAAGCATCAAGGCAAAACAGTTCTTCGCGGCAACGAGGCAAGCGGCAATATTTCAAATGTTTACGATATTGAAGGTGTAGGATATGCACCGCTTCTGTTTAATTAAAAAAGGAGGGAACCATATGAAAAAGTTTTCAATTAAGCTTACAGCTTGTGCGGTTTCTCTTATTATGGCATTGTTTGCGATAAATGTAATTCCGCTCACGGCAGAAAATGCAACAGATCCTTACGGCACTTATGATGAGGGAATAGTTTTAAAAGCATATCAAATTGCCGGAGTTGCACCGTCGGAAAAAGCTGAAAACCACGATTTTGAACAAGGCTTCAGATATTGGGGAACAAGTAAGGGTGGGAGCCCAAATCAGTTTGCTAAGCTGATAAAGGAGAATAATAATACCTATATTAAGCTTACACCTAAAAATGGTTACGATTCTATTCAAACAGCCCCGTTTTATGTTGAAAAGGCAAAAGCCGGCGATAAGGTTTCAATACTTTTGGATTGGAAGGGCGACGGTAAGCTCCAGGCCTCAATAAACCAGTATATTAATAAAAGCAATGGTACTAAAACTCTTGCAAAGGGTTGGGAAACCGATGTCCTCAAAGAGGCAACTGCTTCAGACGAATGGAACACTTCTCTTATTTCACTTTCGGCTGACGCAACTGTTGCGGATATTGACGGAAACATTCCATACTTTAATATTGTTGTCCAGGCAAGAGATAAAACAGATATTGTTACTTATGTTGACAACATAAGGGTTGTAAAGGTTGACGATTCGGGAAATGTTTATGACTTTTCCGGGAATTTGCTTTTTGGTGATCCGCAAACCGAACCTGACGGATATGGAACCGAGAGCGGCGGAATTGAGGGAAACAAGAGCACACTGCATGCACTTCCTGCAACAAATGGTTTGCAAAACGGCAATTTTGCAGCAGGGCTTAGATATTGGGGCGTTCATAGCCCCGGAACACCGCATACAGCAAGCTTAAGTTTAGGTCTTGACGGTGCTGATAAGTACGGCGTTATAAAAATCACGGGATATGCCGGATTATATTCTGTTCCGTTTACGATTGAAGATTCAAAAGAGGGCGATTTATACGGAATTCGCTTTAAAATGAAGAAAACCTCGGGCGAGGGTGATATACGCGTATGGCTTATGAATAAAGACATAGACGGACACAGCCTTGCAAGCAGCATTAATGTAACCCCTACCGACGACTGGCAGGTATATGAAACAACAAAAGCAAATTCAAAGGGCCTTGAAATTTTCACAGATAAGAAAAATGTTAACGACGGTAAGCTTTTGTTGCAGCTTGCCTTTACCGGTAATAATATATCTCAAGACGGCATAGATTTATGCGTTGACGATATAGAAATATTTAAATTCGGTAATTCTGGAGGAAGTACCCCGAGCGGGGAAACCGATTCTGACGGTTACGGTACCAAGAGTGGCGGTATTGCAAGGGAAACTATAACTACAACGATGAATCCGACTGATGGTCCTAAAAACCTTGACTTTGAAGAAGGCTTCCGTTATTGGGGAACATATTGGACTGATAGCGTTGCCACTGATTTTGCCAAGTTGGTTACGGAAAACGGTAATACATATGTTCAGCTCACTCCTGATGCAAATGACGGTTCGGGTGGCTGGCGCGGACCCAGTACGGCGCTGTTTAAACTTAAAAATGTCAAGGTCGGCGACAGACTGTCTGTGCTCTATGACTGGAAAGGCGATACGGATTTTCAAATAAAATTGGCTCAGCTGCAGGTTATAGATACTACCAAGGAACAAAAAGCTGCTGCGGATCCTACGGCTAACTTAAAGAAAGTCGGTGCAACCGAGGAAGATTGGAACACATCGTATTCGTATATAACTGCTCCGGTAGTCGAGGACAAAACAGACGATGGCGAGTTTGTTTTCTTCATAATGATGCAGTCGAGGGGAAATCCGGATATTGTATCATATATTGATAATATAAGGTTAGTAAAAGTAAGTGCGGATGACGAGCATGTTTATGATCTTGATGGAAATGAAATAATCTTTGAAAATGATGATCCGGACGATCCGGGAACAGACGATCCGGGAACAGACGATCCGGGCACCGATGATCCGGGTACCGATGATCCGGGGACTGATGAACCCGAGCCTGACGAGCCAAACAATAATAACAATTCCGGCAATTCAGGAAACAATAGCACAAATAACGGTTCCGGTTCTGATAACAACGCTTCCGGCAACACCGGAAATTCCGGAAATAATCAAAGCGATACCGGAAACAACTCATATAATAACGGAAATTCCGGATATACCAATAACAGCCAAACTACAACTTCCGGTAAAACAGATAAACCGGACTATGATATTGATGAAATATATTCGTCAGTTGAAAAGCTTAAAAACGGTGAGAGTGTCAAATTTATTCCGCTCATATCGCTTGAAAATTCAAACAGTTCAAGCATAAATGCATATATTGCTGTGAGCACTTTGAGCGATAAAGAAAAGGAAGCACTCACTTCACTCACCAAAGAAGAGCTTGAAAATTACCTTATTGTGCAGAATGCTATTTTAAAAACATTTTCGCTTGCACCGAACAGTGAAAACGCAAAGGCATTTAAAGAACTCGGAGGAAATATTTCAAAGACTCTGCCGCTCAGCTTTACCGGACACATTAATTTGGATTTCACACTTAATATAAGAATTATGGTAGGAAACGGAACGCTTGATAAAGATGAATCGTATTATGTTTATCACTGCAATCCGGACACCAAATTAATTGAAAATCTCGGCAAGGCATATTTGGAGGAAGAAAACGGTGATATATACCTTACCTTCAGAACAAAGAGCTTTTCGGATTTCTTTATAAATCCTGAAAATTTAAAGGGAGCAGTTGACCTATCGGCAAAACAGGTAAATAATACAGAAAGCTCAAGCAATATCGTTTGGTATGTAATAGGCGGCGTTGCGGGAGCGGCGGTTTTGGCTGCCGCAGTCGTTTTAACTGTTTTGATTGTAAAAAAGAAAAAATCTAAGATCAAAATCTGATCAAATAAATTCGAGACTATCGGTCTCAATCTAAATATGGCTGTGAAATGACTAAAATCACTTCACAGCCATAGTAATTTTCAAGTTGAAAAATTAGCTATAATATGGTAAAATTAATCTATAGAATTTTACTTTATGTGATTGGGTTGATAGTTGGACATGAAAAATATTACAATAAAGGATGTCGCTGAAAAAGCCGGTGTTTCCGTAACCACCGCATCTTTTGCACTTAATAATGTGAGCGGAAGAGTCAGCAAAAACTCAAGGCGTAAGGTAATAGAAGCAGCAAAGGAATTGTCATATATTCCGAATCTTAACGCAAGAAGTCTTCGTTCCAAGCAAAACAATACCGTTATGCTTGTATATAGCGAGTATTATTTAAAGGAACAGAATGCATCCACATCCCAATTTATAATTGAATTTATTAAACTTACGGAGGAAAATAACCAAAGCGTTATAATTCGCACCACTAAAAAGTGGACTGATATTGATGAGGCCGTAGAGGAGTTTTATTCTGTTTGGCATAACGGTCAGATAGACGGAATTATATTTATGCCTGCATTTGATGAGGTGGATGAAAGGATATTTGAAAAACTTTACAATGATTATTCGGTAAATATTGCGGTTATATCAACAATGGGCGGAAATAAAAAATATCCGACTGTTTTTATGGACGGTTATATCCATATGCGGAGATGTATGGATTACATAATCGAAAAAGGATATAAAGAAGTTTATTATATAGCTATGGAGTACAAGGGAGATGAGCCTCAGAGACTCAAGGCGTATAGGGATTATATTGTTCAAAACAATATTGCCGGTAAAATATTGACTTATAAGGACATTTACCGCAGCAAATCAGAGCTGTGGGATATTGTTAAACCGATAGTTGATAATCAAACAGAAGATATTGCATTTGCATGTTGGAATGATGTTGACGCAATCAATTTGATTGAATTGTTAAACTTAAAGCTTAAAACAAGAAAAAACAGGATAGGTATTATGGGATTTGATAATATGCGTGCAAGCGCACATACTTCACCGACTCTGACCACGGTAAGCTATCCCTTTGATAAGGCGGCACAAAAGGCACTTTCAATAATATCAAAAGGTGAAATTTCTAAACAAAATCCGCCGAGTATAGAAATTTACGGTGATATCGTCGAAAGAGAATCATTATAACAATACGGAATGCAAATATACATCCAACTGTTTTAAAGAGCCGTCTTTCATGCTTTTGAAAAATCAAATGTTTTTGCAAATTTTTATTGACAATGACTGATTTTTGTAGTAGTATTTAATTGCAAGCAAATCGTTTTGCATTACTTGGAGGCGATATGTTTCCCGAGTAGTTTTTAGCCTAAAATGCAAAACGATTTATTATCTCTTTGCAAAAAATATTTTTAATTGTGACGGCTTTTTATGGGAGTTTTCACAAAATTTGTCAGGAGGAAAGAAAATGAAAAAACTAACAGCAAGCATAGTAGCAGGCGCGTTAATGATTTCAGCGATGGGCATAAACGCGTTTGCGGCGAACGGGACACCTGAAATAAAGGTGTACGGAAACGGAAGCAACCCTGTAAAAGCAGGAGAAACGGCAAGCTTTATAGTAAGACTGTCGGATTTTGAGGATGTAAAGGGAATGGATATAACCATAACATCCAAGGATAAAAAAGTTGAGTTCACCGACGCCGAAATGGATAAGGCGACGCTTACCACAAACAGCAATGTTAAGGTGGAAAAGGAAAAGATACACATAGTAGACCTTACAACCGATGTTATGAAAAGCAGCGGATACGCAAATATAACCGTTAAGGCAACAGTAAACGGAGCGGATACAATAAAAGTAGAAGCAACGCTTGCAAAGGACGGAAAGAACACTGTAACGGCGGATTATAAATTTGACAATTTGGCAGTAAAGCCTGAGGAAAAAACCGCGGAGGCAGGAAATCTTAGTGCAACAAACGGATATTTCATTCCGTACGGATTTATACAGACCTCAGATGATAAATATGTAGACAAAGCGGCAGACGGAAGCTTTACAGTACCTACAAAGCAAACATATGCAGAGTTTGAAGTACCGACAAACAACGGTATAACAACATTCGGATACAGCCATCACAATTCAAATTCGGCGGTACAGTTCGGCACATACACAAATACGGCGGCAGGCAAAAGGGGAACTCTTTTGTTTGAGGGAGACTGGGAAGCCTTTAAGAATTATTACATTACCGAAAAGGGCTACACGGTAGAAGAGATCCTTAATAAGGTTTATACGCAGTATGAAACAAAGCATAATGCCGACAACACGGTAACCGCAATAAAAATACCCGCTGGAGAGAACAACAGCATAGTAGTACGCAGAGTTGAGCAGAGCAAGTCAATGTGGGCAGTTAAGAGCAAAAATCTTTTGCAGTATGCCGCAAGACTTACAAATATAAACGATACAACAATATATTCAGGCGTAGGTTACAGCGTAAGCGGTGAGACAGTTACATTCTCCGAGAAGGTAATAACAGCCGCACCGGTCAAATCATAAATGAAGGGAGCTAATATTATGAAGAACAAGTTTTTAAAACCCGAAGTAGAGATAATAAAGCTTCTGACAGCTGATGTAGTATGCACGAGCGACCTGATAAACAATCCTGACGGATATGATTCGACCGAAGCCGGCGGATATATCGACGGAGAGGGTCTCTAATGAAAAAACAGGCATTGCTGATACTTTGCGCGCTTGTAATAGCGATAGGTATTACGGGGTGCGGAAAAAAAAGCAAAGATAAGCAGACAGACAGCAGTCAGAGCAGTGCAAACAGTGAGATAGATATAGACACGATAGATGTAGGCGGCGGAGAAGAAAACATACCGACCGTAGACCTTGAGACAGGGGAAATAATAAGCGGCGGAAAATCTGACGGGAAGATAAGCGGTACCGACAATACAATAGCCACCGAGGACGATATACCCGCAAAGGGAGAGACGGGAAA